>Ga0172379_10001440_pt1 | contig 47189 bp, 30 predicted proteins | sample GrowelOW334metaG_FD_119756 | JGI IMG/M metagenome (GOLD analysis project Ga0172379, IMG submission 119756) | Groundwater microbial communities from an aquifer near a municipal landfill in Southern Ontario, Canada - Groundwater well OW334 metaG | ecosystem: Environmental > Aquatic > Deep...
CTTTTATTGAGAGTCTTCTTACTAGTGTGATTTTTAGATTAGAAGAAAAGAAAAAATTAGAAGAAAAAAAATAAAGGGGTAATATCGTGGCCACTGTAAGTATAGATCAAATAGTAGAAACATTAAGCAATCTTCCTGTGATTGAATTGGCAAAATTAAAATCTGCCTTGGAAGAAAAATGGGGTGTTAAAGCTCAAGCAGCAACTGTAGTAGCAGCGCCTGTAGCAGCTCAAGCAACAGAAGCTAAAGAAGAATCAACTGAATTCAAAGTTACTTTGGACGAAGTTCCTGCTGATAAGAAAATCGCAGTAATTAAAGTTATTAGAGAGATAACTGGACTTGGTTTAAAAGAAGCTAAAGATCTAGTTGATGCTGCTCCAAAAGTTATAAAAGAAACTGCTCCAAAATCTGAAGCTGAAGATATTGTAAAAAAATTGCAAGCAGCTGGTGGCAAAGCTACCTTAAAAGGACTTTAATACATTTTTATAAAAGTATCAGAGCAAAAGAAAATATTTTTTTTTGCTCTATGCCATTATTGATACAAAGCAAAAATTGATCCTCAATTTATAATATTTTTTAAGGAGTTAAAAAAGATGCTGAAAAAACCGCCAGAGCGGGTAAGCTTTAGAAAAAGTAAAGAAATTATCGATCTTCCGAATTTGATTGAGATTCAGATAAAATCATATAAGCAATTTCTTCAAGCTGACAAGTTGCCCCATGAAAGAGAAAAGGTAGGTTTGGAAGAAGTTTTTCAAGAAGTTTTTCCAATAAAATCCTATGATGAAAAAACAATTTTGGAATTTCTTTCATATAACTTAGGCGTCCCAAAATATAATCCTGAAGAGTGCATTAGAAGAGGAATTACTTATAATTCTACCTTAAAAGTTAAGTTCAAACTGACTGACGAGACTGGAATTAAAGAAGAAGAAGTTTATATGGGAACACTTCCTTTAATGACTGACAAGGGAACTTTTGTTGTAAATGGTGCTGAACGTGTTGTTGTATCGCAGTTGCATAGATCTCCTGGTATAGCTTTTGAAAAAGAAAGACATCCAAAAGGAACCATTTTATATTCATTCAGAATCATTCCATATAGAGGAAGTTGGTTAGAAGCATCATTTGACAACAATGATCTTGTTTATATATTTGTCGATAGAAAAAAAAGAAGAAAAAAAGTTCTTGCGACATCATTCATCAGAACTTTAGGCTACTCAACCGATGCAGACATTATTGAAGAATTTTTTAATACAAGAAAAGTTAAAATTAAACAGGAAAGCGATTTTATTAAGTTAGTTGGAAAAGTGCTAGCTGAAGATGTTATTGATGAAGCAACCGGTTTAGTGTTCGGAAAAGCAGCTGAAAAATTAACTACAGCAATGCTAAAAAGAATGCTGGATGAAAAAATACAAACAATTAAGATTGCTGAAGATGCTGATGAGTCTCATCCAATTATTAAAATGCTTTCTAAAGACACTACTGATTCCTATGAGTCAGCTTTAAAAGATTTCTATAGAAAAATCAGACCTGGCGAACCTGCAACTTTATCAAATGCCAGATCTGCAATAATGAGAATGTTCTTTGATCCGAAAAGATATAATTTAGGAAGAGTTGGAAGATATAAATTAAATCGAAAACTAGGTGTTGAAGTATCTGATCAGACATTAGAAACTGTAACTCTTAGAAAAGAAGATGTTATTGAAGCTATGAAATATCTGATTCGTTTAAGAAAAGGCAGTGAAGATGCTAACGTTGACGATATCGATCATTTAGGAAATAGAAGAGTTAGATCTGTTGGAGAACTTGTTCAGAACCAATGTAGAATTGGTCTTGCAAGAATGGAAAAAATTGTAAAAGAAAGAATGAATTTATTTGATTTTTCTTCTGATACGATGACACCTGGAAAAATTGTATCTGCAAAAGGATTGGCTGGAGTTCTAAAAGATTTCTTTGGAAGATCACAGTTGTCTCAATTTATGGATCAAACTAATCCAATATCTGAACTTACACATAAAAGAAGACTTTCATGCTTGGGCCCAGGAGGCTTGAATAGAGAAAGAGCCGGATTTGAAGTTCGTGACGTTCATTCATCGCATTATGGAAGAATTTGTCCAATTGAAACTCCTGAAGGTCCGAATATCGGACTTATAACTTCAATGTCTACCTATGCAAAAATTAACGAATTCGGTTTCATTGAAACTCCTTATAGAATCATTAAAGACAACGTCGTTACCGATGAAATTGAATATATGACTGCTGACTTTGAAGAAGAATGTGTTGTTGCTCAGGCATCAGCTCCTTTGGATGAGTTTAATATGTTCGTAGATCCGATCTGCTGGGTAAGAACAAAAGGTGAATCTTTAGAAGTTGATTCAAAACTGGCTACGCATATGGACGTATCTCCAAAGCAATTAGTTTCAGTTGTTGCCGGATTGATTCCTTTTCTTGAGCACGACGATGCAAACAGAGCTCTTATGGGTTCTAACATGCAAAGGCAGGCTGTGCCTCTATTGATACCTGATGCTCCATTAGTCGGAACAGGTCTTGAAGCTAAAAGTGCCAGGGACTCAGGTGCTGTAGTTGTTGCTGAAGAAGATGGAGTTATTGAGTATGTGGATGGTTTCAAAATTATTATAGCTCCCAAAGATAATCCGATTAATAAGAAAACATATCTGCTTGGAAAATTCCTGAGGTCAAATTCGGGAACATGCCTTAATCAGACTCCAATATGTTCTGTAGGAGATGTAATAAAAGCCGGCGATGTCATTGCTGACGGATCAGCTACTGAATTAGGGGAACTGGCATTAGGAAAGAATGTACTGGTTGCATTCATGCCTTGGTGCGGATATAACTATGAAGATGCTATTATTATTTCTGAAAAATTAATAAAGAAAGATACTTATACATCGATTCATCTGGAAGAATTTGAATTAACAGCCCGAGACACAAAATTAGGAAAAGAAGAGATTACCAGAGATATTCCTAATGTTTCTGAAGAAGCTTTGGCAGATTTGAAAGAAGACGGGATAATCAGAATTGGAGCTGAAGTTAAAGCTGGAGATATTTTAGTTGGTAAAATTACTCCTAAGACTGAGACAGAGCTTTCTCCCGAAGAAAGGCTTTTAAGAGCGATTTTTGGTGAAAAAGCAGCTGATGTCAAAGATGCATCTTTGACAGTACCTCCTGGAACGGAAGGAACTGTAATGGATGTGAAAGTTTTTTCAAGAAGAGATAAATTATCCAAAACCGATGATGAACTTGTTGAAGAAGCTTCTAGATTAAAAGATGTTCATTCCGAATATAAAACTAAAGAGCTTGAACTTCAAATGGAATTCCATGAGAAACTTGGGGCTTTTTTATTAAATGAAAATTGTCCAGCACCAATTCTTCATAGAAAAACAGGTGAAATAATTATCGATAAAGATCAAGTTATGACTCAAGATCTATTAGAAAAAATAGAAAACGAAAAACTTGAAGATCTGATCATGGAAGATAATGATATTTTCAATGAAATCAAAAAGACTATCAGAGAATATGAAAGAGATTTGGAAACATTGCAGAGCCAGTATAAGTTAGAAATTGAATTTTTGAAAAAAGGTGATGTTGATTTAGATCCTGGAATAATTAGACAGGTAAAAGTTTATGTTGCAACTAAAAGAAAACTGCAAGTTGGCGATAAAATGGCAGGAAGGCACGGAAACAAAGGGGTGGTCGCTAAGATTGTTCCTGAAGCTGACATGCCGTATCTTGCAGACGGAAATACTGTTGAGATGATTTTAAATCCACTTGGAGTGCCTTCTAGGATGAACATGGGACAGCTTTTGGAAACTCACTTAGGTTATGCTGCTAGAAAGGCAGGCATATATATTAAAACACCTGTTTTCGAAGGTTTTCCTGAAGCTAAAATTTGGGAAATGATGAAAGAGCAGGATTTGTCTGAAGATGGAAAATTTGTTCTTTATGACGGCAGAACTGGTGTTAGATTCGATAACAGAGTTGTTGTCGGATATATATACATGCTTAAATTGTCTCACCTGGTTGCAGATAAAATTCACGCTCGCGCTATTGGACCTTATTCTTTGGTTACACAGCAGCCTTTAGGCGGTAAAGCGCAGATGGGGGGACAAAGATTCGGGGAAATGGAAGTGTGGGCTCTTGAAGCTTATGGAGCAGCTCACTTACTACAGGAAATGCTAACAGTTAAGTCAGACGATGTTGAAGGACGTACAAGGATATATGAATCGATTGTAAAAGGAGACAATTCCTTAGTTGCAGGAACACCTGAGTCGTTTAATGTATTAATGAAAGAAATGCAAGGACTTTGCCTAGATGTTAGAGCAGAGTCTATTGAACAATAAAAAGTTAATTTTTGGGAGATGCCGATGTCAAACAACGAGGGTTTTAGAGATTCTCATTTTGATAAGTTAACAATTAAAGTAGCTTCAGAAGATGTTATAAGAAACGTCTGGTCAAGAGGTGAAATAAAAAAACCGGAAACTATCAACTATAGAACATTTAAGCCTGAAAAAGGCGGTCTTTTTTGCGAGAAAATTTTTGGTCCTACAAAAGATTGGGAATGTGCCTGCGGTAAATATAAGAAGATAAAGCATAAAGGTATAATCTGCGACAGATGCGGTGTGGAAGTTACTTTATCTAAGGTTAGAAGACAAAGAATGGCTCATATAGATCTTGCCGTTCCTGTCGTTCATATATGGTTCTTTAAAACTTTGCCATCTAAAATAGGAAATATTTTAGGACTTTCTGTATCTGAACTTGAAAGAGTTATTTATTATGAAGAATATATAGTTATTGATCCTAAAGAAACCGAACTTCAACCAAAACAACTTTTGAACGATAATGAATTTAGGGAAGCTCAAGAAAAGTGGGGTCCACATGGATTCGTTGCGAAAATGGGTGGAGAAGCTATTTTCGATTTACTTAAAAACGAAGATTTAAGCGCTTTGGTTCTAGATCTTAAAGACAAGCTAAGAAAGACAAAATCAATGCAGGCAAGAGTAAAAATTGCTAAAAGACTAAAAATTGTAGAAGGATTAGTATTGTCACCAAATACCCCTCAATGGATGGTCCTATCCTGCGTTCCTGTAATTCCCCCTGACCTAAGACCTTTGGTTCCGTTAGACGGCGGAAGATTTGCTACTTCGGATTTAAATGATTTATACAGAAGGGTAATTAACAGAAATAATCGATTAAAATCTATTTTAAAACTTAAAACTCCTGACGTTATTATCCGAAACGAAAAAAGAATGCTGCAGGAAGCTGTTGATGCATTGTTTGACAACGGCCGTCATGGACATCCTGTAATGGGAGCTGGTAATAGACCGTTAAAATCTTTAGCTGAGATGTTGAAAGGAAAGCAGGGAAGATTCAGACAAAACCTACTTGGAAAAAGAGTTGACTATTCCGGACGTTCGGTAATTGTTATCGGTGCTGAATTGAAATTTAATCAATGCGGTATCCCAAAACAGATGGCCTTAGAATTATTTGAACCTTTTATAGTAAAAAGGCTAAAAGAATTAAATTATGTATATACAATTAGATCGGCAAAGAAATTAATTCAAAAGCAATCCCCTGAGGTTTGGGACGTTCTCGAAGAAATAATAAAAGGTCACCCAGTATTGTTAAACAGAGCTCCGACACTTCATAGATTAGGTATTCAGGCGTTTGAGCCGGTATTAATTGAAGGAAAAGCCCTTCGAATACATCCATTAGTTACACCAGCGTTCAACGCTGACTTCGACGGTGACCAGATGGCTGTACACGTACCTCTTTCAATAGAAGCGCAGTTGGAAGCTAAACTTCTTATGATGGCACCTGATAATATATTCCTGCCTTCTTCCGGAAAGCCGGTAGCTTTGCCTACTCAAGATATGATTTTGGGACTTTATTATTTAATGTTGGATGCTACCCAGGACCCAGAAAAGCATGGAAAAAAGATAAAGATATTCCGAAACTCTGCTGAAGTATTATTGGCTTTGGGAGCAGGAACAAGCTATAACAGATTTGAAAAACATGAACCCAATTCCCGAAAAGATACTGATGAAAGAGGAAGAGGAATTTATATCCATGAAAGAATAAAAGTTTTAATTGAAGGTGGTATTGTTGATACTACTCCTGGAAGAGTATTGTTTAATACAATAGTACCTGTAATGCTTGGATTCCAAAACTATGCCTTAAGAAAGAAAAGACTTTCCGAGCTTGTATTGGAATGTCACAAAAAGGTCGGACTTGAAGCTACAGTTCAATTTTTGGACGACATGAAAAACTTAGGATTTGCTGAAGCTACTAAAGCAGCTCTTTCAATGGGCGTGATAGATGTTAAAGTTCCTAAAACCAAGAAAAAATTAGTTGAGAATACTTATAAAAAAGTAGAAAAAGTAAAAAAACAATATGAAGACGGTATTATCACCGAAGGTGAAAAACACTCTAAGATCATAAGTTTATGGACCGAAGTTTCAGATATCTTATCTGAAGAATTATATAAATTGATTACAGAAACCCGTGACGGAGAATTGAATCCTTTATTCTTGATGATGGATTCAGGAGCTAGAGGAAACAGATCTCAGGTTAAGCAGCTCGGTGCTATGAGAGGTCTTATGGCGAAACCTTCAGGGGAAATCATCGAGTCACCTATTATTTCAAACTTTAGGGAAGGCTTGACCGTTCTTGAATATTTCATATCTACTCACGGAGCTAGAAAAGGTCTAGCGGATACTGCCTTGAAGACTGCCGATTCGGGTTATTTAACAAGACGTTTGGTAGACGTTGCTCAAGATGCAATTATTACCGAAGATGACTGTGGAACCCTAAATGGAATAGAAATTGCGCCTATAAAGCAAGGTCAAGAAGAGTTATTGCCTTTAAAAGACAGACTATTCGGTAGAACAGTTTGCGATGATATTTATCAGCCCGGAGATTCGACAAAACTGCTTGCAAAAGCAGGGGATGTTATCAATGCTATTCAAGCTGAGATTATCGATGATGCAGGTATTGAAAAAGTTAAGATCAGATCTCCTTTGACTTGTGAGTCAAAAAGAGGAATATGTTCAAAATGTTATGGCAACAACTTAGCTACCGGAAGATTGGTAGGTATGGGAGAAGCAATTGGAATTATTGCTGCCCAGTCTATCGGAGAACCGGGAACTCAGTTAACCATGAGAACTTTCCACATTGGAGGTATTGCTTCTGCAATGTTAAGTCCTCAGCTCATAACTGATAATGTCGGCGTTATGGTATATAAAGACCTAAGAGTTGTTCAAAACGAAGAAGGTCACTGGCTGGTTTTAAATAAAAATGGAACTATTAACATTGTTAAAGATGAAGGCAGGTCTATTGAAGAATATAAAAAACTTCTACAAACAAAATCTATTGAACCGCTTCAGATATTCAATGTCGAGCTTGGAACAAAAATATTATTTGCTGATGGTACAAAAGTAGAAAAGAAAGTTCAAATCGGTGAATGGGAACAACATAGTACGCCTGTAATTTGCGAAAAAGAAGGGTATGCAAAATTTGAAGATTTGGTTGAAGGTATTTCTACTCAGAAAGAGCTTAATAAACAGACTAGCCAAGTTGAGCTAAGAGTAAAACAGCATAGAGGTGAAATGCACCCTCAGATTTCAATATTTTCAGATGCTGAAAATAAAGAACTGATCGGTACATATGCTATTCCTGTAGGAGCATTAATATTAGTTAAAGAAAAAGATTTCGTAAAATCCGGACAGATTTTAGCTAAATTGCCAAGAGGATCAATTAAAACAAAAGATATCACCGGCGGTCTTCCAAGGGTCGCTGAATTGTTTGAAGCAAGAAGACCTAAAGAAGCTGCAGAAATAGCAAAAATCGATGGTGTTGTTGACTTTAAAGGAGTTCAGAAAAATAAAAGAATTCTTGTTGTTAGAGATGATGAAACCGGAATGGAAGAAGAACATTTAATTCCTCTTTCAAAGCATTTGATCGTACAGAAGGGCGATATGGTTGTAAAAGGCCAACAGCTTACAGAGGGATTGATTGTATCTCAGGAAATTCTTGAAATCTGCGGTGTTCGCGAACTGCAAAAATATTTAGTAAATGAAGTGCAAGGCGTATATCGTCTTCAAGGTGTTGATATCAATGACAAGCACGTTGAAATTATTGTCAGACAGATGCTTCAAAAAATAAAAGTAACAGATCCGGGAGATACTGTATTTTTATATGGTGAAGATATTGATAAAAAGACCTTCCATGAAGTTAATAGAAAAACAATTGATGAAGGCGGTAAACCGGCTCAAGCTATGCCTGTATTATTGGGTATTACAAAAGCTTCGCTCGGTTCTGAATCATTTGTTTCAGCTGCTTCTTTCCAGGAGACAACTAAGGTATTAACAGGAGCTGCTACAGACGGTGCTGTTGATTTCTTAAGGGATTTCAAATCGAACCTTATCATGGGACATATAATTCCAGGCGGTACCGGATTCCAATACCATAAAAAAGTAGCTAAATTTATGGAAAAAGGTCAGGAAGAAGAGCTTTTTTATTTCGATGATGATTTAAAAAGTCTGGAAAAAGAAATTTCCATATCATAAATTTCGTAATAATCAATTTTTAAAGGTCTGAAGTATACTTGTATATTTCGGACTTTTTTTATTGAAGATAAATAGCTTTGGCTTTTTTTTGAGCCAAATGTTCCTTGAAAAGGAATTTAGATGTTTTTTGTCTCTTAATTAATTTAATTATCTTAAAATAAACGATTTAAATCAGACTTTTCTGCAGTTGACTTACTTTTGGTCTTGACTTTAGCTGTATGAAAATAATGAAAAAATTTTAAAAAGCAGCTATTTTTATGCTAAAATAATTTTGGAGTTAGAGACCTTTAATTGTTCTAGCTAAAATTTTTTTATCGCTATTGATCCAATTAACAAAAAAAAATCTAAAATTAAGCCTGAAGAAAAACTAGTTTAATCTGCGGGCAGATCTAAGTGGATATGTGTTATTAGGATCTCCGTTCCAGTTTTTATCAGAAAGATTGCTGATTCTGATCCAAGGCTGGTTTTCAGCTACTGTTGAGTGGATAAATTGATTGTTTCCTATATACATACCAACATGACGGATTTTATTTTCGTCACGACCGAAGAAAATAAGATCTTCCTGTTTCATTTTGGAGATTTCGACGGGTTTAAAACCTTTCCATGAATGCTGATCTTTTGAATCTCTTGGCAATTGAATGCCTTTTTGCTTAAATAAGAATTGTATGAATCCTGAACAATCAAATCCATTAAGGCTTGACCTGCCTCCCCAAAAATAAGGAAGGCCTAAAAATTTTTTACTGAATTCAATAAGACCCTTTGTCGGCTGGTCACTTAAATCGGTATCACCTCGCTGAACAAAAGCCTTTTTGCCGCTAAGCAGAGCTATTTTAATCCAACGATCATTTTCTTGATTTAAAACGTTTAAAGGACTTCCAAATGGCAAACTCATAATAGGTCCGCGTTCAGTGTCAGCACTGCTATAAATATGAGCTTGCAGACGAGTGGTTATGATGATGGATGGGGAGTTAGCAAAAGCATCGATAGGGTAGCTGCTTAAAACTTTTTCTTTATTTTCAATCCAGCCTGAATATCCATCATCTTTCATTTGAATTTTTGTCCATTTCTCTTTACCTTCGTCAATTACTGATACTGCTTCTCCATAACAAGCTTGAGATATAATGCTGGAATCAGGGGAATCTTTTTCTCTCATTATGACTACTGATTGGCTTATATAAAACAAAGATTGAATAGCCATTATTTTACCCTTTAAAAAATAAATTGAAATTCTAGCAAAACGTATTAAAAAACTATAATTTTTTTTGTATTAAATCTTTTAATTTATTTAGATCTTGCTCAAACAATCTAATGCCTTCTGATAATTTTTCATTAGCCATAGCATTATTATTAAGCAGGTATCTGAAATGTTTTTCATCAAGATTAATTTTTTCTATGGGTAGGTTTTTTGAATTGGAAGAATCAAGTTTTTGAGTTATTTCCGTATTGCCTTTTTTTAATTCTTCTAATAGAGATGGGGATATTGTTAATAAATCGCAGCCGGCTAGCTCAATTATCTCATTAACATTTCTAAAACTTGCTCCCATGATCTGGGTTTCAAATCCAAATTTTTTATAGTAATTATAAATATTCTTAACTGAAATTACTCCCGGGTCATCACATCCGTTGAAATCCCTGGTTTCATTTTTTTTATACCAATCTAAAATTCTTCCCACAAATGGCGAAATTAATGTGGCTTTAACTTCTGCGGCAGCAATTGCCTGCGGAAGAGAAAATAATAAAGTCATATTGCAGCAGATATTTTCTTTTTGAAGAATTTCACATGCTTTTAATCCTTCCCATGTAGAAGCAAGTTTTATTAAAATCCGGTCTTTTGGAATTTTATGTTTTTCGAATAAGGAAATTATTACTCTTGCGATTTCAACACTTTTTTCTACATCAAAAGAATATTTTGCATCAACCTCAATAGACACTCTGCCGGGAACAAGTTTTAAAATTTCTAATCCAAAATTGACAAAGAGTTTTATTATTATCAGATCTTCAATATTTTTAGGATTTTTATTTTTTGCAAAAGCAATTGCTTCATCGAGCAGAGAAGCATAATTTTCCTTTAAAGAGGATTTCAGGATTAAAGAAGGATTTGTGGTCGCGTCTTGAGGTTTGTATTGTGATATTAGCTCAAAATCTGAGGTGTCTGCAACAACCGTTGTGAATTTTTTTAACTGTTCTAAAGAAGAAGTGGTCTCCAAGACTGTCATTATTTTTCCTTATTTTTCAAATGTTATTTATTATCGCTTGAGCTATGCCCTTGATGTCTTGAAGTTAAATAAATACCTGTTCCTGCTATAAGAACTGTAATTGTCGCTATAGCCCATGGCTGCCAGTTTCTTTTTTTAAAAGTTGTTTGTTCAGGAGAAAGTTTTGGGACTTCTTGGGCTTCAGCCAATAAATTAGAAAAAACAAAGCTAAAAAAAATTGATAATGTAATTAATTTTTTCATTTTTAACATTCCTTTATGTTTTTATACGCCATTTCCAGCAGTAGTATTTGAAAGTATTTTCCTAAGTTTGGAAATTTTTTATCTAGATATTTTTCAAAAGAACTAATGTTTTTTTGCTTTTCCCTTAAACTCAGTTGTTTAGAAGATTTTATTAAATCATTAAAATTTTGAATTAATTCATCTTTTTTTGTTTTGTCCTCAATTAGAGAGAATATATCATCAACTATTTGAAATGATAAAAAAATATTCATAAAACTTTTATAGTTTTCAATCATCTCATTTTTTTTACAAGCTCCGGTCATTATGAATGCAAGACTGTCTTTTATAAAGATCATCTGAAGCATGTCAAAATCAATGGAATTAGAATTTTTATCGATTCTGCAAATGCAGGCAAGACCCTGTTTTAAATTAATTTTATCCAAAATTTCAAATTTTGTATTTAAATCGGCAATATGATTGTTTTTGGCGGCTTCAGTGTATTCGTCTAAAGATAGTTTAGTATGCTCAATAGCTAAATTTATTGATGGTCTGATCAATGTTTTTTGATTCTTTACAAAAGAAATTTTAATATATTTGCCATATTCCTTCGGATTTACTATCTGCCATGAACCAGGGCAAATAAAAAAAGCAGTCTTTTCTTCAGCATATGAGAATTGAATGAAAATAAATGAAATCAGCAGTAAAATTATTTTTTTCATTCTGAGTGAGAGGAAGAGGATTCTATTAATATTGCTGCTACAGCGATCCCTGCGATTATCAGCACTCCCCAAAACACCATGGATATTGCAGTGGCGTGATAAGAGCTTGCGGCAGAAGCTTCGGCATTAATCCTGTCCGATTTTTCACTTTGCGCATAAACTTGGGTGGAAAATAAAGAAAAACAAATAATTAAAGTCGCTGTAATAAATTTTTTTATCATATATATAAAACCATTTTAATATTTTAGATATAAGTTTTACCTATAAATTGTTATTTCTTGCAAATTTATTTTTTAAAATCTTTGTTTTTCATAAATCTTTATTGAGATATTTTAAACGATCTTAAATTTTTTGAATTTTTATTACCCGAAAAATTCCGTTAGGTTTATTATTTTTTTATGTAGACCTAAAGGAGTAAAGTATGGAACTTGATAATGGAGAGAATAAAATTCAAAAAATTTGTGATTTCATTAAAAATGAAACTTTGTCTCCAGCAAGAGAGCAGGCAAAAGAAATAATCGAAAATGCTCACATAGAGGCTGAAGAAATTCTAAAAAAAGCTCATAAAGAAAAAGAAAGATTGATAAATGAAGAAAAGAAAGAAATTCAACGGCAAAAAAAAATATTTGAATCATCTTTATCTTTATCTTCAAGACAAGCTATTGATGAACTGAAACAGAAAATTGAGAATGAACTTTTTTCTAAAAATATAAAAGAAGTAATCGTGAAAGCAACACGAGATCCTCAAATTATTGCCAGCTTGATAAATGCTATTATTAAAGCACTAGAAACCGAAGGAATAGATACTGACATCAGCGCTTATATACCAGATAATGTTGATGCAAGAGCAATAAATGCTTTTTTACTTCAGGAAGCAATAAATAAATTAAAAGATAAAAACTTATTGATCGGTGAATTTGCGGGAGGAGTGCAGGTAAAACTGCATGACATGCAATTAACAATAGATATATCAGACAAAGCTTTGAAAGATTTATTGTCTGAATATATCAGGGCCGATTTTCGTAAATTAATATTCAGCGAATAATTTTATGGGAATATATTTTTATCTTGGAAATGCTTTTCCAAGATTATCGCTTAGGGCAAAACCAGATATCAGCTTTGAAGAATTGAAAGTAATGTTTGAAATCAATTTGAGTAAGGCAGATTTAAAAAAGGTAAAAATATTTAGGACCTATATCGATATTACAAATTTAAGACTTCTCTGGCTTGGAAAAGAGATCGATCCTCATGGTAATTATAATGAGCGAGAACTGGAGGACAATATTTTAACAAAAACCAATCTTCCATATTTTGTATTTGAATTTTTAGACAGATATGAAAATAAGGAAGACAGACTAAAGTATTTTTCTTTTTTAACAGTAAATTTTTTAAACCGCGTTATTAAAAAAAACAAAGGTTTTTTAAATTTTTATTTTGATTTTGAAAAAAAATCACGGTTGATTTTAACTGCTCTTAGAGCAAAAAAATTAAAAAGAGATATTTCTTTTGAACTTCAATTTGAAGATTTGACAGATGATTTTGTAGCTTATATTTTATCTCAAAAAGATTCAGACAATATAGAGCCCCCAAAAGAATATCTGCAAATTAAAAACATATATATAAAAAACATCAATGAACCTAATAAAATGTTATATGAGCTTTTGGAATACAAATTTAATTTAATAGAAGAATTTTCAAAAGACAAACCTTTTACAATCGATCAGATATTGTCATATGCTGCATTGCTTATGATTGCAGAAGATTTTAATAAATTAAGCATTGATGAGGGAAAACAAATAATCGAAAAATTATAAGGATAAAAGATGGAAAGTAAAGCAACAGGAACTGTTATTAGAGCTTTTGGCAATTTGCTACATGTACTTTTCGAAGGCAACATTAAGCAAGGCGAAGTCTCTTATGTAAAAGTACAAGACAAGTTATTTGCTTCAGAAGTAATTGAAATTGCTGGAAATGAGGCAAAAATTCAGGTGTTTGAAGACACTCAGGGAATCAAGGCAAATACGAAGGTGGAATTTAGCAAACATCTTTTAGAGGCTGAATTAGGCCCCGGTCTTTTAACATCAATTTTCGATGGACTTCAAAACCCATTGGAAAAAATTGCTGAAAAAGCTGGTCTGTTTTTGTCCAGAGGGCTTTACATTAATGCTTTGGACAGAAATAAAAAGTGGGAATTTACACCAAAAGCAAAAGTTGGCGATGTTGTTCAAAGAGGAGATTTTTTAGGGGAAGTAAAAGAGAGTCATTTTAATCATCAGATAATGGTCCCATTTATATATAGGCAGACTTTTACAATAACTTATATGATTGAAAGCGGTTCATATACAATTGATACCGTCATAGCAAAGGCTAGGAATGATAATGGCAAGGAATATGAATTCACCATGTTGCAGAAATGGCCGGTTAAAACAGCCCTTTCTCAGGGAAAAAGACAGTCTCCTCAAAAGATGATGGCAACAGGGATGAGAATATTAGATACCCCATTTCCGATTTTAAAAGGCGGTACGTTTTGTTCTCCCGGACCTTTCGGTGCAGGTAAAACTGTTTTGCAGCACCACCTGGCAAAATACTCCGCAGCAGATATTGTAATCATTGCTGCATGTGGGGAGCGAGCCGGAGAAGTTGTTGAGGTGTTAAAAGAATTTCCAAGGCTAATAGACAACAAAACTAAAAAACCTCTTATTAATAGAACAGTAATTATCTGCAATACTTCCTCTATGCCTGTTGCGGCAAGAGAAGCTTCTGTATATATGGCAGTAACCATAGCGGAATACTATCGCCAGATGGGGCTTGATATATTAGTTTTAGCCGATTCAACATCAAGATGGGCACAGGCTATGAGAGAGATGTCCGGAAGACTTGAAGAAATTCCTGGAGAAGAAGCTTTTCCGGCTTATTTATCTTCAAGGATTGCCGCCTTTTATGAAAGGGCGGGAGAGATTTTACTTAAAAACGGCAAAACCGGGTCTCTGACTATCGGAGGAGCTGTTTCTCCAGCCGGAGGTAACTTCGAAGAACCTGTTACTCAGGCAACATTAAACGTCGTAGGAGCTTTTTGGGGATTATCAAGAGAAAGATCTGATGCGAGAAGATATCCTGCAATAGATCCATTAATTTCCTGGAGTAAATATTTGAAGAAAGCTTCAAAGGAATTGAATGAATATAGTAACGGATGGTATGAAAAAGTATTAAAGTCTCAGGAAATGTTAAGAGCGGGCAATGAGATATTAAAACGCATGGAAGTTGTTGGCGAAGAAGGAATTTCTTTGGAAGATATGGTCACATTCCTCAAATCTGAATTATATGAAAACTGCTATCTGCAGCAAAATTCTTTTGATCCGGTTGATACATATTGTCCAATTAACAGGTCTGCTCAGATGTTCGATCTTCTGCATAAAATTTTTGATAAACAGTTTAAATTTGATTCTCATGATCAGGCTAGATCTTTGTTTTTAGATATTCAAAATGATCTGAAGAACTTAAATTTTATAGAATTCGAATCTTCTGAGTTCATAGCTCAATTAAATAAAACAAACGAAAAATTAAAAATCTAAAGGTTGGCTTATGCTTAAAATATATGATCGCATTATTGATATGAAAGGAAATTTGATTTCCGTTAAGGCAACTCAAGTGTCTTTAGGTGAACTTGCAATAATTTATAAATCTGATGGTACTTCTACTTTCGGCACAGTATTGAGATTTGATGAAGATCTCGTTACTTTACAAGTGTTTGAGAATGTAAGGGGGATATCGACTGGTGATAAGGTAAGTTTTTTAAATAGACAGATGCAGCTTAATTTTTCAGATTCATTATTAGGAAGATGTCTTTCCGGCAGCGGAAAACCCATTGATGGGGGGCCTGAGATACTAGGAGATAAAATTGATATTAATACACCATCTTTCAATCCTACTAAAAGAATAGTTCCAAGAGATATTATTCGAACAAATATACCCATGATAGATGTCTTTAATTGTCTTGTCAAATCACAAAAAATACCAATTTTTTCGACTGCAGGCGAACCTTATAACCCTCTTCTTATGAGAATTGCGAATCAGACGGATGCTGATATTGTAATTATTGGAGGTATGGGGCTTAGGTTTGATGATTATCAGGCGTTTTTAAGCAATGCTGAAAAATCTGCAAGTATCGATAAAACCGTTTTATTTGTTCATCTGGCCACAGATCCTGCCGTTGAGTGTATTTTAGTTCCTGATATGGCTTTGGCTAGTGCAGAAAAATTTGCAGTAGAAGGTAATAATGTTTTAGTTCTTTTAACTGACATGACTGCATTTGCAGATTCTTTAAAAGAAATATCGATAACAATGGACCAGATCCCATCGAATAGGGGATATCCGGGATCTTTATATTCAGACTTGGCATCTAGATATGAAAAGGCTGTAGATATAGATAAGAGCGGATCCATAACAATTGTTTCAGTTACAACTATGCCCGGCGGCGATGTAACACATCCTATTCCGGACAATACAGGATATATAACTGAAGGACAGTTCTATCTTCAAAACTCTCAAATAAATCCTTTCGGATCTCTTTCCCGTTTGAAGCAGAACGTTATTGGAAAAGTTACCAGGGAAGATCATGGAGAAATTGCAAATACTACTATTAGGCTGTATGCAGATTCGAAAAAAGCAAGAGAAAGACAGAGTATGGGATTTAAACTCTCAAACTGGGATGAAAAACTTTTGAAATATTCATATCTTTTTGAGAGTAGGCTCATGGATCTTGAAGTTAATATTTCTTTAGAAGAAGCATTAGATGTTTGCTGGTCTACTCTAGCTGAATGTTTCCGCCAGGAAGAGGTTGCCATGAAAAAGAATCTTGTTGATAAATACTGGCCAAGGGAAAAAACCTATGACTGATATAAAAATGACAAAAAATGGATTGCGTTTGCAGCAGCATCTGCTCAAGCAGCTTCAGACATATTTACCTACTTTGCAATTAAAGAAATCTCTTTTGCTTTCTCAAATGACTCTGGTAAAAAACCGGGTTGCAAGACTTTCAGAAGATTATAAGATGAAAAAAGATGAAGTATTAGGATTTTCTTCTCTGTTATCTTCAAAACATGATATTGATCCATTAAAGTTTGTTCAGATTAAACAGGTTCAAAAATCATATGAAAATATTGCAGGAGTTGAAATGCCCAACTTTGAAAGAATTATTTTCGCAGAAGGTTCTTATGGTCTATTTGATACGCCTATCTGGTTTGATTCTGCTATAGAAAAGTTAAAATCTATGATTACTGAAAAAGAAAGAGTTGCTATCGAAGAGGAAAAAAAAAGATCTATTGAAAAAGAATTAAAAGATGTGTCCATCAGGGTTAACCTTTTTGAAAAAATATTGATTCCCAGAACTAAAGAGAATATAAAAAAGATCAAAATATTTTTAGGTGACCAGGAACTTGCTGCTATCTCTCAGGCAAAGATAGCAAAACAAAAAAAGGCAAGAAAAAATGATTAAAAATTTAAAAAAAGTTTTAATTTATGGTATAAAGCAGCAGGTAGATATTTTTTTCAAGTCTGCTCAGGAAAATGGTTTTATCGAATTTATCGGTTCGTCTAAAAAATTAAAAAGGATATCCGAGCCATTAAAAGAATATATATCGGCAATAAAAGTTTTAAAAAAACAACCAAAGCAGGTTCAGATAGAAGAAAAAATTGCGCCGCATCTTCTGATAAAAAACATTTTACATCTCAATCAATCTCTTGAAAAGCTGTTTGAAGAAAAGAGACTTGTTTCATCTGAAATTATTCGAATAGCGCCTTTTGGACATTTTTCTAAAGAAGATATGTTAAATCTGGAAAAGGAAATTCATAGATATTTTCAGTTTTTTACGCTTAAAAAATCCAATAAGGAAAAATTAAAAATTCCTGAAGAACTGATCTATATAAATAGCGCTTATGATCTTGATTATTTTATCGCGATTAATCAGGCAAGAAAATCCTATCCAAAAATGATAGAGACTTTTATTGATTTGCCTTTAGATGTCTTAATTGAAAAAAAAGATGTTATAGAAAAACAGATTCAAAAAATTCAAAAAGAGCTAAAACATCTAGCTTCCTATCTTAATTATTTATCAAAAGAAATGATTAATGAATTAAATGTTTTTAATCTTCAGTCTGCTGAAGCAGATGCAATGTACCCCATCGATGCATCTTTTTTTGCGATTCAGGCATGGGTTGCAGAAAATAAATTTGAAAAGTTAAAGCAGATCACAAAAAGTTTAAATGTTGCTTTTGTTGAGATAGCTATTGAAAAAAATGATAGAGTACCTACTTGTTTAGAGAATAAAGACAGTGCCAGGATCGGAGAAGATTTAATTACGATTTATGATATTCCCTCTATTACAGACAAAGACCCCTCTATGTGGGTGCTAATTTTCTTTTCAATTTTTTTTGGAGTAATTGTTTCCGATGCAGGCTATGGTCTTTTATATCTGTTGATAGGCCTGTTTATGAAATTTAAATTCAAAAATCCAAAATATTTCTTAAAACGTTTTATTAAACTAATAATGATTTTATCTACAAGCTGCATAATCTGGGGTACATTGATCGGATCTTTCTTCGGGCTTGGATTGGAATTGGATAGCCCTAAATATAAGTATTCTGTATTGAATCAGATAATTGATAAAAAGGCTGCATATCATATGCAGCAAAAAGATGATGTATATGAGGAATGGACAGTAAAATATCCAAAAGCAAAATCGACTAAAAATCCACAAGATTTTTTAAGGGCTGCATATAATGATAAAGAGCCCGGGGAAGAAAAATATGAAGCTTATGATGAATTTAAAAATAATGTTTTGATGGAATTCGCATTATTAATTGGAGTGGTCCATATTATCTTGTCTTTCATAAGATATATTAAACGAAATCTATCTGGAATTGGTTGGATTATATTCTTAATTGGCGGGTATATGTATTTTCCATCGCTTATGAATGCAACTTCATTTTTAAATTTTTTCAATATATTAGATAAACAAGTTGCAACTCATATAGGAAAGATATTATTTTTCTCTGGAATCTCATTTTCAGTTGTAACGGCATTGATTCAAAAAAGAGTGCATGGTGCTGAAGAAATTACAAAATCAATATCGATTTTTGCCGATATTTTATCTTATCTTCGTTTATATGCACTAGGTCTTGCCGGGGCTATAACTTCTATGACAGTTAATAATTTCGCTGCTTCTGCCGGAATCTTTTTTGGATTTTTCTTAGTCGTTTTTGGACATGCGATAAATGTCTTATTATCAATTATGGGTGGGGTTATACATGGTCTTCGTCTTAATTTTATTGAATGGTATCATTATTCGTTTGAGGGAGACGGAAAGGCATTTAACCCATTAAAATTAATTAAATAAAAAAATAAGGAGTTTATTATGGATTTTGCAATGGTAGGACCTGGAATAGTTCTAGGCTTCGGATGTTTGGGAAGTTCTATCGGATGCGGTATTGCCGGAATGGCATCGCATGGTGTTATGACACACGTTGATGAAGGACATGGAAAATTTATCGCGCTTTCTGCGATGCCGTCTTCTCAATCAATTTATGCATTTGTGTTGATGCTGTTGATGAAAAATTCAATTGTTACAGGAACATTAAGTCCATTATCAGCTATAGGCATCGGCTTTTTTGTCGGCCTAGCGATCATGGTTTCTTCAATACTTCAGGGCATGGCAGCTGCTACAGCGATACAAGCATCAGCTAAACAGCCAGCTATCTATGGTAAAACATGGGCAGCAGTTGGTATCATCGAATCATTTTCATTATTCGCATTCGTTTTTGCCCTTTTATTATTATAAAAAGAATAAAAGATGAGAAGAGAAAGAGATAGCTTAGGTGAAGTGTTAGTCGAAGAGGAGAAATTTTGGGGAGCTAGCACTCAAAGGGCACTTAATAATTTTTATATTGGAAATGAAAAAATTCCATTAGAAATAATTTATGCCCTTGCGATCATAAAAAAGGCTTCTGCTATAGCAAATTATAAATTAAATCAGTTAGCAAAAGAAAAGAAAGATTTAATTGTATTTGCTGCAGATGAAATCCTTGCTAAAAAATATGATGAGCACTTTCCTTTGCATATTTGGCAGACCGGTTCGGGTACTTCAACCAATATGAATGTCAATGAGGTTATTTGCAATATTGCATCATTTAAATTGAATAAAATTCTAGGGAGTAAAGATCCTATTCACCCTAACGATGATGTGAACATGAGCCAATCGACAAATGATACTTTTCCCAGCGCTTTGAATATTTCGGCATATCTATTGATAAAAAATCGTTTATTAGACTCATTGGAGCAGCTAAAAACAGGATTCGATGAGAAAGTTATAGAGTTTAATGAAATAATAAAAGTTGGAAGGACCCATTTGATGGATGCCATTCCAATGACTTTAGGTCAGGAATTTTCAGCTTTTTCTTCAACTGTGTCGGAGGGGATCGAAAACATAAAATCTTCCCTAGAGAAACTTGCTTTTCTGCCTTTAGGAGCCACTGCTGTCGGAACCGGATTAAACACTCATAAAAAATTTTCAAAAGTTGTAATTGAAGAAATTAGCTCTCTTACTAAAGAAAAATTTCATAAAGCAGATAATTTCTTTCATTCATTATCTTTTGCCGATCCCGTTTGTTCGATGAGCTCAGCATTAAAAAATTTAGCGTCTTCCCTGTTTAAAATAGCAAACGATTTAAGTTTGCTATCCTCCGGTCCCAGATGCGGTATTGGAGAAATTATACTGCCTCCGATCGAGCCGGGCTCTTCCATTATGCCGGGAAAGATAAATCCTTCCATGTGCGAAGCAATGAAGATGGTATCAATGCAGGTAGTTTCAAATGATAGTATGATCTCTTCATCTAACTCTTTGGGTAATTTTCAATTGAATGTCTTTAGACCGCTTCAGGGTTATGCATTAATTCAGTCAGTTAACCTTTTGGCTGATATGAGCGACATGTTTTTAAAGCACTGTTTAAAAGGTTTAAAAGCGAATCTCATTAAAATAAAAGAGCATTTAGATAAAAATTTAATGGTTGCAACTGTTTTAAATAAGTCAATCGGATATGAAAATGCTTCAAAAATTGTTCTCAAAGCATATCAGGAAGATATTACTCTCAAACAAGCTGCGAAAGAGCTGAATTTAGTAGATGAGAAAAAGTTTGATGAAATTGTAAATCTAAAAAATCTCTTAAGTCCGCATGATTGATTAGTAAAATCTAAAAAATTGCTATAAAAACACAAGTTTTTTTATAAGCAATTTTTCTTGAAGAAAAAATAAATTGTAAATATAGTTTTTTGTGCAGGCAACAAATAATATCTTTGCTTGAAACCAAAACGACTTGTTTAATGTTTTGGATACCCAAAATTAATTATTTAATAGGAAAAAATGAAAAAAAAGAAAAATCCCTGGTTTATAACACTCATTGGAGCTTTATACTTTTTTTATACTTATTTTCACACAAATCTAATGACTTCGTTCAATGTATCCTTATCGGAATATTTTAATACATCTCCTTCTGATATCGGAATATTATCTTCGTGGTTTTTTTATTCGAATATTTTATTTATCCTCCCTGCGGGAATTATTTTAGACAGGTTCTCAATCAGGACTTTAATGGGCATTAATATGTTAATAGCTGTTTTAGGTACTGTGCTTTTTGCTTTTGCAGATTCTTTTTTCATGATTGCTATAAGCAGATTTTTGCCGGGAATCGCTACAGCATTCGGACTTATCATATGCTTGAAATTAGCAGCTCTTTGGCTGCCGGATGATAAAATGGGTCTAGCGACATCTCTGATTGTCTCAATCGGAATGCTAGGAGCAATTGTTGCTCAGGCGCCGATGGTAGTTTTGATTGAATTATTTAGTTGGCAAGCCGCTCTTTTGATTTCTGCAATTTTTGGACTTATTATTGCAATTATTTTGTGGTTTAATATCATAGATCCGAGAAATGATGTAAAAACTATTAAAAGCATTTCAATTAACAAGTCATTATTGATGTCGATAAAAGAAAAACAAAATTGGTTCTGCGGCTTGTTTATAGGTTTATTAAATCTTCCAATAGCTATTTTCGGAGCGGCTTTTGGATCGATTTATTTAATGCAGGCATATAATTATAGTTCAGTGCAGAGCGGATCTATTGTTTCCATGCTTTTTATCGGCATGATAATAGGAGCGCCTCTTTTTGGGTGGGTATCCGATGTTATAAGATCTAAAAAAATTCCCATGTTATTTGGGGCAGCAGTATCTTTGATCTTGATAATGTTTATTCTCTATGCGCCAATTTATAACAATATTATCTCGCATATTATGTTTTTTCTTTTAGGATTGAGCTGTTCATCCCAATTGCTCGCTTATCCTATTGTTACAGAGAATAACCCTATTGAAATTAGCGGTGTGGCCCTGGGATTAGCAACATTAATAATAGTTGGCGGGGGATATGGATTGGGCATTCCCGTTGTAGGCAAAATATTAGATTTATTTGGAAATGGAAAAATAATAAATGGCATATTTACTTATTCATTAGCAGGTTATCAAAGAGCTTTTATAATTATTCCCATAGGAATAATTATATCTATTCTTTTATTGTTTTTTATCAAAGAAAAGAAAAAAGTCTAAATTCATTTATGAATTTATTGTTAGCCCTATTTTAGTGAGCAAAAATCTTATTACTAGAATAGGATGTAAAAAAAGATTTTTTAATAAAGCCGGATAAGTAACTGAAGAAAGCTTTTTTGTAATTAAAAATTTTTCATTTTTTAAAGAATCACTTATCCATAATGGATAAGGCGGAGGAATTAGTTTCGGTAGCTTATTTACTTCAAAAAAACTTATTTCGCGAGTCTCATCAGATAAACTGGCTTCGCCTGAAATTATTTGACATTCATATAAGTGAGTATATCTTGCCAGCTTGTTTATCGGTGTATATTCTCCTACTTTTTTTGTAATCCTGGTTTTATATCCTGTTTCTTCTAATATTTCTCTAATAACAGCTTCTGTTGATGTTTCATTGTCCTCAATTCCTCCTCCCGGAAGTACCCAAACCGGCACATCCCTTCTTTTGATAAGAAGAATTTTTTTTCGATCATTAGAAAATATTATACCTATTACAGATTCATCATTTTTTTTCATAAAACTCAAGCAAAGTTTGATATTTGTATAAAAAAATGCTATCTTTTTATTTTCATAAAAGCAAGAAAGGTTTGAGTTTTTGAAAAATAAATATTTTTTTTTATTAATATTTTTGTTTTTTGTTTCTTGTTATAAAAATCACTTGTATGTTCAGCATGACAGGATTGATGTTTCTTATTTAGCCTCAACATATGTAGATTCTCCTGATTACAGGCAAAAAAATCCTCCCAATGGTCAGAGGATATCTATTGCCTGGGATTTTCCTCTCAGTTTGTATAGAGAAAATTTAACATTAGTTTTAACTGTTAGATTCTGGGATAACAGGCAGGATGTTTTTGTATATAAGATACCGAGAAAAAGAGGATATACTTATTATAAGTTTTATGACGATTCAAATGATAAAGAAAAGAGAATCTTAACCTATAAAGTTGATATCATCAATGAAGATGGTGTTTTAGTTGATCAATGGAAGCATCATTTTTGGAAAGAGCTTATCGAGATCAATAAAGATGAAAATGAAAAAAGACAAAATGACTTAAATCATATTCAGGATGAAGAAATTAATATCAATTCCGATGAATCGCAGATTTATTAAGCATTTCATCAGCCTCCAGAAGCAACTTGCCGGTTGTTTCAAAATCAATGCAGGGGTCAGTAATTGACAGGCCGAATCTTAATTTTAATAGATCTGTTTTTTGATTCCCTTCGAATAAATTGCTCTCGAGCATAAGCCCGATAATCGGATATTGATTTTTAATTATGGAGTTTATTGAATGCCGAAAGGCAGTAATTTGATTTCTGTGATCGCTTTGAGAATTTCCATGAGAACAGTCAATTACTATCGGAGTGGCAATTTCATTGAAATTCATTTTTTTTACGGCATCTTCCAGGGAACTGTCATCATAGTTGACTTTTGTTTTCGATCCTCTTAATACAATATGCGAAAAGTTATTGCCTTTTGATAAAATATTGCAAATTTTACCATTTTCATCTATCGAAACAAAGCTTTGAGGGCTCTTTGCGACCGTTGTCGCATTTATCGGAATTTCCAGATCTCCGTCTAAGCTGTTTTTAAAACCTACTGGAATAGATAAAGAAGATGCATAATGACGATGCAGGCTGGAAGCTGATGTTCTTGCTCCAATAAATCCCCAAGTAATCAAGTCATCGAAATAACTGCTTATATTTGGATCTACAAATTCGGTGCAGATTGGAACTTTTAATTTGGTTATTTCGATTAATAATCTCCTTACTTTTTTTATGCCTTCTTCGATATCGCAGCTACTGTTGAGCTCAGGATCATAGAGAAATCCTCTCCAGCTGTTTTTGGATCTGGCTTTTTCAAAAAAGACTCTCATTATTATAAAAATATTTTTTAAGTTTTTTTGTAAGTTCCTTAATTTTTTTGCATAAATAATTGCTGAGTTCTCATCATGAATGGAACATGGCCCAGCAAAAACAATAACTTTATTGTCGTTTTTTAAAAAAATATTTTTAGCTGTTTTTAATGAGGAATTTAAAAAATTAATATCTTGATTAGATAAGGAAATTAAATTTTTTAAGGATTTATAAGAAGGTAATGATTTTAATTCCATTATTTTTCGGATTTAAATATTTAAAATATAAATTTTTTAATTATTATAACATGGAATAAAATGTTTGTGAACAAAAGGTTTAAGAATCAAGATTCAAATGAAGTATTACTGAAAATTTAAAAACTTTTTTCTATTTTTTTTATAAAGGATTTTATAGTTTTTTTCGCTCTTTTTTTCGTTACTGCCTTAAATTTAAAGTAAAAATTTTCGAATATAGAATATTTATTGAAATCAATTATATAAGCAGTATAAAAATATTAAATAATGTAAGATATTTTTGTTAAAATTTTACCCCTTTTTTAAGATGAATGTATTAGAATTTTTGAATAAAGCTGATTTTTATCTGTGGAATACAGTTTTGATTTATCTCCTTCTTGGAGTAGGGATCTTTTTAACTATTAAGTTAAAAGGAATGCAAGTCAGATATCTTTGGCTGTCTTTAAGAATGGCTTTTACTAGACAAGATAAAAAAGCTCAAGGCGATATCAGTCAGTTTCAGTCTTTAATGACTGCTCTGGCTGCAACAATTGGCATTGGCAGTATAGCCGGAATGGCTACAGCCATTATTTCCGGAGGCTTTGGAGCTATTTTCTGGATGTGGGTTGTTGCATTTATCGGGATGGTGACTAAATATGCCGAAGCTATTTTAGCAGTTAAGTTCAGAATAGTTGATAAAAGAAACCAGATGGCCGGCGGACCGATGTATTACATTGGTAGCGGTCTTAACTTGAAATGGTTAGGAGGTCTATTTGCCCTATTTGGTATTTTTGCAGCTTTCGGCGGTGGAAATCTGATCCAATCTCAATCGATTTCTGATGCGATGTCTGAATTAATCAATATACCTCCTTACATTACAGGAATTATTGTTGCCGTCCTCTCAGGGTTTGTAATCTTAGGCGGTATAAAAAGTTTAGGAAGCGTTAATGCTTATCTGGTGCCTATTATGGCTCTTATTTATATTATCGGAGGTCTTATTATCATCTTTTTGCGCTATGATCATATTTTAAGCGGCCTGGCTTTAATATTTAGAAGCGCATTGTCTCCGAAGGCAGCTCTTGGGGGGTTGCTTGGAACCTCGGTAATGAGTGCAATGCAGATGGGTATAGCAAGAGGCATATCATCTAATGAAGCCGGCTTAGGAAGTTCTCCGATAGCTTCTGCTGCTGCTAAAACTGATCTGCCCGGAAGACAGGCCTTGATTTCGATGTCCGGAGTTTTTTTATCCAGTTTTGTCGTTTGCACTATTACAGTACTGGTTTTATGTGTAACAGATGTTGTCGGATTAAGAACTGGTTCAGGAGAATTATTAAATGGATCTCCTTTAGTTATGAGAGCGTTTTCTTCAGTGATTCCTTATGGAGAATATATCGTTGCCATAGGTCTGGTCCTATTCGGGTTTTCTACGATCCTCGGTTGGGCTTATTATGGAGAGAAATGCTTCGAGTACATATTTAAGGAAAAATATATAATTTATTTTAGGATTTTTTTTATTTTTATTACTTTTCTAGGAGCAATTTCCAGCATACAAATAGTTTGGCCAATTGCCGATATCATGAATGGCTTGATGGCATTTCCTAATCTAGTTGGTCTTCTTTTGCTTTCAGGTGTTGTAGTTAAAGAAAGCGAGATATTTTTTGAAGTATTAAAAAGAGAAAAGCTGGATAAAAAATCAAAGCGTTAAATGCTTTTTTATAAACTTTTTCTATTCAATTAGCTGTCCATCAGTAGGATTGTCAAGATATTCTGCCTCAATAGTTCTTTTTTTAGAGTATGGATCTTTTGATACCGGTTTAAAAGAAGAAGTTTCGACTTCACTTGGGCGGATTAAAAAGCTGATCGGTGAGGGGTCTTGTTCATAAGAAACAGTATTATCACTATTTTCTGCAAAATGTTTTTTTACTACGTGTTCTGTTTTATTTTGCGCGGATTCTTCAGAAGATAGATCAGCGCTGCTGCTTTCTGTCAGCATTGGTGTTACTCTCTGTTCCGGCAAGGGTCTTTTTTCTTCGTCCTCAAGTAGGGATGCCATTAAAAATTTAAGATCCCAGGAAGACCTTGATTTTCTTAAATCATTCATTTCAGACATTCTTATAGATTCACTTTTTGGGGGAGTGGAAACTGGTCTTGGATTAGTAATTGATGACATGTTTTTTTCCTTTGTGATAAAAATTTAATTTAAAATGTTAATTTTAATAAATTAATTTGATAATTATTACAACTAATTATAATTAATCTTGGGTTTAAGTTAAATAATAAAGATAAAGTTAATATAATAAAAATAAATTTAAAAAAATGGGTCAGGTTTTTAATAGACTAACGTAATAAGAATTAATAGAATGCAGTAAAAATCAGAAATTAACTTAATTAAAAGAAGAAATCTTATACAAGGTCTCTTTAAGTTTCTGATTAGCTTCTTCAAAAGATTTCTTTAAATCGTCAATGACATTTTTTGGGGCTTTTGATAGAAAGCCTTCGTTTGAAAGTCTTGATTTGCAGGAATTTATGTCGTTTTCTAGCTTAATTTTTAATTTTTCTAGTCTCAAGAGCTCTTTTTGAATTAAATCCTTTGACAAGGGGACTAAAAATTTTAAATCTTTATGAATAGATGTAGAGCCAATTATGTTATCTATTTCTTTTGTAGAATATATGAAATTTTCAACTTTTGAAAGAGGTTTAATAATATGTTCATTCATCTTTATTAACTTAACTAGATCGGTTTCCTTTTTAAAATATATGTATACGTCAGTTTTGTCACCTAGAGGAAAGTTCATCTCAGACCTAATATTCCTAATTAGATAAAGAATTTCTTTTATCGAATCAAAGTCTTCTTCAGCCTTTGTGTTGGGTTCCTTTAATTTTTTTGGATAGTTGGATACTATGCAGGCTTCTTTAGAAATAGCTTCGATAAATTCTTTTGTATAAAGATCTTGGCCCGGATGAATTTTTAGATTTGGATATCTATCTTTTATAATTGAGAAAATTTCTTCAGTGATAAAAGGTACTATCGGATGCATTAAACGAATGGATGAAAATAATACAAATAATAGTATTTTCTGTTTATTGGACCTTAGATCTTTTTTTATCAAACCAAAAATATAAGGTTTGGCCATTTCAAGATAATAAGCGCAGAAATCATCCCAGAAAAACTGATAGGGCAGTGTGGCCGCTTTGTCAAATTGTTTGGTCTCTAGAAAATTGGTCTGATCAGTGATAGTTTTGTTTAATCTGGATAATATCCAAAGATCTTCTAAAGTAAGTTTTTCAGTATCCAAACCATTTTCAATGTCTTCAGAAGTCAGTTCAGGTAAGTTTTTTTCCGGATTAGCTTCCATGCTTTGAACGATAAATCTGGTAGCATTCCAAAGTTTGTTCGCAAAATTTTTAAACTCATCAAATTTTCTTACATCCAGATCAATCTGCTTGGATTGTGTTACAGAAGATGTTAAGGCTATTCTCATGGCATCCGTGCCATATTCATCAATTATTTCCAAAGGATCGATTACATTCCCTTTAGATTTGGACATTTTTTCCCATTTACAGGAAATTTCTTTTGGGATCGGTTCTCCCAAATCATATTTTTTTGTTTCGCTGCGAGGTATATAGGTAATAGATCCGTCTTCATCCTTTTTGTAATAAGACTTGCCGTAAATAAGTCCATGTATAAAAGCTTCGTGAAAAGGAACCTTTTTCATTACATATTCGCCCATCATTATCATTCTGGCTACCCAGAAAAACAAAATGTCATGACCGGTGATCAGGATTGAAGTGGGATAAAAAGCTTTAAGCTCATCAGTTTCTTGCGGCCATCCGAGCGCGCTAAAAGGCCAAAGCGATGATGAAAACCAGGTGTCTAAGACATCTTCATCCTGAAACCATTTGTCCTTTTCTTTTTCAACTTCAGGGGGAATGCCTTCTTTATCGTAGCAAATCATTACATCCGGATCTTCTCTATTATACCAGATTGGAATTTGATGGCCCCACCAAAGCTGACGGGAAATACACCAGTCTCTTAAATTGTCGATCCAATAAAAATAGGTGTTTTCAAAACTTTTAGGGATAAGATTTATTCTGTTTTCTTTAATGGCGCTCATCAATTTGTTTTTAAATGGACTCATTCTGATGAACCACTGTTTAGATAGGTAAGGCTCTATTTTCGCTTTAGATCGATAGGATATTCCGATTCTTAACTTGTAAGGTTCTATTTTTTCAACCAGACCAAGCTTTTTCATTTTTTCTACAATTAAACCCCTAGCTTTTTGCATGCTAAGGCCAAAAAATTCTTTCCCATTCTCATTTATTCGGCCGTCATTTGTCATGATGTTGATTATCGGCAGCTTATGTCTCATTGCAACGTCATAGTCATTAAAATCATGTGCAGGTGTTATTTTTACAGCGCCTGTTCCAAAGGCAGGATCTACAAATCTATCTGAAATAATTGGAATTTCTCTATTTATAAAAGGTACAATTGCTGTTTTGCCGATATAAGAAAAATATCTAGGATCTTTATCAGAAACCGCAATAGCTGTATCGCCCAGCATTGTTTCCGGTCTTGTCGTCGCTATTGTAATAAAACCACTTTTATCGGAAAGAGGATATCTAAAGAACCAAAGATGGGAATCTATGTCTTCATGCTCAACTTCATCATCTGCCAAAGCTGTCTGGGTGATCGGATCCCAGTTAACTAAATAGTCTCCTCTATAAATTAAGCCTTCATCAAACATTTTTTTGAATATGACCCTAACAGCTCTATTGCTCTTTTCGTCCATAGTAAATCTTAGCCGAGACCAATCGCATGAACAGCCAAGTTTTTTTAACTGACTCAAAATGATATTTTCTTTTTCGTTTTTCCATTTCCAGATATGAGATACAAATTCTTCTCTTGTAAAATCTTTTCTTCGTTTTTTTAAAGTTGCAATAAGATGTTTTTCTACTACCGTTTGCGTTGAGATCCCGGCATGGTCTGTCCCAGGAACCCAAAGGGTTTCAAATCCCTGCATTCTTTTAAAACGGATAAGTATGTCCTGCAGGGTTTCGTCCATCGCATGGCCCATATGCAGAACACCGGTAACGTTAGGAGGAGGGATGACTATACAAAAGTGAGGTTTGCTATTGGTCGGATTAGCTTTAAAAAAAAAGTTTTTTTCCCAAAATGAATACCATTTATCCTCAACATTTTTCGGTGTATAAACTTTATCTAATTCTTTCATAAACTAATCTTGGTTAAAAAATACTAATATAAGCATATAAGGTAACATATCGCTTAAGGATTGTCAAAAAATTGAAATAAAAATTGTAATAAATTTTAGGCTTGAAGCGCTGCGAAACATTTAAAGGAGTTTAAATATCTCTTTAGAAATTTTATTCATTTAATGTTTGCAAAGATTATTAATGATAATCGAAAGTTTCGAACATTAAGGTTATTAAGACTGTTTTTTTTGATTTTTAGCATTTATAATTGATTTTTTTCTTGTCGCGCTTAAATTAAATAGAAATTAATAATCATTATTTAAATTTATAGGATAAAAATTTTACTTAAATATTATTGTTATTATTTATAATAACTTTAGATTAAAACTTGCATTTAAATAATAATGCTTTATTATTTTTTAATGATTATTTTTTTTGAGAATGAAGTGTGAGAAAGATTTATAAGTGGGATTCAGAACATTTAAAAAAACAATCTATTTCTATTGGTTATATTGATTTTGACTCTCATTCTTTTAATTTTTTGGAAAATTTGCATTTTGATGAATTAGAAATTTATAAAAAAATCATTTCACAGAAAAGAAAACGTGAGTATATTTTGGGACGTTATTGCATAAAGTCAATTTTATCCCAGTATTATAAAGAAGATTTAAATGAAATTGCCGTTCTAAATGGTGTTTTTGGACAACCTATAATTTTTCCTAATTCTCATAATTTAGGAGTGTCTTTAAGTCATTGCGAAAATAGTGCCATAGCTATCGTTTTTCCTGAAGCTTTTCCCATAGGAATAGATTTAGAAAATATTAATTTATCATTTTCAAAATCAATAAGCGCAGAATTGCTAAAGCAAGAAATTAATATTTTGGAAAACTTCGCTGCTAAAAGAATAGATAAAAAATCAGAGCTGGTTTTTGATGAATTTGTGGCTTCATTAATCAGCCAACAAGAAGATTTTCTTTCGAATAAAGAATTATTAACGATCGCTTTTTGGTCAATTAAAGAATCACTATCAAAAGCTCTTAAATGTGGTTTTACTGTCCCGTTATCTGTTTTAGAAATCGAATCGATTCAATATTTAAAAGGTTGTATTTATTATTCTTTTAAAAATTTTTCTCAATACGCGGGAATATCTTTTTGTATGAATCGGTATATTATTTCAATATGTTATCCAAAAAAAATTGATGAAATGAAGGGTTTATGGAACTGTTTTATATCATAAGTGGAAAGTTTATTAATATATTTTTAATCGTTATCTCGAATATAGATCTAAACAAAAAAATGATGAAATTTTTATAGAGAGAACAATCTGCTAAAAAAAATATTGGATGGTATGATTTTGAAAAATAATAATATAATTTATGATGGAAAACAGGTGAATGAGGAATCTTTAATACTTGAAAAATTTTCATATCAAGTTTCAGTAAATTCTCATGAAAAAGCTATCATCTTCGGTGATGATTTTTTAACATATCAAGAATTAGATGATTTATCTAATTCCTTGGCAAGCTATTTATTGAAAAATGGAAAAGGATTGCAAAGCAAAATATGTGTTTTTATTCCAAAAAGAATTGATCTGGTTGTGGTTTTACTAGGAATATTAAAAGCTGGTTCAGTTTATGTGCCGATAGATTCAGAAACTCCTAGAACAATCGTAGATCATATTTTGAATAATTGTGATTGCAATTTATTGATCACATCAAAAGAAACGCACGAACTAATTAAGGATTTAAAGATCGATATTATAAATCTAGATGAAATTGAATCAAAAAAATGTTCATCTCCACAGATAAAAATTAATAAAGATGATTTAGCTTATATTATTTATACTTCCGGTTCTACAGGACTACCTAAAGGAGTAGAAATAACACATGTCTCTTTAGCTAATCGCCTCGCTTGGCAGCAAGGAAATTATCATCTGAGTTCAGATGATGTAGTTTTGCATAAAACTTCAATAGGTTTTGATGTCTCAATGTGGGAGTTATTATGGAGCATTGTTGTTGGTGCAAAATTAGTAGTTTGTCCACAAAATGTTTATAAAGAACCTGAAAAGTTATTAAGCGAAATTATTAAGAATAATGTGACTGTAATTCATTTTGTTCCATCAGCTTTTCGAATATTTATTGAAATTTGTGGTTGCTTAGAACATTCAAAATTAAGATTGATCATATGTAGTGGGGAAGAGTTAACACATTCTATTTGTAAATTGTTTTTTAAATACAATAATAGCAATAAAATAAAGTTAGAAAATTTGTATGGTCCGACGGAGGCTACAATTGATGTAACTTTCTTTAGCGTGGACAAGTTATACGATGTAATACCCATAGGAATTCCAATATCGAATACCCAAATATATATACTGGATGAATCTTCTCACAAAGTTTTAGATGGAAATATCGGTGAGATATTTATTAGTGGAGTCGGTGTTGCTAGAGGTTATGTGAATAATAGCGTTTTGACTGAAAAAGCTTTTTTATCGGATCCATTTAAAAACGATGGATCAAAAATGTATAGAACAGGTGATCTAGGTTGTTTCTTGAGTGATGGAAATATTAGATATATCGGAAGGAAAGACAATCAAATCAAAATAAGGGGTTTTCGAGTTGAATTAGAGGGCATCGAAAATATGTTAATGAAAAACCTTCCCGTTTCCCAAGTCGTGGTAGTTTGTAAAAATGATCCTGATAATGAATATGAAAAATTTTTAGTTGCTTATTATTCTACTAGTGATCAGTTTATTATTCTGGAACAAAAAAAAGTAAGGGTGTTTTTAGAAACTATTCTTCCTTTTTACATGATACCATCAATGTTTATAAAATTAGATGAAATTCCTTTGAAATCTAACGGAAAGATTGATAGAGCTTTTTTAACAAACACAGAAAATAAAAAACACGATGATGAAAAAGATGATTATATTGAAAAAATAATAAGCGATATTTGGTGCGAAGTATTAAAATTAAAAAAAATCGGTTTACATGATAATTTTTTTGATTTAGGTGGCCATTCAATTTTAGCATTAAAAATAATTGCTCGAATAAACAAACAGCTTAAAATTAAGTTATCTTTTACAGAATTTTTTGACAATCTAACGATAGTTAAATTAAGCGAATCGGTGCGGAAATTTAAAACTATAAATTCTGAAAAAAGTCACAATCATGACGTTATTAGCCAAGTATCAATGTTTCACTTATCTAAAATGCAAAAAAGAATTTGGTTTATAGAGCAGATTTTTCCAAATTCTGTTTCATATTTATATCCTTTAATACTTTCTTTTAAAGGATCTTTAAACATGCAAATATTAAAAAAAGCACTCGATATTCTATATAGAAAACATGCAGCTTTACGAGTAAAATTAGTTAAGCAAGCTGAGGTAATTTATCAAAAAATATCTAAAGAAGATGATGATTTTAATCTGAAGATTTTTGATTTAGAGAAATTAGACCAGGAAACTAAATCGATAAAAATTAAAGAAATTGAGAACTCTGAAGCGAATACAGCATTTTCTATTTATGATGAGGTTCTTAGTAGAGGAAGTCTAATTAAAATTAATAATAATGAATATCATCTCTGCTTAGTATTTCATCATATGATATTTGATGATTGGTCAAAAGATATTTTTTTACAGAACTTATCTAAGATATATAGTTATTGTTGTGATAAAAATGAGAAAGAAATTGAATTGTTCTTAAATCATAAAGACTATCTTCAGGAAGATGTTCATGATGATATTTTAAAAAAGGAAACGCTGGAAAACTGGAAGAATTATCTGCAAGGGTTCTCAAATCAACCTACTTTAGGTTTTTATGAAAAAGAAAGAAAAAATAATATAAGCGGCTGTTATTATGGCAAGAAGTTTTCTTGTCAAAATTTGTTGTCTATTGCTAGATCTCACAATACAACTCTTTATGTAGTCTTGTTGAGTGCTTTCAAAAAACTATTGTCTAAACTTAATAATTCTTCAGATATAATTATTGGGATTACTTCTTCAACCAGAAATATAGATACAGAACGATCAATCGGATTTTATGTTAATACCTTGCCTCTGAGAACAAAAATATCAAATTCAGATTCATTGGATGATATTATTCAAAAAATCAAGAAAAGCATTTTATTTGTTCAAGATAACAATACTGTGGCTTTTGATGAGATTGTTGAATATTTGAATATACCTCGAGTTGCAAATAAAACCCCATTTTTTCAAATTATGATTAATTTTTGGGAAGAAAATGTGGATTATATTAAATTTCCTGAAAATATCCGAATGCAAATTCATCCATATGTTAATAAAAATTCAAAATTTGATTTGGAATTACAAATAAGTTTTAATAAAGATGTTTTAAATATAATATATGAATATTCAGAATCTATCTATTCTCTAGAAGAGGTTGAATCAATTGCATTTCAATATGAAAATTTTTTACGTTCAGCAACCAAGAATTTGCTACATCAAAGAAGTCCAGTATCAAATTCATCGATTAAAGATCATTATAAAAAAGAATTAGTAACTATTTGGTCAGAAGTATTGAATTCAGAAAACATAACTGAAGAAGATAATTTTTTTGATGTTGGAGGAAATTCTTTTAAACTTACCATTGTTAAGCAATTAATAAAAGAAAGATTAAACAAATCAGTTTCAATAGTTGATCTATTTAATTATCAGAATATCAAAGCTTTAATAAATTATTTTATGGAAAAATAAGGAAAAAAAATGTTTACAGAAGATTCAAAAGATAATATTGCCATAGTTGGTGTCGCTTGCAAGGTGCCTGGAGCTAAAAATGCAACGGAATTTTGGAATAATTTAAAAAATGGAGTAGAATCCATTCAATTTTTTTCAGATGATGAATTAATAATATCCGGGGTTGATAAGGATTTATATAATGATCCAAATTATATAAGAGCTAGAGGGATCCTAGGTGATGCAGAATATTTCGATTCATCTTTTTTTGGATTTTCTCCGAGAGAGGCTGAAATTACAGATCCTCAACAAAGGATTTTTTTAGAGTGTGCTTGGGAAGCTTTGGAAGATTCGGGTTATGATTTTCAAAATAATGAAAATTTTAAAGTAGGGGTTTTTGGCGGAGCCGGAACTCCGTGGCATTTAATTAAAGTGGCAAATAATGAAAGGATATTTGAGAACTTTGATAGTGTTTCAATTTTTACTAGTAATGAAAATGATTATATAGCAACAAGAACTTCTTATAAATTAGGATTAAATGGACCGAGTATTAATTTACAGTCTGCATGCTCGACTTCATTAGCTGCCGTGGTTTTAGCAAGCAATAGTTTACTGACTAATCAATGTGATATTGCATTGGCAGGTGGAGTTTCTATTAGATGTCCTGAAAAAATCGGATATTTATATCAACCAGGAAGTTTAGATTCAGCAGATGGCCATTGCAGGACATTTAGTGCAGAAGCAAGTGGGACTGTTTTTAGTCATGGAGCTGGGATTGTTGTTTTGAAAAGATTATCGGAGGCTATAAAGGCCGGAGACAATATTTATGGAATTATAAAGGGTATGGCTATAAATAATGATGGAAATAGAAAGGTAGGTTTCTCTGCTCCTAGCATTAAAGGTCAAAAAGATGTAGAAATACAAGCTATAAAAAATGCTAATATTGATCCAGAAACAATAAGTTATGTTGAAGCTCATGGGACAGGAACGAAACTCGGAGATCCTATTGAATTTGATGCTTTGTCCAAAGCATTTAGGACTTTCACTGAAAAAAAACAATTCTGTGGTTTGGGTTCAGTAAAAACAAATATTGGTCATACTGATGCTGCTGCTGGAGTTATAAGTCTAATTAAGGTTTTACTTTGTATAAAACATAACTTTATTCCAAAAGCTTTGCATTTTACAAGTTCCAATCCTGAAATAGATTTTTATAATAGCCCTTTTTTTATACAGGAAAATTTAACTGAAATTCAAAGAAAAGAAGGTTTGCCATTTAGATCTATGATTAATTCTTTTGGTGTTGGTGGTACAAATGTTAGCATGATTATTGAAGAACATAATAGTCCCGTTTCGCATTCCAGTAAAGAAATGGAAAGACTTTTTGTTATTTCTGCCAAAACTTCTTCAGCATTAGATAAGATGCAATCCAATCTTTTTGAATTTTTAAATAAGAATCAAACATATAATCTTGATTATCTATCTCATACCTTGCAATTTGGAAGAAAGTTATTTAAACATAGAAAACTATTTGTTGCTAAAAACATGGATTCATTATTGAATTGCTTAAAAGATGGAAAAGAATATGTTTTTTCTTCAGAGAGTGATCAAACAAAAGAATCAATTGTGTTTTTATTTCCCGGACAAGGAACCCAATATGTTAACATGGCATTTAAACTTTATAATGAAAATGACTTTTTTAAAAAAAATGTAGACGATTGTTTCTTTTTTTTAAAAAAAGAATATTCTCTTGATATAAAAGCCAAATTATTTTGCGAAGATCTTCTATCAAATGAACATAAGGGTGATATCCAAGATATCTTATTGTCTCAAACATCTCTATTTATAGTCGAATATTCTCTTGCCAAATTGTTAAATTCCCTTAGTGTATTTGCAGATTTTATGATTGGTCACAGTCTTGGCGAATATACTGCAGCTTGCTTAGCTGGGGTCTTTTCCAAAGAAGAGGCTCTATCAATGCTAATAAAAAGATCCGAGTTACTGATCGAATTTTCTCAAGAAGGAGCGATGCTTGCAGTATTATTACCAGAAAGTAATTTACTTCCGTTACTCGATGAAGATATCGAAATAGCAGTTGTTAGTGATAATGCTTCAACAGTAGTTTCAGGTCCACGAGAAAAAATCTTGAATTTTCATAAAAAATTGAAAAAAATGTCTATTGCATCCAAACTGTTATCTACAAAATATGCTTTTCATTCTTCTATGATGGATAAGGTTATTAATCCATTACGGGAATTTTATTCTAAAATATCATTTTCGAAACCCAACATTCCAATACTATCAGCAATAACAGGTAATTGGTTAAGCGATGAAGAAGTAATGGATCCTAATTATTGGGCAATGCATTTACGTGAAAAAGTAAATTTTTCTAAAGCATTAGAAGAAATGATTTCAAATCAAAAAAGTTCGGTTTTTGTTGAAATTGGTCCAGGTAATTCATTGAAATCATCAATAAAAAAAGGCTTTAATAATTGCGTAGTTTCTACATTAGGGGATTCTGTTAACACAAATTATAAAGATATAATTTACTCGATTGGAAAATTATGGGCTGCCGGGGCTTCTTTATTGTGTAAAGATAATATGAGAAAAGTTTCTTTGCCTACTTATCCATTTGAAAAAGAAAAATTTCTGTTAAAGATACCTAAAAAAGTTGATTTATCTACAAAAAAAAATAGTTCAAATTTATTTCATACTACATCTTGGAAAAGATTACCTTCTCTTGCTTTATTCGAAAATAAAAATGAATATACGTGGATTGTTTTTGTAGATAAAAATCTATTGAGCAGATTTATAATTGAAGAATTGTCAAAACATAATATTAAGCCATTAGTTGTTAACAAAGGTATTAAATTTTCTAATATTGACGAAAATAATTTTACAATTAACTCACAGAATGGTTCTGATTATCAACAACTATTTGAAAGTCTGGGAAGCCGCATTAATAATGGAATTAGAATAATATATTTGTGGAATTCTTCAGCTATTGAAAAAATTGATTCTTCTAATATTCATGAAATCTCAACAGGTATATTTGATGAATTGTTATTATTAGAGCAAGCAATGATTCAAAAAAATTTATTAAATAATTTAAAAATATCAGTTATTACTAGTGGTTTATTTGATGTGGCAGGCGAGGGAGTTCATTCTCCTGTAAGTGCACTTGCATTGGGGCCTTGTAAAGTGTTTATGAGAGAACACAAACAAGCAAAGTGCCAAATTTTAGATTTGCCGATAAATTTTGACTTTTCTTCGGCATTAATAAATTCAATACTGTCAGATTGTTCGACATATTCAGATGATGAAGTTCTTGCATATAGAGGCGAATATAAATGGGGAATGTTTTTTGCACCCTTAGATAAAAAGCCTTCTCAAAAAATTTTGAAGGAGAAGGGCGTTTATATAATTACCGGAGGATTAGGGGGCATTGGTTTAACTATAGCAGAACATTTATATAATTCAGTAAGAGCAAAATTGGTTTTGATTTATAGTTCGCCCTTACCTGATAGGAGTGATTGGATAAAACTGATAAATACAGATAATTTTGATAATAGATTAAAGGAAAAAATTAGATGGATTATGAAGTTAGAGAACATGGGGGCAGATATTTTACTTTTTGAGGGTAATGTTTGTGATATTCAATCAATGAATAACATGATAGAACTTGCTTTAAATAAATTTGGTGAGGTAAACGGTCTTTTCCACTCAGCGGGAATAGCTGGTGATGGAGTGATTTCTCTAAAAAATATTGAAAAAAGTCATAAAGTTATTTCTCCAAAAGTTCAAGGTACAGTTATCCTTGATGAAGTAACAAGCAAAATACCTTTAGATTTTTTTGTTTTATTTTCCTCTATCACTTCATACGTTGGCGAAGCAGGTCAAGTAGACTATTGTTCAGCGAATGCTTTTTTGAATGCTTTTGCAGGATATAGAAAATTCAAAAAAAGAATGGGAAAAACTCTATCTATTAATTGGGGAAAATGGACTGGAATAGGAATGGCTGTAAAGCATACGGGTGAGACATATAACTCGACTGAAATTTTAAATGATAACGTAGAATATGAAATAATAGAAGAAAAAATGCTAGATGCTGAAGAGGATTGGATTGTCGCTGAACATAAACTTTTAGGATCGCCTACATTAGTTGGAACTGCTTATATAAACATATTAAACAATGTTTTTCGAAAAAAATGTAATGAACACCAAAATCTCGTTATAACAGATATGATTTTTTTATCTCCTCTTATTTTTAATTCTTCAAAAAAGATATCATTGAACCTAATACTAAACAAAGCAATGAATTTTAAATTTATTTCTCAACAATTGAACCAACCGAACAAGGAAACGATTCGAGGAAATATAGGTTTTTCTCAAAAAAAAGAACAATTAACTGATTTAAATCTTGAGGAAATAAAAAATAAGCTTGTTAGAATAAATTTAGATGAAAAAGAATGGTCTAACGTTAAATTATCAGGAGAGTCATTTTTAGACTTTGGATCAAGATGGCAATTGATAAAAGAAATTTTTGCTGGCAATAATGAATGGTTGGCATTACTTAAGCTATCCCAGACTGATGATCTTAATAATTTTCCTCTTCATCCAGCTATGCTTGATGTTGCAACAGCTTTTTGCATTAAATATGTATCTTCCTTTAATTATCTTCCAATTTCTTATGGCAAAATTCAAATTCAAGAAGCATGTCTTTCTTCGAGTGTTTTTAGTTATGTGAAACTGAAGCAAAATTCAGATCTTGAATTTGTAATTTTCGATGTGGTGATAATGGATGAAACAGGACACATATTACTCATAATTGAAGATTATATGCTTAAACGTGTTACTGAAAAATCAATTAATTTCATTCCAAAAGCTAATAAGCCAATTCAAATTAATGATTTATATGATATATCTCCTCAGGAAGGTGCTAGAGCATTAATAGAAGCTCTTGAGTTTTCTGTTGCTGATCTCGTTGTATATCATGGTGATATAGATTCACTTATTGCCGAATCCTTTAATGAGACCATAACAGAAGAAAAACCATTATTATATACCAGAAAAAATGTGGAAATCGAATATGTTGAACCTAACAACGAAATTGAAGAAACTATAAAGGACATTTGGCAGCTAATATTAGGAATTGATAAAATTGGCATAAAAGATAATTTCATTGATCTTGGTGGAAATTCGTTAATAGCAATACAAATAGTATCTAAAATTAACAAAGCTTTTAATTGGGACTATACAATTAATAAATTTTACAATGATTTAACTATTTTTAATATAGCTGAAAGGATTGTTAAAGATTTATATGCAGCAGCAGAAGAATTTGGAATAGAAAGTGGAGTGAAAAATTTATGAATATAAATATAGAACAATTCAGGAAATTGGCTTTAGAGATAGAAAAAAGAAAAAAACAAAAACAAATTTATCTTAAGAAGAACGGATTTTCATCAGGAGATCTTTCTTCTGCTCAAAAAAGAATGTTTTTTCTTACAAAGTTATTACCAGACAACTCATTGTATAATGTACCACTTGCTATTCATATTGAATCTGATTTTGTTTTTGATGTTAGTTTATTGGAATCAAGTTTAAACCACATTATAAATCAGCATGAAATTTTAAGAACAGTTTTTGATAGTAAAAATTTAAAACAAATAATTTTAGATGAACAATTTGTGAAAGTACAATATATAGATTTAATAAATGAAAAAGACAATTATGAGATAGCAAGAAAATTTATTGTTTCTGAAAACAAAAAAGAATTTGATTTAGAAATGGGACCTTTGCTTAGATTTTCAGTACTACATCTATCGGAAAAGAAATATATTTTTGTGATAATAATTCATCATTTGATATCAGATGGATGGTCTAATAATTTAATTTTTAAAGAAATTGCTCAGGTTTATGCAAGTTTAGTTCAAAATTCCAAAATAGTTTTTAAAGAACATCTTTTTCAATACTTAGATTATGTGGAGTGGGAAAAAGAAAACTTAAAAAATGAAAACATTACCAAACAAATGGATTACTGGAAAAACAAATTGAAAGGAGATTTACATTCTCCTGACATTATACCAGATTTTACTAGCAATAATAAAATTTCCTATTCCGGAAAGATCGAAACTATGATACTGGACTGTCAATTTGTCAATATGTTAAAAGAAATTAGTCAAGAGCAGAAAATTACTCTCTTTGAATTGCTGTTGTCAACATTTTTTTTCCTTATTCATATTTATACAAATCAAAACGATATAATTATTGGAACTACAACTGTTAATCGTAAGCTAGAACAATTTCAGGAAATGTTTGGTTTATTTACTAATACTGCATTATATAGAGGGGAGTTTGATGGTAATGATTTAATCGAAAAAATTATAAAAAAAATAGCTCAAATAAATAGAGAAGCATTAAATCATCAAGATCTTCCTTTTGATTTATTGATAAAAGAATTAAATCCTATAAGATTAGTTGATGAAACTCCTTTAATATCTGTTTTTTTTGCTTATCAGAATTTTCCAAAAATGTTTGATTATGAAGGGATAAAAGCCTCTCCTTTTAAAGTAGATTATGGAACATCTCGATTTGATATTGATATGACCATTGAAGAAGTAAAAGACGAACTTTTTGTTACAATAAATTATAGATCTGATTTGTTTCATGAAAATACAATAAAATCGATGTTATCTTATTATAAAAAAATATTACATCAGTTGAAAAATTCAATATACATCCCTTTAAAAAATCTGACTATTGATCATCATATAGATGATAAATCTATAAAAAAAGAGGTTTTTATAGATTTTGTTTCAAGATTTGAAAAACAGGCTCGAGAAATTCCCGATGAGATCGCTGTTGAATTTGAAAATAATTTTTTAACTTACAGAGATCTTAATTCAAAAGCCAATCAGTTTGCGAGATATTTGCAGAAATATATTACAAATAAATCTGAACCTATAGCTTTATTAATGGATCATGATGTTTGGGCAATTATCGCGATTCTAAGTATTATGAAATGTAGAGCATGTTATACACCAATTGATAAAACTACGCCAGAGAAAAGGATTTACGATATTTTAGATAATGCTCAAATTAAAATAGTTATTACAGATCATTTAAATATTAACGGGATGATAAATATTAATCCAAAAAATTGTGTAGATAACTTTATTGAGAATGAAAAGGTAAATTTAAATGAAAAAAATAGCCAAGATGATTTAGCTTACATCATTTATACTTCTGGTTCAACAGGGACTCCAAAAGGTGTATGCGTTGAGCATGCTCAATTATCTTCCTATATAGACTCGATTTGGGATTGTTCCGATCTTTCTAATAATGAGAGTTTCGCTGTTTTTACATCTTTTTCAACTGATATGGGGCATACAATGATTTTCCCTCCTCTCGCTTATGGAAAAAAAGTCGTTATAATTCCTAGTAATGTTATGTCCGATTTAGATAAATTATTTTCTATTTTCCAAAATAATTCTATCGATTGTTTAAAATTGACTCCATCGCATATGTCTATTCTTTTGAGTTATAAAAATATTGAGAGTATTTTACCCAAAAAAAAATTAATTTTTGCTGGAGAGCCGCTTAAATGGGAGCTGATAAAAAAAGTTCGAAAGTTTTTTAAAGGAGAAATTTTTAATTATTATGGACCTACAGAAACTACTGTAACAGCTTTGATTTATAAAGTACCCGAATATAAAAATAATGAAATTTATGTTCCGATAGGCTATCCCCTATCAAACACAAAAATTTATATAACAAAAGATTTAATTCCAGTCCCAAAAGGAATTGTTGGCGAATTATTTATTTCAGGTAATGGTGTCTCAAGAGGATATCTAGATAATAAAAATTTAAATAATGAACGTTTTATCTTTTTGAATATGCAAAAAACGTATAGAACAGGAGACCTCGTTAGATATAGATATGATAATTCCATTGAATTTATCGGAAGAAATGATAGACAAATCAAATCTTTTGGTCATAGGATCGAACTAGGCGATATAGAAGCAAATTTATTGTCTATAGCAGGAATACAAAATGCCATTGCAATAAATAGTGCTAATGGAATAATAGCTTATATTGTCCAGAATAATAATCTGACCTCTTCAGAAATAATGAATTTATTATCTAAAAAATTACCTCATCACATGCTTCCTCAAAAAACAGTATTATTAGATAAAATTCCACAAACTATTGGAGGGAAAATTGATTATAAATCATTGCCGATGATAGAAATAAAAGATAGAGAGGATATTTCACCTAGATATCAAACTGAACTATTAGTAATGCAGATTTGGGAAGAAATTTTAGATTGTTCCAGGATTAGCATTAAGGATAATTTTTTTGACTTGGGAGGACACTCGATACATGCTTTAAAACTTATAAAAAAATTAGAAGAAACCTTTAATAATAAATTTCATTTATCGATTGTTTTTGAAAATAATACCATCGAAAAGCTTGCTGCTTTTATAAGCAACACCACTCAAACACCAAATGAGACTTCAATAATTGAAATAAAACATAGTAAAGAACCGACTGTCCAGTTTTTCTTTGTCCATCCTGCAGGGGGAAGCGCTTTTTGTTATTATGAATTAGCTCGTGAGCTTCCTGAGAATTATCAATTTTTCGCTATACAATCAAATTATATATATAATGATGATGTTTCCTATGAGAGTATAGAAAGCATGGCAACCTTGTATTTTGATCAGATTATCGAAGAAATTAATGAAAATTGTTTAATAGTTTTCGGTGGTTGGTCTATGGGGGGATTGATTGCTTTTGAAATGAACGAGTTATTTATCAAGAAACACCCAAATATTAATAGTTCTTTGATTATTATTGATAATATTATATCTGATAAAAAAGAAAATAAAGCTAAAAATAAAAATTTTATTTTAGGATTTATTAGAAAAATAGAAACTATTTCTGGAATAAAATTTTGTGAAGATGATTGGAATAAGAAAACACACTTGGAACAAATAAAAATAGCTTTAGAGTTTTTTAAGACAGCTCATATTATTCCAGATAATTTGAGTGAAGTTGATTTTGAAAAATTCTTAAATATATATGAAAAACATGTTATTGCATCAGAAAAATATCAACTCCGAGAAAGTAAGTTAGAAAATGTTTTTATAATTAAGGCAAAAGAACAATTTCAAGAAATTACAGATGAATATTTAGGTTGGGGAAACTTTTTTAGAAATAAACCTTTAACAACTATTGTTCCAGGTAATCATTTAACAATGATGACGAAAAATAATATAAAGAATATTTCAAATGAAGTAGAGATCTGGATCAAACAAATTAGTAAAATTTAAAAATGGTTATAATATAGAGAATAAAATTATTTCATAATTTTTTTAAACATTGAATAAAATCGATTTGCATGTTTAGAATCTAACTCTTAAATTTAAAAACAACAAAATAGGATGAGTTATGAGCGTTAACATAAGTTCCAAATATGGCACAAAAAGTTTTTCGGAAGTACAAATAGGTTCTTTTAATTTTTCAGGCTGTCTCGATATAAAAAAATGTACTACAGCAACCTTAAAGGTAAATGGGTTACTTAAAATGAGTGATTCTCAATCTCGTAAAGTAACAGTTTTTGGAATGTTACAAATGGAGCAATCGACTGTTGAAGAAGATTTAAGTGTAACAGGCGCTATTCAGGCAACAGACAGTGTTGTTAACGGTTTGCTAAGTATTATTACTTCCTCAAATCAAATTAGTCTGAAGAATTTAAAAACTAAAAACATTATTATAAAAAAAACAAATATCAATAAACCTCTAACTGTTTTTTTAAAAGGGTCGACTATTGTAGATGGAAGTATAACACTTGAAGCATCAAGTGACAAGGTAGTCGTCTCTACTGAATCGTTGCTTACAGGAAATGTTTTTGGGGGATCATTACAACATGAATAATTCTAGTAAAACAAAATTTTTTTTTAAAAAAACGTTATTTATTTTTATTTTTCTTTTACCTATTTTTTGTATAGCTGATGAAAATTCTCTTTATTTAGATAATTGGAAAACAATTATTGAAGGAACGGAAGACTTAGATCAATCTGATGGAAAGGATTGGAAACTTTCTAATGAAATTAAAACTTTCAATGAATTTGAAGGAAAAAAAATTTTGTCATTTATTCGAGAAGGAGATTATACACATGCGGGAGAAGAAGAAGCGCTTGATTTAATTATGGCTTTATTTCCAAAAGATAAAAATAGAAAGATTTTAGATGTAGCTTGTGGACTAGGGGCTTCAGCAGCCTATTTTCACAAAAATGATTGGGGTAATGTTACCGGATTTGATATCGAAGAAGAGGCCATTCAATATGCTAAGAAAACGTATGGGAATATAAGCTTTTTTATCTCGGATGTTGCAAATGTTTCTGAAAAAATAAAAAATCCTGATTTCGATTTAATTTGTATTGTAAATTCTTTAGTCTGTTTTCCAGATCAATTGCAATCCCTAAAAGAATTGAGAAAACTTTCAAAATCTACTACCAAGCTTATTATTTTTGACTACACAGATTTAACAACAGGTAAAGATAATTTATTAGTTGGTATGGGAAAAAGGGCATCTTTTCTTCCAATTAGAATTAAGGATTTTGAAACTTTGGTTGATAGGGCTGGTTGGAAAATTACAAAATATGTTAACTTGGATAGCAAATTTGAAATATGGTATAAAAATTTTTTAGATCTCGTTGAATCAAAAAGATTTGAAATAGATGAAAAATTTGGAAAAAATTCTACAAATTATGTTAGAGGTAAATACGATTTGATTTATTATGGATTGAAGCAAAAATGGCTTGGTGGTTGTTTAATAGTTTTATCTTTAAAAGATGAGGAGTAATTAATGCAAACAATATTTAATTTTTTAGTTCACACGCCTATATATGTATATTTTATTTTAATTTATTTGATAAGTGTTGGAATCCGATCCTCAAAAGATAGAATTGTATCTTTTTATAGAAGTTCTATTATCTTATGTGTGTTTTTTTATTTATTCATTCAAGGAATGGGAAGGCTTCAACTAAATGATAATTATTATTATTTAACTCTTTTTGTTCTTGTTTTTTCAGGCTTTTTTGGTTGGAAGCAAGTTGCAAATAAGAAAATAATTGTTGATAAAAAAAAGATGTTGATGGCTCTTCCAGGATCATATGCAACGATAATTTTAGTTTTTATTGTTTTTGCTACTAAATATTATTTGGGATATAAAAACTCTCAAGATCATTCATTTATTTTAAGTTCTAGTGCAAAATTATTAACGATAATCTCATCAGGATTTTCTTTTGGTTTTATGACAGGAAGATTTGTTAATTACCTCTATAGATTTAAAGTTAGTGAACATAAAAATTTGTCTAAAAATGATAGTGTATCATAAGTTATTAAAAAACTTTATGAGAGAGAAGAAAAATATCATTTTTTTAGTTAGTGATAATAATAATTTAGTTGAATGACTTTTGTTAGAAATTATTTTTAGATTTTTTTGTAATGAAATTTGAAAATTTGAAATTAGTAACATAATGTCATCATCATGAAATGAATCTCTGTCATAATCAATTCTAAAAGAAATTAAATCGTTATTTAATATATTTATTGAAAAAATAATACTATAAGGAATTTTAGTAATAGAGGGATTTAATAAAGAAAAAGAATTGCTGATTTTCATATCTTCAAGTGAAGAAATTACAAAAAGAATATTAAATAAAGGAGTTTTGTGAATTTCTCGCCATTTTTGGTCCGTATTTTTCACAATTTCTTGAAAAGGTAAATTTGCATGGGGAAGAATTTGTTGATAATTTTTTATAACATTTAATAAAACATCTTCAAAACAATCATTTTCTAAAATCTTTGAACGTAATACTAGAACTCCACCAAAATATCCAATTAATTTTTTTATTTCTTCTAAATTATCCCTATTAAAAATAGGTAATCCGACACACACTTCTTTTTGATTAAATAAATCAAGAAACAACTTAAGCAAGACTGAAAGAAAAAAAAATTTATATTTATCTATTCCATTGATACACCTCAATTGAGGTGAATCATATAAATAATTTTTAAATTTTGGAATCCTAATTTTTTTAGCTATAAATTTAGAAAAATATGGATATTGATAGCCTGAGATATCACTGATTCGCTTTGAAAAATTAATATTTTGATTTGATCCCAAAAGGTATTTCTTCCAAAAGTATATATGTTCTTGTTTGTTCTTGAATAAATACAGTGAAGATTGATGAGCTTCAGTTATTTGACTGCGCTGAATGATTTTTTTTATCAGAATACTTTTATCATCTCTGCCTTTAGAAATAAGTTCATAATAATACATAACTTCGTTTATGAGAATTGTGAATGAGGGATAACCATCTGAAATTATATGGTGCATAACCATGGTAAGTATTGATTTATTATTAACCTGGATTAGGCTAACTCTGAACAAAGGCCATTTGTAAATTATAAAAGGTCTATTAATATAATCAGATACTAACCGTTGGGTATTATGATAGTTTAATGAAGAGTCATTTGAGTTAGTAATATCCAATTCAAAGAAGACTTCGGGGAGTATGCACAATGTTGGATCTTCAAATTCATCAATATATATAAAAGAGCGAAGAATTTCTTGAGTTTCAATAACTTTTTCAAATGCATATTTTAAAAAAATCTCATCAAGTCTTCTTTCAAAAATTATTGCAATATTTTCATTAAAGGCTTCGCTATCAGGGCAAAATCTTGATAGAAAAAAAAAACGTTCCTCTGATGGAGTCAGAGTACAAATTTTATTTTCTGGTATTGAATTATC
>Ga0172379_10001441_pt1 | contig 47184 bp, 47 predicted proteins | sample GrowelOW334metaG_FD_119756 | JGI IMG/M metagenome (GOLD analysis project Ga0172379, IMG submission 119756) | Groundwater microbial communities from an aquifer near a municipal landfill in Southern Ontario, Canada - Groundwater well OW334 metaG | ecosystem: Environmental > Aquatic > Deep...
CATTGAAAGAAACAGTGGAACCGTTCACGAAATTTGTTCCATATACATGCATGGTGAATCCGAGGTCACCGACATTCTTTGAAGTTGGTGAAATACTTGTTGTAGTTGGAAGTGGGTTGGTGATACTTGCAGTAGTCGTCGGTTGAATCAAATTATAATTTAAATAATCAGCACCAGTAATATAAAGACCAGAAATTGTAACAGTTTTTCCTGTGCCAACATTTGGATCATCAAAAGTTCCAACTGCAAGCGAGGTATTTAAATTTACAGAATCTCCGCTAATTACTCCAACTAAATTTGCACCGCCTAAATTTAAAGTAGATGATGCTGTTCCGTCATAAACTTTATCGTTGGCAGTAATTCCGTTAACAGTAAGATTGATAGCGTTAATATTTGCAGTAGTTGTTGGTTCTATAAGTGCATAATTTGAAGCTGAGGTTCCTGCGAGCGACTGTCCGCTAACATTTACTGTTTTATTGTTCCCAACATTTTTATCTAAAAAATTTCCTACTGCAGTACCGGTCAAAGAAACATCATCGGAATTAACAATCCCAACTAGTGATCCTGGAGTTCCAGAAAGAGTTGCAGAAGTTCCTTGATCATATGGTTTGTTTGATGCAGTAATTCCTGAAACTGTTAAATTTTTTGCAGTAATAGTTTGTGATACAGGAGTTGATGTACTTTCAGAGTGTGTAGTATCACCAACATAAACTGCAGTAATAGAATGAGGAGAACCTATTACAGAAAGTGTTGAAGTTGAAAGGGTCGCTACTCCAGGATTTGCTCCGTTAAGAACTCCTGTTCCAATAGTTGATCCTCCGTCTTTAAAAGTAACAGTTCCTGATGGTGCACCGCCGCTTGCAGGAGTTACAGTTGCACTAAAAATTACAGATGTTCCATACTGTGAAGTGCTACTAGAGGTTGTAAGACCTGTCGTTGTGTTAATCGCATTAACTGTAAACATTTGACTGTTAGAAAGTCCTCCTCCTGGAGTTGGATTAAATACTGTTATTGAAGAAGTTCCAACTGTATTTAAATCAGTATTTAATATATCTCCAGATAATTCTGTAGGGCTTACATAATAAGTTGTTCTAGGCGAACCATTAAAATTTACAATGGAATTAGAAACAAAATTTGTTCCATTAACAGTTAATGAAAATCCTGCATCACCTACCGTTTTTGAAGTTGGAGAAATCGATGTGGTTGTTGGAAGTGGATTTGAATAAAAATTCCAATTAATATTATTTCCACCATCAACATTTGTAATACTAGTTGCATTAACCGCTGTTCCACTACTTGCATCAGAATACGATGGAGAAACATACATCACACTTTGTGTTAAAGGTGCACTAATTTGCCATTTTATTGGAATTGCTGATGGAACGAGGGTCAAAAGTTGTCCCGAAGCCCCGCTCAATGTCAAACTATTTGAAACGGTCTGAAGAACCCCACTCTGCAGAGTAACTGTTCTTGCAGAAGTTCCTGTTATTGAAAGATCGTACCAAGTGTTCGCATTATTTATTGATTGATTGGCACCATTAAAATTAATAGTACTTGTGTTTGCTGTAAATATTCCAGAATTAGACCAGTTACCTGCTACATTATGAGTAAGTGCAGTACCTCCGTTAAAAGTTGTTCCGCTTCCAATTGAAATATTTCCACCAATTGTTAAACCAGAAGCGGCTGTAGCTGAAACCGTTCCATTTAAAGAAAAATCTCCTGCAATTGTCGTCACTCCTGTCATTGTTTTTGTATTACTACCACTTAAAGCAAGATCATAATAAGGTACAGATCTTATCGTTTGAGCTCCGCCAGTGTAATTTACAACGTTACCAGTAGCACTAGCTGAAAATGTTGCAATAGCAATTGTTGACCCGCCAAAATTTAATACCCCTGTAGATCCTTGAGTAAATACCCCGCTACTTCCAGACAGTGCTGTAGAAACAGTTGTTGTTCCATTATTTGTATAAGTTGCACCAGCAATAAGAGCATTTAAGGTTGAAGCAGAAAATGTTCCATTGTTTGTATATGCTCCTCCGGCAAAGATTGCAGTTCCAGGAATTACAATTGCCGTTGTGCCGCTAAAAGTTTTATTTGATCCGCTAAAAGTATGACTTCCAGTATTTGCGGTAAAAGTTGTAGCATTGTTTACGATATTTCCATTAATTGTAATAGCTGAAACAGATGTCTCATTCCAAACTCCACCAGAATTTATTGTAAGATCGCCGGAAAAAGTTTTATTACCTGTATTAGCAAGAGTTATTGTTCCTGAAACTGTCGTTGTTCCAGTCACATTAAGCGTCCAAGAATTTGTAACACCTGTAGCAAAAGTTGTTCCAGAATTCACTGTCAAATTTCCTCCAACAGCTAGAATCGCTCCTGTAGTTTTTGTTCCAGAACCAGAGGTCGTTAAATTATAAAATGTATATGTAAATGGATTAACAGTTTGATTACCAAGAGCATTAAAATTTACTGTACCAGTAGATGGAGTAAATGTTCCCCTCGTCCCACTCATAAAAGTTCCGCCAGCATTTATAGTACCCGCACTAGAAAAAATAATTTGAGATGCAATGCCTGCTGAAGTTATGTTTCCTGAAATAGTTGCAGTTCCTGTAGAAATTAAAATACGACTAACTCTAGTAGTACCTGTACTACTAAGTAAAGCAACTGAAGGTGCCGAAAATGTTCCCCCATCCACATTAATAGTATTAGAAACCCCTCCACTTCTCGGTCTTTGAATACTAACAGCTCCACTCGCTGTAAGTGATGATGCCGCATCAGCGAGATTGATTGCAGCCACTCCGACTGTTCCTGTTGTAAAATTAATTGTTGTACAAAAGGCTGAATAACCAGAAGGAACGGTGACTATAATTCCAGAATTAATAGTTACTGAATCAGCTACTCCTGGCACAGATGATCCTCCCCAAGTAACAGTACTATTCCAATCACCAGTCACAGAAGCTGTTCTTGCGGCAGCAAAAGTATTTTGAGGCAAAACAATTAACGCCAAAATAATACTTAAAATTCCTGCAATAAAATATTTTAAGATCTTGGGTATTTTGTTTTCGGCTTTAAAGAGATTTTTAATTCGCATTTAACTTATTTAGTTAACAAGAAACGAAACTTAAAGGCCCTGCACTATCAACTTACATTAAGAGACTATATAAAAGAGCGAAACTTTTTTTAAAGATTAGTCTTTGTTTTCTTTCTTCCCTCAAGACTATCTTTAACTTTTTCTACAACTTCTTCGATAGGATGTTGCGATTTTACGAAATAATCATCTGCGCCCATTTCGAGTGCTTTTTTAATTTCTGTATCGCCTCCGATATTTGAAAGCACTATTATAGGAATATGCTTCCATTCAGTATTTTTTTTCACTTCTTCGATCACAAAAAATCCATCTCTCTTTGGCATAAGAAGATCAAGAAGAATAAGATCTGGCTGATCTTTTTTAATACTTTCGATCGCTTCATCTCCGTTCATTGCAACAGAGATCTTGTAACCTTCTACTTCTAGATTGTCTTTAAGAGCTTGCACTAGAAATCCTTCGTCTTCAACTATTAATATTTTGCTCATAATTTATATTTGATTATTTTTTAAATTAATTAACGATACTCAGATCGACCGTTCTTAGATTGTTTTAACAAATTATACCACAGGTTTTTTAGGAATATGCAAGTAAAATGTCGTACCTTTATTCTCTTCCGATTCAAATGTTATTTTTGCTCCAATCCTTTTAGCAAGCAAAGATGAGGTATAAAGACCAAGTCCTGAGCCTCCTGGTTTAACTATTTTGGCGTTTGAACCACGATAAAATCTTTCAAAGATCCTACCTTTATCATCTTTTGGGATTCCAATACCGCTATCTTTTACAGAAAATACAGTTTCCTCTGGACTCTCACTCATATCAAAAACTATTTCTTGTCCACTTTCAGAATAACAAATTGCGTTAGAGATAAAATTTTCCAGAATGGTCCTTAGCACTATAAAATCTGATTGAATGAAAAATTCTTCACCATTTTTTAATGCACTACGAAGTAGTATGCTTTTACTTTTAGCTGCAGGATCCATTATTAAGGATAGATCCTCATACAGTTTAGGAACTAATACTTTTTCTTTTTTCATCTTTATGCTTCCACTCTCCAATGTTAGTACATTCAAAATATCAGAAACCAAATTTATCATTCTTTCATTTATCTGGTAAAGAGTTTCGAGATATTCTTTTTGTTTAGGATTAGATTCCCCAGTTACACCTCTTTGAATTGTCTCGATCAACCACTTGGTTCCAGAAAGAGGAGTTCGTAATTGATGAGAAACCAAAGACAAAAAATCTACTCGCAATTTTTCAATTTCTTTTTCCCTTGTAACATCATGAAATGTTGCTACCGATGCGTACGGTTCAGAATCATTATTTGAAAAAAGCGGTTCTGCATTGATAGAGATCCAAATAACAGAACCTCTATTATTATCAATTCCAAACAATATATCGTTTTGTGATCTTCCAGTCTTCAATGAAACCATAGCGGGATGATCTTTTTCCAAAAAAACAGTTCCATCTTCGTGAATAAATTTAACATTAGGATTGTGCTGCTCTAAAGTCTTTCCTATTACTTCTTTCGAATCTAATGAAAGAATTTTTTCTGCAGCAGGATTGATCATTGTCACTTCTCCTTTTTTATTATGAAAGATTATTCCTTCATCCATTGTTGTAACAATTGAATGGAAAAGTTCTTCACTTTCCTTCAACTTTTGCTCTATTGATTTGCGCTCAGTGATATCTTCAACCATTCCTAGGAAATATCTAAATGATCCGTCAGAATTCCTAATAATAGAAACAAGTAAATTTACCCAAATTTCCTGGCCATTCTTTTTTATATATCTCTTCTCTGTATGATAATAAGGGATCTCACCGCTGATCATTTTTGGTACGCTTTCAGTATCAGTCTTTATATTTTCTGCATGTGTAATTTCTGAAAACTTTTTTCCGATCAATTCTTCCTCAGTGTAACCAAGCATTTTACAAAAAGCCGGATTAACCTTAAAAAACTTAGAATCAGAACCTGTCAAAATAACTCCGTACATACCATTTTCAAAAATTTTTCGGAATTGCTCTTCACTCTCTCTAATTTTTTCTTCAGAGTTTCTACGCTCAGTAGTATCTCTAAAAATACCTATGAGATATTTTTTACCATTCATAGTTACAGGAGAAGAGTTAATATCGCAGTAAAAAACCGTACCATCTTTTCTCTTAACTCGAAGATCTTTTGCCACCTTTAATTCTTTTCGGGCTTGCTTTTCGAATTGTTCAAAGACATTTGGCAGATCCTCATTAGGATGAATATCTGTAACGCCTAATTTTAGGATCTCATCAGAATTATATCCAAGCATTTCACAGAATGCGGTATTGCCAAGAATAAATTTCTTAGTTTCCAGATCCGCCAAAATAATTCCGTCATTTGTATTATCAAAAATAGCTTTAAACCTTTCTTCGGCATATTCTTTCAGTTTTTCATCGAGTTTTTTTCGTTCGGTAATATCTCTAACCAAGGCATGCAAGAATGTTTTTCCGTCTTGTTCTACTCTTGATAACAACACTTCCGCAGGAAATTCTTCGCCATTTAATCTCTTATGTGTCCATTCAAAAAAATTTGATCCTTCCTCCATCGCTTTATCTATCATCTTTCTTGCTTTTTCCATAGAATCCTGTCCATCTGATTGAAATTTTGGAGATAGATTCCAAGGCTCGTGGAACAAGAAATCCCCTTCATTTTTTGCTCCAAACATTTTTATCGCAGTAGGGTTCCCTGAAGAAAATTTCCAAGAAGGACCTTCAAGTGTCATGATCGCATCTCGTGATGATACAAAAAGCGCTTTATATCTGTCGGTACTTGCTTTCAATAGTTCTTCCTCGAGTAATTTACTTTTAATATTTATGCGCAGAGAAGTAATACCGAAGGCAAGGTCATTCGCCAATTCCTCTAATATTTTTATTTCATCCTCAGAAAATGCATTAATATCTTCTGCAAAGATACTGAATGCTCCAAAAGTTTGTTCGCCATCGCTTAATGGCAGTGATATGACAGATTGATAACCGCGCTTCAAAGCCCTTGCGCGCCAATCATCATTCAACTCTGCTAAAGAAATATTTTGAGCGATATATGTTTTTCCTGTGCGTATCGCTATGCCAATTGGAATTCGTCCCTTATCAGTGTCAGACCATGTTGGTTGAATGGATTCAAAAAATCCTGATTCAAATCCTTCAAAAACAACTGGGCGTATAGTTTTTTCTTTATCATCCTCCCTAAAGCCTATCCACAACATTTTGTATCCTCCAAACGCATTTACAATATTACAAATTTTATTCAATAATAATTTCTCGTCAGTCGAATGAATAAGCGCCTGATTAACATCGCTCAACATGCGCAAATTGCGATTCTTCCGTACAAGTTCTTCTTCTGCCAACTTTAGACTGGTTACGTCTCGAGCAGCTGCAAAAACTCCTTCAATATCTCCGGCTTCATTTTTATACACCGTAGCGTTATACAAAACATCGGTCGTCCTTCCAGAAGTATGTTTTATTGTAAGAGGATAATCTTTTACAAAACCATTTTTCAAAACTTCCTTGTAACCTTCATCTGCTTTTTTTGGTTCTGTAAAATAATTAGAAAAATCATCTCCGACAAGCTGTTCGCGCGGAACTCCAGTTACGGTCTCAGTTGCTTCATTGACGTCAGTGATCTTGCCATCTTTTCCAATAGTTACTAAAGGATCAAGACTTATCTCTATAAGTCGTCGGTTATACGCACTAGCGATTCGCAACATTTCATCTTTTTTCTTTCGTTCAGTTACATCCCGTCCAATTGTTGAAGCTCCGATCAATTTTCCTTCGGCGTTCACAACAGGCGAAACAGTAAGAGACACCGGAATTTCAGTACCATCTTTTTTAAGTCGTACTGTTTCATAGTGCACAACACTTTCTCCTTTTTTTATTTTTTCAAGAAGTTCAGGAATATCATTTTTATGACTTGTTGGCGCTAAAATTGAAATTGGCTTTCCAACCACTTCACTTTCAATATAACCATAAATTTTTTGAGCTCCTTTATTCCAACTTGTAATAATTCCGTCCAATGTCTTACCGATAATAGCATCATCTGATGATTGAACGATCTCAGCAAGTTGATTTATTTTTTCTTCGAGTAATTTATGCTCAGCGTTTGTGCGCTCTGCCGTAATACCAAACGCAAGATCTTTTGACATTTCATCCAATATTTTTACTTCCTCATCATTGAATGCATTCAATTCACCTGAATAGATTGAGATCACTCCGAATACTTTTTCATCATTAATGATAGGCAAAGCAATACTTGATCTATATCCTCTCTTCAAAGCCTCTTCTCTCCAAGGAACCATTGATGGGTTTGTCGCAATATCGCTCGCAATATTTATTTTTCCCGTCCTTACAGCAACTCCTGTTGGTCCACGACCTCGTTCAGAGTCTTCCCAAGTAAGATCGAGAGTTTCTAAATATCCAGCCTCAAACCCTGCACTTGCAACAGGGCGTATAGTTTTAGTCTGATCATTTTCTGCAAATCCAACCCATGCTAATTTGTAGCTACCCTCTTTTACAATAATTTTGCAAACTTCATCTAACAGTGATCTTTCGTCTATAGTATGAATAAGGGCCTGATTGACATTACTCAACATACGCAATGCACGATTCTTTTGCTGGATCTCTTTCTCAGATTCTACATGCATTTGGTCAAACTTTTTCAAACTATCAGACATATGATTAAATGTGTCTGCTAATTCTCCTACCTCGTCATTGGTATACGTATCTATATGAACACCTAGATTTCCTTTTTCAAGTTTTTCGGCAGATCTTTTCAGATCAAATATTGGTTTTGCAATTTTACCAGAGATCAAAATTGATACTAAAATACATATAATTAGAAATATAATTAGAAATATAATATTTATTTCAATTGACTTATTTTGCTGAACCAACAAAGCGTTATTGGAATAATTGAAAACCAAATAGCCAGCAACATCGTTCTCAATTTTTACTGGTATCAAAATAATAAAATGTCCATTTTCTTCCAATGTTGCTACCTTTTTTTTCGCAATTAAATTTTTGATAGATGGTTGGATATAATCCTGCCCCGAATCTACCATTTGAGTAATACGGCTTTCTATTAAAATAATCTTTCCGTCGTTATTTAAAAATTCAATTTTTTCTAATTCGTTGATATTATTCAGTATCTTATCCAGAATATTTTTTCCTTCTAACTTAACATAAACATCTACGAAATTTAATTTCTCCGCCTGAGTACCCAATACCGATAACCTTTTATTTAATGCATTAACAAATTCCAGAGAATAATTTCCTGCCTTATCCACCATATTGCTAAATAACACTAACCTAACTTGATTTATTTGAATTATAGTGGAAATACCTTGCAGACAAAAAACCAAAATAAAAGTAAACAGAATGATTTTATTACGAAGTGACCAAAATTTTATTTTAAACATTTTAATCTAGAAAATAACCCACATTTGTCTTATTAACTAAAATTCCTGGGATTAACTTTATTTTTTCAACTGTTTTTTTATTAAGATAATCCATAATGGTCTCTACCCCTGCTATCGCCTCTTGTTTTATAGGTTGAGCAACGACTGCTAAAATTTTTCCAGCTTGTATATCCTTAAAGGCTTCTTGCAATCCATCAAAGCCAATTAGAATAATTTTTCCTTGTAATCCTTTGTCCTCTACAGCCTTCTCTGCGCTAATTATTCCAGGATCCCAACAACCAAAGATAGCTGTAATATTATTTGGTTTAGATAATTCTTCATTCGCATACTGATAAGCCTTTTCTATCTGCCAATCAGCATAGCGAGAAATTACATTCATTCCTGCTTTTTCTGCCTTTTCTCTTACTCCTTTTTCCGATGCAATACTATTCGGATGAGTCTTTTCTCCACAAAGTATTAATACTGTTCCTTTTGCTTTTGTAGCATTAACAATAAAATCTCCAGCGACCCTCGCATTTTCAAGATTATCAGTTGCAATAAAACTCACAATAGCCGGGCTATCTACAGCTGTATCAATTGCCACTACTGGAATATTCGCTTTATACGCTCGGTCTAATACAGTAAGAAGGGTTGACGGAAGATTGGCACCAAGAATAATTCCGTCCACATGTTGATCTATCGCTAGATTTAGAGAAGCTATTTGTGCATCTGGAGAAGCAATCTCTGAAGTTAGATCCATAAAAATTATTTTTCTTGCCAAAGCGGCCTCTTCAGAAAATTTACCCATCGCTACCCAGAATGGCTGTCCGCTTGTTCCAAATCCAACATATGCAATTTTTTTATAAGCTTCTGTATTATTTGTAATAGCATTATTATTTTCTTTTACTACATTATCTAAGTTAAAAGAATTTTGAAAATAAAAATATGTTCCAACAAATAATATAGCTATTATTAAGGCAAAAGAAACCATTATATATCGTTTTTTGGACCCGCTACCTTTTTCACCACCAACTATTGAAATATTTTTTTTGTTTTCGATCTGATCCATATTTTTAATTTAAACTAATAATGCCAAATTCAAAAAATAATTCGTGCAATTTTTAATTTAGTTATATGTGTTAGTAAGAACATTAAAATAGACGAGTGAATTACACACTTGATCTGTCTCTTTAATTGTACGCCTAGTAGAATATATTTAAAACAACAAAAAGTGCATATCTTTTAGAAAAATCCTTCACTTTACTTTTGCACCGTCCTCATTTGTTGTCATAAAAAAAGTAGTATAATTAAGACCTAGTTTAAAAGCTTAATTAAATAAAGAATATATATGAAATATAAATATTTATTGGCAAGTTTCGTAGTCGTAGCAGGAGCTTTTGCTTTTTCTGCTGTGCAAGCAGAAGATTCTGAAGGTCTATCTGTAAGTGCTAGTATCAAAGTAGAAAACGATAGCAATCGTGATAACGACAAAAAAGTCTCTTTAGAAAATTCTGACAGAGTTGAAGTAAATTCAACCAGCACAGATTCTAAGGATGAAGACCGCAATTCAACATCTACTGAAAGAAGTGACAAAAATAAAGAAAATGGAACAAGTACAAGAGACAAGGAAGATGATAATGCTACATCAACTGAATCTAGAGGTGAATTCGAATCTGAATCACATCGTAGTGTAGTAGCAACATTTGTTAAATCACTTCTAAAAGTAGCCGACAGAGAAGGTGGTATTGGAGAACAAGTTCGAGAAATTGCTCGAAAACAAAACGAGTCTGCAACAACAACAGTAGAAGCTGCTGTGAAAGTTGAAAAAGTTAATCCTATCAAAAAATTCTTTTTTGGAAGCGATTACAAAAATCTTGGAATTTTAAAAAGTGAATTAGCAACAACAACTAGCAACATTGATCAGCTTAAGTCTCTTCTTGCTAGCACAACAAATGCAACCGATCGTGCTTCAATAAGTGCACAGATACAAGCTCTAGAAACAGAACAAGTAAAAATAAATGCTTTTATAGATGCAAACGAAAATATCTTTAGTCTTTTCGGTTGGTTTGTAAAAATGTTTAATAGATAATTAAATCTAACAATCGATCTCAAAAAACCGTTCGCCTAAGGCGAACGGTTTTTTTTGTCTTTCGCTTTCTAAAAAAAAGAGGCTAAGCCTTAAGGATTTTAAAAGGCTTAGCCTCTTTTTTGAAAAAAATGTTATTATTTTGTTTATTATGAATTTTGGAATCGCACTTACACTTGTAGTAATTTTTGGATACATCAGCAACGCTCTTAATTGGCGTTTTTTAAATTACAAAATAACTCATTTTTTATATTATGTTGGAGCCGTTGTTCACGAAAGTTCTCACGCAATTCTTTGCATTCTAACTGGAGCAGAAATTTCTGAATTTAAAGTATTTTCAAATGAACCGCACGTCACGCACAGCAAATCAAAGATCCCTGTAATTGGAATGTTTTTGATCGCTTCTGCTCCTATATATGGAGGATTATTTTTTCTTTATGTGATCAATCATTATTGGCTTGGAAATTATTTCACTATCTCCCCCATTAAGAACAACTGGCAAAACACTCTTCTAGAACCTATTAGGATCCTAAAGCAAATAAATATTTTACAATGGCAAAGCTGGGTAATGATCTTTCTTTTTTTAAATATTGGAGCAATGATCGGACCATCCTTTCAAGATCTAAAAAATATTTGGCCAGTAGTCCTCTTAATGTTTTTAGTGAAGTCTTATTACATTGCAGATATCTGCATAATTGCCTTGAGTTTGATCTTAGTAAACATTGCTATTCAGCTCTGTCTCATTCTCCTTTTATCAATTTTTTCTTGGATAAAAAAACTTTTTTAAATTAAATATTTAATTTAGATCAAATATTTAAGAATCAAACATTGATCATTTTTACAATTCATCATTATTACGCGACCGCGTAATAATGATGAATCACAAAAAAACTTTTTTAAATAATGAGCTTAATATTAAATGAAACAATTAATTATCTTTATCTCTCTGTCATTTCCGCTATCTTTTTGTCATTCCCGCGCAGGCGGGAATCCAGTGTTTCAAATTTAATCCTAGATTCCCGCCTGCGCGGGAATGACAACAAAAAAATCAGAAAACTTTTTTAATCATCCCTGCCAAAGAAGCCTCCATCTTCATCATCTCCTCCTTTTCTTACTTGAGTATGCGTCGCAGAAAATATTACAGGACTAGGAATAGTATTTTTTATACTAGGGGTATTTTCTGTTGGTGCTGAAACTGCACTAGGCTCTACGGGTGTTTGAACAGATGCTTGATTTGCATCCACTGTATTTACAACAGGAGTTTGTTGTATCGTTCCCAAATTTAAACTATCTGGTTTCTTCACTCCAGAAGAAATAGCAATAAGTCCTATTACAGCAAGAGAACTCAAAACAAATATAATATTTTCTCTTAAAAAATTCATCATAGTTTATTTAATTGTATTACAAGAAGAAAGAATAAGCAGAGCTGCTTGGCCATTGGTAAAAAATTGATCTCCTGAAAAATTACTTCCCAATACAGGAGAAACAAATGGAATAATTTTTCCTTCAGAAACAACTCCAGTATTCGTCATATCAGAAACAAAGATATCTCGTTCTGTATCAATGTCTGGAGCAATTGTATGCGTAATTCCCCATTTAAGCCCAGTATCCAAAGAGATCGTTCCCACAAACACCGTACCCAAAGGAGTCTCGTAATTTGTTTTCCAAAAACGGGCGTGATGGCGGGCTCTGACCGAATTTCTATCAGTCTGTTTTTCAAAACCGTAATCATTTGGTTCTGCATTATAAAATGACGGAGTCATCGGTGCTGTTGGATATGGCTGATTTAATATTGCTGTTTTTGCCAAACGTTCTGTTGAACTCAAAGATATTCCTTCAGCCAGGTCCCAATTAGCATGAGCCATACTTTGTACAAAACATGATTCAGGAGAAATAACTATCAAATTTATTGGTTCCTGCGTTGTACCAGTAATTGTTTCTGTAAAACGAGGAAGTTTTTTATTATCGAACAAAGACAAAACATCTTCTGTATTTATTTTAGTGACTGTTAGCGGTTTATTTTTATTAAGAGGAGGATTAGCAACATGATAAAGGATCGAGACCAAAACTATAGTTACAAATAATACAGTCAATATCTGATAGATCTTAACTTTATTTGGATGCAACTCACGCCTGCTTGAAATTAACCATTCTGTAATTCCAATTGATAAGATCAAAACAGAAAAACCCAAAAGATTGCCCGCAAACACATCGCTCAAATAATGCACGCCAAGATAAAGACGGCTCAGATCAATTAAAGAAATAATTAATACCAAAGCAGAAATTGTTACAATTCTTATTTTTAAAGATCTATAATTTCTAATAATAAGATAAGCCAAAAAACCATAAAAAAGAACTACTGCAACAGCGTGTCCGCTTGGAAATGAAAAAGAGTCTTCTGTTATTGCTCTAAGAAAAAGATCAGGTCGCTGTCTTTGAAAAATATTTTTACCGAATAAAGCCAAACCCTCTCCAAGCACAAGTGCAAATCCTAAAGTAAATATATAGACTCTCTGTCTATTAATTAGCAAAAGAATGCCGATGACTACAGTGAGAGCAATAATGATCACCGGCTCTGCAAACAAAGTTACATAATAAAAAAAACGAAGAAGAGTGGCGCTGCGAATTACATACAAAAGATTAGCAATTCTGGCATCAAGTAATATAAGAGGATCATGCTCTAAATAATCTTCAATTATTCCAAATAAAAAATAAATAACAAAAAGAAACGCGGCCGAAAAAATAGTTACCGTTAAGCCCGTAAACTTTTTTGTAGATAACCTTTCTATAAGCTGACGGTGTATTTTTGGGTGTTTTCCAAGCCACTTTTTTACAGCAGGCAGGCCAAGAATTTTTTTACTCAAATAATTAAATATCTTTATTAGATTTTCCACACTCTAAGTTTATCAAATGACCCCAATCGAAGCTATCGATCTAATACCCTTTGTTTTTAGAAATATTATCTGCAACACTTTTGTTAACCACTGTTACTTTGTCAGTAAACACTACAAGTCTTTTGGGATAACTCCTTGCTATTTTATTCCAAGTACCATTACAAGTAATAAGATTTAAATGGGATTTTCCATCACTTGAAGCAAAAATATCTGAAGCATCTGCTTTTGAATCATAAGCCTTTGAACCAGTCACTATAAAAGTAGTGACTGTACCTTTTCCATCATCAACATATATTTTATCCCCTTTCTTTAGCTTATTTATATTATCAAACACTGAAACCTCTCCGCTCTTCCAAGGACCAAAATGCCCTACTATAACAGCACTTCCTTCTTCTCCTGGGATTGGTCCAAGATTGAACCATGCTGCATCAGATGGATTTTTTGGCACATCAACCGCCCCTTGAGAAGTAAGCCCGACTGACTCTAGTGAACTATTAACATTTATTTTTGGAATTTTTAGTCGTGAAGAAAGAACAGGAATTGATTGATATTTTTTTACTAAGGAAACTCTATTTTGAGCGAGTACAGCGCCTTCTACTTCTGATGGATCCTTTAGAACAAATTGAAAAAGAAGACCAAAGGAAAGTAAAAGACCTGTGAATGTTGCAACTAATATTTTTTGCTTTGCTGAAATTTTTAATTGCATTTTTTATTTTTTGTAATTTATAATAAGATCAAAAAAATAATTACGCTTTACAAACAGGAGCACTTTCACCAACTGCTTCATCTAGTGTATCTAGATCAGCATCTGCCTTTGTTTTGTGAATTCGTCCATCAATGTGATTAGGAGGAGCGTAAACAGTATAAATTTTTAGATCTTGTTTACCTGTGTTTATAAAGTTATGTTTCGTTCCAGGTACCACGACTACAACATCTCCAGGACCAACTGGAAATTTCTCATCATTCAGAGTACCAACACCTGTTCCCGAAAGAAAGAAAAGTGTTTGTTCTGTATATTTATGAATTTCTTCTCCAACTTCTCCTCCTGGTGGAATACTCATTACAACAAGCTGACTCTTCAAACCTGTAAATAAAACTTTTCGAAAATTTGTATTTTCCGCAGTATCCTTGATTATGTTTGTGTGATAACTCATTTTATTTTTTGTTAGATCAAAAGTAAGCTCTGGAGTGAATTTCAAATATAAAATACACATAGTTAAGGCAATAACTAAGCCTGAGAGAACAACAATTACCAACTTCGTAGATCTACTAGACAATTTTATTTTTTTTAACAAAGTAAAAATAAGAAAGAAATAAAACTGACAAACCACCAACAATTGCAGCAAAAGATCCTAAAATATTTTGCTCTTCCTCTGGTGCAAATCCTGTATTAGGAAGACCAGGAACTGTTACGCGAACTGTTGCAACGGCAGATGAAGTGGCAACTTGGTGATAAGAATCATCACTATAACCAGTTGCAACTGCAGTATTTGTTGTAGTTTTTGAAAGTTTAGTTGTACAACTAAATTTCCAGTTTTCGTTTATATCAAGTTTTCCATCATTGTTTAGGTCACCAGAAAGATATTTAATTGTTGCGCATTTATCATCAGTTACAGTTACGTTAGCTAAAGCCTGTTGTTTCCCAACATTCCAAACAGTGTAATTGTAAACAACTGAATTATTTCCAACAGGCAATGTTTGTGGAGTTGGAACCTTAGTAATACCTATTTGAGGCAGAGTTCTGCTAACAAAACTTGGTGAACCTCCAACATAACCATGACCGCTTGCAACATAAGGTGGAGTATAAGTGTTTGTAACCGTACAAATTACGCTACCTCCTGAAGGAATAGATAAATTACCGACACTATCACAATCTGTGCCATAACTTGCTTTATAAGAAGAAACGGGGTCTTCACTAACTACATAATTACCGGCAGAAAGAAAATAAAATGTTCCAGGAGTTGTAGTTCCGGCTGCAGGACTTCCTGCAACATCAGTACCAGAAAGTTTTAGGTGAATAGAAAAATTAGAAGGAACAGCAGTTCCTCCAACGACATTTTTAATAATGTGAACTGAACCAGGAGCAGGTACACCGCAAGAAGGTACTGCAATGGTGTTTGTATCAGCTGTAACAGTTGAACCAAATGCCAATAATTTTCCTAAAATATTTGCAAAATGTCCTAATGTAATACTTAATCCCGCTGCATCACCACGGAAAATATTTCCCACAAAAGTTGGAGTTGTTGTTGCAATAGGGTTAGATCCAATTGTTGTTGCTCCTACAGGGATCCAAAATACATCACATGCTGATGCTCCGTTTATCAATATAACAGAAGTACTAGCTTGTGTTGTAAGTGCACCGTTCGCTTTAAAAATATAAGTTCCAGCTCCATCAAGAGTCACAACTGTATTTGTAGTTATATTCATTGCACCTCCACTGCTGTAACAACCTGGATTGTAAACTCCAGTCACGTGTCCTGGTGCATTATCTAGATTAACAGCGCCTCCACCGAGAGAATTACAACTAGCAATAACTTGAGCATTAAGATTTGCTAAAGCAGAATTTTGATCTAATCCAGTTTGAGGTGGAGCAGGAGTAAAGGTTGTACCAGTAACAGTATCCGATCCAGAGCCAGACAATGTTGTATATCCAACATTTCCTGTAATACCAGTTACCCCAACATTACGAGTAAAAGTATCAGAGAGAATCGCAAACGGATCTGCAGTTCCAAGAGAAGGTGATGTTGCAGCAAGAGCACCAAGAGGTAAGGTTAAGGCTACAACAAAAGCAACGACGAGCGTAATTCCTATAAAATTTCTATTAAATATGTTTTTTCTCATAATATTTTCTATTAATTATTAATAATTTGATCTAAAATAATTTCGAGTGATCGGTCCAAAACTTCCAGCAGGAGTAATTCCTACACTTGCTTGAAATTCAGCCAATGCTTTTTTAGTTAATTCTCCAAAGAAAAGTGTTGTACCATTTTTACCGAGAGCCAATGCTGCAGGACCTTTATTTTGTGAAATTAAAAACTCTTGAAGAATTTTTACATTATTTCCTCGACTGCCTTTTACAAGACCAACAACGATCGCTTTTACTTTCTGGCCAAAATTGTTAGAAGGAATGTTTGCTTGTGCATTATTTGAGTTTGCAGAAACTGAAGAGCTAGGATTATTTCCACTATTTGAAGATGAATTTGTTGATACAGGAGTTACAATCGGTGTCACAACTACTGGAGCAGAATAAGAAACTGAAGGAAAATTAACAGAACTTGCATCTAATGTAACTGCAGTTTGAGCCAATGCTCTACCGTTCAAAACTGCACCAGTGTTCAAAACAATAGCAGTTTGATCCAAAATATTTCCATTAAAAGTAGCTGTCGTACCGATAGTTGTTTTTCCTCCTACTACCCAAAAAACATTGCCTGCTTGAGCTCCTCCACTAAGAATAATTTTTGTAGCAGAACTAATATCAAGATTTTGCGCGATTTGAAAGATCCAAACATCATTAGCTCCACCAGACAAAGTAACGTCTGTTGGGATAGTTACATTAGTTCCCCATTTATATAATCCCGGAGCTAAAGTTAATCCGCCAATATTTCCTGCTCCAAGTTCTGTTGCTGTAGGATTTGTTCTTCCTTGAGCATTAGTGTAAGCAGTTTCCATATCACTAACTGCAGTTGTTATATTTGAGGGAGTTGGGTCAGCATATCCTGGTGCATAAACCTTTCCTGTTACTAATGCTGATGTTGAAAATGCACTTCCAGCAGAAAGATTCAGTGCAAATCCAGTAATATAAGTTGCTGAAGCAGGACTAACTCCAATATCTCCTACAACATTCGTTGTTCCAGTAGTTGAAATTCCCGATTTTGCTAAAATTGTAAAATTACCTGCGGATCCAAGATCAACAGGTGCCGGACCGGCTGCAAGTGCAGTAATGGGCAAAGCAAGACTAAGTATAAAAAAAGAAAATACTTTAGCTAATACGGGGGGGGGTTTTATTATTTTTCATTATATTTTTTTTAGTAATCTATTAATGAACTAGTAATTTAATCGGCATAATAAATTTTAAAATGAATTACCCGAGAGTTTTTACAGAGAACTTATCGCTCTATCTGCATTACCATTACATAGCTACATTATATCACTAAAAAATGAAAATTTTGTAAATAAAGTTATAAACACCCTCTTTTGCCGTATTTTCAACTTTAGTTCTGATCTCTTTGTAATCAAATTTATACTCATATTTTTTTCCAAAAAGACTTGAGGATTCCTCAATAGTTCCAACGCGAGCGCCACTCGTTGTATTGTATGTTTCAGCCTTAAAACCAAACCCAGTGGACATTTCGTCGCCGAATCCTCCAACTCCAGAAGAAAATCCAGAACCTAATTCTTTAAGCATTTCTGAAAAAATCAGCGTTTTAGAATTTTCTTCTATTTTTATTAAAGCCTTGTACGTTAACTTCCTTTTTGCAAGAAAAAATTTTCTCTCGGCAATGGTCAAAGAAAATTCAAAGATATCATTTTTCTCTTTCCATTCCCCTTTATAACTTTCTAAAGCTTTTTTTATTTCTTCGATCATTTTAATTACTTACCCAAATTAGCCACTTTGATCTTCTTCGCAAAAGTACTGTCGTTATTTTTTTTGCTTCTCCAATCAGAAATGTCTTGGGCTGAAGCTTCATACAAAGTAGTGTCTGCATCATTTACTGTATAAATTACTCTTACTTTTTCTACACCTTTATTTAAATTAAGGTCTAAATAACCAAAGATATAAGCTGCTCCGTTTGAAAGCTTTTCTTTTGTTACATTATCTGGAGTTTTTACTCTTACTTCTAAAACATTGCCCGAAACTTCAGAAACCCTCACATTTTGCAAACCAAGTTCATTTTCCATTTTCATAGACAGATCCACCAATGAAAGTTGGTCATTTTTGACTTCCTCTTTTTTTGAAAAAAACCCAAAACTAATTCCAACTAACACAACAGCTAAAACTGAAAGGATAATTCTTTTATTCTTCTGCCAAATCGTTTTCATAGATTTTATTTTAATTAAAGATATTAATAGTTCCTGCTCCTTGTTCCCTAACTGGTTTTTCTGGCACAGCCAAATATTTTGCTTTCCAATCAGTTGGATAATTATCCTGAAGTTTTTTCTTTAAATCTCTTATCTGGGCAGTAAAACCTGAAACGTTAGCTGTAGCTGCATTAAAAGCGGTGGCACCAGTAGTATCATCAAAGGCATTGTTATCAACAGGTTGTTTCCAGTAAGCTTTGTATTCGGCCGATTGATTTTCAAATTTAAAAGTTTTAGTAGATTCCAAAACTCTCACATGAGTAAAACCAAGTAATTTTTCCGCTTCTACGATTTGTAATTTAATATTTTTATCTTCTTGAATTTTGATCTTAAACTCATCTTTATTTGCTCCGTCTTTAAATAAACTTTTTACTTCAGCTTCCTTGAGGCTTTGCTCCCAAGCTTTTAATTTTTCTTGAAAAACAGCTTCAGTCGCACCAACTTTTATATTATTAAATAATGTTGGATTACTTAGAGTAACTTCTCCATCACTACTTATATTTTTATAGTTATCAACTGAAGGTTCAAAACTTTCTTTTAGAGTTGAAGTACTTGAAACGGGCTCTAGAATTGCTTTTGTTTCAGCTGGTTTTTCAGGAGTATTTGAAACTGATGCATCAGCTGGTTTTCGGTCTTTACACAAACCATTGTAATCTCTGACAAATGGCTCAACACATCTACACGAACCACCACCCTTAACTGGATCCCAATATTCATTAGGCGCAATGTGTTTTTCACACTCCTCTTTTTGCCCAGCAAAAACTAAAGTTGGTAAATATAAAATAGAAACTAACAAGACCATTACTCCCAAAATTTTTTTCATACTCATAGATTTAGAATATTCTTCTAATATTAACTATTTAAGAGTACAACTTTTTTAAATGTATGCAAACAGAGAACTTAACCAATAACCATCCTCTACTTTTGATTCTGAAGATAATTTACAATTATTTTTCTTGCACCAGAATTGAAACCGCTATATTCTCCGTTATTTATATATTCATCTTTTGACACCCATCGCCACTCTGAAAATTTTTCAGGCTCCATAAGAATATAATCTTGTTTTGTAGTACAAAAAAACATCGGGACAATATCCCCTTCCTTTGCTCCAGCCACTTCTCCAATAAAATCCACAATTTCAAATTCGGTAATTCCAACTTCTTCTTGAACTTCTCTTTTAAGAGTATCGTAAAGTGTTTCTCCAAGATCAGACCTACCGCCAGGAGTAGTCCAAACAGAAATTTTTTTCCATTTATCAGGCGTGTAATGCCTATATCCAGTCAATATTTTTCCATCTCGCATCATTACTGCGATCGGACATTTTTTCTCATCTCCCATTTCTTTGAGTTTTGTTTCCATTTCTTAATTGTAACAAAATTTTTTCCGTCATGTATAGTTTAGGATTAAATTAAAAAATTATTTAGCAAAAAAAACGCGACTTAGTAAACTAAGTCGCGTTATTCAATTCAATTGAGCTGTAAGCCTCAAGTAGGTCATCCAGAGATGAACATTTGAGGACATTACTCCCTCCTTTAAAACTGTCGTCTCTGTGGATCGAAATACTATGGATTATCCTACTCCGTCCACCAATCCCTTTCCTGTGCAATTTCGCACCGATAAGGGCATTAAGATCAGCAAGGAGGCCTGGCTGATATTGAAACACGATTGATTTAGCAATTTCAGCAGCATCTACCCCAGAAGCTTCAAGAACAATTTTCATACATCATCACTAAATCATGTTTTAAGAGATATGTAAATAGCACGTAATATCCCAATAGCTTGGAATCGCAAATATACCTATTTATATCTATTCAGTAGTAATGCCATCAAACTCCGGTCCATCTGCCTCTGCTTCTGCTTTGGTTGTTCGAACAATTCCATCTTTATGATGCGCTGGAGAATAAATTGTATACATTTTAAGAGCCTCAGTTTCAGAAGTATTTATTACATTATGTTGGGCTCCAGATGGAACTACTACAGCATCGCCGTTTGCCACATCATATTCATTACCGTCTATGATTACCTTCCCTGTTCCAGATTCAAATCTAAAAAATTGATCATTTTCAGTATGTACTTCTAAACCAATTTCCTCTTTAGGATTCAGACTCATAAGTACTAGTTGAGAGTGATGACCTGTATAAAGTACTTTACGAAAATCTGTATTTTCTACAGTCAACTTTTCAATATTTTGTTTAAATCCTTTCATTTTGATCATGAGTTAGTTAATAATTATTTGTTTCATTATAATACTTCGTTCATTTCTTCACTAACACCACTTTTTATGCAGAATTTCATACTGATCAAAAAATAGAGTATAATGCGAATATGAATACAGAAAACGAAGAAGATGAAGAAATAATCGTCGTAAAAGACGCACACGGAAACACTCTTTCAAATGGAGACAGTGTCACTGTAATAAAAGACCTAAAAGTAAAAGGTTCATCCTCTACTCTCAAAAAAGGCACAAAGATCAAAAACATTCGTCTAACAGACGATGAAGACCTCGTTGAATGCAACGCCGAAGGAATAAAAGGTCTTGTTTTAAGAACAGAGTTTTTGAAGAAGAGTTAGACTACTAGCTGTATATTTCAATAAAATATTTCTCTATGAAACTTATTCTTATATTTGGACCGCAAGCTGTTGGCAAAATGACAGTGGGTCATGAATTAGAAAAAATAACTAATTTAAAACTTTTTCATAATCATATGCCGATTGAAATGGTAGCACCATTTTTTAGTTATGGTACTGAAACTGGAAAAAGACTAGTAAATCTTTTTCGCGAAGAAATATTTAAAGCAGTAGTCTCTAGTGATTTGGAGGGATTAATTTTTACATTTCTGTGGTATTTTGATTCTCAAGAAGATTGGGACTACACAGAAGAAGTAGTGAAGATCTTTAAAGACAAAGGAGCAGAGGTATATTTTATAGAACTAGAAGCAAACGAAGAAGAAAGATTAAGGAGAAACAAAACTGAGCATAGATTAGAGCACAAGCCGACAAAAAGAAACATTGAATGGTCAGAAAATAATCTCAAAAAAAGTAGCCTAGAACATAGATTGAACTCAAAAGAAGGCGAAATAGAAGAAAAGAATTATATAAGAATAGACAATACAAACTTAAGCCCTCAAGATGTTGCAAAAAAAATTAAAGAAAAATTTAATCTATAGTTAATATATAAAAAAATTTAAACAGTTTTTAAGAACAGAGTTTTTGAAAAAGAGTTAGAAATACTTAGATTTAAATAGATAATGTTACATAAAAAAACAGCAAGGTTAACTTGCTGTTTTTTTATACACTAAAATTTTAAAAAATTATTTAATTGAAATAGATTTAATCACTACAGCTTCCACTGGACGGTCGTTTGCTCCTGTCTTGGTATTATTTATTGCCATTACTACATCCATACCATCAATAACTTGACCAAAAACAGTATGCTTAGTATTTAAGAAAGAGTTATCTGCGACATTGATGAAGAACTGGCTTTCATTTGTATTTGGACCAGAATTCGCCATCGCAAGACTTCCAATACTATTATTGTTACTTGCTGTTATTTCATCTGCAAATTGATATTCAGGACCTCCCGTACCCCAACGAGCCATTTGAGAGTCATCTTTACTAAGTGGGTCCCCTGCTTGGTTCATAAAATCTTTAATTACTCTATGAAATTTTGTACCGTCATAAAAATTACTTTCTGAGAGCTTCACAAAATTTACTACTGTATTTGGAGTAGTTTCTGGATTAAGTTTTATTGTTATATCCCCCATACTTGTGTGTAGAATTGCTGTCATGGTTTTTTTATTATTTATTTCTTTATTACTAATTACTTGCTCTTCTATTTTCCCATTTGTAGTTGTATCAGTTGTAGCACTGGTTGTAGTAGCAATTATTTCTTGATTTGCAATTGCATTAATTTTTAATTCCGACTCGTTTGTTTTTTCATTATTTATAAAGTACCAAATACCTAAACCTGTTAAAAAAACTACGATAATTGATAAAACAATATTTTTCATTGATCTATTTTAATCGAAAGGACGCAAAAACAAAAGGATTGATATTGAGCATTTGAAGATTTTATTTATATAGCTCTCGGCAAGGTGAGTCCTTGCTGAAGGTGGATATAAGCTTTATTTTTTTACTGAACTTTTGTGGAATTCATTTTCTTTTCCTCTCAAAAGATCCTCGAATATCTCTTCTACTCCAGATTGAGCTAATTTTTCGTTATATTTTAGGTCAATAGTCTTGCAATTTTTTAGATGTGGTTGTAAGACTTTTATTTTTGAAATAACGCCATTCAACCATTCATATAAGTTTTCAACTCCGGCTTCAATTATTTTATTTGAATAATTTAAATCATTATGAGCATGCGAATTATTTCGATGATCTTTAATAGATTTTAAAAACACTTCATGTAAAACCTGTTCTTTTTTTATTGAAATTTTAAATTCTTCATCATCGAGATTTTCGAGAATAAAATCTAATGATAGGCGTGGATTTTTTCTCCCTTTATCTCTCGAATTATATGCTGGGTCAAAAAGCCTTGCTGTGCCCAACATCCATCCATGTTGCAAAGAAGCTATTACATAGATCCAAAAATTTTTATATCTGCCGCCATGTTTTTTGGTAAATTCTTCAGTAGAGAAAAAAGTATCTTTCAAATCAAGCTCGTTCCATTCATCTTGATGTTTTGCGAATTCATTATTAGAAAAAAACCATATACAAAATTGTTGATAAGATTGGCTTGCTTTGTCTATGAAACGATTAAATGTTTTAACATCTAGCATGGTTATTTAAGAAAGCTGAGAGTCAGAGAATCTCTCTCCTTACAGGAGCTGTACAGGTTTCCTATTTTTTCAGATTAGTAAATCTTCAAAAATATAGGATAACCTTTTCGAGTCCCTACGAAAGTGCGTTCAGCACTTTCTACCCGAAGAAAAAAATTCCTTCAGAATTTTTTTGCTGCGGGTCAGGGACTCGAACCCCAATAGCCTCCTCCAGAGGGAGATGTCCTACCATTAGACGAACCCGCAAAATTTATAAAAAGATTTTTTTCTTAAGAAAATTTCTTCCTGAAGCGGATTTGAAATATTTTTCTCTTATCCTAGCTTCTTGCTCGTATTATACACTTCTGTATAAATAATTTTCCAAGGTAAAAATCTTTTTGTATATACATGCCTACCAGAGTTATGTTCACCAATCCTTCTCTCAATATCATTGGTCATTCCAACATAACTTTTATCATAGACTATACTTTTTAAAATATAAACTACATACATTATTTTAATGTTCTATCTAGACTCAGCCTGCTACGAGAAGGACCATTAGACCCGCCTCGACTCGCAGAAGCTCATCTTCGGCGAGGCGGGCGATCCCGCAAAATATTAGTTTAAGAGAAAAACTCAAAAGCTAAAGTTCCATTACTTTAGCCTTTTTTGGGCAAAAAATCAAAAAAACTTAGAGGAAAGACCTCTCAAGAGGAGGACTTACCTCTAAGTTCACTTAAATTATTTTTTAAGAGCGGCTTTGATGAAAGCGGAAAATAAAGGGTGTGGAGAAAGAGGACGAGCTTTAAATTCTGGATGAAATTGAGTTCCTAAGAAAAATGGATGTTTTGATCTTGGAAGTTCTGCGATCTCCATCAATTTTCCGTCTGGAGAAGTTCCAGAAAAAACCAATCCTGCTTTTTCAATATCTTTTACAAATTCTTGATTTACTTCGTATCGGTGCCTGTGTCTTTCAGAAATAGTCTCGCTCTCGTAACTTGAAAATGCAATAGTTCCCTTCTTTAAAATTGCAGGATAAGCTCCTAGTCTCATTGATCCTCCAAAATCTTTACTCAAAAGTTTTTTCTCTTGGTCGGGCATGATGTCAATTACCAAATGTTCAGATTTTTTTGTGATCTCTGCTGTGTTTGCATCTTTCCAACCCAAAACATTTCGAGCGTATTCAATGACCATAAGTTGCATGCCGTAACAAAGACCAAAATATGGAATTTTATTTTCTCTAACAAATTTGATAGCAGAAAGTTTTCCTTCAATTCCTGATTCTCCAAATCCTCCAGGAACAATTACTCCGTCAAAACTTCTTAACTCTTTTAGCTTGCTTGCATCTTTCTCGTAGTCTTTTGAATTTAACCAAGTTAGTTTTGCTTTTGCCCCGTTGTGATAAGCAGAGAATTTAACAGCTTCGATCACAGAAAGATAAGCATCAGAAAGAGTAAAATCTCCTGTATCAAAATATTTTCCTACAACGGCAATTTTTACTTCTCGCCTTGGATTTTTTACTTTTGAAATAAAATCTTTCCAGTGGGACAAGTCCACGGCTTTTTTTGGAAGACTTATAAGATCTAAAAGAATTTTACTCAAATTTCCTTTTTCAAAATTTCCAGCTACTTCGTAAATTACATCAACATCAGGCGCAGAAATGACATAGTCAGGTCTGATACTGCAAGAAGTTGCAATTTTTTCTCTTCTCTTTTCGTCCATTCCTGCTTCACTTCGGGCGATCAAAACATCAGCTTGTACTCCGTAGGAATTAAGCATTCGCATTGCATTTTGCGTAGGCTTTGATTTCATCTCTCCTAATTTTCCAGGAACAGGAAGATAAGAGACCATTATGAAAATAACATCTTTAGGATTATGAATTTTCATTACGCGAGCCGCTTCGATGAACATTATATTTTGGTAGTCTCCAACTGTTCCTCCAATTTCAATTATAGAAATATCAGAATGAGCGCTCTCACTGGCAAAATTAAATCGATTGATGATCTCGTCTCGAATGTCAGGAATAGCTTCAACGCATTTTCCTTTGTATCCCAAAGCTCTTTCTCTTTCAATAACTGTTTTATAGACCATTCCGCTGGTCATATAACAATTTGAAGAAATGTCTCTATTTAAAAATCTTTCATAGTTCCCCATGTCTTGATCGGTCTCGAGTCCTGAATCCAAAACAAAAACTTCTCCGTGCTCTGTAGGATTCATTGTGCCAGCATCAACGTTTAGATAAGGATCTACTTTTACAATATTTATTTTATAGCCACATGACTGAAGAAGCATTCCGATAGAAGAAGTTGTGACACCTTTTCCAACTCCGGACATCACTCCTCCAACTACGAAAATATATTTATGGTTTTTCTTCATCCAGTTAGTGATAAAAGGCAAACTATCTCTGCCAATTCTTTATATTATTTCTCATTTCGACTACTGTGTAATAATTCATTTTTTATGATTACGAAAATGTTTTTCAATTGGCATTTGCCTTTTTCTACTACAGGATCATTGCTCCCTATTAGCGACGTAGAGCGAGTGAAATACAAAAGTAATCTTTTGTATTTCCGAGCCGAGGAAGCTGACAAAGGTCCATGATTTTTAAACTTTATTCTGAAAGACTAATGTCTCTCATGTGACCTTTATTGTATCGAAAATTGAAGGTATTACAACCTTTTTTCTATAACTATGTAAACAACGAAACGGAATTAAAACACGTGTCAATGACGAAACTTACCTATTAGACCCTAAGATATTTTCTAACTGCCAAATAACTAGAAAGTGCTCCAATTCCCAAACCTGAAGCTGTAATTAACCCAATGAATTTAAGTATATTTGAAAGATAATAAGTGAATATATTTATTCCTGTTCCTAGATCGAATATCTTTGGACCGATCCAATATGTGATAGGCAGAATAATTATCAAAGAAAGTATCGCTGCGCAAAGGCCATAGATCAAACCGCTGACGACAAATGGCCACCTAATATAGTGCGTACTTGCCCCCACAAGCCTCATCACAGAGATCTCTTCTCTTGCCATATATATTGCAAGACTAATTGTGTTGAAAGTTATAAGAAGTGAAATTAAGGAGAAAAAGATTATTCCAATGATCCCAAGTTTTTTGGAAGATGCGATCATTTTGTTTATAACATTAATTGCATCTTTATTTCTAGCATAATTTACGCGGTCGATAATACTGCTTTGTGCTTGGTTTTGTTCTGCATCTAAAAAAGATGCAATCCCTGAATATTGAGAAATGTCTTTTGCTTTAATACTCATAGCTGATCCGAAAGGATTTGTTCCAACTTCTTGAATTGCCTGAAGCGTTAGTTGGTCGTTTTGATGCCTTGCCGTAAAATCAGACAACTCCTGATCGCTTGATGCCAAAGTAATTTTATCAACCTCTGGCAAAGCTTGAATTCTTTTTTGAAGTATTGCGATCTCCTCCTCACTTGCAGAATTTGAAAGATAAACTCTTATATCAACCGCGCTTTCTATTTGCGCCAAAGTTGAAGTAAGAATTGCTTTTGTAAAAAAAAGTGAAGCAATTACCAAAAGTGCGACAGTTGTGATCAAAACCGCTGCAACAGATACAGAAATATTTCTAGCAAAATTTATGAAACCGAGTCTAACTATTCTTTTTGTATTTATCCAGAACATAATATTTTAATTCAAAATTTAAAATGCAAAAGTTAAAATTATAATTGAAAATTCAAAATTGAAATCCTTATTTTCTTTTTTTAAACTTTTTAATTTTGACTTGTAATTTTGCATTTTGATTTTTGAGCTTTGACTTATTTTTAAAAGTTAGTGCTTGGGTGACCAAAAACATAGTCACTTTGTTCCTTGTTTTTGGTCACATCACAAACTTACCTTTTTTGTTGTCTCTAATAATTTTTCCTTTTTCCATAGTAATTACTCTTTTTCCAAGCAGATCAACGATCTCTTTATTGTGCGTTGCAAGAATAACCACTGTTCCTAGGTCATTTATTTTTTTTAGGATATCAATAATTTCTCTGCTTGCAACTGGATCTAAGTTTCCTGTTGGTTCGTCTGCAATAATAATATCAGGCTGGTTAACGATCGCTCGTGCAATTGCTACTCTTTGTTTTTCTCCTCCAGAAAGCTGTCCAGGAAAACTTCTGATCTTGTCCGAAAGATTTACGAGCTCAAGAACGTGAGGCACATCTGAGGCAATATCTTCCTCGCTTCTTCCTGAAGCTTCCATAGCAAAAGCAATATTCTCAAAAACAGTAAGGTGAGGCAAAAGTCTAAAATCTTGAAAAACAGTACCGATTCGTCTGCGATATTTGTTTATTTCATTTTTTCCTAATTTATGAATATTTACAGACTCAAAATAGACAATACCTTGTGATGGAGATTCTTCGCCTAAGATCATTTTAAGCAATGTGGTCTTGCCTGCTCCAGAGTGTCCCACTATAGAAACAAACTCTTTTGGTTCCACAGAAATGGTTATGTCCTCAAGGGCGGCGGTAGAATTAAAATATTTTTTTGAAACTTTATCAAAGTAAATCATATAATTTTTTAATGAATGAAATGAGTTTTAAAATTAATGCCCAGCACATAGTTTTTTTGCTGGAGAAAAATTGAACTCAATTATCTTTGTATTGTACCAAAAATAATGAAAGATGGCACTAAATCTTAAAAACTTTGTGCTGGGCACTGAAATCTATTTGTAAATTATAAGGATTTCTCCGCTTCAAGAAATTTTTCTATGTCGCCGTTCAAAACCGCTTCAGTGTTGGCTGTTTCTACATTTGTTCGATGGTCTTTGACCATTTTATACGGATGCAAAACATATGAGCGGATCTGGTTTCCCCACTCCACATCTGTTGTTTTGGAAATTTGCATTCCTTTTTCTTTGGCATTTCTTTCTGCCTCAAAAATAATATAAAGTTTTCCTTTCAAAATTTCCATAGCTTTTTCTTTATTTTGTCCTTGGCTTCTTTCAGAATCTACATGAACTGAGACCTTTGTTGGAATATGAACAATTCTGACGGCAGTTTCTCTTTTGTTTACATTTTGTCCGCCAGGACCGCTTGATTTTGAAAACTCAATTTTAAGATCAGTATCAGGAATTTCTACATTCATTTTCTTTTCAAATTTTGGAATGACCTCAACCATTGCAAAAGAAGTATGTCTCAAACTTTTTGCATTGAAAGGAGAAAGCCTTACAAGCCTATGCACTCCTGATTCATTTTTTAAAGTTCCGTAAGCATTTTTTCCTTTTATTTCAAAAGTTGTATTGCGAATTCCTCCATGATCATTTTTGTTTTCATGGATCAAATACATTCCCCATCCTTTTTTTGAAACATATTTTTGATACATTGAAAGAAGCATTGAAGCAAAATCTTCAGAATCAATTCCTCCTGCACCAGAAAAAATTGTTAACACCGCATCCCCGCTATCAAAAGGGCTTCCGCCTTCTACTGTATTTTTTAGATCCTGAAGTTCTTTTATTAAAAGCTGAGCCTGATCTTTATCATTCCAAAAATCCGCAGACATCATCTGTTCTTCGATCTCTTTAATTCTTTTTTCTTTTTCTTCTTTCATTTTTTTAAAATAAACACTTTCGTATTTGAGCCGAGAGTGAGAATCGGTCACGAGTTACTAAATATTTTATTTCGCTTCACTCATAAAAGATTAAGTACTCTCGACCCCGTCTCGTGCCCGCTAATGCGGACTTCGCTTTGCTACGTGCACTCCGACCTTCAATTCTCATCAAATATAAATACTTTCGTATTTGAGCCGAGAGTGAGAATCGAACTCACGTTACTGCTTTACGAAAGCAGTGTTCTACCACTGAACTATATCGGCTTTTTAGTATAATTACTAAGTATTCTAACCAAAATCTAACAAAACCGCATCTTTAATGCCTATTGCAATGCAAAATACCGTTGTATAATTGTATGTATAAAATGTTCAAGGTCGAAATTAACAATTTAATTTCACTATTCCATGAAAACTATTCATATGATCTCTTTCCTTCTCCTTATTGTTGGTGGTCTTAACTGGCTACTTGTAGGATTAGGAGCAGGAGATCTTGTTGCAATACTCTTTGGAGCAGGAAGTATTCTTGCAAGAATTGTTTATGTTCTTGTTGGAGTTTCAGCAATTGTCTTGCTTGCAACTCACAAAAAGGATTGTAAAATGTGCAAAGTATCAGGAGCACAGCCTACCTCAATGTAATTGAGGATATTTTCTCAAACAAAAAACCATTCTCCGAGGCGAATGGTTTTTTGTTTGTATATTGGAGCCGTTGGTGAGGATCGGACTCACGCTCTCCATATTACCAATATGGTGCTTTACCACTAAGCTACAACGGCAAATAAAAATTATAAAAAAGCCAGCTCATATTATTATAAACTGGCTGTTTTTTCAATTTAACAAATTAATTATTTGAAACTTGCTTTATCATCCACCTCAAGATAATCAAAAAGAGTAGTTTTCATAGGGTCTAAACCAAGTCTTTCACATTCCCCTTTAAACCAATCAACTTTTTCTGGATTTGTTTCATAAAGAGTATCAAACTCTTTGCTCCGACTTCACTCGGATTTTGTGGAAGCGATATCACTTCCACGAACCTCTCGCTTGCCGGAGTAAGAAAAATCACTGTGAAAAGATTCACTCCAAGCTTTTATTTCGTCCTCTGTTTTTGGAACACCATGTTCAAAAACCCATTTTCCAATTTCTTCGTCACTCGCCCCAGTTGCAACAAAATCTTTGAACTCTTCTGCATCAATTCCCTTAAAACCAAAGATCATTTTATCTAGAGGACAATTAAAATGATATTCTCCAACAGTTCCTGCAAGAAAAGATCTGCATTTATCTATACTTCTTGCAAGAATTGCAAAACCATTTATTTGTTCATAAGGACTTCTTGGAGCCTCTTTTGTTAGATCTCTTGCATTCATTTGTTTATTTGATAATTGATAATTTTTTAATCTCTCTTTCTTTCCATATAAACAGAAACAGTTCTTCTTTTATGTGGCTTACCATCAAGCACATGTCTATAACTTTTTAGCATTTTAAATATCTTAAAATTTTGCGAGTAGAGATCATAAATTTCCTGTTCAGTATAAACGTGCTCAGCTACTTTTATTTTTGGGTGAATATAACTTCCTTCTTCTCCGGCAGGAAATTCTTTAATTAATCTTTTGGCATGACTATCTCCATCCATAATAAAAGTTTTAAACAAAACCCATCCATAAGGTTTTGTAACGCGAGCAATTTCCGAAGCTAAAGCCTTTCTATCTTTTTCGTTCAAAAAATGAGAGGTCATCATATCCAAAACAATATCGCAAGTTGCGTCTTCTGTTGGAAGTTTGTCTTTAACTTCCATAGCAATGTAATTAATATTTAATTTTTTATCTTTAGTTTTATTTGTAGCTTGTTCAATTGCCGTTGCCGAAATATCAATACCCAAACCATTCATATGGTATTCTTCACACAAATTTATGATATTCCTTCCATTTCCGCATCCAATATCAAGAACAAATCCACCCTTAGGAAAAGGATCCCACTCTGCATTTCTTACAGTCCACTTAGCAAAATGGATCAGATCTTCTGCAGGAGCATCCGACATCGCTAAATGTTTTGGATCTTTGTATTCTTTTTCCCAAAAAGTTTTTGACATATTTTTATTTTTACACTATCTGTTCTATTTTATCATAAAGACATAACATCTTTGGCTAATCAAAAAATCCCCTTTCGGGGATTTTTATCTGCGCGATCGACCGGGCTTGAACCGGCAACCTCCCACGTGACAGGCGGGTGCTCTAACCAGTTGAGCTACGATCGCATTTTCACAAACTCTTTAAAAATCACCTTTTTGCTTTAAAGTGAGGTGATTTATGACCATTATACATAAAATTACATAATTTTAAAGAACTTCTTAATTTTGTGTCGGGGGCGAGAATTGGTCACGAATATTTCATTTACCAAGACAAATAAAATTTCCTGATCTGGACTCGGTCCACCAAGGCGGATACCCCCGCCTTTCGACTCTGCACCAAAAAACTCCGTTTTTATGTGTCGAGGGCGAGAGTCGGTCACGAATAATTTGTTCGTAGTCACTCACAAATTTTCTCGACCCCGGCTCGGTATTTTTCTTGCAAGAAAAATATACCTCCGCCTTTCGACTCTGCACCAAAAAACTCCGTTTTTATGTGTCGAGGGCGAGAGTCGAACTCGCGACCGCAGCTTTATGAGTGCTGTGCTCTACCACCTGAGCTACCCCGACATACCTAATTTCTATCAGTTTTCTTTCAAAAACTCAATCCCTCCTAATATTCTTTGCTTTAAAATTGTTCCCTTTCTAACTTTTATCCTTAAAACTCCGTAGTAATTTTTATTGTCTGGATATATTTTTTTGCTAACTGATTTTATCAAACTGGTTTTTGTAAAATGGTTCAATGGTATACCAGTGTTTTTTGACCAAAATTTTAATATTTGAGAAACTTTTTTTTGATGCAGAATATTTATACTTAATCTTGCAACAAAATTATCTTTTTCTATTCCATAAATTTCACGAAACCATTTTAACATTAAAGTAATCATTTTGGGATCGCTATTTGTAAAACCAATTTCACTATGACTTTTTTTATAACCCTCTGCCCAATACAAAGCAAGTCCTGCAATAAGAAGATCTCGTTTTGACAAAATACCAACGTCTCTTTTTCCTATCATCCCCTGTTTCAAATCTCTTTCAATCCTTTCTTGTCTTATCTTTTCAGAATAAATTAGACTTCCTTTTAACCCAGCTTCCTTTTGTTTTTTTGCTAAATTAACCAATTGCTTTCTATTCAAAATTATTTCTTTACACCAAAAAGAAATGGTACTTTTACTAACTTTCAAAAGATCAGAAATCTCTTTTATACTCGCTCCATCTTTCATTCTTATTTGCCTAGCTTTTTCTCTAAGAATTATATTTGCCATATTATTGTATGAGAGTCAGTATATTATAGCATTGCATACCCTATTCCAATATTGTTTTAAAAAAATATTTATGTATAATATTCTTCATAGCGGGATGGAGGAGCAGTACCTCGTCAGGCTCGATTTGGGCTCCTTAGACAGTAATGTCTTGTGGATAATTCGTCAAACTCGGTGAAACCCTCCTTTATTGAAGGCAATACCGAGCCAAGCCAAATATGTAAATATTTGGAAGGTGTAGAGACTAAACGGCGAGTCCCCTCAATTGCAAAAGCAATCGGGGAAAGATATAGTCCAGACCACAAATTCATTTTGAAGCAATGAAAATTGTAGTGGTAAGCATAACCTGAAAGCGTCGGTGCAATTCCGACTCCCGCAACACGTAGAAAAAACATCCTTTTAGGATGTTTTTTTGTGTAAGGGAGAGTAGACAAATTTATTCCGACAAATGAGAGACGGCGCGAAAAATAAACAAAGTGAAATTTTTCATGGCGTCCGAATGCTGTCGGAACAAAGGATAAAAGTCCTTTATTTGTCTGCGTTCGGAATTGCAAGCCGGAATTTCTGCCATAGGCAGAATGAGGTGGGGTCGCGAACACTTTGTCCGCGCAATTTGTTGTAAACAAATGAGTAGACTTAGTGATTCGTGACCAAGACGACTCCCACAACACGTAAAAAAATAATACCTTTTTCTGGTGTTATTTTTTTATGCAGGAGAGTAAACAAATTTTAAAAAAGGCTAGGGTAACCCTAGCCTTTTTTTTCACAAGCCTTCTCGCTAGATGAAATAAAATTCTTCGAAAACTTTTTTGAAATTCTCAATAGCTCTTTCAGCCTCAGTTCTAGATAAATGAAAGTTGCTTCCTTCGTGGGCAATTCTATTTCGAAGCTTATGTCCTTCCCATGCATTTTGAATAGTTTTAAAATCAGCTTGTTCTACTTGTTTTAATTTTTCAGCAATTCCCTCTCCAACATATCCCATATGACCAAGCATTTCTTCTAAAATAATATCTGCATCAACAATAGCAATTCTCCAATCTTGTTCGTTTTGAGAACTCATTTTTTCTTCAATTTTTAGCCATTTTTTATTTGGTCCATGACTTTGAATATCAAGAACATGGACATGCTCTCCACCATGAACGGCACCATGTTCAGCATGACCATGTCCGCCGTGAGCAGAATGAAAAAGCTCAGAAACTTTAACGCTAAAATAAATTGCACCTGAGAAAAACAATAATGACAGGAATATAGAAAATACTTGAATTTTTGTGAAGATCAATTCAAATATAGCTGTTGGATTTGGAAGATTTCCCAGATCTATTCCAAAACCCTTAAAAAAAGAAATCAAAAAAAGAAAAACGGCAAAAGCAAGAACTACCCAGAACAAGGCATCCAAGCTACCTCCCCCGTCTCCTCCGCTACCATGTGATTCTTTTTTTTCTTCGCCCGCCAAAATTTTTTATATTAGCTATTAAGTTGGATATATTATAATTCATTATCTATTATATAAACATCCCTATATTAAAACTAAAAAAGTTTAGGCGGATGAACCATTACTTACTTCGAATCTCTAGCATGTTCAAAATCTTTTCCTATTTCAAAAAGAATTTCATCTTGCATGTAAGGAGCTATCAATTGTATTCCCAAAGGAAGAGGTAAATCATTTGAAGTATTTCCTGAAGGAATAGAAATTGCGGGCGCTCCAATCAAGTTTGCAGTCACAGTAAAAATATCCTCCAAATACATTTCAATAGGATCAGCTGTTTTCTCACCTATTTTAAAGGCTGAATTTGGAGTAGTTGGCATCAAAATAACGTCAACTTTTTCAAAAGCTATTTCAAAATCTTTCTTAATTAAAGATCTAACCTTTTGAGCTTTTCCGTAGTACGCATCATAATATCCAGCAGAAAGGACATAAGTTCCGAGTAAAATTCTTCTTCTAACTTCTTTTCCTAAAAGCTCTCCTCTGGTTTTCATATAATCTTCTGTCAAAGAATCACCTTCTTTTAATGAACCGAATTTCACACCATCAAAACGCGCCATATTTGAAGAAACTTCTGCTGGCATAAGAATGTAATAAACTGGCAGAGAATATGAAATACGAGGAAGCTCAATATCTACGATCTCATATCCGGTAGATCTGAATTTCTCAATTGATTCATTAAAATTTTTTAATACTTCTTCTGAAATTCCTTTCGTCTCTAAAATTTTTCTTGGTACGCCGATTATTTTTTTACCTGCCCGCCCTGCTCTCGCTTGCGAAGCCTGCGGGTTTTTCAAATTTTCTTCCTTTGAGTCTTTTGAAGTTGAATCAAAATCATCTTTACCTTCAATGACCTTAAAAAGAATTTCTGCATCTTCAATTGTTTTTGCAACTGGACCAATTTGATCAAAAGAAGAACCCATAGCAATGGCGCCATAACGAGAAACTCTTCCGTAAGAAGGCTTCATTCCAACCACCCCGCAGAATGCTGCAGGTTGTCTAATTGAACCTCCTGTATCAGTACCTAGGGCTCCAAGAGCCATATCTGAAGCAACTGAGGCGATTGAACCTCCTGATGACCCTCCAGCAACGCGAGATGAGTCATAAGGATTTTTTGTTGGTCCAAATGCAGAATTTTCTGTTGAACCACCCATCGCAAATTCATCCATGTTGCACCTTCCCATGAAGATCGCTCCGCTTTTTTTAAGTTTTTCAATAACAGTTGCATCATATGTAGCAATATAATTTTCTAAAATTTTAGAAGCCGCCGTTGCAATTTTTCCTTTTATTAAAATATTATCTTTTATAGCTAGTGGAATTCCCAACAACTCACCTTTTTCACCATTCGCTATTTTTTTATCAGCTTCCTCCGCTTGAGCAATTACATCATCATAAATTTCCAGGTATGCATTTAGGTCAGAATTTTTTTCTTTAATTATTTCAAGGTAAGCAGAAGCTAAGTCTACAGCAGAAAATTCTTTCGCTTCAAGGCTTCTTCTAGCTTCTTTAATTGTTAATTCTTTTAGATTTATCATTTATTTTAAATTTTCTTATCTCCTATCTCTTGCTTCTTACTTCTTAGCTTTACATTACTTTTTTTACTTTTACAAAATCACCTTCTCTCTTTGGTGCAGAGGCCAAAAGAGTTTCAGTCTGAAGACATGTTTCATTTGAATTATCATCCTCTCGAAGATTATTATAAAATTCAGGAGCATCAATTTTTTCTTCTCCAGCTATTGCAGAATCAATAGTTCCAACATATTCAAGGATGGAACCTATTTCTTTTGCGACACTTTCAAGCTCAGAATCAGAAATTTCTAATCGAGAAAGGATAGCTAGTTTTTTTACGTCTTCTTTTGAGATCATATTAACAGTATATAGCGACTGGTGTTTGGTGGCTAGTGGAATGCAAAAAACACTACAAATTTGCAAATATTGTCAAAAATGACAACAAAACTCAATTTAAAAATTATTTTATCAATTTCAAAAAATCTTCTTCCAACAGAACTTTAACTCCAAGTTCATTTGCTTTATCTAGTTTTGAACCAGGATTCTCTCCCGTCACCACGTAACTTGTTTTTGCAGATACAGAACCAACCACGTCCCCGCCTAGATCTTTGATCTTTTTCTTCGCTTCGTCCCTGCTCATACTTGAGAGAGTTCCAGTTAGAACAAAAGTTTTGTCTTGAAGTTTTTTTATCCCACCTTTTTTTTCTGGATAAATTATTTTTATTTCTTGAAGTAATTCACTAATTATTTTCTGATTCGCTTTTTCTTTTCTCCAAGCAATAATTGAATCCGACATATTAGGACCAAGACCATTTATATTTTCTAGATCCTCTTTTGAAGCATTCAAAAATTCATCAATATTTTTAAAATTATGAGCCAGATCTTCTGCTGTTTCTTCACCTACTTGAGAAATAGAAAGAGCTGTCAAAAATCTTTGAAAAGTTATTTTTCTCCTATTATTAATAGATTCTAAAAGGTTATTTGCCGACTTTTCGGCAAATCTTGGAAGTGAAAGCAAGTCTTCTTTTTTGATCTTGAAAATATCTGGGGCACTGGAAATTACCGCATTATCTAAAAGAAGATCAACTACTTTTGGCCCTAGGTCCTCAATATCAAAAGCATTTTTTGAAGCAAAATAATAAAGTTTTCTTCTATCTTTCCCGAGACAATTTGTATTCGTACAATAAAGTGCCGCGCTCTTGTCTTGCCCATCATTGACTGAGCCGGCAGGCGATGGCAAGCGGGTCATCTTTTTAATTCCAACCACAATCTTTTGCAAACTACTTCCACAAGCAGGACATTTTTTTGGCATCGAAATTGTTTTTTCTTTTCCATTGCGAAGCTCTGTCAAAACTTTTACAACATCAGGAATAACATCTCCTGCTTTTCTAAGTATTACGGTATCTCCAATTTTAAGTCCAAGTCTTTTTATTTCATCTTCATTATGAAGGGTTGCCCTTGAAACAGTAGAACCCGCAACAGAAACAGGTACCAACTTTGCAACAGGGGTGATCACTCCTGTTCTACCGATCTGAAAAGTCACATCTTCTACAATAGTCGTAACCTCTTCTGCAGGAAATTTAAAAGCAATTCCCCATCTTGGAGCCTTACCAGTGTAGCCAATTATATCTTGAAGCTTTTTTTCATTAACTTTGATTACAATTCCATCGATCCAGTAATCTTCTTCCGGTGATTCCTTCATCCATTTTTTCCAGTAATTAATGATCTCTTGAATATTTGAAACTTCCTTAAAATGTTTACTTGTCTTAAATCCAAGAGTTTGTAATTTTTTTAATTCATCCACTTGAGTAGCAGGAAAATCATCAAACTTTGCAATATCATAAACAAAATTTTGAAGCTTTCGTTCTGCTGCAACTTTTGGATTAAGCTGTCTAATTGATCCTGCCGCAATATTACGAGGATTTGCAAAAAGCGGTTCTCCCTTCTTTTTTCTTTCTATATTAAGTTCCTTAAAAATTTTTTTGGACATCCAAATTTCTCCCTCAACAATAATATCAACCGGTTCTTTTAATCTAAGAGGAACAGACTCAATTGTTTTTACATTTAAAGTTACATCTTCACCAATTTTTCCGTCACCTCTTGTAGCCGCTTGAACTAAAAGTCCTTTTTCATAGGTCATCACAACCTTTAGTCCATCAATTTTTAATTCACAAACATAAGTTGGAATTTCCTTTATACCCTCTTTTTGAAGAAATCTTTTTACACGATCATCAAAAGCTTCTATTTCTTTCTCATTAAAAGCATCGTTAAAAGACCATTGTGGAACTTGATGCACTACTTTTTTAAATTCATCTAAAGCAACCCCCGCAACTCTTTGAGTTGGAGAATCTGGAGTGATCAATTGCGGATATTCTTCCTCAAGCAAGACAAGCTCATGCTTGAGTGAATCAAGTGCTTCAGGAGAAACATCCACTTTATCAAGAACATGATATTCATATCTCAATTTATCAATTAATTCTCGGAGTTTTTTTACTCGCTCAATTTTTTCTTGCGGAGCTTTCATACTTTAAAAATCAACTTCAATTGCTCTTTCAAATCTGTTTACAGAAGAACAAGTATTATATCCCTTAGAAATAATAGCTGTTGAAGTAGGAGTTCTTCTATCAACGATCACATCAAAACATATATTATTTGGAGTTGTGGAAGCTATACTAAAACTATAAAGTCCTGTGCCTGGAGAAAAGTTTGTATTAGTTATAAATACTCCAAGACACGTTGCTGTTGTATACGCATTAGAACATGACGCATCGCTATTTGAAGTATTTCCAACTTCAGGAAAAAAACCAGCCGGACAAATATCTGATTTTGAGGATCGATATAAATAAAGAGCACATTCTGTTCCTGTATCTGCATTATAAAATGCAAATTGTGATTCTCTTCCAGCAGCAGAAAGTGAAACTTGTTTAATAGTAATACTAAGAATTGCAGCTCCAATAGCAAGAAGAAGACCTGCGATCATTGAGGCATAAAGAAGAGTAAACCCGCACACTAACTTTGGTCTTGCTTCTGTTTTGCTATTATTTTTAATCTTAAATTTAAAGATTTTACTAACTGTATTGGGATACATTTTTTTTAAATTAATCGCGCAAAACGAAACCAAAGTTAGTCGTCGGGTAAATCCGTTATTTTTTCTGTTAATATTTTTCATTATTTTGTTTGCCAATTACTGAACACTTCTTTTATAGTAAAAGATTTTGTACCTCCAGCAAGATAACTCCCTGTCCATGACATTGTTGAAGTAACAAGTATGGTATCAGATGAAATTGGACTCATAGTAACTACTCTAGAATATTTCGAAGCTGTACCAGTATCATATGAATATAAACCTGATGTACTATTATAATTTAATTTACCGCAACCCGATGCACCATTACCACACTGAGTTATTGTTTGATTAGAAACATCAACTCTGCAACCAATATTATTTGCAGTTACTAAACAATTTGAAAAATCAGCTGGCCAATCAATTGGAGTTGGGACCTGTAAATAATATACATCTCTTTCATGTCTCAAATACTCAACACCCTCTTGAGCAAGATAATATGCTGTTATTTGGTCTCTTGCGTAAAAAGAAGAAAACAAAGCCTTTGAGGCAATTTCCATTGGACCGACAATGGTCGTCAAAAGAATAGTAATAGCAACCATAGTCTCGACCAATGTAAACCCGCACACTAACTTTGGTCTTGCTTCTGTTTTGTTATTATTTTTAATCTTAAATTTAAGGATTTTAATAACCATATTTGAATACATTTTTTTTAAATTAATCGCGCAAAACGAGACTAAAGTTAGTCGTCGGGTAAATCCTTTTTTATATAAATTTTTGAATTTCATATTATTGGATATTTAATCTTCTTTGAGAAATTAAAGTTTGCAGATCAAATTCTGTTGATTGTTTTCCTACTTTCCCTGTTGCTTTAAGGATCATAAGTATAAGAGGTTGTTGACGTGATGCCGCAGAAGTATTTGTAATAAATAGATCAAACTTACCTACAGTTATATTTTTTGAAGTGAGAGCTTGATTACCGCCCCCTCCTACACAAGTGCTCTCATCTTTGGAAATGGTTTTTCCATCCCATGAATAAGTTATGTCACAATTTGAAATACTTGAATAAAAAGTTACAGACGAAACAGCTGTGGGAGGACAACCACTTATAGGATTCGAAGCAACAGTTGATCCACAAGTATAGTTGTACCCCGTTCTCAGATCTCTTACCATACTTTCTATTGAAAAATTCATATTGTTTATAACATCATTTAAAGCCTGAGCTTTTTTGTTTGCATCAATGATCGAAAGAATAGCTGTCATAGAAATTAAAACCACAATAGCAAAAAGACCAACTGAGACCATCACTTCAATAAGAGTAAATCCGCACACTAACTTTGGTCTTGCTTCTGTTTTGTTATTATTTTTAATCTTAAATTTAAGGATTTTAATAACCATATTTGAATACATTTTTTTTAAATTAATCGCGCAAAACGAAACCAAAGTTAGTCGTCGGGTAAACCCCTCAATTTTCTTATTCAACTTTTTTTTTGTTATTTTTTTATTCATTATGGAGTTACGTTTGTACATTCATCTGCTTCTGGACGAGGAGTATCAACAGAGATCTGACCAATCGATGTTATTCTCACTATTCTACATTTATCTCCTAGGGCAGATACAACAACAATAGTAGCGTTCCCAGATCTAATATTGGAATTATTTGCATATATTAAAGCGGAAGGATTGGGTTTGATAAAACCGATATCCAAGTTGTTTAATTGAGTAGCTGTCCCTGACGAACAAACGCCATCTGCGCAAAATCTTAATATTGTTTGACCCTGCGTAAGTCTAGGACTATCAACGGAAGTATATTCAGTCTCTGTTGGATTTTGAATATGAGTATTAAAATTAAAAGGATATACAACTGGATTTCCTCCATAACCGGCATCAGAATAAATAATAAAAGAGTTCGAAACAGGTGAACTTAAGTATATTCCATATCCAACATTGAGATTTGTTCCTGTTGACGCTTGTTTTGAACTAATTCCGTAAACTTGAGCCTGTCTAATCGCAAGCGCAACCTCATAAGCAGCGTTTGTCACCAAAATATCACTAGAAAATTTTGATTGTTTAAAAAGTAAAATAGAAGTAATAACAATAACAATTGTTACAACAACCATCATTTCTACAAGAGAAAAACCTTTAACCAACCTTGTTTTTGTTTTATTAATATTATTGGACATTTGAAAATATTAACGCATTTAAACTAAAAACATCTGCGCCTAAAATAAATGCTAAGAAAAATCCAGCGATCATGAAGGGGGCAAATGGGACAGCACTTCTAAAATTAAATCTGCTTCGAGCAATTCCAAGCTTTTGAAAAAGCAATATAAAAATACTCCAAAGAGCTCCGATCCAAAAAGCAAAAGCAATTGCTGAAAGTGATTGTGAAAGCCCAAGAGCAAAACCCATACCCAAAGCTAGTTTTCCGTCACCAAAACCGATCCATCTTCCCTTTGAAACAAACCAGATAGCAGAAAAAACAACAAAGATCATCGGTCCTGCTAAAAGATTTAAGATCTCAGGATAAGAAAAAATACTTGCTAGATTTTTGTTTCCTACAAAATATATTAAAGATAAAAATGTAAAAGTATAAGAAAGAATATCTGGAATTATTTGATGTCTTATATCGTAAATTGTTAAAACGATCAAAATACAAAAAGCTAAATACCAAAAAGTTGAAACCAACATTGGCACATAATCCAGATTATAAAACTTTAGGAAAATCGAAAGAAAAACAATTCCTGTAATAAATTCTACTAAAGGATATTGTGCTGAAATTTTTGTTTTACAACAACGAGACCTTCCACCTAGACATAAAAAACTCAAAATTGGAAAAAGATCATAAGACTTTATTGTCCTACCGCAAGACATACAAAAAGATCTTCCCATAAGGCCTTTACCTGTATTGAGTCGTAAGGCTACAACATTAAGAAAACTTCCAATAATGGTCCCTACAACAAAAATTACTGTGGCAAGATAATAAAACATTTGTTAATTATACTATCTTTCAACTAATTAAAAAAATCAAAATTATGGTCCTACATAAGTATAATTGTAACCAATTGGAAATGTTTTTCCAAAAGTATACGCGTCTTTCATATTGCAGGTCGTTGTAGACATTGATGGAGTTTCTAGTTTTGTTGCAAGACAAAAATCTTTTTTTCCTGTTCCTGTATCATCACCATACGGAGTGTATAAATAATCATTACCTTGTGGATCTTTTGGAACAGTATTATTTGAAAAATATGAAGAAATTTCACTCAAATTTTGTGGCCAAGTCTTATAACCACTTTCCTGCCAAGAATTTTGAATTGCTAAAGAAATATTTTTTAAATCCCCTAAGCGAATAGAGTCGCGCGATTTTGCTTTGGATGATAAATACGAAGGAATAGCTACAGCAGAAAAAATACCAATAATCGCAATGACAACCATAAGTTCAATAAGGGTAAAACCAGCATTTTGTTTTTTATTTACCTTCATACAAATATTTTAGCATAATATATACACTATGTTGTGCGAGGCTAAGCCTCGCACAATGAGTAATCTAGCCACTCTATGATCATATTTTCAAATGAAAAATCATATTGAGGAAAAGATTCCCTATATAAAATGACAGATTCTTCTCTTTGTTCATTAAGATAATCTTTTAAACTTGAATATTTGTAAGTATTTAAAAATTCAAGTGCCAATTTTCTATCTGTTATTTCTTTCTTTTTCCACCCACAATCAATGATTCCAATAGGATTTAGGTGAATGTAACTAAAAAGATACTTTAAATATCGATCTTCATTTACGTGTTGTGATTTAAAAGTTCCTTCAAAAAGTGAACCAGTGCGATGATATTTTTTATTAAAATACATTGTATAACCAGTAGCTAACTTATGCATAAATTGACTAGCTCCCTCTTGGGATTTTACTTTAATGAGAATATGAAAATGATTCGTCATCAAACAATAAGCACCAATTTGTACAATTTTTTCACCATCATATATTTCTATTGCTTTAGTAAAAGACCACTTTTCTCTTTCTCCTAATTTATTAAATTCAAATTTTTTATCTGAGTTAGATAGAAATAACAAAGAAAGAAATCTTTCATAATCACGTTCATCTTGAAAAATTATTCTTTTATCAACTCCACGATTGTAAAAGTGATAATACTCATCTTCCGCAAAAATCATATTTCTAGACATAATATTATTTGTGGGAGGCTTAGCCTCCCCCTAAAATTCCGATCTTAAGGTTCTTTATTTTTAAATCCAGCACTTAGTTTTTTTTAAAATAAATCCTGGATATATTTAAGTAAATTTTATCATAAAGTAAATAATAAAAAACAACGTCCCGGTTAAGGGACGTTGGGAAGTTGTAAAATAAGAGTTGTGGGAGGCTTAGCCTCGCATAGTCTAGATTAACAACCAGATGCAAAAGCTACTCCTGCTTCCGTTAATATAGTATCAGCAGTATTGCAAGTTCCAGAACCAGTATCAGTAGATCTTACTGTAACTGAAAAAGTTCCATCCCCTATACAAGTAGACCCCCCCGCAGTAACTGTTGTTTTAGAAAAAGTAGGAATAACAAGTGCAGTAGATCCAGTTCCCCCATCACATTGAGTTATTAGAGATGGAAAAAGACCAGAAGCTTCTGCTTTGAACGCTGCTTTATTTGCTTTTGTTCTTGCACTTGTTAGAGAAGTAAGAACAACAGCAGAAAGAATACCGATGATCGCGATAACGACCAAAAGTTCGATCAATGTAAAACCTTTTTTCATATTTTTGAGTTAGAAAATAATTAATAACTAATTTATTACACTTCATTATATAACTATATAAAATTTCAATCAACTATTTAAAAAACAAAACCCCTATCAAGGGGTTTTGTAAAATTTCATCAAAAGATCAAGAAATTTTATGTTTATTATTTACAAGTAGCAGGAAAAACAGCATTATCCTGAGTAATACTCGTACTTACAGTAGGACATCTTGCTAAAACTGTAGAATTAGCTGCAGTTACAGGATATGTAAATGTACTACCTCCAGACAAACAAGTTTCATCACTTGCAACTCCAAGTGAAAATGTAGGATGTGTACTAAGTCCTGAAGTTGCAACTGTACCACTATCACAAGCACTGATCATAGCAGGAAGAGCTGAAGAAAGTTCTGCTTTAAAAGCAGCAACATTTGCCTTATCTCTCGCTCCTGTTAGAGAAGTAAGAACAACGGCAGAAAGAATACCGATGATCGCGATAACGACCAAAAGTTCGATCAATGTAAAACCTTTTTGTTTATTCATTTTATTTAAAATAATTCTTTTAATAATTTCTAATTAATTTCTGCTCGATTCGACCCGAGCGATTTTTTGTTTTAATTGTCCCGTAATTATACCTCAAATACTTCTTTTTAAAAAATAGGATGTGTGGATAATTCAAAAACAGTTTCGAGTTGTTAGATATAAGTTGCGAGGAAACAAAAGGCTATATGGTTAATACTTTTATGTTCTTGCTCAAAACTCATACCCCGCAACTTTAACCTAAATTGATGAAGACAGGTTATAGATAGGAATAAGTACAGATGCCAAAAGAAAGGCTACTCCTAATCCTAAGGCTACGATCATTATAGGTTCGATCAGATCAACGAGAGTGTCCACAGCATTGACCACCTCTCTCTCGTAAAATTTTGCCAGAGTATCAAGAATTCTTCCAAGTTCTCCTGTTTCTTCTCCTACCTTTGCCATCTGAACAATAATTCCAGGAATTTGTTCAAATTTGGAAAAAGAATCAGAAAGAGTTGCTCCCCCTTTTACAGATTCAAGAGAAGAAAGAAGAATGGTTTGATAAACTTTGTTATCAACAACATCAGCCGTTAATTCAAGAGCTCTAAGCATTGGTACTCCAGAAGTAAGCAAAGTATTCATGTTGTCCGCAATTCTTGAAAGATAAAGTTTTTTATACAAAGTCCCAATATAAGGAACGCGTAATTGGAATTCAGATAAAGCGTAAGAACCTTTTTCTGTTTTGCTATATTTAATAATAAAGAAAACTCCAATAGCAGTTGCTATAACCAAAAATATTCCGTAATCCCGAAGAAAATTACTGATATTAATAACTATCTGCGTGTATATTGGAACAGCTTGTCCTGAATCAGTAATGATTGAAGTAATTTTTGGAATCACAACAGTAAACATAACGGCCATAACGGAAATGAAAGTAAAGACCACAAAGGCTGGGTAGATCAAAGCATTTTTTGCTTTTGATGATACTGCAAAACTTCTATCCAAATAATCTGCCAAATATGTAAAAGTTAGATCAAGTTTTCCAGATTCTTCTCCAGCTTTGACCATGTTCACATAAAAGTTTGAAAAAACTTTTGGATGCTTTGATAAAGCTTTTGAGATCGCAGTTCCTCCTTGCAAGTCACTTGAAATTTCCACTAGCACCAAACCTAGCGCTGGATTATCCGCTTGATCAGAAAGCATTCTAAAAACTCTAAGAGCAGAAACTTGGGCACTAAAAAGAGTTGCAATTTGACGCGATAAAATAACAACATCTTTGTTCTTAACTCGATTAAAAAAACTAAATGTTTGATTGAATCCTTTTTTTTCTTCATTAATACTTACGATCACAAGTCCTCTCTTTTGAATTGAGGCAATAGCACTGTCAGTAGAAACTGCATCTACAGATCCGCTTATTTGTCCGCCTTTTGGGTCTATTGCTTTGTAGTTGAAGAGCATGAAAGTAAGTTAAAAGTTTATAAAGTTTGTAAAGTCAAAAATTCAAAAAAATTCTTTTGTCATCCCTGTGCAAACTACTTCAACACTGTAACTATGTGTATATAATACATCTTATCTTTAAAAATTTGAAATGATTTAACGGGGCGTGATTTTTACACTCGTAAAAACTCCTTATTTTTATAACATCTTCTCGAGTGACTTTGGTTTGAACGCATACTTGTAAGCATTCTCAATTGTAATCTCTCCTGCCCGCACTAAATCAGCCAAGCACCTATTCATATCAACCATTCCTTGTTCTGAACTTGTTTCAATAACGGTATTGATCTCATGAACTCTTTTTTCGCGAATTAGGTTCGCTACAGCATCGTTGGCGATCAATAATTCATAAGCTGGAATTCTTCCACCTGAGATCCTAGGAATAAGTCTTTGTGAAAAAACTCCGATCAAAGATCCAGCAAGTTGAATTCTAATTTGCTCTTGCTGACCTGGCGGAAATGAATCGATAATTCTATCGATAGTTTGCGCTGCATTATTTGTATGAAGTGTAGAAAAAACCAAATGTCCAGTTTCGGCAGCAGTTACAGCAGCAGACATTGTTTCAGCATCACGCATCTCACCTACCATGATAACATTCATGTCTTCTCTAAGAGTTGAAACAAGAGCTGAATGAAAATCTTTTGTATCTATTTTTACTTCCCGTTGATCAATAACCGATTTTTTTTGATCATATGCATATTCAATTGGATCTTCAATAGTTACAATGTGCTCTGCCCTTTCTTGATTTATTGTTTCGATCATTGAAGCAAGAGTTGTAGTTTTTCCTTGCCCTACTGGTCCTACAACTAAGAAAAAACCTTGTTTTCTTCTTGCAAAATCAGATAAGATCGAAGGTAATTTTAATTCTTCAATTGATTTAATTACTTTTGGAATTAATCGGAGCGCAATAGAAATATGCCCTTGTTGAAAAAAAGCATTTCCTCTAAAACGTGCTTTACCCTCGAATTCATACGAAAAATCTATTTCCTTATTTATTTCAAAAATATCTTCGAGCTCTGGCTTTACAAGTTTTCGAAGTATACCTCTAGTATCTTCAGTTGAAAGCTGTTCTTTTTTTACAAGCGGAATTAAACTACCAGAAACTCTAATAGTTGGGTGTCTTTTTTCTGAGATATGCAAATCGGATGCACCTTCCCTGATAACTGTTTCGAGTAGATCTTTAATTTCTTTTTCGTAATCCATATATTTGAAGTCAAAATTTAGAAGTCAAAATGCAAAATTGCAATTCAAAATTCAAAATTTCTCTTATTTAACTTTTTAATTTTTACTTGTAATTTTGACCTTTGCATTTTAACTTTTAAATTATCTTAAAGATTATTAGCTCTTTTTTCTTCTACAATTCTTGAAACCTCTCTTAAAACTTCTGATGGAATGGTAGTAGCTTTTACAATGTATCCGTCAATTCTAAATACTTTTGCTTTATCAATATCACTTTGCGCACCCTGATTTGAAAGTAAAATTACAGCTGAATTATCTATAAGTTTTTCGTCACGCAAAATTTTTAATAACTCAAGTCCATCCATTCCAGGCATCACTACATCCAAAAGCACTACATCTGGATGAAGTCCTTGTCTAAATTTTTCTAAGGCTTCTTCTGAAGATTGAAAAGCTGTAATACCAACACCTTCTTTAGAAAATTTCATTGAATACATATTCAAAAGAAATTTATCATCATCAACTAGTACCACAGTGTATTTTTTTGGATTTTTATCTTCTTCCATCCCGTTACTAGAATTTTAATTTATTAAATCTTTCGACTATTTTTTATATTTGATATTTTAAAGTATGTTTTGCAATATTAAACCTTATTTATTTGATTCATGTATCCCAAAGAAAAATTTAACTTTCTTGATTATGTTCAAATCATTTTCTTTATAATTATACAACATATCTTGAAAAACTTTCCTCTAATAAAGTTCCTCGCAGCAAGCAGACAGAGGTATTAAATACCAGAACTCGCTTTTACCACAAGAGTATTTCCAATTTCTACACGAGCAGAGCTCGTAAGAAATTTAGGTCGCTCGTACTTAATCCGCCCCAAGGGGCGGGGTATTTACCC
>Ga0172379_10001442_pt1 | contig 47183 bp, 39 predicted proteins | sample GrowelOW334metaG_FD_119756 | JGI IMG/M metagenome (GOLD analysis project Ga0172379, IMG submission 119756) | Groundwater microbial communities from an aquifer near a municipal landfill in Southern Ontario, Canada - Groundwater well OW334 metaG | ecosystem: Environmental > Aquatic > Deep...
AAAAATATTTTGGTGCGAGCAAAATACCGGTTTCACAGGAGAATTGGTATAAACTGGTAAATGCCTATATTTACGGGGGATATCCGGTGATTGCGATTGTACAATCACTGCGATTCGGCGGAAAAACTATTCATCCGGAAATACATTTTGATTATTGGAAGGAAAGTAGTGACTATCAAGAGTTTATTAAAAAAGATTTAGATAACGGGCGTTTTGTTTATGCCTACGGCAGAGCTCGGCTTCCGATTGAAAATGAGCAACAGAAGGCGACAGAGTTAAAACAAAAACTCTCAGACCAATTCGGTCTGGAGCATTTGAGAATTAATAACACTAACTGGACGAAGCTGTTTAACGCATATGCGTATGGCGGATATCCGTTGGAAGCAATCGCGCGCGCGGTAATCTACGGCGGCAAGACGGTCCACACGACCATACCTTGGAAATTCTGGCAGGAACATCCGGATTATCGGGAATATATTCAAAAGCCGGTAAATTAACACAATAAAAAAAGGGAGCGTCTTCAAGACTTACTCCCGTGCGTAGTTTCTGGCTTCCAGCCAGGCGTGGTGTCTTGCGACCGGAACATCCTCCGGCGGGGTGACGATTTCCAGTTGATCCACCGGATGGTGCTGGAAGGTATCACGTCCGTCTGCGAAGATGTGGCACAGATGCTTGGTGGCTCCGGCATTGCCGAGGTCAAACAGAGTGCCGTCCGGCAGGCGAGCGATGTGGCGTTCGGAACCGCCGCAGCATCCGTCTTCGTCCCAAATGCCGGGATCTCTCGGAACGATCTTGTCCAGCAAGCCACCCGGGACAATGGGAATGCCCGCGATTTCAATGTGCTTCGTCTGAGGCATGATTCCACCTCCCCTCAGAGTCAAGGTACAAGGTTGCTAGTCTTGTAGTATATTAATAACAGATATTTTGTCAATTCCGATACCTTGTTTTTAAAGGCACAATCAGGTATAATACATAATGAAAACAAGCAATTTTGATATATTATGAAAGTATTTATCGCTAAGCCAAGAGGATTTTGTGCGGGTGTAGCACGGGCAGTGGAAGCGGTGGAATTAGCGCTAACCACATTCGGTTCGCCAGTCTATGTCCGGCATGCTATCGTGCATAATCAGCATGTTGTGGATGACCTCAAAAAGAAAGGGGCCATTTTTGTTGAATCACTTTCGGAGGTGCCCAAGGGCAGTAAGGTGATTTTTAGTGCACACGGAGTATCTCCACAGGTGCGGGAGGGTGCGCTAAAAAGGAATTTGGATATAATTGATGCAACGTGCCCTTTGGTAACTAAGGTACATCTTGAAGCGGTTCGCTTTGCGAAAGCCGGTTACTCCATAATTTTAGTAGGTCACAAAGGACATGTTGAACTCAAAGGTACGGCCGGTGAAGCGCCAGATAATACATATGTGATTGAAACGGAAAATGAAATAGAGGGTTTAGTGATTCCTGACGAATCAAAAGTGGCTGTATTGACCCAAACGACGCTCAGTGTAAATGACACTAAGGGAATTCTAACTGCTTTGAGAAAAAGATTTCCGAATATTACCGAACCGCCGAAAGAGGATATTTGCTATGCTACAATCAACCGCCAGGCTGCGGTAGAAAATCTTGCCTCATACTGTGATGTAATATATGTAATTGGAGACCCGGAAAGTTCCAATTCAAACCGCTTGCGCGAACTGGCTGCCAGAAAAAACATTCCAGCTTTCTTGATTCAGAGCAGTTTAGACATTAAACCGGAGCAAATCGCAGGTGCGGAAGCAATCGGGATTACTGCTGGTGCATCCGCTCCGGAACATCTGGTTGAGCAGGTAATTGTGCATCTGCGGAAGATGGGCGTGGATGAGATAGAAGAGGTGGAAGCAGTAAAAGAGAACATGAAATTTCCACTGCCCCGCGAATTGAGTTCCAAACTTAAAAATTAATTTACATTTATGGTTTACGATTTGATTATCATTGGCGCATCAGCCGCGGGCATTTCCGCCGGCATTTATGTTGCCCGCAGGAATCTGAATTTTCTCATTATTTCCAAAGATATCGGCGGAGAAGTGGCCAGATCCGGTGAGGTTTGGAATTATCCGGGCTACCCTCAAACAGACGGAATTGCTTTGAGTGAAAAATTTAAAGAACATATATTAAATAATAATGTTACTCCCGAAACCGTTGTTGCGGTGAAAAGTGTCAGAAAGGATAACGGTAAATTTTTTATTGAAGCAATAAAGAACGGTTCGGAAATTACATATGAAGCGAAGAGCGTAATCGTAGCAACCGGTGTGGAACCACGTCATTTGGGGATTCCCGGCGAGGAAGAATTCAGAGGCAAGGGTGTCACCTATTGCACAACCTGTGACGGCCCGCTTTTCCGCAACAAAGTTGTCGCAACGGTCGGCGGAGGCAATTCTGCTCTGGAATCAGCACTGATGCTTTCTGAAATAGCGACAAAAGTTTATTTAGTAAACCGCAACGAAGCAATGGCGGGGGAAACAGTACTGATTGATAAAGTAATGGCCGCAAAAAATATAGAACTGATTACCAATGCGGAAACCAACGAAATAGTCGGTGAGCAGATCGTCCAAAAACTCAAATACAAAGACAGAAAATCGGGTACGGAAAAAGAGCTGAATGTTCAGGGAATATTCGTCCATATCGGCAATGTCCCGAATTCCGGCATGATTGACCTTGTAGAAAAAAATAAATTCGGAGAAATAATAGTTGACCGTCTCGGTAAAACGAATGTTGAAGGGATCTTTGCCGCAGGAGATGTCACTGATATCCCATACAAACAAATAGCAATCGCCACAGGAATGGGTGTAGTAGCTGCCCTTTCCGTAGTCGGTTATTTGAATAAATTAAAATAATATATTAAATATTGATTATAAAATAATGAAGGGTAAATACACAAACATATTAATTGTAGCGGTGTTGGCAATAATAGTCGGCGGGGGAATCTATTGGTATTCCCAATACAGCACGATTGAAATTTACGTTGATTCTTCCCTTTCCAACGAAGAACAGACGACACTGGCCGCGACGCTTGCTTACCAGCAGGGGGAAGTAATGGCGCAGGTAGATGGCGCGGAATGGGCGGTTGTTGAAACAGATACCGTGTTGCACGAAGGTGACGCTGTGAAAACCGGACTTAACAGTAAGGCAATAGTTGAACTGGAAAATGGAGATGTAGTCCGCTTGGGCTATTCAACAGAAATAACACTGACCAGCCTGCGGAAGTTGAGTGTGAGAATTGACCAGGTGTCGGGTGCCAGCTACAACCGGGTGGCAAAAAATCTTGACCGGACATATATAGTACGGACGGATGATGCGACGGTGCAGGCTCTAGGCACTGCGTTTAATGTTGTTAAAACAGCGGAACAAATGGATGTAACAGTAGTGGAAAGCAATGTTGACGTCATTACCGAAAGCGAAAATAAAGAACTGGGTGAAGGAAAAAGAGGTTCAATAAAAAATCAAGCAATTGAGATTTCGGATATTGATCCGGAAAACCTTACTAACGACTGGTATACTTGGAATAAAGAAGAGGACTCAAAAAAGGATGACAGCTTGGGCGTGCTAGAGCCGTTTGCCGGTCCGGATGTCACAATTACAAGCCCTGACGGGGTGGCCACAGTTGCAAATCCGGAGGCGACTATTGTCGGTACAGTTTCTGACGTCAGTGCCAAGCTCACTGTAAACGGAACAGAAATCAACAATGACAACGGTGCCTTCAGTCACGCCGTAAATTTAGTAGCCGGTAAGAATATATTCACAATTATTGCTGAAAACAGCAGCGGCTATAAAACTATAAAAGAAGTAAAAATTATTTACCAAACTGAAACTGCCGCAACGCCGATCAAATTAGAAGCGACAACGGAAGATGACGGCGTTCATCTCTCCTGGAACGAGTCTACCGGATCAGCGTTCCAGTATTATAAAGTAGTGCGTTCGGAAAACAATGCGAATTTAAATTATCCTGATGATGGTTATATTGCTGTAAAAAATAAGGGCGAGGAATCATATACGGATACGGACGTATCAGAGGATGGTACATATTACTATCGCGTCTGCGAAGTTATGTCCGCAGATCAGGTGTTTTGTTCCAACGTTGCACATATGAAAGGGAAGAAAACACAGGAACAACAAACTGAGCGAGAGCAGGAAGAGCAACAGGTCGGTATATTTTTAACGGGTGAGGCACAAACAGCGGGGGTCTTGTTGCAATGGGAAGTTAAGAACATGAATATTTCAAACGGGTTCAAAGTGGTAAAAGGCAATTCTGCTAATCCGGTTTATCCCGGCAATGATTATAAATTGTTAACTGATAATAATGCTACTAGCTATGCATGGGATTTGACGGACGGTCAGACGTATCACTTCCGAGTATGTGAGTACAACGGTTCCGGAGCTTGCTTAGTTTACAGTAATGATATTGCGGTTACAGCTAAGGGCGGTTCTGATAATGGGGATGAGACTGAAGGCTCGGCATCGGTAATGTCGGTCACCGCCGAAGAATCCGGTGTAGGCATTTGGTGGACAGATACTTCGTCTAACCCAGGATTCAAGTACTACAAAGTAGTCCGATCAGAAACAAATCCGAATTTAAGGTATCCTGATGACGACTATATTGCCGTGAAGTCAGAAGATGAAACAAGTTATCGGGATTTTTCTGCAGTCAATGGCACAAGTTATTACTATAGAATATGTACAGTAGGTGATACAACATTCTGCAGTAATGTAATCCAGGTTACTGCCATCAATAATAATGCTGTACCATCGGCAGTTACTCTCTCTGGTAGTTTTGAAGAGAATAAAATAACACTGAGCTGGACTAAATCAAACGAAGCGGATTTCAAGTATTACAAACTGGTTTGGTCTAAAACAGATTCAACACCACAATTTCCAGCAGACGGTTATATTAAAGCTATTTCAAATGTTGCGTCACTGAGTGTAGAAGATGAGGGCGGTAAATCCGGATCACGGACTGCAGATGAAAATTTAATGGCAGGAACGCATTATTATTCAATCTGCGTGGTTGATCAGGCGGATCAGGTGAAATGTAGTAATACGGTCACGTTGATTGACGGGGAAGTGCAGTAGTGTTGAAGTAATTTTTGAACAATAGGCGAGAATGCGCATTCTCGCCTATTTTAGTTTTGATTTGACAATGATGGTTATCAGTAGTATGTTAAACAGTAATCATTCCTAATAAGCATTATGGCAAATGTCAGTAAAATAACGCGTTTAACCGCCCAAAAAAAGGCGATTTTGGGCTGTGTACGCGACTTTTGGCCGATCCATCCGTCTTCACAGATGGTATACCAAATGGTTAAAAAAAATGTGCCCAGCATCTCGTTGGGGACGGTCTATCGGAATCTGAACTCGCTGCGCGAAAACGGTTATATAGAAGAAATAGTTATCCATAATGAACCAAGCAGGTATGACAGTCATGTAGACGCCCACCTCCATTTCAAATGCAATGATTGCGGAGAATTGTATGATATTGACAACACCAGTCTGCTGAAAAGCCATACCAAGCGATTAAGAGACCAGGGATTTATTGTTCAACGGTCCAGTATCGTGTTTCAGGGATTATGTCAGAAGTGCTATAAAAAATCTGATCATATCACCCGGTCGGAATGCGCGGCGCACGGTAAAATTGAACCGCATGTGCATCACAATAACTCTTCCTGTAAAATTTGCGGTTTTCAGGAAGAATGCTCTTACCATCCAAATAAATAAAGCCTTTTGCGTTGACGATGGCGTAAAATTGCTGTAGAATTAAGGAGAAATAATCCTTAAATAAATTATATGGCAGAAGAAAAAAAAGCCACGCCAAAAATCGCGAGAATTGAAGTTGATCGTGATGCGTGTATCTCCGTAGCCAGTTGCGTAGATATTGCACCGGAAGTATTTGAACTTGATGATGAAGGAAAAGCAGTGATTAAAAATGCAAAAGGTAATCCAGACGATGTAATTCTAGAATCAGCCCAGTCCTGTCCGGTAAATGCGATAATCCTGTATGATGAAGCTGGCAACAAAATCTGGCCCGCCTAGACTCGCTGTATAATTATCTATAAGGCGAGGCTGGCCTAAGTAATAGTAGGTAATCATCCAATTAATCATCTGATTAAAGAAGGAATTTCCTTCTTTAATCTTTTATTATAAAAAACATGAAAGAAATAGTATTAGACATAGAAACACAAACCGGTGTCAGCGCAGGTGGTCGGAATAACAGGGATATGAAAATTTCTCTGGTCGGTATTTACCGCTATGAGACAGATACATACGAAGCGTTTCTGGAAAATGAATTGATCAATCTCTGGCCGATATTGGAACATTCCACGCGCATCATCGGCTATAATTTAGATTATTTTGATATGCCAATTCTTAACAACTATTACCCCGGTGATATTACAAAGATTCCTACACTAGATATTATGGACGTAATTTACAAATCACTGGGATTCCGGGTAAAGTTGGATGATGTTGCTAAAGCCACACTGGATGTCGGAAAATCCGGAACCGGGTTACAGGCCGTTACTTTATTTAACGAGGGGAAAATTGAAGAGCTTAAAAATTATTGCTTGCAGGATGTGCGTCTGACCAGGGATATCTATGAGTACGGTAAGCAAAATGAAAAACTGTTTTATGAAAGCAAAATGAGCAAAGGAGAAGTGAAAGTAGATTTTACTCCCCCGGAAAACCAGACTCATTCAATGAATTTAACCTTACCAATCTAATGAAAAAAATTTTTTCAATCAAAAATCTAAAAATATCTGTTGATGACAAACAGATTGTCAAAGGAATATCCTTAAATATTCCCAAAGGAGAGATTCACGCGCTGATGGGGCCGAACGGTTCCGGTAAAAGCACACTGGCACAGGCCGTAATGGGTCATCCCCGTTACCGGATTGACGCGGGGAATATCAAGTTGAATGGCCGTGAGATATCTAAATTATCACCGGACAAAAGAGCGCACGCGGGTTTGTTTTTATCCTTTCAATATCCCAGTGAAATTCCGGGCGTCAGTCTACTTAATTTTTTACGTACAGCATATAACCAGGTAAAGCGTACACCAAAGAATCCGATTACTTTTGCGGAGTTTAAAAAACTGGCAAAAGAAAAATTGGAATTGTTACAAATGGATCCGGATTTTCTCACCCGTTCCATCAATGAAGGATTTTCCGGTGGTGAAAAAAAACGCGCGGAAATACTGCAATTGGCTATTTTAGAGCCAGAATATGCTATTTTAGACGAGACGGATTCCGGTCTGGATGTGGATGCTTTAAGGATAGTGGCGGAGGGAATTAATGTCGTGCGTAAAAATTCTAAAACAGGATTGTTATTAATCACCCATTATCAGCGGATTTTAGAATATATTACGCCGGATGTGGTGCACATTATGGTTGACGGAAAAATTGTAAAAACCGGTGATGCCAAATTGGCGAAACAAGTTGAGAAAAACGGTTACCGTGGGATAGTCAAAAAATAAATGAAATTACCGACCCAAAAACAGTGCTTTGATCTCTGGGATAAATATCAAATGCCGGAAAATATTAAAGCGCATTCAAGACAAGTAACAAAAGTTGCTGATGCCATTGCGTTACATTTGGAGAAGCAAGGTTTGTTGCTCAATAAAGAATTGATAAATCGGGGAGCGCTTATGCACGATATTGCAAAAATAATCGCCGTAAACGAAAATCGTGAACGTGACCATAGTGAAATGGGTTCGGAAATTGCCTTAAGGGAAAATTTAGGAAACGAAATATCAGAAATAATCCGCAAGCACTATATGAGTACTTTTAATGACCAATGCACTTTGGAAGAGCAGGTTGTAAACTACGCGGATAAAAGAGTTACACATGACAGGATAGTAGCTTTAACAGAGCGTTTTGATTACATATGCAAAAGTTATCCTGCTGCAACCCGGAACATCATGGAAAACAAGCAAAAATATTTAGGTTTTGAAAAAAAATATCAGATTGATCAATTGGATTTGATGGAAAGGTAATGCCGAAAAAAGTCCAGACAAAAAAAATCGTTTCAGACAAATACAAATTCGGTTTTGCCATGCCGGAAAATTTTGTGTTCAGGACGCGCAAGGGTTTGGATGCGGAAGTAGTCAAAGAAATCTCCTGGCACAAAAAGGAGCCGGCCTGGATGACAGCACTCAGACTAAAGGGTTATGAATATTTTAAAGCCCGACCATTGCCGAAATGGGGCGGGGATCTTTCAAAACTGAATTTTGATAATATTTATTATTATATCAAGCCGACGGAAAAACAGGCACGTACCTGGCAGGATCTGCCGAAAGATATTAAAACTACTTATGACAGGATTGGTGTCCCGGAAGCGGAGAAAAATTTCCTGGCCGGTGTCGGAGCGCAGTATGATTCCGAAGTGGTTTATCATTCCCTGCAAAAAGAGCTGAGTAAACAGGGAATTATTTTTGTCAGTATGGATGCCGCATTGCGCGACTACCCTGACTTGGTTAAAAAATATTTCGGCACGATAATTCCGGCCAATGACAATAAATTTGCCGCGCTTAATACGGCAACTTGGTCCGGCGGATCATTTATTTACGTCCCTAAAGGCGTTAAGGTTAAATTACCTTTACAAGCATATTTCCGAATTAATGCGGCTAATATGGGACAGTTTGAACGTACTCTGATTATTGCTGATGAAGGCAGTTATGTGCATTATGTTGAGGGTTGTACCGCCCCGATTTATTCTACCGATTCACTGCATTCGGCTGTTGTGGAGATTGTGGTTAAAAAAGGTGCACGGGTCCGATATACCACCGTGCAAAACTGGAGTAATAATGTTTATAATCTGGTAACCAAAAGAATGCGGGTGGAAGAAGAAGGAATCGGTGAATGGGTGGACTGCAATTTAGGCTCAAAACTGACCATGAAGTACCCGAGTTGCTATCTGGTGGGCAGAAAAGCCAGAGGTGAAATACTTTCCATGGCTTATGCCGGTAAGGGTCAGCATCAGGATGCCGGCGGAAAAATTATTCATGCAGCACCGGAAACATCCGGTCGGGTAATCTCAAAATCAATCAGTCAGCACGGCGGACGGACATCCTACCGCGGGCTTTTACAAATGACACCCAGAGCGGATCAGGCTAAAGCAAAAGTGGTCTGTGACGCGCTGATTCTGGATGAAGCATCACGTTCTGATACTTATCCCGACATGAAAATCAATAACCAGAATGTCCAAGTGGAACATGAAGCGACCGTTTCCAAAATCGGTGAAGATCAGCTTTTTTATCTTATGAGCAGAGGTCTTGATTTGGCGTCGGCAGAGGCTTTGATCATCAACGGATTTATTGAACCGATTGTCAAAGAACTGCCCTTAGAGTATGCAATAGAAATGAACCGGTTAATTCAAATGCAGATGGAAGGGAGTGTAGGATAATGGATAATGAAAAATGTATAAATTATAATTTACGATGAAAAAAGAACGAATTATAATTGATTATCTCGGGAAGAAAAAGAATGTTTCCTTGTCTGTAAAAAAGGGAAAATCTTTGATTTACATTTTATTGGGCTTCAAACCCGGAGATAAAAATATCACAGTAAATTTGAATGGCGAAGATGCGGAAGCCAGAATTCTGGGAGCGATTATCGGCAAGAACGGAAAAGTTAATATTAATACTTTCCAACATCACCGGGCACCGAACACTAAAAGTGATCTGCTGATTAATGGCGTGTTTCTCAATCAGACCAGCTACAAATATGAAGGTCTGATCAAAATTGATCCGAAAGCGCAGAAGTCCAACGCGTACCAGAAAAATAATAATCTGCTTTTAAGCGACCGGGCGCACGTTGATACCAGTCCAAAACTGGAAATTCTGGCGGATGATGTCCGCTGTACGCACGGAGCGACTGTTGGTAGAATAGACGAAGAGGAGCTTTTCTATTTGATGAGCCGGGGTATTCCGAAAAAAGACGCTGAGAAACTGGTAATCAGCGGGTTCCTGAAAAGCATTGTTGCGGATCTGGTTGACCGGAAAATAAAGCAAAAAATTGAATCAATTTTAGAAAGGGAAGTAAGTAAAATAATTTAATACGATGCTGAATATTGATCAAGTAAAATTAGATTTTCCCATATTAAACCAGAAGATGCACAACCGGCCTTTGGTTTATCTTGATAATGGCGCAACCACCCAGAAACCGAAAAAAGTCATTGCAACAATTACAGAATTTTATGAAAAGTATAATGCCAACACACATCGGGGAATTTATCAGTTGAGTGAGCAAGCGACTGCACTGTATGACGGTACCAGGGAAAAGGTGAGAGAATTCATCGGTGCGGAAAAAATTGAAGAAATTATATTCACCCGTGGAACAACTGAGTCTATTAATCTGGTGGCTTACTCCTGGGGCAGGAAAAATATTCAAGCGGGAGATGAAATTCTGCTGACGGAAATGGAGCATCATTCCAATATTGTCCCGTGGCAACTGCTGGCCAAAGAGAAAGGTGCTGTTATAAAATATATTCCGGTTGATAAAAATGGCATGCTGAATCTGGATAATATTGACCAGTATTTTACAAAAAAAACAAGGCTGTTAGCCCTAATCCATGTTTCAAATGTACTTGGTGTGGTTAACCCGATCAGGGAAATAATTACAAAGGCACATGCTAATGGCGTAATGGTATTGTTAGATGGTGCGCAATCAACACCGTATATGCCGATAAATGTTAAAGAGCTGGACTGCGATTTTTTTGCTTTTTCCGGACATAAAATGCTTGGTCCGACAGGAGTGGGCGTTTTGTATGTGAGAGAAGCTATCCTGGAAACAATGCCACCATTTTTGTCCGGCGGTAATATGATCCGGGAAGTAACTATGTCAGAAACGAAATTTGAAGATCTGCCTTTAAGATTTGAAGCGGGAACAATGCCGATTGCGCAAGTGATCGGGCTTGGCGCAGCGATTGATTATCTGAAATTAATCGGGATGGAAAATATCTGGCAGCATGAACAGGAGATCGTGAACTACGCTTTGGCAAAGATCAGAACAATCAGCGGAGTAACCGTATTCGGACCGGATGAAAAGATTGAGCGTAGCGGTGTGGTTTCCTTTGCGATTGAAGGAACTCATCCGCATGATGTGGCGTCAATTCTGGATGAAGCGGGGGTTGCAATCCGGGCCGGCCATCATTGTGCTCAGCCTCTACTGCGTGCCTTGGGAACGGAAGCTACCGCCCGTGCCAGTTTCTATATATATAATGATCAAAAAGATGTGGATCAATTAGTGGATGCAATTAATCAAGCAATAAAAATACTTAAATGAGCGTCTCGGATATTTATCGGGAGGAAATAATTGATCATGCGAAGAATCCTCGCAATCGTGGAAAACTTGCTGATTTTGATATTGAACATAAAGAAAACAATCCAGTATGTGGTGATACGATAACATTTCAGATGAAATTTGATAAGCAAAAAAAAGTTAAAGCGATCGCATTTGAGGGTAATGGATGCACGGTCAGCCAGGCATCAACCTCTATGCTTTTTGAATCGGTAATAGGCAAGACTTCTGAAGAAATAAATAAATTATCCTCGGAAGACGTATTACAATTACTGGGGGTAGAGTCGCTTACACCATCCCGCATGAAATGCGCCTTATTGTCTCTAGAGGCATTAAAAAAGGCAATTAAACAATAAACCCTATTCAAAAAGAATAGGCGGTAGAATAGTAGTAACTCATAAATTAACCAATAAAAATATGAAATACGAATTACCAAAACTTAATTATTCGTACGATGCGTTGGAGCCATATATTGACAAGGAAACTATGGAAATCCATCATTCCAAACACCATCAGGCTTATACAGACAACTTTAATAAAGTATTGGAGTTGTATCCGGAATTAACAGATCTGCCGGTGGAAAAACTATTGTCAGAAGTCAATAATCTGAAAATTGATGAGAAGGACAAAAATGCAATCCGCAACCATGGCGGTGGTTACTATAATCATAAGTTGTTCTGGGAGGTTATGGATCCGGCCAACACCAAGGATGAAGCATTAGTTGCAGATTTGGAGAAAGATTTCGGGTCAGTTGATGCTTTCAAAGAGAAATTTACGGATGCGGCAAAAACACAATTCGGCAGCGGGTGGGCATGGCTCGCACGCAATCCGGAGGGAAAGCTTGAGGTATATTCTATGCCGAACCAGGATAGCCCGTTACAGAAGGGGCATACACCGATCCTGCTTTTGGATGTCTGGGAGCATGCTTATTATCTCAAATATCAGAACCGAAGACCGGAATACATTGAAAACTGGTGGAAAGTAGTTAAATTAATCTAAATATTAAAAGGAAAAAAATGAAAGAGAAAGAAGGAGATTGCACAGGAGATTGTATAGAAAACGGTGATTGCAATTGCGAAGACAGTGATGATTGCTGTACTGAAAATGAAATTCTAGAATATAATTCAGACGACTGTTGTTGTGAAGGAGAAATTCAAGTTAACAAACCGGCGCCGGGATTTGCACTAGAGGGAATTGAAAAGGGAGAAGTAAAAGAATACAGCCTCGGCGATTACAAAGGCAAATGGCTGATACTGTACTTCTATCCGCTTGATTTTACTTTTGTGTGTCCGACGGAGGTTACAGAGTTTTCCAAAAGGCTGAAAGAATTTGAAAAACTTAATACGGCTATATTGGGATGCAGTACAGACAGCGTGCATTCGCACAAAGCCTGGTTAAAGGAATTAGGTGATCTGGGCTACCCACTATTGAGCGACATGACTCATGAGGTAAGCAGAAAGTACCGTGTGTTGTTGGCGGACGAAGGAATTGCTCAGCGCGGATTGTTTATTATTGATCCGGAAGGTGAACTAAGATATCAGGTGGTTCACGATATTGATGTCGGACGCAATGTGGATGAAGTGTTGAGAGTATTGGAAGCACTGCAAAACGGCGGTCTATGTCAGGTCGGCTGGAAACCGGGTGATAAAACGCTGAAAGAGAAATAGTACGAAAATAAAAAATCCCGTTCTGAATTGAGCGGGATTTTTGATATGGGTTATTGCTATGCTTGGATGGTATAGCCGGCTTTTTTTATTTCAGCAGTAATTTTATCCGGAGCGACTTTTTGCGGATCGTAAATCACTTTGGTTATCTGTTTTGCATAATTTGTCGTGCTTTCTAAAACACCGTCCAGTTCTTCCAGTGCACCGTCAATATTCATACCACAACTGGGGCAGTGCATGCCGGATATTTTGAATTCTATTTTCGCACCTTCTTTTTTTTGCTTTGAATTGAACATATATTTTTTATTTGATTTTTTAAATAACTTCCATCACTCCGGAATACATTCCCATTGAGCACGCGAAGACAAACTTACCCTTCTTCTGCGGAGTAAAAGTGAAGGTCTGTGAATCGGTCGGATCCAGCAGTTCATAAATATCAAATTCTTTGAAGGTAAATGCGCTGGCGCAGGAATAAGTATTTTCGGTTTTCACTGTTAATTCTACCGGCACCCCCACCCGCACCTTAAAACGGCTGGGGCTATACCCGTTATCTTCCACATCAATTGTGATTCTTTGCACTTCTTCCGTGTCCATCTGGGATGGGTCTGACAATTCAGTTAAATCAACTGATTCATTTGATTTATCAAATAATGCCAGTTTTAACCGCTGCCAGGATACCGGAGCATCCATTGCTTGTAAAGCGCCATTAATTCCAAGCAACGACATAAAGATAAGTAGTATGGCGGCGAGCTTCATGAATTTCAATTGCATTGAACCGGAAAGTTTGGCGGTTACGATTCCGATTAAGCCAAAAACCGGTGCGGTACCCAGAACAAACATGAACATAGTCAGCGCGCCGGTAATCGGATTGCCGCTGTTGATTGCCAGTACCTCCATCGCTTGCGTTACGCCACAGGGGATGAAAATGGTAAAAAATCCAAGCATCGCCGGTGCAAAGAAATAATTCGCTTTGCTGGTTGAGCGCACCCAGCGTTGCATAAATTTTGGCGGCTGAAACATGACAAAACGGAAAATCGGGTGGACATTTAACAGATTAAGAGCGGTAGCCAACATAAACAGCGCGGCCAGTATTTGAAAGGTGATTCGTACTCCGAAACTTAATGTCAGTACAGATCCTAAGGCTCCAAGTAGGAATCCTAAAATTGTATGGGAAACCAGTTTAGCGGAAAGAAACATTATTACCGGCATCCAATTATTTTTATTGGCTAAATGCTTTTGTTCGTCAGATTCTTCTTGGTGTTCTCTTCTTTTCTGATTGGCGATGACTGAAGCCAGTAAGCCGCCCTGCATCGCGATACAGGAGATCCCGCCAGTTGTTAATCCTGTTATAAATACGAGCCAAAGATTCATTTTTTATACCTTAATTCTTAATTATTGATTTAGTTAAAGAAATGTTTTTTAATCTTAAAGCATTAGTAACGACTGAAACGCTGGAAAATGCCATAGCCATGCTGGCCAGCATCGGATTCAAACGAATACCGAAAAAAGGAAATAAGACTCCCATCGCCACCGGTATCAGCAAAATGTTGTAGCCAAAAGCCCAAAGCAAATTCTGTCGGATATTATTCATAGTAACTCTGGCCAGTTGTAAAGCTTTCGGTACTAAAGAAATATCCCCCCGCAACAGGGTAATTCCGGCTGACTCAATCGCCACATCTGTACCGTTACCCATGGCAATGCCGATATCCGCCGCAGCCAGTGCCGGCGCGTCATTTACACCGTCGCCAACCATAGCTACAACTGTGCCCTGGTCCCCCCTCTTTTTTACTTCCTGTTCTTTGTCTTCCGGTAGCACCTCCGCGCTGAATTCATGAATTTGGAGCGTCTTGGCGATCGTTTGTGCAGTGTTGTAATTATCCCCCGTGATCATTACCGGATGGATTTTCATTGCTCTTAATTGTTCAATTGCAGATCTGGAATTTTCTTTTGGGGCATCTGAAATATTGAACCTGATTTTTATTTCATTATTGATTGCTACATAGACCAGTGTACCGTAACCGGCTTGTTTATCGGATGGGATATCCATGATTTTTGACGGATCAGATATTTTTCGCTCGCGCATTAATTTTACGGTTCCGATCAATATATTTTTTCCATCAACTATTGCAGTGATGCCACGTCCAGGCAAATCTTCAAAATATTCTGTTTTTTGCGCTTTTTGTATTTCCAGGTCGGCTAAATAATTTACAATTGCCTTAGCTAAAGGATGTTGCGATCGTTCTTCTGTGGTCATTGTCAATGATAAAGCTAAATCTTTCTCCCCGTGTTTTAATCCGGAAGCCTGTTCAATACTTTTGACTTCAGGTTTGCCGACTGTTAGTGTCCCTGTTTTGTCAAAAATAACCACTGAGACTTTCTTGGCCGCTTCCAGCACTTCTGCGTTTTTAATCAAAATTCCGTCCCGGGCACCCCGGCCGATGGCGACAGTCAGTGATGTGGGAGTGGCCAGACCTAGCGCGCACGGGCAGGCGATAATCAGAACAGAGATCATGCTGACTAACGCATTAGGTAATTTAGGGTCCGGTCCGAAAATAAACCAGATAATAAAAGTAATTATGGAAAGCCCGATTACAATCGGTACAAAATAGGAAGAAATTTTGTCCACCAGCTTCTGGATTGGCGGTTTTGAGCCCTGCGCCTGGCGCACCATATTGATAATCTGTGACAATCTGGTTTTTTCACCAATCTGCCGGGCTTCCATCTCAAAAGCTCCAGAGGAGTTGATAGTGGCGGCAAATATTGAATCACCGGGTTGTTTTTCAACCGGCATACTTTCTCCGGTAAGCACACTTTCGTTAACTGCGCTTCGGCCGCTGATTATTGTGCCGTCAATTGGTATTTTTTCACCCGGCTTAACCATTAATCTATCCCCGATATTTATACTATTCACCGGCGCATCTTTCCAGATGTTATCTTTTTTTACGTGGGCAATTAGTGGTTGGAGTTGTAATAGTTTTTTGATAGCATCCGAAGCCTTGCCTTTGGCGCGTGATTCCAGATATTTTCCCAGTAATACTAAGGTAAGAATTGTGGCGGAAGTTTCAAAATAAACGTGGACATCAATACCCTTGTCTGTCAGATAATTAGTAAATAAAAGCACCACCAATGAATAGCCATAGGCAACAGATGTCCCCAAGGCGACCAGAGTGTCCATATTGGTTGTTTTATTCTTTAGTGCGGACCAGGCACTGCGATAGAATCCGGAACCAAGCCAGATCTGAATCGGCGTGGCCATGGCAAGCATTACCCACCGATTCATCAAAAATTCCGGGGCGCCGGGTAGCATAGCGCCAATAATTAAGCCAAAAGAAAAAATTCCACCGAATATTATTTTTTGCTTCAGCGATTTTAATTTTTCTGCGTGTTCATGTTCGGTAATTTTCTCTTCTTTTTCTTTGTCCAAGATTGCTTTATAACCCAGTGACTTGACGATCTCGGCTATTTTTGATTGATCAATTATTCTTGGATCATAATCAAGGTATGCCTGCTCGTTGGCATAATTAACCGAAGCTTCCTGAATGCCGTCGGTTTTCTTCAGTTTTCTCTGAATGTTCATCGCGCATGATGCGCAGTGCATTCCAGAAACATGGAAATCAATTGCCTTAGACATACTTTTTCGGATTCTTTAAAAATTCTTTTTTACATCCGGAGGCACAAAAATAATAAGCTGTTCTTTTATAGTAGCAGGAAAAAGCCGTATGTCTCGGGAGTACTTTCATTTTACAAACCGGATCAGTAAATTCCAGAGCAGTCGGTAGGGTAGAGCGGTTGATTTGGGGTTTTTCCTGAGTACGGTCAGCCAGTATCTTTTGAATTGAATCCAAAACCTTGAAAAATTCGGGATGAGAAATGCAGTAGGTAACTTCCTTACCGTTTCTTTGTGTAACCACTACTCCTTCGCGGCGCAATACCTGCAGATGTTGGCTGATATTTGCCTGGCTAATTCCAGTCATTTTTTTCATTTCGGACACAGTCAGACAATCACTTCGCAAAAGCTGCATTATTTCAATGCGTTTGGTGTTTTTAATTGCCTCAATCAGGCGGGCGTAGTGTGTATAGTTAATGTTGGACATATTCATAGTCTTGAATATATCACTACATTATAATACTGTCAAATGTAGCAATTGATCTAATATTAAGGTTTAATATCGGATAGGCTGGATGACGTCATCCAGCCTATCCATGATTTGACTCAATTTAATTGTTTTTGTAAGATAATAGACCATTTTAGGGAGGATTCTTGGGTTATTCACTCGCAACCGTGAACCCGGGGAGGGTTAACATGCCGATTGACACGATTTCCGGTCTCTAAAGGGGAGACGAGGGCAAGGGAGCGATCGTTGATCGCAAACTGGCCTCAGGCAAGTACACCTGGAACGTCCGTTTTCAAGGGGGTGCCAACGCCGGCCACACCGTTAAGGTCGGCGACCAGGAGCTGATTCTGCATCTGATCCCTTCGGGCGTCAAGCACGAGCGGGTCAAACTTGGCCTCGGCCAGGGGATGATCATTGATCCGTTCGGTCTTCGCAGGGAAGTGGAGCAGCTCCAAGAACTGGGTGTTTATGTGATCAGCCGGTTGCATGTCTCATCCAGTGCCAAGATCGTCTGTCCGTGGGACAGGCTTCTGGATGGGGCGATTGACCGTGTCCGGGCGAAGGCCGCAGGCAAACCGATCGCGGAAGGCGGCGGTGTCGGTACGACCAATCGCGGGATCGGCCCCGGCTATGCCAACGCGGTTTCGCGTGACGGCATCACGGTGGCTCAGCTGATCCGGCCCGAGGTGCTGAAGCAGCGGCTGCAGGTCGTGGTGCCCGTGATCAACTGCATGATCCGGGGAGTGCGCCAGGAGCTGGAGCTTACGGCAGAGCAGATGCCGGAAGTTATCGTTTCAGGTGCGTTTGATGAGCTAGCACCGATTGGTGCCTGGCTCGCTCCGATGGTGTGCCGGCTTCACGAGATGATTCGGGAAGCGCTGATGAAAGACGAGGGTATTCTCGCAGAGGGCGGGCAGGGTCATTTCCTGTCCAACGACTGCGCGGTGAGCTATCCCAGCTGTACCTCGTCCATCACCACGTCCAACGCGGTTTTCGCCGGTCTGGGGCTGGAACTGGATCAGAACTGGATCGGACAGAACATCGGTGTGGTCAAAGCGTACCAGACGGCGGTGGGTAACCACCCGATGCCTACCTACATCGGCAACGAGTATCAGGGTACGGTCCAGAAGGCCGGTGGCGAAGTCGGTGCGACGACCGGCCGGAAGCGGGACTGCTGCTGGCTGAACGCTCTGGAGCTCCGGGAGGCCGCCCGGTTCTGCCACGTACTCTACGTCACCAAACTGGACGTACTGCGCGGAATCCCACGGATTCCGATCGCAACTGCGCTCTATGTCGGTAATCACGTTCCGAACCCGTCCGCGCTGACCGAACTGCCGGAAACCTGGGAGGAGTACATGCTCTGCCAGCCGATCTATGGCACCTGCTTGCCCGGCTGGTTCCAAGACATCTCCAGCGTGCGTCGGATCAGCGATCTTCCCACGGAAGCGAAGGCCTATTTGATGGAAATTGAGCGGATCGCCGGTAAGCGGATCATCGGCGTCGGCGTCGGTCCGGAACGCGAGCAGTTCTGCGTCTGGTAGCTCATTTTGGGGGTAGTGGGAAGTGTATGAATCGCATCCTTCCCATTTTTTTATTTAAAAAGGATTATTGGTTGTTGATTATGAAAACAAATCGGGTTTTCTGGCAAGCTTTTTATTGGACTTTTGCGGGCTATTTGACACTGAATAATGGAAAGGAGTATTATAAATCCACGTAAACAAAAACCAAAACAAATTAAAACCTTCGCAGCTATGGGGTTATTTTTTTCCGCCCATTTTACAAAAATGCGTCATAAAATGTGAAAAGTGGGGAGTTTTGACAGATACTATATTTTGTGATAAAATTACCATTAGAACCACAATATATAGTGTTGAGTTGGTTGTAAAAGACGTGTTGTGGGGTGAAACGCTCAAATTAGCCACTGATACATAAAAAAGCTATATTATTTTGAAAAATTATGCAGTGTCCCGTGTGTCACAATATGGATAGTAAGGTGGTAGACTCCCGATCAATTGAAGAAGGGATTGCTATTCGCAGGCGCAGAGAGTGTGAAAAATGCAAGTTCCGGTTCTCTACGTATGAGGAGGTGGAGATTCTGGATCTTTCAGTAGTCAAACAGGACGGACGCAGAGAAATATATATACGGGAAAAGATTGAAAACGGACTGAAGAGAGCTCTAGAGAAAAGGCCGGTGGACCGCGAGGCATTCCGAAGATTAATCAGTCATATTGAAAGAGATATCCAGTTGAGAAGCAAACCGGCATCCGCAAAAAATAACGGAGCCCGCCGGGAAATAGAAAGTTCCAAAATCGGTGAGATAGCGATTAAGCATCTGAAGAAATTGGACCCTGTTGCCTACATTCGCTTCGCGTCAGTTTATAAATCTTTTGAAGATATTGATTCCTTTAAAAAAGAACTTAAAAAAATCAGCTAATTATTATAGGAGGCGCCATGCCAGAAGAAACACAAACAATTACACAAACAAAGGTCCAGGAAAATGAAACAGGTATTAAAGATTCTTCTCTTGATGAGGGTGAAGAAATACAAATAGAAAAAAAGAAAGGTTTAACGTTTGAACGTTTCTTCTCTCATTCAGGGAAGCATCCCTTTGACGAAGTTAAATGGGAAAGGCGTGATGCTACAATTACTGATCCAAAAGGAAATATAATCTTTGAACAGAAGAATGTAGAGTTTCCTGTTTTTTGGACTCAGAATGCCACCAATATTTGTGTTTCAAAATATTTCTATGGCGATGAAAAAAAAGGAGAAAGAGAAAATAGCGTAAAACAACTTGTTGATCGCGTTTCCCGGACAATGACCGACTGGGGAAAGAAAGACGGATATTTTGCCTCGGAAGAGGACGGAGAGAATTTTTATAATGAACTAACCTTCCTATTAGTGAACCAGTACGCCGCCTTTAACAGTCCGGTGTGGTTTAATTGTGGCGTCAGTCGTTACGATAAAGGTTCCGGAGCAGGAAGATATTATTGGAACAAAGAACAGGAAAAAGTGCTGCTGGCTGAGGATGATTATACTTATCCGCAGTGTTCCGCCTGTTTTATTAATTCCGTGCAGGATTCCATGGACTCCATATTAAGTTTATCCAAAACAGAAGGAATGCTGTTTAAGTTCGGATCGGGCACGGGTACCAATTTGTCAACCATCCGTTCTTCCAAAGAAAGGCTGAGCGGAGGCGGGCAATCATCCGGACCGGTCTCTTTTATGAAGGGATTTGACGCATTTGCCGGAGTTATTAAGTCGGGCGGAAAAACGCGCCGGGCCGCTAAAATGGTTATTTTAAACGCTGATCACCCGGATATTGTTGAATTTATTGATTCCAAGGCCAATGAAGAAAAGAAGGCCTGGGCCCTGATTGACGCGGGATATGACGGAGCAATTGACGGAGAGGCTTATACTTCTGTTTTCTTCCAAAATGCCAATAATAGCGTCAGAGTCACCGACAAATTCATGGAAGCAGCCATGGAGAACAGGAAATGGAAAACGCACGCGGTAACAACCGGTGAAGAAATGGATACATTTAATGCACATGATCTCCTCCAGAAGATAGCCGATTCAACCTATATTTGTGGCGATCCGGGATTGCAGTTTGATACTACTATTAATGACTGGCACACCTGTCCGAACACTGACCGGATCAATGCTTCTAATCCATGCAGCGAATACATGTTCCTGAATGATTCCGCCTGCAACCTGGCTTCGCTCAATTTAATGAAATTTGTAAACGAACAAGGGGTGTTTGATGTGGATTCCTATTTGCACGCCGTGGATGTCATGATTACTGCTCAGGAGATAATTGTTGATCATGCCAGCTATCCGACAGCAGAGATTACAAAGAACAGTCACCTGTTCAGACCGCTTGGTCTGGGATATGCCAATCTCGGCGCGCTTTTAATGTCGCTCGGTTTGCCGTATGACAGTGATGAAGGAAGGGCGTGGGGTGGGTTAGTCACTTCAATCATGACCGGACGCGCTTACCGGCAGTCTACTTTGATCGCCAACGTCGTCGGTACGTTTACCGAATACGAAAAGAATCGCAGTCCGTTCCTGCGGGTTATGAGAAAACACAGAGATGCGGTTTATGATGTCAGGGATTTTGACAAGCAGTCAGTGGAATTAAAAAGGAAAGCCGGAGAAATCTGGGATGAAGTTGTGGAGATGGGGAAACAGTATGGTTTCCGCAATGCCCAAACAACAGTGCTCGCGCCAACCGGAACAATCGGGTTCCTGATGGACTGCGATACTACCGGAATTGAGCCTGACATCGCTTTAGTAAAATATAAGAAACTGGTTGGCGGCGGGTACATGAAAATTGTGAATTCAACCGTTCCGCTGGCTTTAAGGCATTTGGGTTATGCCAATGAACAGATCAATACAATTATTGATTATATAGACAGTAATGACACTATTGAAGGCGCCCCGTCTTTGGATGAAGACCATTTACCGGTGTTTGACTGCGCTTTCAGACCGACGAATGGTGTGAGATCAATTCATCATCTGGGTCATATAAAAATGATGGCTGCTGCTCAACCGTTTTTGTCCGGTGCGATCTCTAAAACGGTCAATATGCCGGAAGAATCCAAAGTGGAAGATATCATGGATGCATATATTCAGTCGTGGAAACTGGGTTTGAAAGCAGTAGCGGTTTATCGTGACGGTTCCAAACGTACTCAGCCTTTGAACACCGGTAAGGAAGATGGTAAGAAAAAGGAAAAAGCCAACGGTGATCAGGTTATCCGCCTGAAGCTTCCTGACGAGAGACAGTCAATTACCCATAAATTTGAAATAGCCGGGCATGAAGGATATATTACAGCCGGACTCTACGAGACCGGTGAAGTTGGCGAGATATTCATAACCATGTCCAAAGAGGGCAGCACGCTTTCCGGAATTATGGATGCGTTTGCCACTTCTATCTCTCTAAATCTGCAGTACGGTGTGCCTCTGAAAGTTCTGGTCAGTAAATTCACCCACTCCCGATTTGAACCGGCCGGCTTCACATCCAATAAGCAGATTCCGATGGTCAAATCAATCATGGATTATATTTTCCGCTGGCTAGCGATCAAGTTCCTGAGACCGGAAGAAGCAGCGTTGGTCCATAACGCATTGTTGATTGGTAATGATCAGAAGGAAATTGAAGGAAAAAGCGCAGAAGTTAAAAAAGAGCTGACAAAAGAAACCGTTGTAAGACCCGGTGAAGGGCAAGAACCGCTACCTTCTTTCAAGGAAAAATCAGAGCAGCAGGAGTTGTTAACCTTCCAGAATTCCGAAGATGCTCCATTTTGCGGAGAATGCGGATCCATTATGGTACGCAGCGGTTCCTGCTATAAATGCATAGAATGCGGTTCTACCAGCGGATGTTCTTAAAGCTGGTCTCATGCCACAAAAAATACAGGGGACAAAGGGGCTAGTTATTGTGTATACCGGTAGCGGTAAAGGGAAAACAACCGCAGCTCTTGGGATTGCCTTAAGGGCGGCCGGGTATCAAAAGAAAGTGCTGATTATCCAGTTTATCAAAGGTTCCTGGGAAACCGGCGAGATTAACAGTATTAAGCGATTGGCGCCGGAAATTGAGCTGGTCAGAATGGGTGAGGGGTTTGTCGGGATTATTGATGATCAGAAAGAATTTCAGGAACACGTGAAAGCTGCGGAACAAGCGCTGAAAATTGCCCAAAAGGCGGTGATATCAAAGAAATATAGTGTTGTAATTCTGGACGAGATAAATTATGCGGTAAAAGGAAAATTGATCAAAGTTCAGGATGTCCTGGATTTGATAAAGAAGAAAGCTGAGAAATTGCATTTAGTTTTGACTGGTAATTTTGCTTCGCCCGGAGTCATTGCCAAGGCGGATCTGGTCACTGAGATGAAGGCAATTAAGCACCCTTTCAGTAAAGGTGTTAAAGCGCAAAGAGGGATTGATTATTAGATAGGGTTAAGGGAATAGGGGTTAGGGAAGAGGGTGATTGAGGGAGTAGGGGTAAGGGGATAGGGTAATAGGGATTAGTTTATTGAAAATTTAAATAATTAGAATGTTATCAGGGAACACCGGTGTAAATCCGGGACAGTCCCGCTACTGTAAGTTTTGAGCAAAGCGAAAAACTTACCCCGAGCAAGTCAAGGGGTAAGTACTTCAACTCCCCCGCGTCTGCGGGGTCGCTCAGGACAAGTCAGAATACTGGTACATTCTTAAAATTTAGATTCTTTCTTCGCGGATAGAGAAAGAGGTGAAATAGCCGATTTTGCCTTCCTGTCCCGGGAAGGTTTTTTAGTGCCTTCCCAATATAAATATTAATTATGGAAAATTATCATGATAAAAAAGAAAATTGTATTTCTTTTTTCACTCCTTCTGCTGACAACCTTGTTGGGGGCAGGATGCGTTAATAATAAAGATACCAATACTGCCGTTCAAAATAGCAATGAAGCAAATATCGCTGATGTTCAGATTAATGCGGACCTGGTGATCACTATGGATGGTCAAAGCACGGCTTACGCAACAACGATCCCGAATTATTCTTCTGTGCTGGATGTCTTAAGAAAGTCCGCAGCAGATAATAATTTGGCATTGGACACACAGGAATCTTCATATGGAGTTTATGTGAACGGTCTTGCCGGGAAAACGGGTGGTGACAATAATAAGTATTGGTTGTACTATGTAAATGGTGAGTCTGCTACAATCGGTGTGGCGGACTATATTATTAACGAGGGTGATTCGATTGAATTTAAATTTGAATAAGATGAAAAAAATTTCCTGGAAAAGATTATCATTCGCACTATTATTAGTTGCAGTCGGAGTAATTGGCCGATATCTGTTATTGGATCTTCCGAATGTTGAAACAATGACTGCTGTTGCCTTGCTTGCCGGGGCACTTCTGGGTGGCGGGTATGCTTTAGCTGTACCATTACTTGCAGTCGCCGTCTTTGATATTTTCTACGGCAACAGCTCAATTCTTTTTTTCACCTGGTCAGCGTGGGCACTGATCGGTCTGATTGGATTACTGCTGAAGGGGAAAAAGATGAAAACGTGGAAATTTACAGCCAGCATGACCGGATTAGGTATCGTATCATCTCTATTCTTCTATCTTTGGACGAATTTCGGTGTTTGGCTGATCGGGGACTGGTATCCGGATACTGTGAAGGGGCTGATGACTTGCATGATTGCCGGAATACCTTTCCTTAAGGCACAAATTTTGGGTAATTTAATCGTGGTACCGGTAGTTGCAGTTTCGTTAAGCTATATTTGGCAAAAAGTTAATGTTCTGCAATTGAAATTTGTGAAGATTAAGCCAAAAAAAGTTAATATTGTAAGTTAAGGCTATCGACAAAATAAAAAAAGAGCGCTTCAATGAAAGCGCTCTTTTTGAATGACGGTTTTTATTAAAGGGGGGTTGACAAATCGCACAAAGTATGATAAGGTAGCTCGTTACGAATGCCTCGTAACTGGATATAGATTGGCCTTTGACAAACAGGCCTGTTTGCCTGTGTCATAACACAATTAGCAAACCCTTTGGCAGATAGACGAAGAAGGGGGAGGGATCAATTCTGATTTTCTCCCGAAGAATAATGGCCCGTGCGTTTTTAGGACGCGTGGGCAAGAGAGGAGTGCTGAAATGCCTAACACGTTTGGTGTGCCACACCGGACACGCTGGTTAATCCTGGCGGTGTTTGGTGTCTTCGCGCTGATTGAGCTCGTGCTCGGTAAGTGGGGAGGTGCTCTGCAAGTCACGATTGCGGCTGTAATTATGGTCGCAGTTATGTGGCTGTGGGTGCCGATCCTGATCCGGCAGATGGCTGATCAGCATCTGTTCTTCCTGCGGGTTCGTGAGATGACGATGGTGTTCATCATGCGAGACCACAAGGTTCACCGCGTGATCATCGCTGTCTCCGGCAAATACCTGCAATGGGCGGAAGGCTACAAACAGATGGTGGAAGCGAGGGGTGAGGGCATTGAAGTTGTCCTCGTTGATCCGAAACACCCGATGATCTACATCGGTGTGCCGTGGATCTACACGGTACACTCCTGGTACGAACGGGTGGTTGACGAGGTTAATCCCTCGGTTGACCCGAGATGGTTCCTGGACCTCAACGAACGCACTTTTGACTTCCATCCGGAAGACGTGGACACTGCCGATCCGATTGAGGTAAAGAGCAAGCTTGTTGCTTCGCTCATCCCGTTGGATCCGCTGAAAATGATCTTCGGGGGGGCGAAGTATTACCTTGAAGCGTTCAAGGTGGAGATGTCTGCGCGATGGCGGCGTACGGTTGCTGCTCTTCATTACTTCGTTTACGAAACGAAGAACGGCACCGGAGAGGCTCTGAGTCCTGGCGAAATCCATCAGCGGATTGAGCAGCTCGAGTATGATCCCGAGATCATCAAGAATGCTCATCGGAGGTTACTGATTGACACGTGGATCTTCGGCCGTAAACCGGAGTACACGCTGGTCCTTGAAGGTGATGTTCCCAAGGCACGCTTCGTGGATACGGAACCGGAGGCGGTCTACTGGGATATCCGTGATCCCGTGGTACGCGAGGGTGTCGTGGAACTGGGAGGAAAGACCTGGGATGTCTATGGAGACTACCAGGGGCACTTCTGCTACGTTCGTCTGGAAGACGGGAAGCACGTTTTCCGTGATGAAGACGGCAATGAAATCACCGGTCAAACGGTGGACATTGCCTGGGTGGAAGTAGCTGGTGCGAAGGTGCGGAAGCTTCAGGTGAAGGCGCATCGTCGTGTCCTCTTTGACTTCCGTCTCGGTGAAGGCGGATGGCGCCTGAAGACTTACTTCAAATTCGGGATTCCGAAGGACAAGGCGGCCATCCGGTTCTACGAATGGGGGTTCATCCCGAAAGATGTTGAGGTCGTTGACCTTGATCCGACGGATCCCTCAATCCGGCAAGCATTGCAGGCCCGCCTTAAGGCCCGCGCGGAAGCATTGCAGATGCGTGAGCGGGCCAAGGGTCAGAAACAGAAGGATATCCTGGAAGGCGAGGGTACCAGGAGCAAGATGATTCTGGTCGCCGAAGGTCAGAAACAGAGGGATATCCTGGAAGGCGAGGGATCCAAGGAACGTCGCACTCTTGAGGGCGCCGGCGAGGGTGAGGCGAGAAGGTTGGCACACGAAGGTGATGCCGCCGGCTTCGCCGCCAAACTCAAGGCGCTCGGTATCAATCCGGGCGACGAGAGCGCGACGATGCCGCTGATCGCCGAGGCCATGGAGCGGGTTGCTAAGGCAACCGAGCTGATGGTCATGAGCGGTAGCGGAAGCGGCTGGTCCGACGTGTTCGGAACGGTGCCTGCTCTCGCGAAGCTCTGGAACGGAAAGGGTAACACGCCCTCCAAGTCAGATCTGATGAAAGCACTGGCGAATCTCTCTGAGACCGAACGCCAGTCTGTGATTGAAGCGTTGTCCCGTCAGGGCGGCGCTTCCTAGACCAACACTGGAGGTTTACATTGAACGCGCTACTCGGTTTTGCCCTGGTGGTTGTCGCCGTTATGGCCACACTGCACCTGTCAGTCAGGAGCCGTGGGGGCAACGGTACCAACCCGCTCGCCGGATTCGCCGGACTGCAGCTGAACGTCAAGCGGAAGTCCTGGTACTCACTGCCGGTGGCCTATATCGTCGGCCTGCTGCTCGGCCATTTCCGCTTCGGTTGGAAGTGGAGCGACAGCAGCGCTTTCGGTATCGCGCTCATGGTCCTGGCAGTGCTGGTTCTGTGGTACAGGGCCACACCGGCGGATAAGCGCTTCGGCGGAATGACCATCGGAGCGTTTCTGAAGTCTCAGCACAAGCTCATCATGTGGCTTGTGTTCCACTTTACCCTCTGGTCGGTGGTCACGGAGCTGGCCGGGTGGGAGTATACCAAGGAATGGCTGAACGGCAAGTTCAGCCTGCTCTACTACCCGATGAGTGCGATCTACGTGTGTCGCGGCGTACTGCCCGATGAAATCAAAGGGCAGTCAAAGTTCGGCAACCGGATCACGCAGGCGGCGTTGGCGATCCTGTTCGTCTTCATGCATGTGGAAATCTTCTACATGCATGTTCCGGGGAGGGGGTCGCTGCTACAGGCGATTCCCAGCTACAACGAAAGCGGATCGGCGAATCTTCCCATCCCCGGCCTGTTCCAGGCCGATTCGGATGTATTGGCGCCGGGAGCATTTAACGCCTACGTTATCCCGGAAGGACGTGATTCGAACGGTGTCCAGAAACGGATGCTGATCGGAACTCTGCCGGCGGGGACGACGTGGGTGAGGGTCTTCCGGGTGGAGGGTAGGGTGTACACCGACAAGCTCATCTACGACTGGGCCAAGAACCGGCTCGCCGTGGATGATGCGATACGCGTCGGTAACTATAACCTGCCGTCGCCGGACACCGACCACGACGGTTTCCTCGATCTGAACCAGAGTCCGCTCTGGCTGATCGTCGGGGAAAACCTGGTCGGATGGAAAGTCATCCATCCGGATCTGTACATACTCACCGCACCGCTCGGTGCCGACACCTCCCTCTACGCCCTGATCAAGTCCGATCAGGCGGACAAGGGAACCGGCTTCGCGCACCTGGTAATCCAGTCGGGTACGTGATGTTCATTCTTGAAGGGTGGTTGTCGCACAGTACGTTGCTTAAACGTTTCTGTGCGGCACCCACCCTATTTTTTATACAAAAAAACGACCCAGATAGGGACGATCATCATTGATTCTTAAATAGTAATAATTTTTTCTATTGCCTCTCGATTATACTCGAGGCATTCGGCTCTTTTCTAATAGAGTGGTCGAAATTCCGAACAAAGTGAGGGATGAAGACCATGAGCGAATCGTGCGAAGCGGGATGAGCCGAATGGTAGCAGGGGAGAGGTTCGAACTCTCGACCTCGGGCTTATGAGTCCCGCGCTCTAACCAGCTGAGCTACCCTGCCGCATCGTCAGAATTATGCTTCAGCTTTCGTTGCTTCCGCCTTGAGGCGGAATTAACTCCAGCTTCCGCATATTCTTCCTCTACTCGTATTGCCGTGCTCCGCGGCGCTTAACGGATTTCGCTCGCTACACTCGCTTAATCCTACGCCTTGTGCGCTCCTGCAATACTCGGTTTTTTATTCTCTATATAAAATATGTAACTTCTATCACCCGGTTAGTGCTATGACTTGTGCGCGTCTGATGTGCTCGGTTAGATCAGTAAGTTTACGCGCTACTCCTTTGCTCGGGTTATTATTTTATATTCTACGCCATGTGTGCTCCTGCAATACTCGGTTGATTTTGAGTTATATTCTTCTGAATCGGTCGTTGAATTCTATTCGGGGGCCCCCGTCCCGCACAGCGGGATGGGGAAAGGGGCATAATGCGGAGGGTGAAGTGAATGCAATAAATTGCAGACACGGAACCCGAAGCATTAAATGACCCGTGGTTGCGGGGGGCGGACTCCCCGATAATTCTTCACTACGTTCAGAATTTACGGGGCAGGCGAACCCAAAATTTAAACCTGAATCCTATATTAACACTATTCGTTTGGTTGCGGGGGTGGGACTCGAACCCACGACCTCCAGGTTATGAGCCTGACGAGCTGACCACTGCTCTACCCCGCGTCGGTTGATTACGAACTGCAGCCTACGTTTATTCGTAACTTGCGTTCCGAATAAACTCCGACTTCCGTTCGTATCCACCTCTCCTCGCAAAGGCGTGCTCGTCGAGCATACGCTCTCCTGCGCTACTCCTTTGCTCGGGTTTTTATTATTCTTTGTATTCTACGCCTTGTGCGCTTCCGATTTACTCGTTGGTATTTTTGTTTTAATATGCTTCAGCAGTTTAGCCTAAATATATTGTTTTGGCAAGTTTTATGGTATATATCGTAAAATGGGGCCCCCGTCCCGCACAGCGGGATGGGGAGAGGGGTACAAATGTGGAAGGTGAAGTGAATGCAATAAATTGCAGACACGGAACCTGAAACATTTATTGACCCGTGGTACCGGGAGAGAGACTTGAACTCTCATGATGTTGCCATCACTGGATTTTGAGTCCAGCGCGTCTGCCAGTTCCGCCATCCCGGCTTGATTTGAAATAATTATTATGAATATCTTTATCTCATACACAGTCTAAATGGAATACAGCTTTTCTGTCAACCCTGTTAGAGAGTTTCTCTCTAACAGGGTCAACTAGTGTAAGTAGAGGTGGCAAATTCTGTAAAAATTGGTATAATATAAAGGTTATATTTAACAAAAAATATTTGTAATGGCCCGGATTATTTCACTGGTAAATCAGAAAGGCGGAGTAGGGAAAACAACAACCGCTGTGAACCTTGGCGCGTATTTGGCGCAAATGGGCCGGTTTGTTTTGTTAGTGGACATTGATCCGCAGGGGAATGCTTCATCGGGAATGGGTGTTGATGTAAAAATGGTTCAACAGGGAGTTTATGAAGCAATAATCAATAAAGCAACATTCCGGGATATTACACAACATACTCAAATAGACGGATATAAAGTCGCGCCCGCAACCATGTCTTTGGCCGGGGCCAACATTGAACTTGTTCCGGTGGATCAAAGAGAATACAGGTTGCATAATAGTTTAATGGAGGTAAAGCATGACTTTGATTATATTATTATTGATTGCCCGCCGAGTTTAGGGTTATTAACTATTAATGGCTTGGTCGCGGCGGACGAGATATTGATCCCGGTTCAAAGTGAATACTATGCGTTGGAGGGGCTGGGGCAACTATTAAATACTGTAAATTTAATCAAAGAAAATCTTAAGCCCGATTTAAAAATTTTAGGTGCGGTACTGACTATGTTTGACCGGAGATATCAGCTGTCACAGGAGGTAATGAATGAATTATATAAATTTTTTCCGAATAAAATATTTCGTTCAGTCATACCGCGTAATGTCCGGTTGGCAGAGGCCCCTTCTTTCGGCGAATCCATCCTGACCTATGATCCAAAATCCAAAGGTGCAAAAGCATACGAAAGATTAGCGCGGGAAATAATTGATACAGAAAATTAATCACTTATATCATGAAACACAATCATAGTCTGGGTAAAGGATTAGCCGCGTTGATCCCGATCAAGCAGGTGGCAAGCGTGACGACTGCGCAATTGGCCGGCGCAAAGGAAGAGGCGGTGCATGAATTGGCAATCGGGGAAATACAGGTAAATCCCATGCAGCCACGTACCTATTTTGACAGCCACGCTGAACAGGAACTGGTTGATTCAATCAGGGAACACGGTATCATCCAACCCCTGGTTGTTTCCAAAGAAGGTGAGAGATACCAGCTGATTGCCGGTGAAAGAAGACTCCGTGCCGCAAAAATCGTTGGGTTGCAAACCGTGCCGACTGTTTTGCGCAATGTGTCTCAGCAACAAAAACTGGAAGTTTCATTGATTGAAAATATTCAGCGACAGGATTTAAACCCGGTTGAGGAAGCGCTGGCATATCTCCGGCTGATGCATGAGTTCAGTCTGACACAGGAACAGATGGCAAAACGGGTGGGAAAAAATCGCGCAACAGTTGCCAATTTGTTAAGGATTCTGGAGCTTCCGGCGGAAGTACAGCAGGCATTAATTGAGCGAAAAATAACACTGGGTCATGCAAAGGTGATTTTATCTTTGGATTCTGAAAAAGACCAGCTGAATACTTTCAAGAAAATATTAAGGGGCGGATTAAACGTTCAGGAAGCGACCCGGGTTGTACACGCCATAAAGCCTCCAAAGAAGAATGTAACGATTGATTATAACCTTCAGGAAAAAGAAGAAAAATTGCGCGTTGCGCTTTCAACTAAAGTCAGAATAGAACAGCGCGGAAAGGGCGGAAAGGTAATTATTGAGTATTATTCTTCCGATGAATTAGATTCACTAATTAATAAAATAGTATAAATCGCAAAAAACATGTGGTTAAAAATCGCAAAAAATCCGATTACAAAAAAGAAAAATATTGCTGATAAAATAATTCATTATTGCCTTTATTTAATAGTATTTCTACTACCTTTAATATTTTTCCCCAACACTGATACGATGCTGGAATTTCCGAAGCTGCTTGTTTTTGGCATATTGATCATTGTAGCCGCCGCAGCCTGGCTTGCCGGAGTAATGATTGAAAAGAAAGTGGTGTATAAGCAGGGTCTGCTGAATATGTTTGTGTTAGCGTTTGGTTTTTTATATTTATTAGCAACACTTTTTTCTGTGGATCGGTTTAACAGTTTTCTGGGTAATAGCTTGTCACACGGAAGTTTAATCAGCGTCCTCTTGGGTATTGTTTTATATTTTCTGATGGTTAATTCTATCCGTGATATTAAGGAGGTGTGGGAACTGCTCCGTGGATTTTTATTCTCCGGGCTTCTGGTATTGATTTTCAATTTAGCCCAGCTGTTCGGTGTCCATGTTTTTTCTTATGATTTTACCCAAAATAACGCGTTTAACTTGATCGCGAATTCGGTATCAATATTTGCTATTTATCTTGTCACCTTGTCTGTATTTGCGTTTGGATTTTTAGTTAAAAGTGAAAAAAGAATTGACCGGGTATTAAGTGAGGTGGTAATAATCTTAGCTTTTGCAACATTGTTCTTTTTGGACAGTAGTTTGGGCTGGTACTTGTTGATCGCAGGAATGTTCCTTTGGTTAGTGTTCTTGTCCATGCAGTCAAAAAAGCTGAGAACAATTTGGATTATTATCCCGACAATACTGTTGGTTATTGCAATAGGATTTTTGTTTTTTAACACCGCTTCAATTTCCGCAGTTGTGCCCCCGCAGGATGTGAAACTGGATCTACAAACCGCCTGGAACATTACAAAATCAGGTGGAATGCAGATGTTTTTATTCGGTTCCGGACCGGAAACCTTTTTGTATGATTTTACCAAATATCGTCCGGTGGAATTCAACAACTCCTTACTGTGGCAACTTCGTTTTGACCGTTCTTACAATGAATTGTTTCAGCTTTTTGCCACGGTCGGTTTTTTTGCAACTGCTTTGTTTGTGGGATTATTCCTTTGGTCAATTGTAAAAATCGGCAGGCGGGTGCTTTCAGCCAAACAACCTGATGACGCCTGGATTTATTTGGCAACGGTAACAGTGGCATTCTTGGTATTATTCCTTTCAGTTTTTCTTCACCATTTCAGCAGTATTACTTATCTGCTTTTCTGGTTATTATTGGGTATGTGCGGTAATATTGTTTTGACAAAAACAAAAAAAATAGATTTTCAGAAATCACCACAAAGTAATTTTGCATTTTCCATTTTGTTCGCATTACTTCTGGTGGGTTCTGTTTCATTTATATACTTCGGGACTAGATTGTTAGTCAGTGAAAACAACTATACCAAAGCAGAAAAGATAGCCAATGATACTTCCAAATCCGTGGCAGTCAGTCAATATTTGGAAAAATCAGTTGAACAGGCTCCGTGGAATGCTCAATACCACCTCTCGCTTGCCGAGCAGTATGTCGTTGCTAGCAGTTTGGATGAGAACAGCGCAAAATCCGCCCAATTTTTGGCAGATGCAAAATCAGCGGTTGATTATGCAGTAAAAAAAGCATCAAAAAATACAGTTATCATTGAACGGGCTGCGGAAATATACAGAGTAATAAATAATCTCAATGGTCCCGTATCGGTTGCCGATGTTTTTGACACTTACGCTAATGCAATTGCACTTGATCCTAATAATGCGTATCTGATATATAATGTTGCCAATGTTTATTATGCCAGTGCACAAACTTTGGAGCAGTCAGAAACTATTACCCCTGAAATTGAAGAGGAAATCAATAATCTATTATCTTCTGCGGAACAAAATGCCCGAAAGGCAATTGATTTGAGGGAAAATTATTGGGAAGCAAATTTGATTTTTGCCAAAATATTGAAGATGCAGGAAAAAACCCAGGAAGCAGCTGATATTCTAACCGGTTCAATTAGTTTGAATCCATATAACTTGGCGTTGCGTGAAGAACTGGGTAAGGATTTGATTGATTTGAATGAACTTGATAAAGCGAAAGAGCAATTTCAGATTATTATTTCTCTGCAGCCTGATCATGCCAACGCGCATTTCTGGTTGGCGGTAGTATATGAAGCTAAGGGTGAAAAAGAAAACGCCATCTCTGAATTGGAGAAGGTGTTGGCAACAAATCCTGATAATGAAATGATTCTTAATAAAATTTCTACTTTAAAAGGGGAGTAGTTGATTTACTATTTTTGTCTGCTGTAATAACGAATCTTTTCCCGCGCAATATTTGTCTTAACAAAGCTGAGCCAATCGGTACTCGGCTTTTTTCTGTTTTTATCAATAATGATATCCACCATATCGCCGCTTTTTAACCTTGTGTCAAGGCTAGAAATCTTTTCATTCACTCTCGCACCGATACATTTAATACCGACGTCCGTATGAATGCTGAATGCAAAATCAACCGGTGTTGAATCCTCCGGCAGATCAATCACGTCTCCTTTTGGCGTAAAAACAAAAATTCTGTTTTGGAAAATATCAACTTTAATTGCCTCCAAATAATGTGTTTTGTCCTTGGCTTCTTTTTGAATGGTCACCAGGTCTTTAATCCAAGCGGGTGAATCAACGGTAATCCCATGGCTGTCTTTTGTCTTTCCTGTTTCCGAGTAATGCCAATGAGCGGCGATTCCATATTCGGCAAATTCATGCATTTGTGGTGTGCGGATTTGAAATTCAACCAGATTTCCGTCCAGACAAAAGACCGTTGTGTGTAGTGACTGGTATCCGTTTGGCTTGGGGGTGGCAATGTAATCTTTTATCCTGCCCTTCAGCGGTTTCCAGTATTTGTGGATGATACCCAGCGTGGCATAACAGTCGCTGATTGTGGGTACAATTATCCGCAAAGCGACCAAATCATAGATCTTGCTGAAATCCTTATCTTTAACCAGAAGCTTTTTATACAGACTGTAAAGATATTTGGTGCGCCCATGAATTGAGATTGTTTCAATCCCTTCTTTCCTGAGAATTTTTTTAATTTCTTTTTTTACTTCCTCCAAATATTTTTCCTGTCTGGTAATTCTGCCCTTAGTTTCTTTCATCAGCCAGTCATACTCCTCGGGCAGGACATGGGGGAAAGATAAATCTTCCAGGATGCCTTTGATTTCTCCCATGCCAAGCCGGTTCGCAATCGGTGAATAAATTTCTAATGTTTCCAGCGCGATTCTTCTGCGTTTTTCTTCCGGCAACGCATTCAGTGTTTGCAGGTTGTGCATCCGGTCGGCAAATTTGATCAGAATGATTCTGACATCTTTGGCCATGGCCAGAAACATCTTTCGCAGGTTTTCCACGTACCTTTGCATGCCGCGGTATTTTATTTTACCCAATTTAGTTATCCCGGCGACGAGTGTGGCAATATCTTTACCGAATTCTTTTCTGATATCTTCAATCGTCAAATCAGTATCCTCCGGAATGTCGTGCAGTAGTCCGGCGATAATGATTTTCTCGTCCAGACCCATATCAACCAGATTACTGGCGGTATGTAGGGGGTGTTGAATATAATCCTCACCGGAGCGTCTTTTCTGCCCTTTATGCGCTTCTTTAGCGTAATCGTAAGCCAGCCGGATCATGTCCAGATCCATTTTGGGGTTTTTCTTGGCGATTTTATTCAGTAGTTGTTGTATAGTCATTGGAAGGGTATAAATAGTATTTCCAGTTTAGAATACAATTACCTAACAATCAAGCAAAACAAAAAGAAGGGATTTTTACCCTACTTTGTCAGATAAATCTATTTGATCTTTTTAGCTTTTTTTTCCAGCAAAGCAATAGCATCTTCCAAGGTGACGGATTCAGATGTGACTGTTTTAGGAACAGATACATTTATTTTACCGTTTGTAATATAAGGTCCGAATTTTCCTTCTTTGATTATTATATCATTATGCTCTTCGTCAGTGCCCAGATTAATGACCAGTGATGCACCACCCGGGCGAAGTTTATCACCTTTTAGTAAATCTCTTGCTTCTTCCAGAGTAATTTTTAGCGGCGACAGGTTTGATGGAAGGCTGCGAGTTTCTTTTCCCGCTTTAATATACGGCCCGAATTTTCCGTTGGACACTGTAATTATCTCTCCTTCATCAGTTGTACCCAGTGTTTTTGGCAAGGTTAAAAGCTGTAGTGCCGTATCAAGGTTTACAGTTTTTGCGTTCATTCCTCGAAGCAAAGAGGAGGTTTTAGGTTTTCTGCCTTTTTCCAAATCTCCTAATTGAATATATGTTCCATAGCGACCCTCCTTCAGATAGACTGGTTTATTCGTTTCCGGGTCATTGCCGAGCAGTCGGTCTTCATGCATTTCCTGCTTGACTCCTTCGCGGACAACATTAATGGTGTTTTTACAGTCAGGATATCCCGTACATGCCAGAAACTCCCCATATCTTCCGGACCTTAAAACCATTGGCTTACCGCATCTGTCACAAGTTTCTTCAATTTGGATATTTGTATTATTTTCACCCATATTCTATTTTTTTAATTTATGTGGGTTGTGGTTAGGGCAGGTTTTATCGCTGCATCTTTCCGGGATTGTTTTAGTTCCTTCCATCATTAACGCGCCGCACACTCCTGTTTCCCTCACATATTCGCAAAATCTTCCGGTCGGTTTGGCCTTGATCGCATGTTTGCACTTCGGATAGTTAGAACAGCTATAGAACTTTCCGAACCTGCCTCTTTTTTCCACCATTTCCCCGTCTTTGCATTCCGTACATTTGACTCCCGTGGAATTCTGACCATTTTCACTATTTTTGATGTATTTGCATTTTGGATAATTGGAACAGGAGATGAATAATCCGTATTTTCCTTCGCGTTCCACCAGCTTACCGTCTTTGCATTCCGGACACGGATCGCCGGTTTCTTTCGGACCCTGCATTTCCTTGCCGTCAATCGTCCTACTGCCGCTGCAATCAGGAAACTTGGCACAACTTAAAAATTTTCCAGAACGGCCAAGTTTAATTATCATTTCGGACTGGCATTTGGGGCATTTGATGTCCTTGTCCGCCTTGCCGAGATTGGTAATTTTATCAATTTTTTCTTTTGACTTTACATCTTCGGAAAAAGGTCCATAAAAATCTCTCAGTGTTTTAACATATTCTCTCTTTCCCTGTGCGATTTCGTCTAATTCATCTTCCATTTCCGCGGTAAAAGAGTCGCTGATATATTTGGCAAAATTATCTTCCAAAAACTTACTGACTACTTCACCGGTATCGGTCGGTACTAAGGCACGCCCTTCTTTTACCACATAGCCCCGGGCAATAATCGTATTGATAATAGATGCGTAAGTGCTCGGTCGGCCGATTCCTCTTTTTTCCAGTTCTTTTACCAGACCGGCTTCCGTGTATCTGGGCGGTGGTAATGTCTGTTTTTCCAGTGAGTTAATCTGTTCCAGCGTTAATGGATCAGAAATATTCAGTTTTGGCAGATCAGTTTCTTCGTTGCGTGCTGTCGGGTCAGCCAAAAGCCATCCCGGATTGGTAATATGCGTACCGTTAACAACAAAATTCGGGATTTTTCCGTCGGAAATATTGGCAGTTATCTTTGTCCTCAGCAGAACAGCATCAATCATTTGGCTGGCAATGGTTCTCTGCCAAATCAGCTGGTATAATTTTTTTTGATCTTCAGTGGCACCGGCAATTTTTCTGGAAAAATCTGACGGTCTGATTGCTTCGTGGGCTTCCTGAGCGTTTTTGCTCTTAGTTTTGTAAATTCTAACTTGGATTGAATTTTCACCATATTCTTTTGCAATAGTCCTGGTAATATTACCCATGGATTCTTTACTGAGATTGGTGCTGTCAGTGCGCATATAGGTGATATAGCCGGCTTCGTAGAGTCGCTGTGCAGTGCTCATAGTACGTGATGGTGTATAACCAAAACGTGAGCTGGCGGTTTGCTGCAAGGTTGATGTGGTAAAAGGCGCACGCGGGCTTCTGACGGCGTTACTTTCCTTCATATCAATAACTTGCCATTTGCCTTTTTTGCCTTGTTCAATAATACTCTCAACTTCTTTAAAATCCTTCGGTTCAACCGAGCAGTTAAATTGAATTTTAACCTGGTCATTTGTAATTAAATCTGCAGTAATTTGCCAGAAAGTTTCCGGCAAAAATTTCTGAATTATTCTTTCCCGTTCAACCAAAATACGCAGTGCCGGGGATTGGACCCTGCCTGCTGATAAACCGTACCTTACTTTTTTCCAGATTAATCCGCTCAGATCATATCCCACCAATCTGTCCAATACTCTTCTTGCTTCCTGAGCGATGCGCAGATTATTGTCAATTTCCCGCGGATTAGCAATTGCTTCGTCAATTGCCGCCTGGGTAATTTCGTGAAACACAATTCGCTTGGTTTTTTTACTGTTACCGTCACCATTCAGTACTTCTGCAATGTGCCAGGCAATTGCTTCTCCTTCCCGGTCAGGGTCGGTTGCGAGGAGAATTTCATCGGATATTTTGGCGTATTTTCTTAATTCCGCCACGATATGCTTTTTATCGGCTGAGATTTCATATTGCGGAACAAAACCCGCTTCAATATCAATAGCTTTTTTGTTACTTTTCGGAATATCACGAATATGACCAACGCTGGCCTTGACCGTATATTCGGAGCTGTCTCCCAAAAGCTTGGTTACTGTCTTTGCTTTGGTGGGTGACTCAACAATGACTAATTTCTTTGACATAAAAAATAAAGAATTTTTACAATACTTCTATATATAACTGCAAATGGAATTACTGTCAAATTTGTTTGTCCTGTAGCCTGCGCAAATTACGCTGAATTCATTTTGAAAGAACATAATTCATTCCGCCGATATTCCTTACTTTTCCCTTCATTTCCATCATGGTTAGTGTGGCATTTGTGACGGTGGCGGGCAGACCGCTATTTTCAACTATTTCGTCAATATGGGTCGGTTCCATGGATATAACTTCAATAATCTTTGCCTCTTCGGGATTGTCAGCTTCAATTGTACCCTTTTCTTTTTCGGTGACCTTTATTGATATATTAAGTGTATCCAGTATGTCGTTTACCCCTGTGACAACCCGCGCGCCCATTTTTATCAGATTATTCGGACCCAGAGAATTTTTTTGATATATGTTTCCGGGCACGGCAAAAACTTCCCTATTCTGTTCTAAAGCGAATCGGGCGGTGATTAATGCCCCGCTTTTTTGCCCGGCTTCTATAACCACGCACCCCGTGCTTAGTCCCGAAATTATCCTGTTTCTGATCGGGAAATTATATTTGAGCGGGGCGGTACCCAGCGGAAATTCGGAAAGAATTATTCCACCATTTTCAATTATTTCCTTTGCCAGCCTTTCGTGCGTGCGGGGGTGCAGGATATCAATACCGGAACCAAGGACTGCCGCGGTTTTGCCTTTATTTTCAAGTGCAGATTTATGGACAATTCCATCAATTCCGAGCGCCATTCCGGAAACAATACAAATATTTTCTTTTGCCAATTCGCCGGCTAGATCTTTTGCTACTTGTATTCCATAGGATGTTGGGTTGCGAGTCCCTACGATAGCAATCGTTAGATTTGAAAGCGCATCCCAATTGCCCTGCCAATATAAAACAGCGGGCGGTCTGGAAATTTCACTCAAAAGACGCGGATATTCATCACTAACTATTGTAATCATTCTAACCTCCAATCTTTCCAGTTTCTCCCATTCCTTTTCCGGATTAATTGAATTTCTTCTTTCTACTATTGCTTTGGCAATATTAGGGCTTACACCGCATGCGACAAATTCCTGATAAGAGGCATTCCAGGCATTTGCCATGTTTGTGAAACCTTCACGGAGTTTTTTGAAAGTCTGAGGTCCGATTTGCGGAATACAGTTTAAACTGTTCCAATATATTTGATCAATCATGTTTGACAGGTTAATATGTAAATGTTAAGTTTTCGCCGTAATCAGGGATTCTGATTGCCAGTGATAAGGAGGAAGAATGGCCTTGTTCATTGACTCTTCACCTTGACCGGAGGCCAGGTCTCCATTTCGGAAGAGGGGAAACGATGTCACACTCCAGTTGTTCAGAGGATCAGCCGGAACTGTTTCCCACCGTTTCTACGTCTCATGGGAAGGAAGTCTTCCGGTGGGAGATCAGAGTTCGCGGTGAGACGTTTACGGCGAACGGTACTACCCTGAGGGCGGCAATGGCCGAAATCGGCCGAGCCAGGGGACTGACTGGTAAGCCGGAGACTATCTACCGCAACGTACTTCGGCTGTTCAAGCCGGAACTTGTATCCAAAACCGCGGTGCGGTTTCTGGAACAAAAACAACAGGGCCAATAACATTTGGACGCCCTGTTTTTTCTTTCTTACAGAATACTAACACACTTCTTGATATCTTTCAACCAGTCTTTCGCAAGGGCGTCCAGGTCTATCTTTACGGCATATTCGGAAAGAAACCATTGGTCGCTGATTGTGAATAATTGTTCTATTTGTTTCGGCACAAGACTTTTGGCAAATTTAAATACAATTCTTTTTCTGCTTAATCCCTCCGGATCGGTGACATAGGTTGTATCAATACTTGTAATACTGCTTTTTTGGGAAAGTACTTTTATTTCCAACAATGAAATCAGGTTTTTGTATTCTTCCGGCGCTTTATCCATTAGAGAAAATTGATTGGCCAATTTCTGCAATTCTTTGATATCATGCGCAGCCGATAATTTTTGGTACCAGTGCAGACGTTTTTCTTCCCGCGGTTCCATGGATGTCGGAATAAGAGCGGGAAGCGGGAGGTCAATTGTAACATCTCTAACCGGTTCAGGAACTTTTCCCGTTTTAATCTCCTCAGCGGATTGCTGGAGCAGATTTAGATACAAATTAAGACCAATGGCATTAATTCTGCCGTGCTGTTGTTTTCCGAGTAAATTGCCGGTGCCGCGAATCTCTAAATCACGTAGCGCCAGTTGAAACCCGCTGCCTAATTCTTTTGCCTCTAATAAAGCAATCAGTCTTTTCTTAGCATCCGGAGTCAGTTGCTTGCTCTTATATAAGAAATAGGCAAAAGCCTGGCGGTCGGCCCGACCGATTCTTCCTCTCAACTGATAAAGCTGGGACAGACCGAAATTTGTCGCGTCTTCTACTATCAGCGTATTGGCATTTGGTAAGTCCAGACCATTTTCAATAATTGTGGTGGAGACCAATACGTCTATTTCCCGGTTATCAAAACTCTCCATTACTTTCATCATGGCGTGTTCTTCCAATTGGCCGTGGATGATTCCGATTTTTGCTTCTGGGACCAATTTTTTTATCTGTTTAGCTTTTGCCTCAATCGTCTCAACTTTGTTATGCAGGAAATATACCTGCCCGTTGCGTTTTAATTCGGATTGGATGGCGCTGATGATCAATTCATCCTGTGTCGGTCGGATGATTGTTTCAATCGGTAGTCGGCCGGGAGGGGGGGTTTCAATAGTACTGATATCCTTCAAGCCGGACAAAGCAAAGTTAAGTGTGCGGGGAATGGGAGTCGCGGTCAAGGTGAGAATATGCACATTTTTTTTCAGTCTTTTTAATTTTTCTTTATGTTCAACTCCGAAACGCTGTTCTTCATCCACAATGATCAGTCCGAGATTCCTGAAATTGATATCTTTAGATAGCAGGCGATGAGTACCGATTACAATGTCAATTTGGTTATTGGATAATTGTTCAATTATCTGTTTCTGTTCTTTCGGTGTTTTTAGACGGCTCAATAAAGCAATATTGATACCGAAGCTTTCCAGCCTTTCTTTGAAAGTATCGTAGTGTTGCTGGGTCAAAATAGTTGTCGGGGAAAGCAAAGCGACCTGCATGCCGTTCATGACCGTTTTAAAGGCGGCCCGGATTGCTACTTCTGTTTTGCCAAATCCCACATCGCCACAGACCAGGCGGTCCATGGGAACATTTCTGGCTAAATCGTGGTTGATTTCCTCAATAGAACGCTGTTGGTCATCTGTGATCTCAAATTCAAAACTGCTTGCCAATTTTTTTTCTTCCTTGGTTTCCATGGCAAGTGGAATGGTTTCTGATTGCGTTCTGATTGTAGATGTTTCCAATAACTCTCTAGCCAGTTTCAGGGAATCTTTTTTTATCTTTGTACACATTTCTTTCCAATTGCCGCTGCCTAACCGGTGCAGGGGAGGGTTCTGCTTTCCAATATATTTGTTGAGTTTTTCCGCCTGGTAGATTGGCACAAATAATTTATCACCATAATCATATTCCAGATAAAAAAACTCTCTTAACATTCCTTCAATTTCCTTTTTCACCATTCCGCGGAATCGGGCGATGCCGTGGTCAACATGGACAACAATATCGCCCGCTTTCATTTCTGCAAGGAATTTATGATCAATGCCCGATGATTTTGCTTGTTTCTCATCCGGAGTGTAGCCAAGGATTTCCTGGTCTGTAATGAATGCGATTCTGGCAGAGGGCAGGATGAATCCCTCCAGCGCCGGCGGAACTGCCGGCATGACAATAATATTTTTTTTAGAAACTCCATTTTTTTTAAGAACATTTTCAAATTCCGCCACTCTGGCAGTTGCAACAAAAATAGAAAATTTTTGGCTGGTTAGGTTCTTTACTTCGTCTACAAACTTATGCCAATTGTGGTGGAAGAGCGGAGCGCTTTTTATATCCATACTCATATCTTCATCGCCCTTAGGGAACGATTCAAAGATTATTTTCGGAAATATGCTAAGTCTTCTCTGAATTTTTTTCCAATCATAAGAAAAATCTTCTAATTCATCTGGATCCGACCAGATAACATTCATTGCACCGTGCTCCGGCAAGTATTCTAGAATGGAATGCTCAAAACGGGATACGGGGTAATTACCCAGAATTACTGCTGAATCAACTTCCCCGGTGCTTTTTTTATTTTTTAAATCATAATAACAGATTTTTTCCACTGTCTCGCCGGCAAAATCCAATTTGACGGGTAGATTGTATTGGGGGGAATAAATATTGAATACCCCTCCCTTCTGGCTGAACATCAGCGGCGCAGACGCAAAATTTTCTTTTACATATCCCAGGTTAACCAATTTTTCCGCTAGATTAGTCGTAGCGATTGAACTATTTTTTTCAATATTGATTAAATGGTTTTGAAAATCTTTCGGTTCTGCCACTATTTCTTCAAGACCCGATATGGAGCATAGGATTATTACTGGTTGATGCGAAAGAATCGTCCAAAGAATTTTAGTTTTTTCTGTTTCATTCTGATTGTCCCAAATAAAAACCGTGTGAGTATTATTATCAAATGTTTTAATCCAGTAGTTCAATATATGAAAGATCGTTTCTGATTGGCCGGCATCCTTGGTTAACCAAAAAATCGCCTTGTGATTAAAGGAGGGGGAGGTGAGAATATTACTAATGATGAGTGATTGCAGGGTTCCGTTGCTCAGCACCGAAAAAGTGTTTTCAGCCAGTTCATTTTCGTATTTTGGCAATACACCCCTGATGAGTTCACGGAATCCGGGATTGATATTTTTCACTGTTGTTAAATTTCGTGGCTAAAATTAGCCAAATATTTTACTACCAACTTTCTTATGTCTTGACAAAAAAGCAAATTGTGCTAACATTATACTTCCTATTTAAGGAAAGCACCAGACTTTTGACAATAAATTAAGTTACTGCTTACTAAGCTGCTTGCAAGTGGCGAACATTTAGACAACCCCTCCTTAGTCTATGTTAGTAGCCAAAAGATAGGGTATATTCCTTTTGGAATAATTCTATCGCTTGTAAGTGGCCTAGTGAACAGTAAGGTAAATAGTGCCCAGCGCGCTATTTATAAGTCGGTTAAGAGTATTGTATCCTCCTTAACAATACCCTTTGCCAATAGACTTATAAATAGTACCCTGGGTACTATGACTATGGGTCCGTGGCTGCTCGCAGCCGACTGAAGAAGCGATGGGGCTCACCGCAAGGCAGCCCGTTTCCGAAAGGAATCCCCTGGCGAGCATCGCCGAATCAGCCTCTCGCTCACGCGAGAACGGACCCACCAAGCACCGGGTGTGTAGCTCAGCTGGAGTAGAGCGTTCCGTTTCGCGGAAAGGTATCGGGTTCGAGTCCCGACACACCCCCAAGTTTCTTGGGTCCCCTGGTAGCTCAATGCTAGAGCAACTGACCTCGGATCAGTAGGTTGATGGTTCAAATCCATCCCGGGGGACCATTCTTGCACATAAGGTTGGCGCGTAGCTCAGCCGAATAGAGCACCTCAACTCTTATGAGGAAGTCTCAGGTTTCAACCCAAGGCTGACCAGCCACAGGCTGGCAATCCCGACACACCCCCAAGTTTCTGGGTGCCCCGCTAGCTCAACTGGCAGAGAGCGACTGACTCTTAATCAGTGAGTTCGAGGTTCGAATCCTCGGCGGGGCACCATTCTGCACATTGTCAGGTTAGCGAATCTCGTCGCTGACCATTCGTCTCACCGGTTGCCAGCGTAGCTCAGCTGGTAGAGCGCTTGACTCAGGATCAAGTTGTCGAGAGTTTCAGCCCAAGGCTGACCAGCCTCAGGCTGGCAATTCTCCGCTGGCAACCAGAAAATCGCCCACGTAGCTCAATGCAGAGCATCACACCAGGTGTGTGAAGGTTACTAGTTCAAATCTAGTAGTGGGCACTTTTTTATTTCAGGAAATTTTGTATTCTGGATACAAATTCGGGCAGTTGGGATTTCAGCAGCTTTTTTTCCTGCAGAGTAAACTTCTGCAATACAAAACTGGCCGGATCTGTTTTAGCAAGCAGATCATTTTTAATCCCTACTTTGATTTGAATAAAACCCTTACTGCCGATATATTGTATAATTGAATTGATTCCATTATGTCCTCCCGAACCGCTATCCTGTTTTTCACGGTATTTTCCGAATTCCAGATCCAAATCATCTCGGACAATAATAATGTCTTCCAGATCTACTTTATAAAAATTTTTCAGAAGGGCAACTGCTTTTCCGGAGTCATTCATAAAGGTCAGGGGTTTTGCCAGGATTACTTTTTCTTCGTTAAATTTACCTTGTGTCAGATCGCATTGAAACTTTTTTACCGTCTTAAAAGAGGAAATAGCCAATGCCTTGATCAGTTCGTCCAGCATTAACCAGCCGATATTATGCCTGGTGTTTTTGTATTTTCTCCCGGGGTTTCCTAACCCTACAATTAGCTTCATGTTTTTTAAGTTTAATTTTCACTATTATTGGCGTGCCCCAAATTTCAAAGCGATCCCTGATTGCTTTTTTCAAAGTATTAGTAACCGCCTGAGGCAGCGGGGTTTTAGAATTAACTCGTAGTAGAAACGTCGGGGGATTGATATCTTCCTGTTCAAGCGAAGTAATCTTAAAAGGTTTGGTATCTTTTCTCTGCTGGCTGTTTACTTCAATTGTAAATTTTTTTATAAACTCCAATAACTGATCAGGCTTAACTACTTTTTCTCTGTTCTCTTTCATTTTCAACGCTAAATCAACCGGGTTTTTCAGGCGGATTTTTTCTTTGGCAGAAATGAATACATATGGTGCCCAGAGTAAGAAAGGAAAATAGCTATGAACATAGCGCAGATAATCCTTGATTGTTTTGTCATTTTTATCATTAATCTTGTCCCATTTATTGAGTACAACCACAATACCGGATTTGGCATTAACTACTTCGCTGGCGATATGCTTGTCCTGAAATGATATTTCTTCTGTGATATCCAACATCAGAAGTACTACGTCCGCGTGTTTAATCGCCAACAAAGATTTTCTGGCACTTTCCGCTTCTATTTTTCTCACCCCCGATTCACCTTTTTTAATTTTATTTCTTCTTAAACCCGCCGTATCTACCAGCACTATCCTTTTTTTATTGTACTGAATTTCAATATCCTGCGGATCGCGCGTAGTGTGCGGTTTAGCACTGACAATAACGCGGTTCTCTCCAAGCAAGGCGTTAACGTAAGATGATTTTCCGACATTTGTTTTTCCGACAATTGCTAATCTTAGATCTGGTTCCTTAGTTTCTGTGGATTTTTCCGGAACTTTAGCAGTAATTGCATCCAAAAGATCTCCGGTTCCGCTGCCATTGATTGATGAAAGAAAAACAATATCTTTGATGCCTAGTCTATAGAAATCACTTATCGCATCCGCTTTTCTTTTTGGGTTGTCAATCTTATTCACCGCCAGAATAATCGGTATCTTGTATTTTTTCAACCAGCGGGCGATTTCCTTATCTTGTTTAACCAAGCCTTGTTGGCCGTCTACGACAAAAACTATACAGTCCGCTTCCTTGACTGCAATCTCCGCCTGCTCTTTAATACTTTCTTCAATCTCCTCACCTTTAATAGTATCAACGCCGCCACTGTCTACTAGGGTAATTTTTCTTCCCTGCCATTTACAAACGCCAAAATTACGGTCACGGGTGGTAGCGGGTATGGAAGAAGTAATCGCTTTTCTTCTTTCCAATAGGGTATTAAAAAGCGTTGACTTCCCTACATTAGTTCGGCCGATTAACGCTACTTGAGGCAGCTTTTTTGACATAATATGTTATTGGGTTTCTGTATTGGTAATTGAAGTGTTGGTTTGCGTAACGCCGTCTGTGCCAAGTAAAATAAGGAAGTCAACCTCTCCGCTTTGGGAAACGATATCAGAATTAAGCGGAGCGCTTAAGCCTTGATAGGTGACTTCATTTTTATCGGGGGTGTATAAATATGCCGGTACGGTTGAAGCTATCTCTGAACCGATTTCCATTTTCAATGCAGCCAGAGTTTGCGGTTTGGTTCCGCCGGTTAAATCATAAATGGTGGTTGTTTCGTTATTCTGATCCGCAGCGTTACCGACCGCTACAATATTATAGCCGGCATTGCGCAGGGTTTCTGCAGTTTTTGCGGCTAGCCCGGCGATTTTAGTGCCGTTATGAATCTCAATCGTCGCATTTTCCCGGGTGACGGTTTTTGTTTCTTCAACCTGGAAAATATTTTGAGCAATGTCTTGGATCTCAGAAAAGTCATCCGGTCCGGCATTCGGTCTTAAAATATATGCTCCGTCAATTGTCGTTTCGGAATGCAGGGGACCGTCCGGACTGTTATCAATCACTTCATCAATAATTTGATCTGCGGAAACATCTTTGATCATATTATAAAGTTTGATCATTTCCCACGGTTCCATATTAACACGAACATGATCAGCTAGATCATCAACAATATTCAGAATCAAACTGGGGTTTAATAGGGTAGAGGAGGATAGCAGTTTTTCCTTTGCCGCTAGCAGAATTTTCTGCTGCCTTTGTGATCGTGCAAAATCAGACCCCTCATTATTATTACCATGACGGGAACGGGCAAATTGTAAAGCTTTTTCCCCGTTAAAATGGTTGTTGCCTTGTTGAAATGATACGGGCTGATAACCGTAATTATAGTCCGGATATAGCGGATCATAAAATGTTCTCTCTACATAAACGTCTACACCACCAATATCATCAATCACCTTTCGGAATCCCTCAAAATCTACCCGTCCATAGTAATGTATAGTCAGTCCGGTTATTTCCTCAATTACATCAATCATTAATTCTTCCCCGCCGCTTTTCGGATCTTTAGCATATCCGAACGCATAGGCGTTGTTGATCTTCCTCCAGCCGTTGTCCGGTATCGGCACATATAGATCTCTTGGTATGGAAATAAACGCGACCCCCTTGGTTGATGGTTTAACGCTGGCGATCATAATTGTATCGGCCAAATATCCACCGCTGTGCCCTGCACCACCCATGCCTAACATCAGGACGTTTATGCGGTCATCTTTTTCTCCGTCAATCAAATCCTCAGGCTGTACTACCAAATATTTCAATTGGCTGATTAAAGAAGGAACGTCGGATGATGCAATGACGCTGTTGGCGGAAAGAATAACCTTGTAGGAAAAAGTCAGACCAACCAAGACTATTACCACAAAAAGATAAATAAAAAACTTCCCGAAGTAAGACCACAAACCGCGTGGCTTTTTTTTATTCTCTAGAGCATGTCTGCTATCAACTTTCTCTAAAAGGTTAAATTCTTTTCCTGGCTGAACGCTTTTCATTGTGAGAATTAATACATCTAGGCTAGTTACTTAACTTCAATATTATATAATATTTCAGTCAAAAAATCTACTACATTGTTTAATACGTTTTTTCTCAATCCATTATTACATTGGAGGGGCTTGAAATACTACTTTATTTATGTTACAATA
>Ga0172379_10001443_pt1 | contig 47155 bp, 47 predicted proteins | sample GrowelOW334metaG_FD_119756 | JGI IMG/M metagenome (GOLD analysis project Ga0172379, IMG submission 119756) | Groundwater microbial communities from an aquifer near a municipal landfill in Southern Ontario, Canada - Groundwater well OW334 metaG | ecosystem: Environmental > Aquatic > Deep...
CGCATCGAAATCGGACTCCCCGGCTTTGTAAATCCAGCGCAGCACCTGCTTGGCGCGGAACGGCTTTTCGCCGTTTTCCGCAAACCAATGGGTCAACTGTTGGACATCGAAGTCGAGGAGATTTTGCTTCATCTAGCTGATGCGTGAATTAACGCGAGTAGACGTTCAGCGCTGGGAAGTAGTAAGCGATTTCCACTGCGGCAGTCTCGGCTGCGTCGGAACCGTGCACCGCGTTCGCGTCGATGCTGTCGGCGAAGTCGGCGCGGATGGTGCCGGCATCAGCCTTCTTCGGATCGGTCGCGCCCATCAGGTCGCGGTTTTTCAGGATTGCGCCTTCGCCTTCCAGCACCTGGATCATCACCGGGCCGGAAATCATGAAATCCACCAGATCCTTGAAGAACGGACGTGCGGCGTGCACGGCGTAGAAGCCTTCGGCTTCGGCGCGGGACAGTTGCACCATGCGCGCGGCGATAACCTTCAGGCCGGCGTTCTCGAAACGGGTATAGATTTGACCGATGACATTCTTCGCAACTGCATCGGGTTTGATAATCGACAGGGTACGTTCAACAGCCATTGCTACTCTCCAAATGGTTAAAGTTAATCAGAAATTTCTGAGGGCGCGATTCTATCAGGCTTTGCCCACGCTGTCGCAGGCCGCCCCGATCCAAAATGGATGCCGACACGGCAGGATCAGGCCGACTGGCGACGTCGGCCCGGCCGGAAATAGGCGGTATTGTCGTAATACGCCGGACTGTCATTGTCCGGCGTCCAGTCCGGCACGCCGAGCAGCGGTACCGGGGTCAGCTCCGCAGTGCTGCGACAATGTTCTGGCGCGATCAGGTACTGCGCCAGCAGTTCGTCCAGATGGGCCAACTGTCGCTCCAACGGCCAGCCGAAGAACGCGGGCTCGACCGGCAGCAGCAAGCCCTGCCCGGTCATCCCGACGTAGGGCTGCAACGCCTTCTCGTACAGGCCGTGCCCGAACAGGAAGAAATCCATCGACTCACTCACTCGCTCGCGCCGCGACCAGAACAATTCCTTCCAGCGAAAATCGCGCAACAACCCGGCCAACTCCGGATCGGCACAGGGCACGACCACGCCGGACTCGTCGAACAGCGTGTTCATGTCGCGCACCGCACCGCGCTGGCTGCTCGATGCGCCCCCTGATGAGTCACCAGCCGACTGCGCCGCATCAGTCTGCGCATCGTAGTGGCGCGCATTGATCGCGGCCTTGGCCTTCGGAAAGGCCAGCCACACCAGCGCGTTCAACAGGTCGTGCCAGTTGTCGGCGCGGGTCTGCACCTCGCCCTTAAGGTAGCAGCGCGGCTCGTATTGAGCCTCGAACGACAACTTGCCATATTCCTGCGCCACGAAGCGCAGCGGCAGGCCGTTGCGCACGACAATCGGGCTGGATGTCAGCAACTCATTGCAGTCCTGCAATGAGGGGAAGGACTCGCCGCCCAGTCGCGCTATAGCCGGATGCAGAGGCCGGAACAGCGGCGATTGCAACAAAGCGGGCTTGTCCCAGAGATTTTTCATTTTTTCATGAAAAAACTATTGCGCAACGTAGCGTATGCAATTGCGTCCATCTTTCTTGGCCTGATACAGAAGCTTGTCCGCCTTGCGCAGCATGCTGTCCTGATCTTCCGGCGCCGGAGCGTAATACGCGCCTATGCTGGTCGTGCAGCGGAACGCCCCCTCGCCCGCGGGGAGCTCCAGCTTCTCGATTCCGCTGCGTATGCGTTCGGCCACGCCGAGCAGCGCATCCTCGTCGCATTTCGCCAGCAACACCAAAAACTCCTCGCCCCCCCAGCGCGCCGCATGATCGTAGCTGCGTACGGATTCCAGAATCACCGCAGCAGAAGCGCGCAGGGCGACATCGCCGGCCTCATGACCGTAGCGGTCATTGACCTGTTTGAAGTGATCCAGATCGAGCAACAGCAGCCCGAGCGCTCCGCCCTGCCGCGCCTGACGGGCCAGCTCCTGATCGAAGCGTTCCTGCATGCCGCGCCGATTGAACAAGCCTGTCAGTTGATCGACCTCGGTCAGCCGCAGCAATTCCTCGGTGCGTTGCCTGACCTTGCCTTCGAGCTCGTTTCGGGTGTCGCGCACCACGCCCACCATGTCGGTGAATTGCCGCGACAATGCGCATATCTCGCCCTTGCCTATCGCGGGAAGATCGACCCGATAATTGCCATGCTGGACTTCGGCCATCGAGGCGCGCAAGCGCGTGATCGGGGTCAGTATCCAGCGATGCAACAGCCAGCCGACCAGCAACAGGGACAGCACCAGCGCAGCACCGAACAGCAGCGGCACCAGCAACAGGCTCTGAGGGGAAAACAGGGTTCGGGGGTCCATCAGCGTCAGATCAAACCAGCCAATCTCCGGCAGATATGCGACGCCCAGCAGATGCCGCTCGCCCTGAAAGGTCACCCACAGCGTGGACACCGCTACGCCCGATTGCTCCAGTTGGCGCATCGTCTTCCGCAGATTCTCGATGTCTGCCGGATCGGTCAGCAACGCGTCGACTTTGCTGCGGTGCTTTACGTCTTTCGTGATGCTGGCATAATCGATCAGTTCGGCTTCGCGGTATAGCTGTATCGCCATGTCGCGGTCGACGAACAGGTTGTGCACTCCCGGCTGGTGGATGTCGACGGTCTCCTTGAGAAAATCGGTGATGTCGATGCCGGTGCCGATCACGCCCAGCACCCGGCTTCCCTGCTTGATCAGCACATTGATCCAGACCTTGGTGATGCCGAGATGCGCATCCGGGTCGACGTTGACCTGGTAGTCCTTGCCGCTGCTCAGCGTGGAGTAGAACCACTTGTCGTTCGGGTTCGCCGGCGACAGTTTGTAACGCAGTTGTTTGCCGGCGAACTGGTTGGCCGCGTCGTTGAAGTAGTAATGCCCGGAAGCGGCGAATGCGGCAAAATAGCTCCGGTCGCGAAAATTCAGCCGGTAGGTTTCCAGCACCTTGATCGCGCGCGTCCTCACCTCCGGGTCGTCCTCGTGCAGCGCCATGTCCAACAGCGCCGGATCGGCGGCCATCTGTCTGGCCAGCGCGATCTCGCGCGTCAGCGGCAGCAGCGTCCGATGCTTGTCGAACATCACCTGCCGCCCGGCAAACAATCCCGCCCAATCCTCGTTCACCCGCGACAGCAGTTGCAGGGAAAAAAACCATGCTAGGGTCGAAAAGCCGAGGAGCAACCCGAAGATCAGCAGGGAGAATTTATGTCTTAAATTCACGGCAACGTTGTCGAGTAATCGAATCAGGAGGGCGGCAAACAGCGCGGAAGTCTAACAGAAAACATCCGGCGCTCCTGCAGCCCGTCAGGCCTCGATATCGATATGCTCGGTCTGGTCTCCCGTCCGCTGTTTGTGGCGCCTGCGCTCCAGTCCAGCACGCAGTTCGAACAGCACCGGCAGACGCCGGAGGCGGCGGCAGTAGGTGCGCCGTTCACCTTGTGTCTGCGCATCCTGCCGCCGCTCAGTCGATTCCCGCGCAGGCTCCTGCGAAGCTTCTCGCGCAGGCTCCCGCTCCGGCTCGCGACGTTCGTGCGGCTCCACCACCAGCGGCGGCAGCGTGCGCGACCGCACGGGCTTAGCCGCCTTGACCGCTGCCGGACCGCTCACTGTCAAACTTTCGCCCACCCCGGTAATCCTCGGAGGGGGAAGGCTGGGCACATATTTCATGGTTGCACTCCTTTCGGACACAACGAAACCAAAACCACCGCAAGCGGCTATGCCGCCTGCCGTCACACCGTCTTGCCGCCGCCCTCCCTCATCAGCCGATCGCGCACTTGGTCAGCGGATAACCTGCCTTCCTCAATTCGACCGCCGACTTGGCCAATTCCTCGGCTTCGTTTTTGGCCTCGACGGCGGCATGTGCATTGCTGTCCACCAACTGGCTGATGCTCTCCAGACTGGCCGACACGCTCGCCCCGGCTTCGGACTGTTCCTTCGACGCTCCGGCAATGTGTTCAATACGCTCCGAGACGCTGTTGGTCGCCGCCATAATCTCTTTCAGCCCCTCGCCATTCTTGCGGATCAGCGCAATGCCGATCTCCACTTCGGCCACAGCCTCGTGCATCGATTTTACCGCCGCATCCGAGATCGTGCTGATCTCGCCGATGGTAAGGGCAATGTCCTTGGTGCTGGACGCAGTGCGCTCCGCCAGCTTGCGCACCTCGTCCGCAACCACGGCGAAGCCGCGTCCCTGCTCGCCGGCGCGCGCAGCCTCGATCGCGGCATTCAGCGCCAGCAAATTGGTCTGTTCGGCGATCTCCTTGATCGCATTGGCAATCGAGCCGATGTTCTCTACCGCGCTACCCAGATCGGAAATCGTGCTGCTGGTGCCCCGAACGGTATCCGCCACCTTGCTGGTCGCGGCGATGCTCAACTCCATGTTGCGGCTGTTTGCCTCGACCACCTGTTGCATCGCCCGCGCATCGCCGAGCGAATCCCCAGCCATGTTGGCGACCCCGGCGACCGAACGGCTGAAGCCCTCCATCGTGCCGGTGATCTCCTGGATATGCTGGTGCTCGTTCGCCGCATTGTCGGCGACGCTGGATACCCGCGTGCCCATGTCCGCGATACGCTTCTGCATCTTGCCGACCGGCGTGACCACCTCGTCGACGATGGTGCGCAGATAGGACTGCATGGTCTGCACGCCGCACAGCAGCACGCCCAACTCATCGCGCCCGGCAATGTCGATCTCCTCGTTCATGTCGCCCTGCATCAGCTTCTCGAACTCGCGCTGTGCAATATCTGCCGGATTCGCAACATATTTTTTGACCAGGAAAGCGAGGTAGAAGAACAGAAACACCTGCAACGCAATCTGGCCAATCAGCGTGCGCTGCTCAAGCTTTGCAATCGCATCGAATTGCGGCGTCACGTCGATCTCCAGTTCCGACACCCCGAGCACGGCCCCTTCCTCAACCTGGTGGCAACCGGTGCAATCCGTGCCATGAAAATCCTTGCTGGCCAGGTAGGGGGTCACAACATGGACATGCGTCCCGTCCTCGTTGAACGTCACGATCTGCTGTCTGGTCTCGATCACCCGGCGTTGCACGTCGTTTGATATCTGCTCTTCCGGCAGGCCGGGGCCATACGCATCCACCACAGGTTTGGCGCGCACCATCTGAACCGACATGACGCCCTCGGATACGGATATCTTATGCAGCAGCAACTTGCGCAGATCGGGATTGCCGATCTGCCCGGCAACCATCAGCATGTTGGAGCTATCGATAATCTCGTTGGAAAGCTTTCCGGCATCCCTGATCGCGGCCGTCCGCGCATCGTCCTTCATGTGTTCGAACACGGAATATTGGCCGTATCCGAGCGCCGCCAACAGGGTGACCTGGATCGCGAACTGCAGCTTGCGCGACAAAGTCCAGTTGCCAAACTTGAAACGCTCGAAACGGGATACAAGCTGCTCGCCGCTCTGGTTGATCCGGCGATACAGGCTCTCGGCCTCGGCGACCTGTGCGCGTGTTGGAGGTCGGCGCACCGAGGAATAGCCGATAACTTCGCCGCCCTCGAACACCGGCGCAACCGTCGCGCGCACCCAGTAATAATCGCCGTTCTTGCAGCGGTTCTTGACCGTGCCGCGCCATGGACGGCGCTCCTTAAGCGTATCCCACAGCCACTTGAAGGCCTGCGGCGGCATGTCCGGGTGGCGCACGATGTTGTGGCTCTTTCCGATCAGTTCTTCGCGCGCATAACCGGACATATCGACGAAAGCATCGTTGGCATAGGTAATGATGCCCTTGGTGTCGGTGCGCGAAATCAGCACCGTGTTATGCGGGAATGGCACTTCCTTTTGTGAAACATAGGCATTCTTGTTCTGCACAACTTCCCCCCGACATAACGCTTCAGTTATTTGGTTCTGCCCACGGCGAAACGATGATGTCCGCCTGCGAGCTCCAATCACGCAGACCAGAGTAGCAAGCTTATACAGCAAACAAACCGTCAAATAGGGGTTGGGAACAGGGTTATTTAGGAAAGTGCTGAACGAGTATGGTTTTGTCGTTCCCGCGAAAGCGGGAACCCAGTTAAATCAAAAAGCTGGATTCCCGCTTTCGCGGGAATGACGATTTAATCAGTATTTCCTTAGGAACCAGTTCATTCCTTTCTTTGAGCAGCACATACGACACCGGTATCACCAGCAACCGCCAATCACGGCGCTGGGCGACCCAAATCACAAATGCTATTTCTCGATTTCATTAATCGAAACGCCCTGTCATCAGTGGCGCTTTAACCAGACCTGATTGAACCCGGCAATCACCGCCGCCTCGCACGGCAACTGCCGGTCAAGCCGCATCGCCTATTTCCTGGACATGGCGTCGCGCATTTCCTCGCGCTGCATCATCTGTTCCATCATCATCTGCATCATCTCCATGCGCCCCTCCATCATCTGATACATAGGCATCATGTCGCCGGCCTGAGCCTGCGGCCCTTTGCCCTGCCCCATCATACCCATACCCATGCCCATCCCCTGTCCAGAGCCCACCATGCCCATCATCGTCTTGCCGCGCATCATGCCCATGGTGTCGCGCAGCGCTTGCGCATGCTCCTGCATCAGCCTTTTACGCTCGGCGGGGTCCTTGGCCTCGCGCAGCTTGGACATGAGCGCCTGCGCCTGTCTCATACGCTCTTGCGCCTTGACCATCTGCGCGTCAGTAATGCCCCCCGGGCCGCTCATGGCTTTATCAGGTGCGGCTGGTTGCCCGGGCTGTACCGTTTTCTCCGGTGCGCTCTTGGCCGCAGGCGTACCGCCCTGTTCCGGATGATGCTCATCGACGGCATAAACCGCTGGTGCACCGCCACACAACACCGCAACAACACTGCTAATCAGCAACTTTTTCATGACCATCTCCTTTCAGATTGAAGAAAAACACCCATACACTGCAGGTGCATTGTTGGAACTACATCAAATCGTGAAGTGCGGCTGCACTCCCTTCAAAGAGTTCACATCATCGAAAACTACCGATTACATCTTCGCCCGATTCAGCCGAAGCGCATTAACAATCACCGACACCGAACTGAAACTCATTGCCGCCGCTGCGATGATGGGCGACAGCAGCAGTCCGAAGAACGGGTACAGCACGCCCGCCGCGACGGGGATGCCGAGCACGTTGTAGACGAAGGCGAAGAACAGGTTCTGGCGGATGTTCTTCATGGTCGCGCGGGAGAGGCGCAAGGCGCGCACGATGCCGCGCAGGTCGCCCTTGATCAGCGTGATGCCCGCGCTTTCCATCGCCACGTCGGTGCCCGTGCCCATCGCGATGCCCACCTGCGCCTGCGCCAAAGCCGGGGCATCGTTGATGCCGTCGCCCGCCATCGCCACGATGCGGCCTTCCGCTTGCAGTTGCTTGACGATGGAGGCCTTCTGCTCGGGCAGCACTTCGGCCTCGATGCGGTCGATGCCCAGTTTTTTCGCCACCGCTTCTGCCGTGATGCGATTGTCGCCGGTGAGCATGATGACCTGTACGCCCTCATCATGCAGCGAGCGGATCGCCTCCGCCGTGGACTCCTTGACCGGATCGGCCACGCCGATCAGTCCCGCCGCCTTGCCGTCGATCGCCAGCAGCATCACCGTCTGGCCGTCGCTGCGCAACGCTTCGGCGCGTGCGGGTAATTCACCCGCAGCTATATGCAGTTCCTCGAACAGCTTGAGGTTGCCCAGCGCGACCGCACGGCCTTCGACCGTTCCCATCACGCCCTTGCCGGTGATCGAGCGAAACCCGTCGACCGCCGTCAGTCTGATGTTCCTTTCCTGTGCGCCATTCACGATGGCAGCCGCCAGCGGATGTTCGCTTGCGCGCTCCAGGCTGGCGGCCAGCCACAACACGACGCCTTCATCGAATTCGCTCAGCGGAACGACCGAGGTCAGTTTCGGCTTGCCTTCCGTCAGCGTGCCGGTCTTGTCCACCACCAGCGTGTCCACCTTCTCCATGGTTTCCAGCGCCTCGGCGTTCTTGATCAGCACGCCAGCCGTAGCACCCCGCCCGGTGCCGACCATGATGGACATCGGCGTGGCCAGTCCCAGCGCGCAGGGGCAGGCGATGATCAGCACCGCTACCGCGTTGACGATGGAGTGCGCCAGGCGCGGCTCCGGCCCGAACAGCCCCCACACCGCCAGCGTGGCGAGCGCAACCAGCACCACCGTCGGCACGAAATAGCCGGCGACGACATCGGCCAGGCGCTGGATAGGTGCGCGGCTACGCTGCGCCTCGCTCACCATATGCACGATCTGCGCGAGCAGCGTATCGGCGCCGACGCGTTCGGCGCGCATCAACAGGCTGCCGGTGCCGTTCACCGTGGCGCCGATCAAGCGCTCTCCCGCTGTCTTTTCCACCGGGATGGATTCGCCGGTGACCATGGATTCGTCCAGCGCGCTGGCGCCCTCCAGCACCACGCCGTCCACCGGCACCTTCTCGCCGGGACGCACGCGCAGCACATCGCCGGGTTTCACGTGCTCCAGCGGGATGTCTTCCTCGTTGCTGTTAAGGAGGAATTCGCGCAGCGATTCGTTCGCCCCCTCGCCCGCTTGCGGGAGAGGGGAACGCACAATGCGTGCAGTCTTGGGCGCAAGCCCCAGCAACAGCTTGATCGCCGCACTGGTCTGACTGCGCGCGCGCAACTCCATCACCTGTCCCAGCAGCACCAAGGCCATGATCACAGCCGCGGCCTCGAAATACACCGGCACCGTATCCATCATGCTGCGCATCGCGAGCGGAAAGATGCCCGGCAGCAGCATCGCGACCACGCTGTATACCCAGGCCACGCCGACGCCGAGCGCGATCAGGGTGAACATATTGAGGCTGCGGTTGACCACGGACTCATAACCGCGCTTGAAGATCGGCCAACCGCCCCACAGCACGACGGGGGTGGCCAGCGCAAATTCCAGCCATTGCAGCATCGTCATCGAAACAGAATCCGGTATAAGTTCCGGTGCCAGATCGGAAACCATCGCCATGATGAAGACTGGCAAGGCCAGCACCGTGCTTACCCAGAAGCGCCGCGTCATGTCGTCCAGTTCGGCATTGTCTTCCGCCGCTGCATTGCGCGGCTCCAGCGCCATGCCGCAGATCGGGCAACTGCCGGGTTTGTCGCGCACCACTTCGGGATGCATGGGGCAGGTGTATTCGACCGCGCTTGCGGGTATCGCGACCGGCCCTACGGGCTCCAGCGTCATGCCGCATTTCGGGCAGTTGCCCGGCCCGGGCTGGCGGACTTCCGGGTGCATGGGACAGGTGTATATCACATCCGGTTTGGCAATCCGCGACTCTACCGGGTGCGGCCCAATATAGGTCTCGGGCGACGCCTGGAATTTGTCCGCGCACTTTGCGCTGCAGAAGTGGTATTCAATGCCGCCATATTCGGAGTGGTGCGGCGAATCCGCCTTCACCGTCATGCCGCATACTGGATCGATAATTGTGCTCACGAACCGCTCCTTTCATATGAAGAAACCGGGTGCGGGGGTATTGCGAGAGATGTATCTGAACTGTAAGGGGGCATACATTTCGATGCGACCATCTCGCGCAGCACACACTCTTCTGCCAGGAATGCCCGTACTGCAACAGGATCAAATTGTGTGCCGCTCATGTTGACGATTTCCGCGAGCGCCTGATCGAACGACAGCGCCTTGCGATAAGGGCGATCAGAAGTCATTGCGTCCAGAGTATCGATTACGGAAAACAGTCTCGCGCCCAAACAGATTTGCTCGCCATGCAACCCGCGTGGATAACCGCTTCCATCGAAGCGCTCCTCATGGCTGAGCACGATTTCGGCGGCTTCTTCCATACCGGGAATTTTCGAGACAATCCGGAATCCCTTTTCGGGATGGGTCCGCATTTCCCGCCACTCATCTTCGTCGAGCGGCCCCTGTTTCAACAGGATGGCATCGGACACGCCGATCTTCCCGGCATCATGCAGCAGGGAACCCCAGTAAATCTGGCGAAGTTGATCGGGATCGGCGATGAAACGACGCGCCAACACCAAGGTATGGCAGGCCACCCGCCTGGAATGGTCACCTGTTTCATGTTCGCGAATGTCCAGCGCCTCGGCCAATGCCTCGGCAAATGCGGCATCTGCCCGTTCCAGAATATCTGCTTCTGCTTTCATTCAGTTTCCTCCGAAAACAACTCGACAGAATTGCCGATTCGTCGTGCATACCGAAACGATTGCCATTTCCCTTGTCGCGATAGCGGGGCGCCACGCACCAAACCGGCCATATTGCCCTTCATGCCCTGTCCGCTGCTGTCAGAACCAGAAACGCACACCGGCGACCCAGCGCGTCTCGCGGGATTTCACCCCCGCCGCGCGGGCCAGATCGGCCGTCCCGCCGAACTTGGCGGCCCATTCGATACCCGCATAGGGCGCGAACTGGCGGGAGAATTCGTACCTGAAACGCAAACCGGCCGCGCCGTCGGACAACCCGCAGCCGGTATTCCGGGCCGGGTCACGCTTGCCATACAAGTTGAACTCGACGCGCGGCTGCAGAACGAATTTCTGCGTAAGCAGCAATTCGTATTCCACCCCCAGACGCAGCGCAGTTCGCCCATTGCCGCCCACATAGGCGGCCGCATCGACTTCGAACCAGTAAGGCGCGAGACCCTGCACGCCGAAAGCCAGCCAGTTGCGGGCAGCACCCGCGCCGCCGTCGTGGCGCATGCCCAATTGCGCATCCCAGTATGCGGCGACGGCATGGCCCCACAGCAGTTCGGTGCGGGATTCCCGCAGTTTGCCTCCGGCAGCTTCGCCCTCGACCTTGACCACCGCGCGGTCGTAATCGCGCCCGAACCAGACTAGTGCGTCATAGACCGTGTTATTGCCATCGCGGCTATGCGCCCGTTCCAGCCGGTCGATGAGCAGCGCGCCGAAGTTATGCTCGTCGGACAGGCGCAGGATGCGCGGCCCGGGCAGCACATACGGCCCAGTATCGAGTGTGTAGCCGCCCGACCATGCATGCGGGTCGCGCGCATCGGGCGGGGCTGAGCCGCCCTGCATGTTCATTTCGCCATGCTCCATGCCAGTCGCGCCGTGATCCATGCCGCCGTGATCCATCGCGGCGGCGAGCGCCCAGACGGGTAGTGCGAACAACCCGATGATGGCCATTGCGAGGAGATACGTGCGCATATCGATCATCATCGGTTTCCTCCCGTTCATGCCACGACCACTTCGCGGAACATGCCCGCATCCATGTGGAGCATCAGATGGCAATGAAAAGCCCAGCGTCCGGGCGCGTCGGCCGTGACGAGAAAGCCAATGCGTTGCGCCGGCTGCACCGGAATGGTGTGGCGGCGCGCCTGGAAGCCGCCGCCGTCCTGTTCCAGTTCGCTCCACATGCCGTGCAGGTGCATGGGGTGGGTCATCATGGTGTCGTTATGGAGTATGACGCGCAACCGCTCGTTATGGCGGAAATGCACCGGCGTGGACTTGCCGAATTCGAGGCCGTCGAGCGACCACGCGTAACGCTCCATGTTGCCGGTCAGGTGTAGCTCGATTTCGCGTTCGGGCCCGCGCGGGTCGAGCGGACCGCCGATACTGTGCAGGTCCGCCAGCGTCAGCACGCGGCGCCCGTTGCCGCGCAGGCCGATGCCGGGGTCATCCAGGTTGGTGCGCGCCATGTCCACCCGCATGTCGGTGCCGGGGCCGTATTCGGTTTTCGCGTGACGCACCTGCGTACCCGGCCTGGCGAGTTCGCCGCCCATGTCCGTCCCGGACGGCATGGCGTGCATGCTGTGGTCCATGGCCATGCCGCCGTGATCCATGCCTGCCATCCCGGCCATGCTGCCGGAACTGCCGTGATTCATGCCGCCTGCCATCGCGCCCATCATGTCGGTCATGCTCAGCCACTCGGCGGGATCGGTTTGCGGCACGGGTGCCGCCAGCCCCTCGCGCACAGCCAAGGTGCCGCGCGCGTAGCCGGTGCGGTCCATAGTCTGGGCAAAAACGGTATAGGCATCGTTCTGCGGCACCACCATCACATCGTAGGTTTCGCCCGGGCCGAACCTGAATTCGTCCACCGTTACCGGCTCGACGTTCTGGCCGTCCGCCTGCACCACGGTGAGCTTGAGCCCCGGTATCCGCACGTCGTAAAAAGTATTGGCTGCACTGTTGATGAAGCGCAGCCGGACCCGCTCGCCCGGACGGAACAGTCCGGTCCAGTTGCCTGCGGGCGTGGTGCCGTTCATCAGGTAAGTGAGCGTCGCGGACGAGAGATCGGCCAGGTCGGTCGGGTTCATGCGCATCTGGTTCCACATCTCGCGCCTGTCGATGGCGGCCTTGAGGCCGTTGCGCGACGCATCGCGCAAGAAGTCCAGCGCGGTCGGGCGGTTATGGTTGTAGTAGTCGCCCTGCATCTTGAGCTTGGCCAGGACGCGCATCGGATCTTCGTCGGTCCAGTCCGACAGCAGCACCACATGCTCGCGGTCGACCCGGTTCGTCTCCCCGGCGCCCGGTTCGATAACGATGGCCCCGTACATGCCGGTCTGTTCCTGCATGCCGGAGTGCGAGTGGTACCAGTAGGTGCCGCTCTGCCGAACCTTGAAGCGGTAGGTGTAGGTCTCCCCCGGCGCGATGCCCCTGAAGCTGATGCCCGGCACGCCGTCCATCGTGAACGGCAGGATGATGCCGTGCCAGTGTATGGAAGTGGCCTCGCGCAGCCTGTTGGTCACGCGCAGCGTGACCGTGTCGCCTTCGCGCCAGCGCAGCGTGGGCGCCGGGATCGAGCCGTTGATGGTGGTGGCCATGCGCGGGCGACCGGTGAAATCGACCGGCGACTCGGCGATGACCAGGTCGAACTCGGTGCCGCCGAGCACCGGCGCGCCGCGGTTGGCCGCTTCTGCGCCGATTGCCCAGGACGGCCTGATGAGCGGCGACAGTCCGAGCAGCACGCCGCCGGCCGCAAGTCCCTGGACAAATCGCCTGCGCGGCCAATCCGGTTCGGCTGAAGGAAGCGAAGAATGACGATTCATCAGCAAGGCCCTCCATAAACGTCAATGCACCCGTGCGGACTAATGGCAGCGTGTTCTGCCTGTCACCTCAAGGCTGCCGATCTCGCATTCTTCCTGGTAATTGATGAATGCCAACTTGAGCCGTTCCATCCAGCCGCCTCCGAGTTCGCTCCCGATCGACGCCAGTTTGTCCGCGATCTGCTCGGCCGTGACTTGCATCAAGTCATAGCGGATTTCGATGTTTTCGCCTTCGATGCAAATTTCATTTATTCCCATCATTGCAAGCAATGCGCGTTTGACGAGTTCCGCCTGACCGGCATCCAGTGGCGCAGACAGCACCATGCGCCGTTGCTTGATGACTTCTTTACCTTGTTGCGCGGCCGCCTTGCGGCCCGGTAAACCGGTGTACAAATGCGGATTTGCCAGGAACCGGTCTCTGCACTGCGCCGAACAGAAGGCGTAGCTGATGCCTCCATATTCGGTGGCGAACGATGTCCCGGAAACTGCCATGTGGCAAACCGGGTCTTCGACTGTCTTATTCATGTTGACCTCCTGTAACGTAAATTGGCTCCGCCCGGAATCGTTTCGCACCACCACTCTGCAATCCAGAACGGGAGCATTCCGAAAATAATTCTGCGGTCACTACGGCGAACAACATGAACCACCTCTTTGCTGAATGGAAGGGCAAGGGGTTGTGCCGTAAGAACAGAAAACGCAACAATCCCCTTTCTTCGGCTTGAGCAAAGCACCGCATGCTTTGCATTCGTAGAACCACTGACAGGTGTCTGTTGGCATTGTTTCCGTTTGTTCATTCCCGCATTCCGGGCATGTGATTGTCGATTCGAGAATGATTGTCTTGCTCATGAGACACCTTGGGTGCGATGAGGAACAAATCTCGGAGTGCGGGCCGCATACTCCCGCCACTGCTCGCCAAAGCGGGTTGCCGCTTCCCGCTCCTCGATATAGGCCAGGCGCACATAAACCCAGACCAGGATCGGGAACATTAGCAGCGTGATGATCGTCGGCCATTGCAGCAGGAAGCCGAACATTACCAGCACGAAAGCCGCATATTGCGGATGACGGATGCGCGCATAAGGGCCGGAGGTCGCGAGTTCGTTTCGCCGTACCGCTTGATAAAGCACTTTCCAGGACGAGGCCAGTAACCAGAAGCCGCCGACGATGAACGCCATGCTGAGCATATGAAACGGCCCGAAATGGGGATTAGTGCGCCAGCCGAACATCATCTCCAGCAAATGGCCGGCATCGTGCGACAGCCAATTCACGCCGGGGAACTGCTCGGTCAGCCAGCCGGAAAGAAAGTAGATCGTCAGCGGGAAACCGTACATTTCGGTGAACAGCGCCACGATGAAAGCCGAATACAGACCGAATGTGCGCCAGTCGCGCTTGCTTTGCGGCTTGGCGAAACTGAAGGCGAAAATGATGAATACCAGCGAGTTGATGATGACCAGTGACCACAAGCCGTAAGCGTTTTCCGCGGGGTTCATTTTTCGCTCCTTTCGCCATATTCATCATGGCTGCCGTGTGCGCCATGTCCATGGTGCATGAACAGATGCATCAACGGGCAGGCGAGCAGCAACAAGAACGGCAATGCGCCAAGCAGGTGGGCCTGGTGTTCGGTAATCAGAAAAAAAGCGGCAATCGCCAAAAAGGCAATGAGAACCCAGTTGTATCCGCGTGGGGCAGGATGTGAATCGTGCCCGGTATGATCATCATGTTCCATCATGCTTTCCATTCAGAAAAAATTTCGTGATCAAAAACCTCCTCACACGCTTGTCCGGGCAATAATCCTGTCCGCCATGTTGATGTCCATGGATGCTGTCTAAAAATACTGTCACGTCGCATACAGGATCCGTTGTCATGGCATGCTCCTTTCCGGCGGAAACATTCAAGACCGCGCCACTCCGAATTTTTTATTTCAATATCCATTTGAAACTTCTGAGAGAGGCAGCGCCTGCCAAGCGTATTTGCAACTCCACCGATCCCGGCTTCGGAACGATGGCCTTGAAGCGCAACAGGCCCTTGCGGTGATGACCTCCCGGCGGCGCACCTTCCCAGCCAGTTGGGAGGTATTGCTTCCCATCCGCAATGAGCACGGATGACTTGGTCAAGTCGTCGCTCAAGTCCCGGGTGTGGGACTCCACAGTCACTTCAAAGTCCCATGTTCGGGCTTCATTCGAGATGTCCTTGGGTGCGACGGTGATCTTGATGCTGCGCTCATCGCTTGTTTGCTTGGCATACTCGGCCGCCGCAACGGCGGGAATGCAGGAAAAAACGATTGTTGCGGCGAGGCTGCTCAGTAGATTCTTCAGCATTGCTTATGCTCCTTCGAGGCTTGGACAACTTTGGACAGGATGTACGAGACGCCGGCGGCATTGAATGTCAGCCCGACCCAGAACAACTCGACCTGATATTCCGCGACTACAGCGAGAAAGCCGGTGACTCCCAGTATCGGCAGGATGTTGGTCAGGTAATGGGCGCAGCAGGAAACCATCGCGGCAGTGGAAGTCGTGCCGGATACCGCAACCATCTTGCCGGATGCTCCATGCCGGCCGACGAGATTCTTGAGATGGATGTAGAGTCCGACCTGAATGCCGAAGCCCACCGAGAGAGTCACGATGAAATACCAGAATTCCGCAAACTGTTCGAGCGCGAAGTTCCTCCCGGAAATCAGGCTGACCACGCCGAAATAGACGGCGAGCAATAACACACATGCACCCAGCCCAAATTGGAGTGGTCTGACGATCCCGCTTGCCATTGTGTCCCGGGACGCTGGTACAAGCGCCATGCCGCACCTGGGACAGGCGCCCGGAGACGATAGCCGTATTTCCGGATGCATCGAACAGGTATAGGTTGCAGTCGCCTCATCGTTGATTTCGTTCATGCTGATTCTCCTTCGCTTTCGTTCCGGCCGACTAGACGGCCGCGGCACGGTCGCCGTAAAGATCGCGCCGCGTGAGCGGGACCGGGCTGACTAATGGCGCGCGCCTGGAGGCCAGTATCTGGTACACGCCGGTGTTGCCCGCTTCGAACTGCATCGCGCTGGCCGCCATATACAGTCGCCAGATGCGGTAGACAGATTCCGGCACATGTTCCAGCGCCGCCTCGCGACGCCGTTCGAGGCGGCGGACCCATTCCCGCAACGTCAGCGCATAGTGATGCCTGAGCGCCTCGACATCGTGAATCTCGAAACCCGCATCTTCCATGAACCGCTGCACCGTGCCGACGGTTTCGGTTTGACCGTCCGGGAACACATAACGATTGATGAATTCGGTCGCGACGTTCTTCTTCCAGCCGCCTTCGTCGCTGGTGATGCCGTGGTTCAAGAACAGCCCGCCGGGTTTGAGCAGGCGGCGGGCAACGGCAAAGTACATCGGCAGGTTCTTCAGGCCCACATGCTCGAACATGCCCACGCTTGTCAGCTTGTCGTACTCGCCCCTGAGGTCCCGATAATCCGTCAGCTCGACCGTGACCTTCCGTTCGAGTCCGCAGCGCCTGATCGTATACTGGGCATGCTCGTACTGGTTCCGGCTCAGCGTGATGCCGTGCGCCTCCACGCCGTAATGTTCCGCGGCCCAGCAGACCAGCGCGCCCCAGCCACAACCGATATCGAGCAAGCGCTCGCCCGGCTTGAGGCGCAATTTGCGGCAGATATGGTCGAGCTTGTTGCATTGCGCCTGTTCCAAGCTCTGGCCGGCATCCTCGTAATACGCGCAAGAATAGACCATCTGTTCGTCCAGCCACAGCGCGTAGAAATCGTTGGAAACGTCGTAGTGAAAGGCGATGGCATCGCGGTTGAGCTCCTTGCCGTCCTCGAATCCGAGTCTTTGCCTGAGGCTCCTTGCCCACCTGCGACTGCCATCGGATTCCGTCCTGTCCGGCTTGATCGACAATGCCTTGGCCGCAAGCATGGCCTTGTCGGCGAGCGACAGTTGCAACGAACCCAGGTAGTGACGCAGCCTGAGCGCGCTGTAGAGGTCGCCGTCGATGTCGACGAGCCCCTGGAAATAGGATTCGACGAGTTGCAGCGGATGGCGCGACAGGACCATATCCCGGAAAGCCTTCGGGGAGCGGAAGACCAGCGAGAACTCCGGACAGCCGCGCCCCAGATGCACCTCGGTGCCATCCCAGAGACAGATGCAGACACATCCGTCGAAATTCCGGAACAGACGCTGCAGGATTTGTCTGGCCGGACCGGTTCCGGGATTGCGGACTACAGAGTGACTTCCGTAAATGGTTGCCATTTCACTGAACTCCTTTCTCAATTGGCTAGAGAATCTCCGTTCAAATCAACTCAAAGGCAGACATAGCCGCCAAACTGCAAGCCGGGGTTTGCCCGGCAAAAAACCTTTTCCTCCCGTCGCGGATGCCTGACTATCATTCGACCGAGAACACTCGCGGTTCCTGCCCGTTTCTGGAAACGGCATAGATCGTCAGGGTTCCCTTCTTCATCTCGCCCATCCCCGGCGAATTCATCGGCATGCCGGGGGCGCTGATGCCGGTTATCGCAGGCTTCTCCTTCAGCAGCTTGCGGATGGCGCCGGCCGGCACATGCCCTTCGACCACATAGCCGCCGACCAGTGCCGTGTGGCAACTGGCGATATGGGATACGCCATGGCGCTTCTTGACGGCATCCATATTGGATTCATTCACGGCCGTCACCGCAAAACCGTTCTCGCGCAAATAGTCCACGTACTTCTCGCAGCAGCCGCAGGTAGGGCTCTTGTACAGGGTGACGGCGGTTGCGGCGAACGCTGGGGTTGCGTTGAGGGACAAGACCAGCATGCCGATATGCAGCCAGTTGATCCGGGATTCTTTCTTGCGATGCATGGTTACGCTCCTTGGTTAGCCTGGCTGCGATGCCAGGTGAAATGTTCATAGATGCCCGCCCAGTACAGCCCGAAGGCAAAACCGAAAGCGAGTTCCTCCAATGGAATGCTGCCCAGCAGCACTCCGGAAATGTCCGGCAGATTCCACACCCGCTCGATGTAGCCCGGCGCAAAAATAACCAGCAACAGCATGAAGATTGCGTACAGCAACAAAAACAGCATACCGCCGACCAGGGTATTGCGCAGCAAGTCAGGACGGCACAGCACGTTGGCAACGCCGCCGATTGCCAGTGAGACGATGCCAGGATAAATCGGGTTCCACGGCAGGAAATACAGTGCAGGGAAAACGAGGAACGGCAGCGCAATGGCGAGGCGATGCCAGCGGTGGCGCCCGTTGTGCCGCTCTGCATGCGGTACAACGAAAAGTGCCCGGTTTGCAAGCGCGTTGTACATGACGGCACCGATGCCACCAATCGCGAAACAGAAGACCAGGCTTTCGATGTCGAAGCCCGTGCGCTGGGCAAGGTCGAACAGGCTCGGCGGGTTCCAGTATTCCGGCACGAAGACCGGCTCGCTGAGACCGAGCAAGCTGGTCGCCAAGCTGATGCGCAGCATCTTCTGCCGGAAAGCAGGCTTGAAGAAATACAGCAACGCCCAGGGAACCAGGAACGCGCCAGACCAGATCAACCAGATGTATTGCATGCCGATCACTTGACTTGGTGCCTGCTGCAGCACTGCCCGGAACCACACCCGGGACTACACAGGAAAAAGTTGTACAGTGGCACCCAGATCAGCGCGAAATACCAGCCGTAGCCATAGCTCTCGATCAACCCCAGCCAGAAGCTGGACCAGCTGATCCACTCGAATCCCGGCAGCAACTTGCGCCATGCATCGTACATGGCGTGCTGCGGAAAAAGCAGGTCGAACGCCACGCAGAGGACGAAAGTAATCGCCAGGAACAGGCCGGTCGCCTGTCCTACCGCATAAAACGAGAGTCCGTTTTTCATGACAATTCCTTTCCTTTTTCCAAATACTGTTGAGGATCGGCCTCGAATTTGTCGAGGCAGTTCCTCGAACAGAAATGATAAAGCGTGCCCTGATGCACTTTCGTGTAACCGCTGTCCGTCGCGACCTGCATGCCGCAGACCGGATCGACGCCACCACCATCCGCCGCACCGTGCCCGGCATGCTCGCCGTGCTGATGGCCGTGGCCGCCGTGGCCAATGTGAGCGCCGCAACCAAAACGCATCATCAGGAAAAACACCACCGCAACCAGTAACAGTGAAAACAATCCTTCCATGATTTTCTCCTTCTTGATGGTTAAACCTATGGAACCGGCGGACGGTTGCAGCAAGCAGCGTTCTTCCTGATCTCGCTTTCCTCTACATTCATCCTTTGATAACTATTCGAAATTTACCGGGAATGCCGCACCTGCTTGATCCGTGCAAAAGCCAGCGGGTTTGGCGCCAAATTTCCATATCAAACTACACGATAGTCCTTGCCCATCATCTGACTTGGCAGTTGTCTCAGCACAATACGTCACATGACTGTTATCAAGACCGGAAAAGATCCGGTCCCAGCGCTTCGGATTGGAAAAATAATAACGTTTGCGCAGCTCTCCCAAATGGAGATGACGCTCGACAGCAAATCCATGAGCCTCGTAACGCCGGTTCGACATCTCCAGCACGAGATGATTGTCTTTCCCTCGTTCGTGGTCATGAATCAACTCCCCGGCAGTGAATGACTTCCCGTCACTTCTGACCATTTGATGAACATGGGCGGGATTGGCGCACCCGGTCATCCACAAAACGGCCAGCATGCTTAAACAAAATGTTTTCATCGCATTTCCTTCCACTAAATAACCAGTAGTGCTGCGGCGCAAGAAAAATCAGACGCCACATGGCCAACACGCCAAGGATTCAGTTCCACTTTTTTTGCTTTTTCCTGCTCGGGCATGACCGTTTCATATTTCTCTATACTCCGTTCAGCGTTTGCGCTCAATGCGGGTAATTGCCCATTTTTTCGACTGGGTTTGTTCCAGCTCGAAACGCACGCTGTCGCCCACCATTACCTCCTTGGGCAACGGCTCGCGCAACGCGAACCACATGGTCATCGCCGGCCAGCCTAGCGAGGGTATCGCTTCGTGTGCGAGTTGCACCTTGCCCGCTTCCGTGTTCACTGCTTTAAGCACGCCGTAACCTTCATGCTTCACTATCTGGCTGGCAGTGCGCTGCATTTCCAGGCCGGGCGATGGCGTTGCGGCACATGCTGCGCCCGCCATCGCAGCCGTTGCGGCCATGGCGATCATCAGCGTCAGGGATAAATTTACTGTTTTCATCGATCTTCCTTTCATGCATTGATGTCCTTCATCCCACCCGCCCTCCGGCACTCCATCGGGCAGCCGAACCACTGCTTCAGTGCTTCTCTTTCATATGGTCGTGCCGGTCTTTTGACATTTCCTTGTCCATATGCGGTGCCGATTCGTTCATCGGCACGTTGGTCTTTTCTTCCATATGGCTATGTTTCTTTACCGGCTTCTTCACCATTTTTTTCGCCTCGCCCTGTTCGGCGGTTACAGCTTCAGGCTTCTCCGCTTCGGCGGCGATTGCAGTTGCGATCGCGCCAGCAAACATCGCCAGGGTGGCGGCCAGTAATGTCGATTTCAGTTTCATTTTGTGCTCCTAAAAAGTTTGGTTGGTTGAATGTGCTGCAACTGACCTGAAAAAATGCGCTGGCTTGGTACCTCCTTTTGAAAAAATAAATTGAAGAAGTCTTCACATGAAGGACAAGGAAAAAATTCAATGCGCGTGATCGTGTTCATGCCCAACCTCATCGTGCGGCGCCATGTCTTGCACGGCATGAGCCTCCGGCAAAGCCATGACACCCAGCCCATGGCGATACACCAGTTCGGCACCGTGCCACGCCGTGCTTGTCACCAGCAACCATGCCGCAACCAGCAATCCCAGAAAGCTTGACGATGGCATCTTGCGAAAACGTCCGCGCCATACATCCCAGGCTGTGAGTGCAAGCAATGCGGCCAACGCGCCCAGCGCCCAGTTGCGGTGCAGGGTCATGGCCGCATGGCTCACTTCATCATGCGCAACGCCGTTGAAAGCGAACCAGCCAAACGCAGCGGCGACGAGTGCGGACAATGCCGCGCCCCACAACATCCAGCGCCCCGTCATCCGGCACTGCGCCGCATAAGACCAATTCCCGAATAACGTGCCAACGGCGGTGAAGGCCAGCGCCGCCGTAGTAAATGCGATGGGGAAATGCACCAATGCCGGGTGCCAGTTTGGAATAATTTCGATCATGATTTCGTGCCCTTATTGAGAAGATTGATTTCGCGCGCCTTGATCAAGGCATACAGCACCGGTATCACCAGCAGCGTCAGCACCGCCGATGAGACCATGCCGCCGACCATGGGCGCAGCGATGCGGCGCATCACTTCGGAGCCGGTGCCGCTGCTCCACAAGATGGGCAGCAGGCCGGCCATGATCGCCACCACCGTCATCATCTTGGGGCGCACGCGTTCCACGGCGCCCTCCATGATGGCCGCATGCAGATCGGCGGCGGCCGGTTTGCGGCCTTCGCTGGCGCAGCGTGATTGAACTTCCTGCCATGCCTTCTCCAGATAGATCAGCATCACCACGCCGGTCTCTGCCGCGACGCCGGCCAGCGCGATGAAGCCCACCGCGACCGCGACGCTCAGGTTGTAGTCCAGCAGCCACAGCAGCCACACGCCGCCGACCAGCGCGAACGGCACGGACAACATCACCACCATCGACTCAGTGATGCGTCTGAAGTTGAGATACAGCAACAGGAAGATCAGCAGCAGGGTGATCGGGATCACGATCTTCATCTTTGCCGCGGCGCGTTCCATGTATTCGAACTGCCCGCTCCAGGTCGCGTAGTAGCCGGGCGGGAACTTCACCTGCTCGGCCACCGCACGGCGCGCCTCGGCCACGTAGGAGCCGATGTCGCGGTCGCGGATGTCGACGTAGATGTAGGCGGACAGCAGTGCGTTCTCGGTGCGGATCGAAGGCGCGCCCTTGGCTATACTGATGCGTGCGAGTTGGCCGAGCGGGATCATCGCCCCGTCCATCGTCGGAACCAGCACCTCGCGCGCGATCTGCTCCGGCGTGCCGCGCAACTCGCGCGGGTAGCGGATATTCACGCCGAAGCGCTCCAGCCCTTCCACGGTGGTGGTGACGTTCTCGCCGCCCAGCGCGGTGGCGATCACCTCCTGCACCTCGCCCACCGTCAGGCCGTAACGTGCCAAAGCCTGCCGGTCCGGTTCGATGTTCAGATAGAAACCGCCGGTGATGCGCTCGGCGAAGGCGCTGCTGGTGCCCGGCACCTTGCGCACCACTGCCTCGATTTCCTTCGCGACGCGTTCCATCTCGTCCAGGTTCTTGCCGTACACCTTGATGCCGATGGGCGTGCGTATGCCGGTGGAGAGCATGTCGATGCGCGCCTTGATCGGCATGGTCCAAGAGTTAGCCACACCGGGAAATTGCAGCGCGCGATCCATCTCGGCGATCAGCTTGTCGGTGTCCATGCCGGGCCTCCATTCCTCCTGCGGCTTGAGGTTGATCACCGTCTCGAACATCTCTAGCGGCGCGGGATCGGTGGCGGTCTGCGCGCGCCCCGCCTTGCCATACACCGAGGCGACCTCGGGGAAGCTCTTGATGATCTTGTTCTGCGTCTGCAGCAGCTCGGCCGCCTTGGTCACCGACATGCCGGGCAGCGACGCGGGCATGTAGAACAGCGTGCCCTCGTTCAGCGTCGGCATGAACTCACTGCCCAGCTTCATCGCCGGATATACGCTCAACAGCAGCGCCAGCGCGGCGACGGCTAGCGTGGTCTTCTTCGCTTGCAGCACGCCGGCGATCAGCGGACGGTAGATCGCGATCATCCAGCGATTCAGCGGATTCTCCGCTTCCGATTTGATGTGGCCGCGGATGAACAGCAGCATCAGCACCGGCACCAGCGTCACCGACAGCAAGGCTGCTCCCGCCATCGCGAAGGTCTTGGTGAATGCCAGCGGCGCGAACAGCCGCCCTTCTTGCGCCTCCAGCGTGAACACCGGCAGGAAGGACACGGTGATGATGAGCAGCGAGAAGAACAGCGCGGGGCCGACTTCCTTGCAGGCGGCGATCATCGCTTCCGCGCGCGACTCGCCTTCCTTCATTCGTTCCAGATGCTTATGCGCGTTCTCTATCATCACGATCGCCGCATCCACCATTGCGCCGATGGCGATGGCTATCCCGCCCAGGCTCATGATGTTGGAGTTCAGGTTCAGGAAACGCATCGCGATGAAGGCGATCAGCACGCCTATCGGCAGCATGACGATGGCGACCAGCGCACTGCGCGCATGCATCAGGAACACCATGCACACTGCTGCCACGATCAGACCTTCTTCGAGCAAGGTCGTCTTCAACGTAGCGATGGCGCGCTGGATCAGTTCTGACCGGTCGTACACCGCCTGTATGGTCACGCCCTCCGGCAGTCCGGGGGTGATCTCGGCGATCTTGTCCTTGATATTCCGGATCACCTCCAGCGCATTCTGACCGTAGCGCGCCATCGCGATGCCGGACACGACCTCGCCTTCGCCGTTCAGTTCCGCGAGGCCGCGCCGCTCGTCCGGCCCGAGTTCGACGCGCGCGATGTCGCGCAGCAGCACCGGCGTGCCGCGCTCGGCCTTCACCACGAGGTTCTCGATGTCGCCACGGCCGGTGAGGTAGCCCTTGCCGCGCACCATGTATTCGGTCTCGGCCATCTCCACCACGCGCCCGCCGACGTCGCGGTTGCTGTCGCGTATCACCTGTGCGACCTTGCTGAGCGGGATGTCGTAGGCGCGCAGCTTCACCGGATCGACCGTGACCTGGTACTGCTGCACGAAGCCGCCGATGGAGGCGACTTCGGCGACGCCGTGCGCCTTGGTGAGCTGATAGCGCAGATACCAGTCCTGCATCGTGCGCAGCTCGGCGAGGTTGTGTTTCTCGCTGAGTACCGCGTACTGGTACACCCAGCCCACGCCGCTGGCGTCCGGCCCGAGTTGCGGCGACACGCCCTTGGGCATGCGACCGGCGATGCTGTTGAGGTATTCCAGCACGCGCGAACGCGCCCAGTAGATGTCGGTGCCGTCCTCGAAGATCACGTACACGAACGACGCGCCGAAGAACGAGAAGCCGCGCACCACTTTCGATTTCGGCACGGACAGCATCGCCGTGGTGAGCGGATAGGTGACCTGGTCTTCCACCACCTGCGGCGCCTGCCCCGAGTACTCGGTGTAGACGATCACCTGCACGTCGGACAGGTCGGGCAACGCATCCAGCGGCGTCTTGACCACCGCGTAGATGCCCGCCAGCGTGATGAACAGGGTTGCGAGCAACACCAGAAAGCGGTTGCGCGCCGACCAATCGATAAGGTTGGAGAGCATGTCAGTGTCCCTCGTGCTGCGGCATCGCCCGCAATTTGGTGATCACCCATACGCCTTCGCCGCGCTCGACGAGTTCGAACGTGATCGCATTGCCCGGTTTAATGCCTTGCGCGAGCGAAGAATTGGCCAGTTCGAAATCCATCGTCATGCCCGGCCAGCCCAGCGACTCGATCGGTTCATGGGTAATGCTGACCGTGCCGTCGGCGTTGACCGTCTCCAGCGTGCCTTGCGCCTGATGCCCCACCGTTTTGGCGGGTAGGTCGGGCCTAAGCCCGACTTTTCTGTCCTGATAGGTATCCACTTGCCCGTTAGCGGGTTGGGTCGAAAGACTAGCTGTTTCATCGGATTGTCGGGCTGAAGCCCGACCTACATTGACTGAAGATGCTGCGGCTGACAGACCGGACAACGCCGCCTTCAGATTGCTCTCCGCATCGATCAGGAAGTTGGCCGAGGTCACCACCTGTTCGCCTTCTTTAACACCGGAGAGCACCTCGACATAATCGTCGCCGCGTATGCCTAGCGTGACGGTACGCGGCTCGAAACGCCCCTCGGCCAGTTGCACCAGCACGACTTGCCGCACACCGCTGTCGATCACCGCCGATGTCGGCACGGTCAGCACCTGACTGGCGCCGCCCACCGGCAGCTCGACCTGCGCGAACATCGCAGGCTTGAGCAAGCCCCGCGGATTGGCGAGCTCCGCCCGCACTTGCACCGTGCGCGTCGCGCTGTTCAGCGTCGGATAGACGAAGGCTATCTTGCCGTCGAAACGTTGCTCCGGATAAGCATCGACTTTGACCCGCACCGCATCGCCCGCCTTGATCCCGGCGATGTCCTGTTCGGCGACATCGGCGACGACCCACACCGTGGACAGGTCGGCGATACGGTACAGTTCTTCGCCCGGCATGAAGCGCATGCCCTGCACCGCCCGCTTCTCCAGCACGACGCCGGTGACCGGCGCATGGAAGGTCACGCGGTTGCCGTTCACCCGGCCATCCGCGATGTCCCAGTTCTTCAACCGCGCGGCGCTGGATTCGGCGAGGCGCCGCATGCCGTCGCGCGCCTCGTCATCCGCATCCTTCAACGCGTCTATGCCCTGTGCGGCGAGTTCGCGTTCGCGCCGTGCCGAGAGTAGTTCCGGACTGTATACCTCGAACAGCGGCTGGCCCTTGGCGACCGCCTGGCCCGTGGTGTTCACGTACAGTCGTTCCACCCAGCCTTCAAATTTGGGCGCAACGACGAAGGTGCGGCGCTCGTTGATCTCGATACGCCCGACCGCGCGCAACGTCTTGTCCAGCACGCGCATCGCCGCCGCCTCGCTCTTCACGCCCAGCTTCTGCACCTTGTCGGTGCTGATGCTTATCTGGTTCGCTCCGCCCTGCTCCGCATCGCCCTCGTATACCGGCACATAGTCCATGCCCATCGCGTCCTTCTTGGGCACCGGCGAAGTGTCCGGCAGCCCCATCGGGTTGCGGTAGTACAGCAGCTTGCGCTCGGCCTTGCCCACGACGGTTTCCGATGACGGTGCAGCGGAGCGCGTACCCAGCCAGTAGCCGCCCGCGGCCACGCCCAGCAACGCCAGCACGGCAATGAGTATCCGGTAATTCTTTTTCATAATTCTTCTCCCAACAAACGTTCGATCTCGGCCAGCCGCAGTTGCGCATCCACCTGCGCCTTGAGCAGTTGCTGTTTCGCCTTCAGGATTTGCCGTTGCGCCTCGATCAGCATCGCGAACTCCACCCTGCCGGTTTCGTAGCCCGCGAGCGCGGACTGGTAGGTCAGCTCGCTCTGCGGCAACAATCGCGTCGCCGCCAGCGACTCGGTGCGGCGCGCCGTCTCCAGCCCGTACAGGCTCTCGGACAACTCGGCCAATGTCTGGTTGAGCAGTGCTTCCTTGCGCGCGCCGGATGCGGCCAGCAGCGATTCCGCCTCGCGCTCCTGCGAACGGCGCGACTCCTGCTGCAGCGGGATGTTGAATTCGACCATCAGGTCCCAACTCTTTACGGAACTGCCGGACTGGGTGGGGGCGACGCCCAGCGTGAAGCCGGGATAGCGATTGAGCTGAACGAGGTCGCGGCTTTTTTCGGCGGACTGGATCTGCGCCTCGGCGATCTGCAACTGCGGGTTGCGCGCGCGCAGCTTCTGCTCCAGAAACGAATAGTCCAGTTGGGCTGCGGCAGGCAATCGCCGCAGTTGCGACGGCTCAGCCAGTTCCGCCATCGCGGGGCGCGACAGCAGGCCATTCAACCAGCTTTGCTGGTGATGCCGTTCGTTCTCCAGTTCCAGCAACTCGGCGCGCAAGCCGGTCTGCTCGACCTGCACGCGGATGACATCCTGCTGCGCGCCGAGTCCGTGGGCATAGCGCGTCTGCGCGATCTGCTCCAGCGTGGCCAGCAATTCCAGCGTCTGCCGCGCCAGCCGTTCGCTGCCGGACAGATAGTAGTAGCTGGCATAGCCAGTCTTGATCCGGGTAGCCAGTTCTGTCCAGGTCGCGGCGACTTGGCCGTCGGCCTGCTGGGCCTGCGCCTCGGCCACCTCGCGCTGCAAACCGCGCTTGCCGAACCAGGGCACGCTCTGCATCAGCAGATAGCGCGTACCGCCCACTTCGGACGGCCACAGGCTGGGGGGCTGGTCCGTCCCCTGATTGGTGACATCCATCAGTTCGGCGCGCAACACCGGGTCGGGCAATGCGCCGGCAGGCTGCACGCGCTGCAGCGCGGCGTCCGCTTCATGGCGCATCGCCGCCAGTTCGGGATTGTGTTCGCGCGCATAAGCCAGCAAGCCGGCGACATCGCTGCCCAACTCGGCGGCGACGGCCGGAATCGGGCCGAGCAGCATGCCGGCGAGCAGGTAAATCGGTATTCGTTTCATGATCCGTTCCTCGCGTTAACTTGAAACTCGCGTAGCGATTCGTTTGCCTGGCTGCGCCCCCCTCGCTTCGCTCTCCCGCTTGCGGGAGAGGAGTGAGGTGAGGGAAACGGGTGTGGCAAGTCTCATAATCAGGGGGAGATGCTTGCCATGCCCGTTGATTCCATCGGACGGACGCGATGCGGCCGCCGAACGATGCGGAACGAGGTCAGTGACTAAATCGGATTACGAAACAGCAGACGGACTCGTCCCGCGTCAGGCGCGAACGAGAGGCGGAGGAACCAGCGGAATGGAGGTAATGGAATGGAACGAAACGGTATACGGAGTCGTTGCGGCAACGGCTTGCTGCATATCCGGAGCGGCGAGACCCGGCACGGCCAGATAACCGCTGCATGCCAGATGGCAAACGCCGCAGGCATTGCAGGATGAGTCCGTCTGATCTTGTACGGCCGGATGATCATGCGATGCAGCCTGATCCATCGCCGCATCGTGGTGATGCATGGACATGTCCTCGTCGTGCTGCATGGCCGCCTGATGGCAGGAGCCCTGCTGAGCCTGCATCGCCAGCGAAGCCGCGAGTGCGCTGCCGCCGGACAGCGGCAGCCACAGCAGCATCAGTACGGCAATAAATTTTCTGGACAGGTTGGACATGTGTGTAGCTTGGCAAACTCGACGAATTCTGTCAAATAAAGAACGGCAAATTACCCAAAACACCGCATCAATCCGATGCATCTTCCAGCCGCAGCACCTGGGCTATCACATCGAAGCCGAAACCACGCGACTGCAGGAAACGCATCTGCCGCGCCTTCTCTTTCGCATCCTGCGGCGGAACGCCGAACTTCTTGCGCCAGACCTCGCGCGCCGTTTGCAGTTCGGACTCCCTCAGTTCCGGCAATGCCCCGGCGATCAGTGTCTCGTCTATGCCGCGCTGGCGCAGTTCATGGGTGATGCGCTGGGTGCCGTAGCGGCCACGCTTGGCGTGCAGCAGTTGGGTCGCGGCACGTTGGTCGGACAGCCAGCCGCGTTGCGTCAGGTCGTCCAGCAGCGCATCGATATCCGGCGTCGATGCGCTATCGAATTCCTCATCGGCCTGAACATGCGGCAGCAGCTTGGCGCGCAGTTCGGCGCGGCTGTATTCGCGGCGCGCCAGATATTGCAGGGCGCGTGTGCGCAGGCTTATTTCAGGCTTTTTCCTCACCCGCGCACCCGGACATAACCAGCGATTTGACGGAAGTTATTCGGCTGCGTCCTTCGCAGCCGACTTGCCCGCCGCCTTGGTCTTGGTCTTTTCACCGCCATCGAGCAGCGCCACGCCCAGTGCTTCGCGCACCCTGTTCTCGATCTCGAAAGCGATTTCCGGATGCTCGCGCAGGTATTCGCGCGCGTTGTCCTTGCCCTGGCCGATCTTCTCTCCCTTGTAGCTGTACCAGGCGCCGGATTTCTCGACCAGCTTGTGCTGCACGCCCAGCTCGATGACCTCGCCCTCGCGCGAAATGCCCTCGCCGTACAGGATGTCGAACATCGCCTCGCGGAACGGCGGAGCGACCTTGTTCTTCACGACCTTGACGCGGGTCTCGTTGCCGATAACCTCGTCGCCCTTCTTGATCGCGCCGATGCGGCGAATGTCGAGGCGCACCGAGGCGTAGAACTTCAGCGCGTTGCCGCCGGTGGTGGTCTCCGGGTTGCCGAACATCACGCCGATCTTCATGCGAATCTGGTTGATGAAGATCACCAGCGTGTTGGAACGCTTGATGTTCGCGGTCAACTTGCGCAGCGCCTGCGACATCAATCGGGCGTGCAGGCCCATCTGCGCGTCGCCCATCTCGCCTTCGATCTCGGCCTTGGGCGTGAGCGCGGCGACCGAGTCGATCACGACGACGTCCACGGAAGAGGAGCGCACCAGCATGTCGGCGATCTCCAGCGCCTGCTCGCCGTTGTCCGGCTGGGAGATCAGCAGGTCTTCGACTTTCACGCCCAGCTTCTGCGCGTATTGCGGGTCAAGCGCGTGTTCCGCGTCGATGAAGGCCGCGGTGCCGCCCAGCTTCTGCATTTCGGCGATGACTTGCAGCGTCAGCGTGGTCTTGCCGGAAGATTCCGGGCCGTAGATCTCGACGACACGGCCGCGCGGCAGGCCGCCGACCCCCAGCGCGATGTCGAGGCCCAGCGAACCGGTGGAAACCACCTGGATGTCCTTCGCGACGTCGCTCTCGCCTAGGCGCATGATCGAGCCCTTGCCGAATTGTTTTTCGATCTGGCTCAGTGCCGCCGCGAGTGCCTTGCTCTTGTTGTCGTCCATGTTTGTCCCCTTTCAAAAAATGTGGCCGGATTGTGGCACATCGTTTTTAATTTGTACAGAACGTTCGTTCTCTTTTTTATTCGGACAAAAACAACTGTCCACGAAAGTCACGAAAAACACGAAAAGATTCATACGCATGCCACAACCAGAGGCATCTCGATGCCTAAACCAACCTATCTCTATAAGGAACAGGTTTGTTTCGTGCCTTTCGTGTTTTTCGTGGACAAAGGGTCTATGCAGTTTCCGTGCGCTGCCCCAGCAACTCCACCACCCCTTGCAGCGCGATGCGCATCGCCTTGACGCGGACTTCGGCGCGGTTGCCGTCCAGCCTGTGCATGCGCGAGAAGGCGTAACCGTCGCGCAAAGCCCAGGCGAACCAGACCGTGCCGACCGGCTTGTCCGGCGTGCCGCCGTCCGGCCCGGCGATGCCGCTGACCGCCAGCGAAACTTGCGCATTGCTTTGCCGCAACGCGCCCGCGGCCATCTCGCGCACCACCGCTTCGGACACCGCGCCGTGCCGCTGCAGCGTCTCTTCACTGACGCCCAGCATCTGCTGTTTGGAGAGATTCGAATAGGTGATGAAACCGCGCTCGAACCAAGCCGAACTGCCCGCCACCTCGGTGACCGCATAGGCGACGCCGCCGCCGGTGCAGGACTCCGCGGTCGCGAGCATCAGGCCGTGGGACTTCAGCAGCCCGCCGATTTGTGCGGAGAGAATATCCATCGTCGTTCCGTATCGTAGGGGCGCGATTTATCGCGCCCTGTGGTTTTATATCGGGATTGGGCGCGATACCCAAAGGGTACAAGAACCTCTTCGAGGTGAATCGCGCCCCTACGCCAATCCGCGTGCCAAATCGTTCTCGATGTCCACGACCGCCTCCAGCCCGACCGCGATGCGGATCAGGCCGTCGGTGATGCCCGCGGCGGCGCGCGCCTCGGGTGTGATGCGCGCATGGGTCGTGGTCGCCGGATGGGTGATCGTCGTGCGCGTGTCGCCGAGGTTGGCGGTGATCGAGATCATCTTCGTGCTGTCGATCAGACGCCAGGCCGCATCTTTGCCTCCCTTGACCTCGAACGACACGATGCCGCCGCCGGTCTTTTGCTGCTGCATCGCCAGTGCATGTTGAGGATGCGACGGCAGGCCTGGATAGAACACGCGCGCGACGCCGGGCTGCGCTTCCAGCCAGCGCGCCAGTTCCAGTGCGCCGGCCGAGTGCGCGTCCATGCGTATTTTCAGCGTCTCCATGCCCTTCAGGAATATCCAGGCGTTGAACGCGCTCATCGTCGGGCCCGCGGTGCGCAGGAATCCGTACACGCCTTCCATGTTCTTTTTGCTGCCCAGCACCGCGCCGCCCAGCACCCTGCCCTGCCCGTCAAGATATTTGGTCGCGGAATGGATCACGAAGTCCGCGCCCAGTTCCAATGGCCTTTGCAGGATGGGTGTGCAGAAGCAGTTGTCCACCGCCAGCAGCGCGCCGCAGCCTTTGGCGACCGCGGCAATCGCCGCGATGTCGGAGATTTCGGTCAGCGGGTTCGATGGCGTCTCCAGGAAGAACAGCTTCGTGTTCGGACGCACCGCGGCCTGCCACTCGGCGACATCGGTCGCGGAGACATAGGTCGTCTCGACGCCGAACTTCTTGATGATGTTGTTGAACAGGTTGACCGTCGCGCCGAACAGGCTGCGCGAGGCGACGACATGGTCGCCCGCCTTCAGCACGCCCATCACGCACGCGAGAATCGCCGACATGCCGGATGAGGTCGCGACACATTGCTCCGCGCCTTCCATCGCCGCGAGACGCTCTTCGAACATCGTCACGGTCGGATTGGTGAACCGCGCGTAGATGTTGCCCGGCTCCTCGCCGATGAAGCGGCGCGCGGCCTGCGCCGCATTGTCGAAGGTGAAGCTGGAGGTCAGGAACAGCGCCTCGCTGTGTTCGTGGAACTGGCTCTGCACCGAGCCCGCGCGTATCGCCAGCGTCTCCGGCTGGTATTGGTCTTGATCTGACATGATGTCCCCTGAAATGCAAAAACCCGGAAAGCTTGACGCTAAACCGGGTTCACCCTCTTTAGCTGTATTTATTATGCGCCCGCAAGCTGTTCCTCAAATCGGCGCAAACGGAAAGTAGCACCGGCCTGCACAGCCTGTCAATCCGGCACAGGCCGCACAGCAGGTTCACTACATCGAAGTGACGCTCATCGCCAGATTGAGTTCCATCTGATCGTCGTCTACAGGCTTGTCTGACTTGCTGGCGCCGCGCGCCGCCTCGATCGCATCCAGGTATTCGGCCGTGATGTCGCCGGTGATGTAGCAACCGTCGAAACAGGAGGCATCGAAATCGACGATGGCCGGATTGGCCTTGCGCACCGATGCCTTCAGGTCTTCCAGATCCTGGTAGATGATACCGTCCGCGCCGATCTCGCGGCATATCTCCTCGTCGCTGCGACCGGTGGCGATCAGTTCTGTGCGGCTGGGCATGTCGATACCGTACACGTTCGGGAAACGCACCGGGGGTGCGGCGGAGGCGAAGTACACCTTCAGCGCGCCGGCGTCGCGCGCCATCTGCACGATCTCGCGGCTGGTGGTGCCGCGCACGATGGAATCGTCCACCAGCAGCACGTTCTTGCCCTTGAACTCGACGCCGATCGCGTTCAGCTTCTGGCGCACCGATTTCTTGCGCATCGCCTGTCCCGGCATGATGAAAGTGCGGCCGATGTAGCGGTTCTTCACGAAGCCTTCGCGGAACGGGATGTCGAGGTGGTTAGCCAGTTGCAGCGCGCTCGGGCGGCTGGAATCGGGGATGGGGATCACCACGTCGATGTCCACCTCGCTCCAGGTACGCTTGAGCTTCTCGGCCAGATATTCGCCCATGTACAGCCGGCTCTCGTACACCGAAACGCCGTCGATCACCGAGTCCGGGCGCGCGAAATACACGTATTCGAAGATGCAGGAATTCAGCTTGGCCTTATCGCTGCATTGCTTGCTGTGCAGCTTGCCGTCGAAATCGACGAACACCGCCTCGCCCGGCGCGACATCGCGCAGAAACTTGAAGCCCAGCGTGTCGAGCGCGACGCTCTCGGAGGCGATCAGGTACTCGGAGCCCTGCGCGGTCTCGTTGACGCCGATCACCAGCGGGCGGATGCCGTAGATGTCGCGGAACGCCAGCAGGCCATAGCCGGCGATCATCGCGACCACCGCGTACGCGCCCTTGCAGCGCTGGTGCACGCCGGACACTGCGGCGAAAATGGTCGGCACGTCCAGACGCAGCCCCTTGGATTTCGATTGCAGTTCGTGCGCCAGCACGTTCAGCAACACTTCCGAATCGGAATTGGTGTTGACGTGGCGCAGATCGTCCATGAACAGCTGCTTCTGCAACTCGGCGGTGTTGGTCAGGTTGCCGTTGTGGCCGAGCACGATGCCGAACGGCGAATTCACGTAGAACGGCTGCGCCTCGTTGTGGTCCACCGCGGAGCCGGCGGTCGGGTAGCGCACATGCGCGATACCGGCGTTGCCCTTGAGCGCGCGCATGTTGCGCGTGCGGAACACGTCGCGCACCAAGCCGTTGCCCTTATGCAGGTGGAAGGTGCGCCCCTCCAGCGTGGCGATGCCGGCGGCATCCTGCCCGCGGTGCTGCAAAACCTGCAGGCCGTCGTACAGCAACTGATTGGCCGGCGTATGCGAAACGACTCCGAGAATGCCACACATGATGTTCTATCCTAAAAATTAACCACTCAAAAACTGCTAACCGCGTGCGCCGTAACGAATGCGCTGCGCGACGCCGTCAGGCAACCAGCCGCGTGTCCACAAGGCCACATCCTCGGCCGCCCGGCTGGTCTGCGCATTGCGCCAGAACGGCTGCTCCGGCATGCTCGTCAGCCCGCCCAGCCACACCAGCGCCAGCACCACCAACAATCCGCGCACCAGCCCGAACACGCCGCCCATCGTCCTATCCAGCCCGCCCAAACCTACCGCTTTCACCAGTCGGGAGAACAGCCACACCAGCACACTCCACAGAATCAGCGCGGCGACGAACACCGCAGCGTAAGCCATGGCGGTACGCATCGCGCCCTCGCCCGGCATCGCCGGCGCGACGTTGGACGCAAAAAATTTGCTCAACAGAAACGCAATCGGCCATCCGGCCAGCGACAGCAACTCGTAAGTCAGCCCGCGCCATACGCCGATAGCCAGCGACGCCGCCAGAATGGCGATGACGGTGTAATCGAAACCGGTCATTTGATGCTGACGATGCTGGGATGCAGCCCATGCTTCTCCAGCAATTTTATGACCTTCTCCGCCTTGACTCGTTCCTCATAAGGCCCGACGCGGACGCGTATCTTGTTGCCGGCCTTCTCGGTATAGGCCTTGAAGCCCCAGTCCTTCAGCTTGGCAAGTTCCTGTTTTGCGGTATTTGGATTGGAATAGGCGCCGACCTGGGCGGCGTAGGTGACGGCCTTGTCTTCTTTCTTGGCCGAGCCGGCTGCGGGCGCGGGGGCTGCCTGGACTGCAGATTTGGATTCGGCAGATTTGGATTCGGCAGATTTGGATTCGGCGGGCTTGGATTCGGCGGGTTCGGCCGCCTTGGGCACGGCGACGCTAACGACGGCGGAGGTCGCGGCCGGCTCGGAAACCGCGGCGACGGCGGATGCCACAACGACGGCGGAGACGGGCAGCGCCACCGGAACCTCGGAGATCGCGACGTTAGTCACGAACTCGCCGGCCTTCTCGGGCGAGGGGATGCGCAGATCGATGTCCTGACCGGTCGGTTTGGGCTGGCTTTCCAGCACCATGGGCAGGATCACCACCACCGCCAGCGTCAGCGCAATCGCACCGATCAGGCGGCGGCGAGCCTTGCGTCTCAGGTTCAGTTCGTCGTCTGTCAGCTCTTTGGCCATGCCACTATCCTTAATTGACGGAAAGCTCCCGGGCCTGCATCGCTTCAGCCACGGTATGGAACGATCCGAAGGCCGCGATTCTATCATTTTCGCCTGCCTCGTTGCAGGCTAGGCGAAGTGCTTCGGCGACAGCTTCGAAGGTCCGAATCTCCCCATGCACGCCGCTGTCTTTCAGCACCCGAGTGAGCTCTTCCGCACTCGCGCCGCGCGGCACATCCAGCCCCGCGACCAGCCACACGTCGATATGCGGCTCCAGCGCCTGCACCACGCCCGCCATGTCCTTGTCCTTCAGCATCGCAAACACCGCAAAGGTCTTCGCCGGCGGCAGACTACCCAGATTCTGTGCCAGCGAACGCGCCGCATGCGGGTTGTGCGCGACGTCCAAAATCAGTTGCGGCCTGCCCGGCACGAACTGGAAGCGCCCGGCCAGCTGCACCTCGACCAGCCCACGCCGCACTGCCTCCATGTTCACCGGCAGCTTGTCTTTCAGCGCATCCAGCGCCGCCAGCACCGCGCTGGCGTTGTGCAACTGGAACGCCCCGCGCAGCGCCGGGATGGGCAGCGAGGTGCGCGCACCCGACTTGCCGAAGAAATCCCACTGCCCCTGATGCGACTTGAAACCGAATTCCTGGCCTATGCACCACAGCTCCGCGCCGATCTCCCGCGCATGGTCGCGTATCGCCTGCGGCACATCGCCGTCGGCGCAGATCGCCACGCGATCCTTGCGGAAAATGCCTGCCTTCTCGAACGCGATAGCCTCGCGCGTGTCGCCGAGATAATCGACGTGGTCAATGTCCACGCTGGTCACAACCGCGGCATCGGCGTCGAACACGTTCACCGCATCCAGCCTGCCGCCCAGCCCCACCTCGAGGATGGCGACATCGACCTTGTGCCCAACGAACAAAGACATCGCGGCCAGCGTGCCAAACTCGAAATAAGTCAGCGCGGTTTCTCCCCGCGCCTGTTCGATGCTCTCGAACGACGCGCACAACTCCGCATCGCTCGCCTGTTTTTTAGCTATGCGCACGCGCTCGTTGTAATGCAGCAGATGCGGCGAGGTATAACAGCCTACCTTGTAACCGGCGGCATGCAGGATGGACTCCAGCATCGCGCACACCGACCCCTTGCCGTTGGTGCCGCCGACGACGATGACCGGGAATTCGGATTGAAGAGCCATCCGCTGTTTGACCTGCGCGACGCGGGCCAGGCCGAGCGCTATGGTCTTGGGGTGCAGGGATTCTAAATAGGAAAGCCAATCGGCCAGATTATTGGGCATTTGATTTTGTAGGGTGCAATAAGCGCAGCGCATTGCACCAAATCTCGTTGAAACATCCGGCGCAATGCCCGTTGGTTATTGCGCCCTACGCTTACTCACCATGGACTAGCTCTTGGTGCCTAGAATTTATTTTCATAACCACCTCATCACCTCGCGCATATGCTCAAGGTATATGCCGCTATATGTTTCTAAGCGGCGTTTTACCTCAATGGAGTAAGACTTGAATAACCAACTCCAAAAAGTTGGCGTCCAGAAGGCGCTATCGACATCTCGCCACTTAACTCCATAAACTCCTTGTTCCCACGGAAAAACGCCGGAAGATACCCAGATGCCGACGTCATCAAAATAGAGTTCGTAGCTACGCAGAAGCAGAACTCGATACCCGACAAAAAGCGCAGAGACGACTAACACTATGAGGCCCGCTATCCAATGAATAGACCAAGCCACAGGGACGGCTATGAAGAACAACAACAGCGCTATAAGTCCAACGCCGATATAGGCTACCCATGATTTCTTAGCAATCCACTCGCCCTTGGACGGAAAGGCGATGACGTTGTCACTGTCCATTTGCTCTCCTTCATGCGATGTGGCGAAAAGGCCGAACATAATCTAAGCCGCCTCGATCTCCGCCACTGCTGCCTGCTTGGTCAGCAGCGTGATCAGCGTCGCGAGCTGGTTCTTCATCTCGCGGCGGTCGATGATCATGTCCACCGCGCCGTGTTCCAACAGGAACTCGGCGCGCTGGAAGCCTTCCGGCAATGTTTCGCGCACGGTCTGCTGGATCACGCGGGCGCCGGCGAAGCCGATCAGTGCGCCAGGTTCGGCGATCACTACGTCGCCGACGAAGGCGAAGCTGGCGGAGACGCCGCCCATGGTCGGGTCGGTCAGCACCGAGATGAACGGCAGCTTTTCTTCGGAGAGCTGCGTCAGCGCGGCGCAGGTCTTGGCCATCTGCATCAGCGACAGCAGGCCTTCCTGCATGCGCGCGCCGCCGCTGGCGGAGAAGCAGACGAAGGGGCATTTCTGTTCCAGCGCGACCTGCACGCCGCGCACGAAACGCTCGCCCACCACGGAGCCCATCGAACCGCCCATGAAGCTGAATTCGAACACCGCAACGACCACCGGCACCGCATGGATGCTGCCCTGCATCACCACCAGCGCATCGTCCTCGCCAGTGGTTTTCTTCGACGCGACCAAACGGTCGGAGTATTTCTTCTGGTCCTTGAACTTCAGCGTGTCGATAGGCAGCACCTCCGCGCCGATCTCGAAACGGCCCTCGCTGTCGAGCAGCAGGTCGAGACGGGTGCGCGCGGTGATGCGGTGGTGGTGGCTGCACTTCGGGCAGACGCTCTGATTCTTCTCCAGGTCGGAGTGGTACAGCACGGCCTGACAACTCGGGCACTTGCTCCACAGGCCTTCCGGCACGGTCTTCTTCGCGTCGCCGTCGCGGCGCTTGATCTTCGGGGGCAACAGTTTCTGGAACCAGCTCATAAATCTCTCCTCTTTAGGCCTTATCGATGGCCTGTCTCAATTCCTTGACCAGCTTGCCGACGTTGGCGACGACATCCTGTTCGGTCGAATTCTCCACTTCCTGCACGATGCGGCTGCCGACGACGACGCCGTCGCACAGCTTGGCCACCGCCAGCGCGGTCTCCGCATCGCGGATGCCGAAACCGACGCCGATGGGCAGCGAAATGTATTTGCGCAGATGGGGCAGCTTCTCCGCTATCGCATCCAGATCGAGGTGGCCCGCGCCGGTGACGCCCTTCAGCGACACGTAATACACGTAGCCGCGCGCCAGCTTGGCGACCTCGGCGATGCGCTCGTCGCTGGTGGTGGGTGCCAACAGGAAGATCGGATCGAGGCCGTGCGCCTCCAGGTGCGCGAACGCCTCGTGGCTCTCTTCCGGCGGGAAGTCCACGGTCAGCACGCCATCGACGCCGACTGCGGCCGCGCTCTTGGCGAACGTCTCCCAGCCCATCGCCTCGATCGGGTTGCCGTAACCCATCAGCACCACCGGAGTGGAGGCATTGGTCTTGCGGAACTCGGCGACCATGCCCAACACGTCGCGCAGGGACACGTTGTGCTTCAGCGCGCGCTCGGAGGCGCGCTGTATCGTAGGGCCGTCCGCCATCGGGTCGGAGAACGGCACACCCAGCTCGATCACATCCGCGCCCGCCTCGACCAACCCGTGCATCAGCGGCACGGTCACTTGCGGATTCGGGTCGCCCGCGGTGACGAACGGGATCAGCGCGCGGCGCTGCTGCACCTTCAACTTCTCGAATGCTGCCTGGATGCGGCTCATAGCGTGATCCCCTTGATCTTGGCGACCGTGTTCATGTCCTTGTCGCCGCGGCCGGACAGGTTGACCAGCAGCGCCTTGTCCTTGCCCATCGTCGGCGCGATCTTCATCGCATGCGCCAGCGCATGGCTGGACTCCAGCGCGGGGATGATGCCCTCGAAACGGCACAGCGCGTCGAACGCATCGATGGCCTCGTCGTCGTTGATCGCGACGTATTCGGCGCGGTGGATGTCTTTCAGCAAACAATGCTCGGGGCCGACGCCGGGATAGTCCAGGCCGGCGGAGATCGAGTGTGTCTCGATGATCTGGCCGTTCTCGTCCTGCATCAGATAGACCTTGTTGCCGTGCAGCACGCCGACCTTGGCGTTGCCGGTCAGCGGCGCGGCATGCGAACCGCTTTCGATGCCGTGGCCGCCCGCCTCGACGCCGATCAGCTTCACGTTCGGCACGTCGATGTAGGGATGGAAGATGCCGATGGCGTTGGAGCCGCCGCCGACGCAGGCGATCACCGCATCCGGCTGGCGTCCAATCAGTTCGGGCATCTGCACCTTGGCCTCGTTGCCGATCACGCACTGGAAGTCGCGCACCAGCATGGGGTAAGGATGCGGGCCCGCCGCGGTGCCGAAGATGTAGAACGTGGTCTCGACGTTGGTGACCCAGTCGCGGATCGCCTCGTTGCAGGCGTCCTTCAGCGTGCGCGAACCGCTTTCCACCGGAATGACGGTCGCACCCAGCAGCTTCATGCGGAACACGTTGGGCGCCTGGCGCTGCACGTCTTCCGCGCCCATGTACACCACGCACTCCATGCCGAAGCGCGCGGCGACGGTCGCGGTGGCGACGCCGTGCATGCCGGCGCCGGTCTCGGCGATCACGCGCTTCTTGCCCATGCGCTTGGCGAGCAGTGCCTGGCCGATCGCGTTGTTGATCTTGTGCGCGCCGGTGTGGTTCAGGTCTTCGCGCTTCAGATAGATCTGCGCTCCGCCGAAATGCTCGGACAGGCGCTTGGCGTGATAGATCGGACTGGGACGGCCGACGTAGTATTTCAGTTCATGCGCGAACTCGGCCTTGAACTCGGGATCGTCGCGAAAATGCTCGTACTGGCGGCGCAGTTCCTCGACCGCAGGCATCAGCGTCTCCGCCATGTAGATGCCGCCGTAGGGACCGAAGTGGCCTTTGCTATCGGGATAGTTGTACATCGACTCGTTTTACCTCGTTGACGAATGCCGCGACCTTCGCCGCATCCTTGATTCCTTTGCCCGCCTCTACTCCGCTGGACACGTCCACCGCGTAGGGGCGCACCCGCTCTATCGCCTCCGCGACGTTTTCCGCATCCAGCCCGCCCGACAGTATCACCGGCAGCGGCAGTTGCCGCGGGATCAACCCCCAATCGAAGGTCGCCCCGGTGCCGCCCGGCACGCCCGCCACATAGGCATCCAGCAACAGCGCCCGGGCCGTGGAAAATTGCGCCGCGCATTGTAGCAAATCCACCCCGGCTTTGACGCGGATCGCCTTGAGGTAGGGCCGGCCGAATTGCGTGCAATATTCGGGCGACTCGTCGCCGTGGAACTGCAGCACGTCCAGCGGCACTGTGGCCAGCACCTCGCGCACGAAAGCGGCTTCGGCATCGACGAAAAGACCTACCGTGGTGACGAACGGCGGCAGCGCCGCGACCAGTTGTGCCGCCTGTTCGGCGCTCACATGGCGCGGACTCTTCGCATAGAACACCAGCCCGATCGCGTCCGCGCCGCTGGCGGCGACGGTGCGCGCATCTTCCGCGCGCGTAATGCCGCAGATCTTCACCCGCGTCACAGCAGTTCTCCCGGCATCGTATCGTCGTCCATCTGCGGCAATCCCCATTTTTCCTCGTATCGAATGCGGCGCAAGTATAAGCCATCGGGCGCGAAGGTCGGCGCGGCAAGACGGCGCTCGCGGCCTTCCAGCACATCGCGCAGCCAGTCCGGCGGATGCTTGCCCTTGCCGACGTAGACCAGACAGCCGACGATGTTGCGCACCATGTGGTGCAGGAATGCGCCGGCGCTGAGGTCGAACACGATCATGTCGCCCTCGCGGTGAATGTCGAGCCGGGTTAGTGTTTTGACCGGCGACTTAGCCTGGCATTCCGCCGCGCGGAACGCGCTGAAGTCGTGCTCGCCCAGCAGGTGCTGCGCGGCCTCCCGCATCACTTCGACATCCAGCGGCGCATGGAACCAGCCAACCTTGCCGGATTGGATCGCCGGGCGCATCGGGCGGTTCAGCAACAGGTAGCGGTAGCTGCGTCCGTGCGCGGAGAAGCGCGCGTGAAATTCGTCCGGCACCGCATGCGCCCAGCGCACCGCGACGCTCTCCGGCAGCAGCGCGTTCGCACCGCGCACCCAGGCGGTCAGCGGCCGGTCGGTCTGCGTATCGAAATGCACCACCTGTTCGGTCGCATGCACGCCGGTGTCGGTGCGTCCGGCGGCGGTGACAGCGATGGCCTCGCCGGCGATCTGGCTCAGCGCAGCCTGCAATGCGCCCTGCACCGTCGCCCTGTCAGGCTGGCTTTGCCAGCCGGAGAACGGCCGACCGTCGTATTCGATACCCAGTGCAATCCTCATCACAAGCTCCACCATAACAGCGACAGTGCGGCACCCATCAGCAGCGCATCGCCCAGACCGAATCTGTACAACGGCAATTCCATCTCGCGAGTCGATTCGCCGTGTGGCTCAAGCAGGCCGTCCAGCGTCTCCCGCCAGCCGCGCTTGCCGCGCAGCATCGCCGCCTCGGCATAATGCAGCGTCAACGCCAGCCGCACCGCGAAACGTTCGCGCACTCCGCCCAACAATTGCAGCGGCGCGAACAGCGTATAGAGACCAGAGATCAACTGCATGCGATGCAACCGGTCCAGCAACATCGCCAGCGCGGCCAGCGCGGCCAGCAGCCGCAACAGTTGCGACAGGCCATCGAGCAGTCCCTCGCGGCTGGGACTGAACGCGCCGAACGGCGCGTACAGTGCTACGCCCGGCGTGCTCCAGGCGTAGATCAGCAGCAGCGACAGCATGATCCAGCGGGTGCGGCGCAACAACTGCGCGAACTTGTGGCGTGCAACGAAGACTGCGCACAACAGCACCGCACCGCTCGCCAACAGCAGCGCATCGAACTTCAGCAGCTGCAGCATCGCGACCAGCAAACACCAGGCAAGTATCTGGGTGGCGGGATGGAATTTCACGCAAAGCTCCCTGCGTCGGACAAAAAGAAAACGGCAGCCCTGCTTCGAGCTGCCGTCACCAGGAAACGCACGATCAGATCAGTTGATCGATCAGCGCCTGAGCCGCCTCTTGCTGCTCTGAGTCGCCGTCGCGCAGCACTTCATCGAGGATCTCGCGGGCGCCAGTCTGATCGCCCATTTCTTGATAGGCGCGAGCTAGGTCGAGCTTGGTCGCGACTTCGTGCCAGCGCTCGTCCTTGACCACCTCTGGAGCGGCTTCCGCAGGCGCGCCAATATCGTCCAGATTCAAGCTGATACCGGACAGGCCGATATCGGCCGCCGGTGCGGCCGGCTTGACCGCTTCTTCCTCTACCGGGAAGTCCAGCGAGAATTCCATCACGTCATCGTCGCTGTGCTCAACCTTTCTCGGCTCTTCGGGTTCGGCGACCGGCATGGACGTGGAAGATATATCGAAAACCAGATCGTCCAGATTGGGCAGTCCCGACTCGGCTGGCTCTTCCTCAACCGCGGCTTCCTCCGTCATGGCTGCGGCAGGCATGGACGGGCTGGTCGAGGTGATGTCGAAATCCATGTCTGGCGCAGACAACGAAGGATTGGTCGCAGTCAGATCGAAGTCCATCACCATTTCCTGCGCTGCCGGCATCTCCTCCGGGTTCAGGATCATGGTCTTGCCTGCGTCGTCCCCACCCAGATCGAAGTCCACTTCCGGCGACGATGTCTCTGCCACAATCTCCGGCGCCATATTCAGCACCATGGTCTGCATGGTCGCGCTCGCCGCATCCTCTATGGATGGACCGCCGTACATCGGGTTGTTCGGCTCCAGCTTGCGGCCCATTGCCGCAGCCTGCTGCCAGGCCGGCTCGTCGCCGGACATCTGCAACTGACGTGCGATGGCCGCGAACGAATTCACGTCCACGCGGTTGGCATAGATGCCGAGCAGCTTGAGATGAATGCGGTGATCGTCCGGCGTGCGCAGCAAGGCTTCTTTAAGCACCTCTTCGGCCTGAGCATCGCGCCCGAAATTCAGGAACAGGTCGGCTTCGCTGATCGGGTCCACGTCATCGGACTGAGCGCCCTCGACTTCATTGGTAGCGACCAGCGCGGTGAAATCGCCGGTATCCGGAGACGGGGTCTGAGGCGTAGCCATCCGGCCAGTAATCTCGCCCAGTTCTTCCTGCTTCTCGCTGAACGCAGCAGCAGGACTCTTACGCCGGCGCTGCGCCATGTAGCCCAGACCACCCAGCGCGAGCAGCACCGCAGCACCACCGGCCAGATAAAGCGGTTCGCCCAAAATCTCGTCGACCAGCGTAGGCTCGGGCTCGACCACCTTGGGTGCGACGACCTTGGGCTTGGGCTGAGCGACTGGTGCAGAGGCCGCCGCCACTTCACTGGCAGCCGCTACCGCAGAGGCCGCAGCCACATCGGAAACCGCGCTGGCGGACTGCACCAGCGCCGCAGCCTGCGACTTCAGTTCGGCCAGACGCTGCATATCCTTGAGATTCTGCTCCAGCATCGCCAAGCGGGTCTTCTCTTCTTCCATGGCCTTGGCCTTGGCGATCGCCTCTTCCTGCGCGGCATTCTTCCTGTCCTGCGCAGTCATCGCCTTGCCGCCGCCGGCCGCAGCCTGATCGCCGGGCGCCTCGCCCTTGGACAGCTTCAGCACCTCCTTGGCGGATTCCTTCGCAACCGGCGCCTTGTCGGCGACCGTGCTGGTGATCTTGCCGCTGGAGACCTGTTGTGCCTCCTGAGATTGGCTGCTCACAGGCGCTGCGCTGGCAAGTTTCTGGCGATAGGCGTTCCAGTCGGCAGCCTGCGCGCGTATCTCCCTGACAGCCTGGGCTTGCGCCACGTTCATCAACTCATCCTGCTCGGGCAGGCGCAGGATCTTGCCGGTCTTGATGCGGTTCATGTTCCTGCCGTCGAACTGCTCGGCATTGGCGCGGTACAACGCGACCAGCATGCGTTCTAGGCTGACGTCGACCGGCTTGTTCTCGGCGGCGATCTGATTCAGCGTGTCGCCGCGTTTGACGACGATCTCTCCAGCCGGAGCGGCCTTGGCGACCGGCTTGGGCGCAGGAACGGCGACAGGCTGTTTGGCCAGCGCCTTCTCATCGCCAGGCGCTTCGGCACGCATGGTATCGGACTCAGGCTTGGCCGGCTCGGCCCACTCCTGCTGATACTGGCGCTCCTGCTCGGTCTGTTCGACAGGCGCAGCAGCGGGTTCGACGGTCTCGACCGGAGCTGCAGGCGCGACCGGCGCGACGGTCACGACCTCGGCCGGTGCGGGCTGTTCTGCGACGTAATCGGGAGGATCGAGCAAGAAGGTGTATTCGCGCAGCAGCTTACCGGACGACCATGTCAACTCGACCAGCAAGCTGACGAAGGGATCGTTGACCGGCTGTGCGCTGCTCACGACGAGGTAGGAACTGCCGTCGGCGCGATGCTCCACCTGAAACTTAAACTTGTTGCCGTAAGGGTACTCCAGCCCGGCGCCCTTGTAGGCGTCGGCGGAAGCGAGGCGTGCGACCAGACTGGCTTTCTCGGCCTTGCCGACCGACACCAGTTCGATATCGGCCTTAAGCGGCTGACCCAACGCGGACACCACGTTTATGCCTCCCAACCCCAGAGCCGAGGCTGTTGCGGACAGTGCCAGAGCGACAACAAACCCGAGCAGTTTCAGTAGTGATTTATGCACGCTACCACCCTCACCTTATTTATTGGACAAGTAAAATAACATCATGGGGTTATCAGCACAAGCTGATAATTCAAGTTCACAACCCCCGCTTAATCAAACCCGGCTAATCCAGGTACTTCTCGATCAGGATCTCGGCGATCTGCACGCTGTTCAACGCCGCCCCCTTGCGCACGTTATCGCTGACCACCCACAGATTCAGGCCCAGCGGGTGGGATACGTCCTCGCGAATACGCCCCACATAGGTCGCGTCGGTGCCCGCCGCCTCGACCGGAGTCGGGTAACCGCCCGGTTCGCGCTTATCCATCACCTGCACGCCCGGTGCCTTTTCCAGCAGCGCACGCGCCTCGTCGGCAGTGATCTTTTTGCGAGTCTCGATGTGTATCGCCTCGGAATGTCCGTAGAACACCGGCACGCGCACTGCGGTCGGGTTCACCAAAATGGAGTCGTCTTCCATGATCTTCTGGGTTTCCCACACCATCTTCATTTCTTCCTTGGTGTAGCCGTTTTCCATGAACACGTCGATGTGCGGCAGCACGTTGAAGGCGATTTGTTTCGGGTAAACCTCGACCTTCACGTCCTGCGAATTAAACAGCGCGCGAGTCTGGTCGGAGAGCTCGTCGATGGCTTCCTTGCCGGTGCCGGACACGGCTTGATAAGTCGCCACGTTGATGCGGGAGATGCCCACCGCATCCTTGATCGGCTTCAACGCCACCATCATCTGGATGGTCGAGCAGTTCGGATTGGCGATGATGCCGCGATTCTTGTATTGAGCGATCGCGTGCGGATTTACTTCCGGCACGACCAGCGGAATGTCGCGGTCGTAGCGGAAGTGCGCGGTGTTGTCGATCACGACACAACCGGCTGCCGCCGCGATGGGCGCATACTTTTCCGACACGCTGCCGCCAGCCGAGAACAAGCCGATCTGTGCCTTGGAGAAGTCGAATTTTTCCACATCGAGAACGGTGATTTCCTTGCCGTTGAAGGTCACGGTGGAACCGGCCGAGCGGCTGGACGCCAACGGGTACAGGTTGCGCACCGGAAACTTGCGCTGTTCCAGGATGGACAGCATCGCCTCGCCCACCGCACCGGTCGCACCGAGGATACATACGTCGTATTGCTTGCTCATTATTTTTCCTAACTAAATTCGATAAAGCCTGATAAACCGGAAGAAGGGTAAAGGGGGAAGGGGAAGGGATAAGGGTGAAAATCTCTCACCGCTGCTACCCTTCTCCCTTCCCTCTTCCCCCTTCCCAATAAGTTAAAGGGCCGCAACCACCGCGTCGCCCATCGCCTTGCAGCCGATCTTCTGCATGCCGGCCTCGGCGATATCGCCGGTGCGCAGGCCTTGCTGCAGCGTCTTGCGCACGGCCGCCTCGATGCGCTGCGCGATGTCTTCGCGCGCGAAGGTGTAGCGCATCATCATCGCGACCGACAGGATGGTCGCCAGCGGATTGGCGATGTCCTTGCCGGCGATGTCCGGCGCGGAACCGTGGCAGGGCTCATACAGGCCCTTGTTGTTCGCGTCCAGCGAGGCGGACGGCAGCATGCCGATGGAGCCGGTCAGCATCGACGCCTCGTCCGACAGGATGTCGCCGAAGATGTTGCCGGTCAGGATCACGTCGAACTGCTTGGGCGCGCGCACCAGCTGCATCGCCGCATTGTCCACATACATATGAGACAGCTCGACCTCGGGATATTCCTTCGCCACCTCGGTGACGATCTCGCGCCAGAACATGCTGGTGTCCAGCACGTTGGCCTTGTCCACGGAGCACAGTTTCCCCTTGCCATTATTTTTAATGGCGCGCTTCATCGCGATCTGGAAACCGACATGCGCGACGCGGCGGATCTCGGACTCGCTGTAGTGCATGGTGTCGAAACCCTGACGCTCGCCGTTGTCCAGCGTGCGGATGCCGCGCGGCTGGCCGAAGTAGATGTCGCCGGTGAGTTCGCGCAAGATCATGATATCCAGTCCGGACACCAGCTCCGGCTTCAGGCTGGAAGAATTGACCAGCTCCGGATACACCATCGCGGGACGCAGATTGGCGAACAAGCCCAAGCCCTTGCGGATACGCAGCAGGCCCTGTTCCGGGCGCATGGGACGCGGCAGGTTATCGTACTGGTAGCCGCCGACCGCGCCGAGCAGCACCGCATCGGATTCCTGCGCCAGCTTCAGCGTCGCTTCCGGCAACGGATCCTGTGCCGCGTCGTAACCCGCGCCGCCGATGTGCGCGTGTTCCATCTCGATCTTCAGGCCGTCGCTGCGCAACGCTTCCAATACTTTCACCGCCTGCGCGACGATCTCCGGTCCGATGCCGTCACCCGGCAATACTGCGATTTTCATTTCAACATCCTCTCTTAAAACTTACCGTAGGTCGGGTTAGCGCGAAGTGCGTAACCCGACATTGCGGTCGTCGGGTTACGGCCTTCGGCCTAACCCGACCTACATATATTTGTTCAGGCAAACAGCCAAGGCTGCGCCGCGCGATGCTTCGCCTCGAACGCCTTGATGTCGTCCACATGCTGCAAGGTCAGGCCGATGTCGTCCAGCCCGTTCAGCAGACAATGCTTGCGGTGCGCGTCCACGTCGAACTTGTACGTCGTGCCGTCAGGCAGCGCGATGGTCTGTTGCTCCAGATCGACCTTCAGTTTGTAGCCGTTATTGGCTTCCACCGCCTTGAACAGCGCATCGACCTTGTCCGCATCCAGCTTGATCGGCAGCAGGCCGTTCTTGAAGCAGTTATTGAAGAAGATGTCGGCGAAGCTGGGCGCGATGATGACGCGGAAGCCGTAGTCTTCCAGCGCCCACGGAGCATGCTCGCGCGAACTGCCGCAGCCGAAGTTCTCGCGCGCCAGCAAAACTTGCGCGCCCTGGTAGCGCGGCTGATTCAGCACGAAGTCAGGATTCAGCGGACGCTTGCTGTTATCCATGCCGGGCTCGCCGTGGTCGAGATAGCGCCATTCGTCGAACGCATTCGGGCCGAAACCGGAGCGCTTGATGGACTTCAGGAATTGTTTAGGGATGATCGCGTCGGTATCGACGTTGGCTCTATCCAACGGCACGACCAGCCCATCGAGCAAGGTGAATTTACGCATTACTTGGTAGCCGCCTTTTCCAATTTCTCGCCGCCATGCTGGATGTCCTTGCCCAGACCTTCCATGGTGTTGCAACCGGCCAGAACCAATACCGCCAACAACAAAGTTATTGCCTTCATCATCATCTCCTTACAGTTTGCTCACATCGACAAAATGGCCTGCTATTGCCGCAGCCGCAGCCATCTCCGGACTTACTAGGTGCGTGCGCCCGCCCTGCCCCTGCCGCCCCTCGAAGTTGCGGTTGGAGGTCGCAGCACAGCGCTCGCCGGGTTCTAGGCG
>Ga0172379_10001444_pt1 | contig 47116 bp, 68 predicted proteins | sample GrowelOW334metaG_FD_119756 | JGI IMG/M metagenome (GOLD analysis project Ga0172379, IMG submission 119756) | Groundwater microbial communities from an aquifer near a municipal landfill in Southern Ontario, Canada - Groundwater well OW334 metaG | ecosystem: Environmental > Aquatic > Deep...
TATTTAATGCAGGCAGGATATGATTATGAATCAAAATCATTTGATATTGATAAAATTGTTACAGGAGTTACTGCAAGCAAAAGAGGAAGAATTAATGAAGTAAGAGAAATGATATATAAATTAGAATCAAGAATTGGTAAATTAATTCCTATTGAAGAGCTTGAAAAAGATATTGGGGAAAAGATTTCACGGCCAGATTTGGAAGAGGCTTTGGACAAGCTTGCAATTGCAGGAGATATTTTTTATCCTAAAAAAGGATATATTCAGAGAACTTAAGGTCTAGTTATAAACCAACCAAACCTTTCAGTTGTTCCACTTGAGATTAATTCTCGCTGTTTTAAATCTCCACCAGAAAAATATGGATCTTTGGTTTTTTTAACTTCTTCTAATTCTTTTGTATATTGTTCAATTACTTCATCCCCATATGAGAAGTCGTAACCATACCCTGTCAAATTATGGGTTGATATTTCAATTGTTTTTAAACTATCTTTTTTTATTTGTGAATTAAGTCTTATTGCATTTACACCTACATTAATATCTTCTCCAGTATGAACTCTTAACATAGAATCTTCTTTTTCTATAATTGCATACATTTCACTTAAAATTGCATGTTCTAAATCAGGGTTTTGTACCATTTTGATTTATTATTTAAGCTCTTTATAAATATTATTGTAATTTTAGGGATTATAGTACATTAAATAAACTTTTAAATAGGTTTAATGTTACCTGATTGTTGATTTGATTATTGGAAAAGAGGAGAATGGCAGATTTTAAAAGACAAACAGCATATAAAATTAGAATTGGTGATGTTTTAAAAGGCAAACCAATTATTGAAAATGAAAGGTTTTCTTATTTAGATTTAGGTGGGAGAAAAATTGTCCGAGTAAATATTGTTGCAAATGTTGTTGATAAATATTCTTCTGAGGAAAAGCAATACATAAATTTGACAATTGATGATGCTTCTGGACAAATTAAGATTAAAGTTTTTGGTGAGGACACTATAAAATTTTCTTCAATTAATCAAGGAGATACTGTCATGGTGATTGGTCTTTTAAGACAATATAATGATGAGATTTATTTAACTCCAGATATAATAAGAATACAGGATCCAAGGTATCTTCTTGTAAGAAAATTAGAATTTGAGAAAGAAACTCCAAAAATTGTTGATAAGGAGCAGATATTTGAATTGTCTGATAAACTAATCCAAATGATAAAAGAAGCAGAACCTGAGGGCATTAGTGCTGAAAGATTAATAATGGAACTTAAAGCTTCACCTGAATTAATAAATCAAGAAATTAAAAGATCTCTTGAACAGGGAGTTATTTATGAGCCAAGGCCTGGAATATTGAGATATTTAGGAGTGTAAATTTAACCTAAAATCAGCAGAACATACATTATTCCTATGCCAAGCAAGAACATAATTAATTGCAGAATTGCCTTTGAAATTTTTTCACTGTCTTTATGAATTTCTGGAATTAGATCCGAGCCTGCAATGTAAATGAAATTTCCTGCTGCAAAAGGGATCAGGAAATTTAAGATTGATTCACTCTGGGAACTGATTAATAAACCAATTACTGCGCCTAATATTGCAGTCATTGAAATAAGGAAATTGTATAATAAAGCACGTTCTTTTTTTATTCCTGCATAAACAAGAATACTGAAATTTCCTAATTCATGGGGGCCTTCATGAAATATCACTGCAATAGTTGTTGCAATTCCTATTGGTATTGAAGCAATATAACTTGCAGCAATTATCAAGCCATCAATAAAATTATGAACTCCTTCTCCAAATAAATTCATAGTTGATAAAGGATGGGGGTGAGTTTTAGTTGTTTGATGATGACAATGACGCCAATGAAGTATTTTCTCTATTATAAACGAAAAGACTATTCCTGAAATGAGGAATAGTGATATTTCAATTGTAAATCCATTCTTTTTTACAGCTTCAGGTAATAAATGAATAAATGCGTCTCCGAATAAAGCTCCTGTTGATATTGAGATTGCATAAATGAGAATATCTTTTAGTAATTTTTCTCTTATTGAGAAAAATATAATGCCTATTAATGATAAGATGCTTATAATTATTACACTAATAATTGAATACAACCAAATGTTTAACATAATTGGAAAAAGTAAAAAGGATATTTAAATTGTTTGATGTTTCGCGAGCGAAGCGAGCGAGTAATTGCAGTTTTGTTTCACAAGTATATTAAATTTAAATAACTCCCTTTTAACTATAACCTAAAATAAAGTAAAGATATAGTATGTTTGCAAACCTTTCAAACTTAATCTTCTTTTTTCTTTTTTCTGATTAATTTTTTAAAGAAATCTTTTTGATTTAACCAGTATGCTAAGATAATAACAATTATTAATCCTAGTAAAGATATTCCAAATCTGAACATATTATTTGCATTTGGCCAGTATGAAGATGCTCCGTAAATTAAAGTTATAACTCCTCCAAGCATTATTCCAACTCCAACTGCTTCAAGAGAGAATAATGCGCCACCAATAACTAGTAAGATAACTCCGACTGGTATTGAAATTAGAAATAAATTCTTTGAAAAAGTTTTTTGTGCTTCATTATATTGCTGTTGGCAATAGTAAGTTAAATCACAATAACCTGAAGGTGTTGCAGGTGCAGGAGATTTTCCAGCTACTGTTTGCATTGGGTTCCATTTTCCATTCATTAATTCGCATTGTTGAGAATTATTAATTTCATAAACAGGATAAGTTACATTTCCACAGAACTCTTCATATTGCGGGGCAGATTTGTAAAAAGTCTGGATACCATAAATTGCAACAAAAGCTGTTAGTATCATTATTGCAATTCCAATAACTATATTTTTAAGACTAACCATTATTTAATCAGATATTTGCTTTTTATAAATGTTTTTAAACCTTCATTTAATTGATAAATCATGGAAGATTATGAAAAAATGCTTGAAGAAGCTTATGAAAAAATAAAGCCGGTTTCTGTCAGCGAAAGATTTGAAAGATTTGAAGTGCCTAAAGCAAATTCTCAGGTAATTGGAAATAAAACAATTATATCAAATTTCCTTCAAATAACCTCTTATATCAGAAGAGATCCACAGCATTTTGCTAAATTTTTATCAAAAGAATTGGCAGCATTTTCAAAAATTGAAAATGAAAGACTTGTTTTAAATAGAAAAATTCAACAACAGCAGATAAATGATAAAATTTTGCTTTATATTACTGAGTTTGTGATATGCAGAGAGTGCAAGAAGCCAGATACTGAATTAGTGAAACAGGGAGATTTTTTATTTATACATTGTTTGGCATGCGGTGCAAAACATTCTGTAAGAGCTAAGATTTAAAATTTGTAAAATAAAATACCTATCTATATTTTTTCTATAAAAATAGTTGCTTAAAGGATATTATAATAATTTTTATAAAGGCAATATGGATTATAAAATTATGAAATGGGAAGAAATTAAACCTCCTTATCGTCATGATGAGAGAAATGTAAGAGGATTATATGAAATAATTGAATCTCAGCCTGAGGTTATTATTCGGGGGATTCTTTATGATAATCGTAGAAATAGATTAGGTGATCAGAGTCATACTATTATATACAGATCAGTTCAAATACATGGCAAATGGGCCCAAAATATCTCTGATATTCTGGAAATTACTGATAAAGTATTATCTCATGAAGATGCAGTCAAACGATGCAGACTTTATTGTGATTGATTGAATGGAATTAAAATCATTTTTTTATTTAATCTATCTAAAATTAAAAAGATTTATTATTTCATACTTAATATTATTTATACAAGGATTTAAAAAGAGCTTAAACTAATTTCAACATATGGAAAACAAAAATGTTTTCTCAATAGTTATAAGGAGGTAAAAAAAATGGTAGAAGGTTATTGTGTTAAATGCAAGGCAAAGAGCCAAATGAAAAACCCCTCAATACTTAAAACTGCAAGAGGAGGATATATGGCACAAGGATTATGTTCAAAGTGCGGAACTAAAATGAGTGCTATGATGTCTGAGGAAAATGCATTAAAAGCAGTTAAAGAAGGTGCTAAGAAGGCTTATTAGTGACCGAAAGGTTTTTTAGGTTTATTTTTGCTCTTATTTATAATGGATAATTTTAACAACGAACAAAGAGTAAGGGTTAGGTTGCCAAGGAACGGCGAATTAATTGGGATTATTGAACAAAGAGTTGGAGGGAGCAGAATGCTGATTAAATGCTCAGATGGGAAGGTTAGAAATTGCAAAGTCCCGGGAAGATTAAAAAGAGCTTTATGGTTAAGAGAAGGAGATACTGTGATTGTAAAACCATGGGAATTTGATAATGGTAAGGCAGATGTTCTGTTTAAATATAATCCAAGTGATGCTCAATTCTTAAGAGAAAGAGGCTATCTTAAAGATATAGACTCTTTTTAAGATGAAGATATTTTACATAAAATCTGCAAGAAAAATTTTGCAGAATAAAGATGCATTAGAAAAGAAGCTAAAGGTAAAAATTTCTGTAAGTGGAACTAATATCCAAATTAGTGGAAATGAAGTTGATGAATTTTTCGCTGAGCGTGTTTTAAAGGCACTTGATTTTTCATTTTTAATTGATGAAGCGCTTTTATTGGCAAATGAAGATTATATATTTGAAATTATTAATATTAAAAGCTATACACATAGAAAAGATTTGAAAGTGATTAAAGCGAGAATTATTGGTACAGAAGGAAAGACATTGAAAGTTCTTATGGGGTTGTCAAATAGCTATATTGCTGTTAAAGATAATAATGTTGCTGTAATTGCTCATTGTAATGATTTTGAAAATGCTGTTCAGGCAGTTGTTTCTATAATTCAAGGAAGTAAACAAGGGAATGTTTATAGTTATCTTGAAAAAGCGCATAAAAGAGATTAGTATTCTAAAACTTCATCTGGAACTGGATTTTCTTCAAATCCTTTTTTAAATTCAGATATGAATCTTGAATAATCTGATTTAATAGTTTTGTTTTCGGGATAATCTTCAATTGGTTTAAATTTTTCAACAGCTTTTGAATATCGCTTTTTTATATGCACTGCGCTATTAAGACATTCTCTTTGCATCTTTTTAATTTCTAAAGTTTCATTAAAGTAATTTTCAAAAGCAGGATCTTCAAATAAAATTTCTAGCTGTTCTTCATAAATCTCAGCATTTTCAATTTTTATGTAAAGAGCTTGCAATTGCCTGCTTAATTGATTTGAATCTTCTGCAATTTTTTCAAGGCAATTATGATTAAAGTCTCTTTTGAGCAAATAATTCAGAAATCCTATATTTGCACTTATTTGATTAAATAAATTCAGGTCAACACTTTCTTTCATTTTAACATTTTCTATGACTTAAAATTTTTGTTGGTTTAAGAATATTTGTTTAGTTGAAGATATAGTTTTTTGATTTGGCAGTTTATGTTTCAGTTAGTTTTATAAATATATAAAAGCCTATTTATCCATGCCTCGGTAGCTCAGCAGGTAGAGCACACGGCTGTAAGACAGGAAGTTTAAAGTGAAGATAAAATTTAATAAAATTCACGTTGAACTTCATAAGTTAGCAGCTTTCGAAAGAAATTTCGAAATGAAAAGCGAGTAAATTCAGGGAACCCCTACATTAATGATGAGGGCAATCCTGAGCCAAGCCAGAAATGGAAGGTGCAGAGACTAGACACTCGCCACCTAAAGTAAATACTAAGGTGAAGGTATAGTCCTACCCTCTAAGAGATTAGAGAAGGTTGTAACCGTGGGGTCAGAGGTCCGAGTCCTCTCCGAGGCGTTTTTATTTTTGTGTAGGGTTAAAACCGAAGGTTTTTTTGATATTATTAAATTATCTTTTTGCAATCTTCCATAAAAAATTGAAGTATCTTTTAAAAGAATTACTGAGCTCTTTGCTTTTTGTTAGTGTTGCAACTATGGGCTCTGTCCACATAAACACTGCAACATAATCTCCAAAAATTGTAATAGTGGGGGGCTGGGAATATTTTAATGGGAGAAATTTATATTCATTCATTTTATTTTTTACAGGTTTTGAACCTTTAATATAAAGGAGTTTTGCATATATCTTTTTGTTTTCTCTTTCTTTCATATAATGATCAAATTTTATTGGAAATTGTTTTTCCCATTCTTCTGATGCTCCAATACCATAAATTGTTTGATTTTCTTTTAATATGATTGAAAGAATTGATTTAAACCCCTCTTTTCCTTCATATACTTCAACTATTGGTTTTTCATGATTGGATTGTATTTTAGATTGAAGTTGTGGCACCAATTTTATTGCTATATTTTCTTTTTCTTGGATATAATCTAATAAGCGTTCAGGATGAGAAACATGAAAATACCTTACATTATTTTTTATAGTGTATGCAATCAGGCCCTTTTTTATTAGTTCATTAAGAGAATCATAAATATTTGTCCTATGTTCTTTTGTTATTTTTGCTAGTTCATTTGCAGTAGCTTCCTTAAAATTATATAATGCTAAATAGGCGTCTGCTTCTCTTTCTGTTAGCCCGAGTTGTATAAGTGAGTCTTTCATGTTGTATATATTTACACAACTTATGTTTAAATACTTTTTGTTTTACCACTATATTATGGTTACAAATAATGAGTTTAAATATAGTAGAAAAAAGCAATTGAAAGTTGGACTTGTCTCTTTACTTGGAGGAGAACATTTAGGAACAGATAGGAAGAATGTGCAGAATGATTTAGAACCTTTTGGTTTGTTATATATTGGAGGAGTTGCTAAGGCACAAGGTTATGAAACACGAATTTTTCATCCATATCAAAAGGCTAATCCTGATGAAGAGAGTATTGCAAAGGCAGTTACTGAATTTAAACCAGAGATATTAGGAATTTCTTCTATGACTAATACCTTTAATCGTTCTGTTGCACTTGCTCAAAAAGTTAAAGCTAGATTACCTCATACTAAAATAGTATTTGGAGGAGATCATATTGGCACAAATCCTCGTGATGTTATACAAGGAAATGTAATTGATGTAGGAGTATATGGAGAGGGAGAAGAGACATTTAGGGAACTGCTTGAGAATTATAATGGCTCTGGAAAATCACTTGAGGAAATTAAAGGAATTTCTTTTGTAAAAAATAGAGAAATTATAATTACTGAGAAAAGGCCTCGAGTTATGGATAGAACACAATTACCTAAGCCGTTACGAGATGAAGAAATATTGAAGACAGCTAAAGTGGGAGTATTAATGTATCCTGCACCTTCTGAACAAACAGGAGCTGCAAGTTTACTTTTTCAGTTTGGTTGTCCATTTGGATGTAAATATTGTAGTGCTACAACCCTTTATGGAAGTAAATTAACGAGGAGTAGTGTTGAGTGTGTTGTTGAAGAGATGAAAGATTTGAAAGAACAATTTGGAATTAATACTGCTTTTTTTACAGATTTAACTTTTAATTTAAATTATAAGTTGTCTGAGGAATTATGTGCTAATTTAGAAAGAGCACAATTAGGTGTTAATTGGACTGCAATGGTAAGGCCAACTAGCCCTAATAATCAACCAATTCTAAAAGATTCTACTATTGAAGCAATGGTAGCGGGGGGATGCTCTAAAGTTGCATTTGGCATAGAAAGCTTCGAAGAATCTGCTATGCAGGCTTATCATAGACCTACTTCATTAGATGAAGACTACCGAACTTTAAGAAAAATTGATGAAGCAGGAGCATTATCCAAAGTATTTTTAATTCTTGGTCATCCTGATGAAACTTTAGAATATTATAATGAAGTAATTAGTGTCTTAAAAACATTAATGCCTGATGAAGTGAGAATTTCATTTTTAACTCCGTTCCCGGGAACGCCTCTTTGGAATGATTTGGAAGAGAAAAGAAATGAAGTGTTATTAACAACTAATTATGATGATTATACTACATTTAAACCAATTATGAAAATGAATCATATCTCTCCTGATCAGCTTATTAAACAAAGACAGAGAATTTTGCATGAATACTATAATTCCAATGAATATACAAGTCATGTGCGAAAAAAAGTAGCAAGAACGCCTAAATTTAAAAAATCATTTGATGAATTTAATGAAGAGTTAAAGCGAAGAGAATTAATTTAAAATTTGATAATCTCAAAATATTTAAATAGAGTATTTCCCTGAATTATTTATGGAGCTAGATAAAGCAATAAAAGAGAGGAAGAGTGTGAGAAAATATATTACTAAAGCACCTAACTGGAGAGAGATTATTGAGGCAATTGATGCTGGGCTTCAGGGACCTTTAGCTGGTAATATAGGAAGTGTAAGATTTATTCTTGTGAGTGATAGAGAATTAATTCAACAGCTAAAAGAAGCATGTCAGGAGGATTTTGTTGCAACTGCACATTATGTTGTTGTTGTTTGTTCTGATCCAAAAGATGTATTAAGAGCTTATGGTGAAAGAGGCGAGATTTATGTAAGACAGCAAGCAGGAGCAGCAATTGAAAATTTTCTTTTAAAATTAGTTGATCTTGGATTGTCAGGTTGCTGGATTGGAGATTTTGTTGAAGAACAAGTTAAAACTACTATAAGAACACCTTCAAATGTTTATATTGAAGCTGTTATTCCTATTGGATATTCTGCAGATAAATCAGTAAGAAAAAGAAAACCTTCAATGGATATGGCAATGTATTTTGATAAATATAAAAGCAGAGAAATGAAGCCTAAAAAACAAGTTGAGGCATTTTAATGACATTAAAATTTAAAACTGTTTCAGGTTGGTTACTTATTCTTTTGGGAATTATATTAATAATTTTCAGTCCGTTTGGATGTAAAATAAAATGCATTGAATCTTGTGCTCCCTATGATCTTGGGTGTTTTATATTATTTTTTAGCTTAGGGTTAATTTTAGGAGTGGTTGGTTTTATTTTGAATATTAAGAAAGAATATAAGAAAAGATTTAATATAAATTTTTAAAACTGTTTTTTTATTCTAAATTAGCTGCATATCTTAGAATTGCTCCAATGCCCGATAAATTAAAGAACTGCTCCCCTTCTCCTGTTTTTGTTGACACTATGTGTATTTCAGTACCCATTTCATCGGCTATTTTTATAAATTCTTTTGATTTTACTCTTGGAATTTTTTCAGATATTATAAGAATCTGAACTGCGCCTAGTTCAAGAGCTTTTTTCACTTTTTCTTCTCCATAGGTTGCTTTGTCTCGACTTTTTCCAAGAGTATTAAAAAAGGTCTCAAGAATTTTCTTTTCTTTTGTTATTTCCTGTTCTGCTAAAACATCCTTGCTTGCTTCAACTAGCAATTGAAGTCCGTGTTCATCTGCATATCCAATATCTTTGACTCCAATAATCTTACTTCTTAGAGCGGTAACAAGTTGACCTTCTTCTATAAATTCTTCTTTTGTAGGTATTGGACCGCCTATTAAAATTCCCTTTAATTTTGGCATATCAAAAAATGCATCTTTCATTGCTTCTGCAACACGTCTGAAAAATTCTTTTGCCAACCCTTCTGTTACTCTGTGAAATCTCTGTGATGAATTATGAACAAGAATATTATTTGCGAAAAAGTTTAATGCTTCTGTTTCGATATCAATCATATTAATTTTCTCTTTTTTATGTCTGATATTTAGAATTCTTACATATTTTAATCGATTATTTATTAGAATATCTCCGGATTTTAATTCGCTTGCATATGTTTCATAAGTTTTTCCTTGTTTTCTTAGGAAAAATTTATGGTCTAGTGAAGCTTTTATTAGATTTTTGTCCTGAGTTAAAATTTCAACATATTCTTCTTTTGTATTTTCCCATTTATTTATTACATTTGTTAATATTACATTATTAGCTTTAAAATCAACTGCGCGGATTTTATCTCTTTTTCTTATGTCTTTTATTTCAATTAACTCTCCGTTTTCGTTTTTTACTAGGGTTTCTGGAGATAAACATTGGCCTCCTGCCCTTATTTTTCCAGGGACTCCCGATGTCATCTTTTGAAGAACTTTAATTTGTGTTCCTTCTAAAATTCCTATTGTTGCTTCTTTTCTTTCTATTACTAGGAGACCATAAATTTCAGTTGTTTGTGTCATTTCTTTTAATGGATCAATAACAAATGTTTGGTCACACCTGTAAATTCTGACTTTTAATTCCTGCGGAGGTTCAATTGAGAAATATTGAATGTCTGGTTGACCTTCATTTAGGGAAATATTTCCACAATATATTGCAATTCCCTTTAGATATTTTTGAGGTCCAAGTTTTAATTCACGAATTATCTTTTCTAGAGCTTCAATTACATTATTTCTTGTTGTACGGCTTTTAATATTTGAAGCTGTTGATTTTTCACCTTCTAATTGCCTGACAACTGAATTAACATTGTATTCAGCAGGAATAAGGACAGTTACTAGTTCTGTATGGCGACCTCTATAGCTTTCCATCTTTTCTACAAATTCTTCAAGTTCAAGTGTTTTTGCATCTGTCATTAAAATAGAGAATTAAATCAGCTTATTAAAGATTATGGCATGCTCTTAGATCTTTTTCATAACTTTTGAGGTCTTTTGGTATCTTTATTCCATCAATATGGTCTCTTAAAGATATTGCTTTTTCTTTTTTTAGCTTCCATATTTGGCTGTTGAATTCGATTATTTTTTGAATGTCATTAAGTGAAGATTTTCCTTTTTTTGCTTTTGGAAAATTTGCAGATAATAGATCAATGCCTTTTTCTTTTCCGATAATTGATGTAATTTGCGGGTTTATTGGATATAATAAATATAAGAATCTTTCTAAGAGGAAGTGCAAGGTGTATCTGGCTGATTCGCTTTCTGATTTTGAAAATTTGTTTTCTTGATTGTAAGCACGGGCTTTAATTAACTCTAAGTAATGTGAAGCAAATGTTTCCCAGATAAATTCTCTTAGTTTTATAGCAGGGTGATAGAAGTTATATTGGTTGTAGGATTTATCTGAAAAATCTGTTAAGTCTTCTATATAATCAATGAATAATCTGTCTAATTTTGTTAAAACTACTTTTTTTGGCTTTTGAAATTGCATAATGAATTTTGAAATATTTAGGATCTTTGTCAAAGTTTTCAATTCTGATTTTATTTTTTCTTTTGAGCACATTATATCTTGTTTTGATAAATCTCCTTCTGTTGCTGCCCAAATTCTTATTGCTTCTGCACCGTATTCTTTGAGAAGTTCTTGAGGATTAATTACATTTCCAAGGGATTTTGACATTTTTCTTCCTTTTTCATCTAAAATGTGCTGATGAATCCAAACATCATTAAAACATGGTTTTCCTGTTTCTAAATATCCACGTAATAATGTGTAATATAACCAGGTTCTTACTATTTCTTTTCCTTGCGGTCTTAGAGTTGCAGGATATGCTTTTTTGAAAAAATTATTATCTTTTTTATACTGAAGAATGAATAATTCAGAGATTGAAGAATCAAACCAGGTATCAAAAACTCTTTCTTCACCAATAAATTTATTTTTAAAATCTTTAACTTTTCCTATTTTTTTCCCGCTTTTGTAAACTTCTGCATCTTGAGGGGCTGATTCTTTCCAGGGTTGATGGTATTTTCCAGGTTGTGGGATGGCAACTAATTGTTTGTCTTCTGAATACCATAACGGGATTGGTGTTGCATAAAATCTTCTTCTCGAAATTGGCCAATCTATTGCAATTGAATCAAGCCATGAATCAAGAATTTTTTTTGATTCTTTTGGATAAAAATTAATTTTATCTGCAATTTTTCTTATTTCTTTTTTAAATTCCATTTGTTTTAGATAAAATTCCTGCATTTCAATAAATTCTATTTCTACACCTGAGCGTTCAGAAATTGGAGTATTGTGAGTTATCTGAGTTTGGTTTACTAAAAGTTTTTTATTTCTTAGCTCTTCAATTATTTTTAATCTTGCTTCTTTTACTTTTAGGCCACTAAGAAATCCTGCATGTTTATTCATTGTACCATCTTTTTCTATTGCTATAACTGGATTTATTTTCATCTCCCTAAAAAACTGAATGTCTGTCAAGTCTCCTGCAGAACACATCATTACTAATCCGGTTCCTTTATCAATTTCTGCTGTTGGATGGGGCTTAATTGGTATTTCTTTATTGTAAATTGGAGAAATTGCTGTTTTTCCATTTAAATGAAAATATCTTTTATCTCCTGGATTGTAAATAACCATTCCACATGTGCATATTAATTCTGGACGTGTTGTTCCTATTATTATTTCTTCGCCTGTTTCTTTAACTTTCCATTTTATATCATTAAAAGTTGAAGGAATATCTTTATACTCAATTTCTGAATCTGCAACTGTTGTCTGAAGCTTTGAATCCCAGTTGTTAATTCTTTTATCTTCATATATAAGTCCTTTTTTATATAAGTCAATGAATGTTGATTGTGTTAATGTTCTGTATTCTGGTGCATCTGTAAGATAAACCGAGCCTATGTGATTGCCTTGCTTGTAGGATGTGAATGATATTCCAAGTTTTGCAAAACTATCTGTTGATTCAATTGAAATCTCACTTAATAATTTTTCACAATAATCAATAAATTCTTTTCTTGATAATTTAAATGCCGATATATTATATTTTTTTTCAGCTCCGATTTCGATTGGTAATCCGTTTCTATCAAGTCCAAGTGGGAAAAGCACTTCATACCCTTTCATTCTTTTATATCTTGCGAAAAAATCCATGTAACAATAAGTAATTGCGTGCCCTATATGGATTGGAGAATTAATGTAAGGTGGAGGTGTATCAATTGAATAGACTTTTTTGTTTTTACCTGTAAATTTAAAGAGCTCTGCATTTTTCCATTTTTCAGTTATCTGGTTTTCAATATCAACTGACCAGTTTTTGATTTCATTGAATTTTATTTCAGGCATGATTTAGATAAGATTGAGGGGATTAAAAGGTTTTTGTAAAAGAAATTAAATCAGATTTAAGCTTAAATAATTTAAAATTCCTGCAAAAGTCACCCATAGAAAATAAGGAACAAGAAGATATGCTGATCTTCTACTAATTGTAAAAGTTGTGAAAAATAAGAGAGCAATTGAAATCCATAGTAGAATAAGATCTATGAATGCACCTAAAATATTGTGATTGTTAAAGTATAAAATTGACCATAGAATATTTAACAATAAATTAACTGTAAATAAAATTGAAATAATTTTCCTTTGTTTATTGTTTTTACTTGATACCCATGCATAGTACATTGAAAAGGCAATCATAATATAGAGAATTGTCCATGCAATTGGAAAAACCCAACTTGGTGGAGTAATTGAAGGTTTTATTGAATTATACCATTGACTATTAACTGAACTTGTTGTAAATAAACTGCCTATTATTGATATAATAAAAACAATCAATAAACATGTAATAAGAACTTTCCAGTTGATTTTTGATGATGGAGATTTATGTAATCTTTTAGATTTTTTTCTCGCAATCTTTTTCATAATTTATCTAAGAAAATGGGATTTATAAAAGTTGTTTTTTAGAATTAAATTCCTGAAAAACAAAGCTTTAAAAATAGCTGTTTTATTGAAATATTATGGAATTTGAATTAGAAAAGTACGGAGCAGAAGGCGCTTCTTGCGCTGGTTGTTTTCATTGTTTCTAATTGTTATTCTAATATTTTTTCTGGGTTTTTGGATGTGAAAGATTTAAATTCTTTATTTTTGTTGTTTAGTTATAAATATGGCAGTTGTAGTTTAACGGTTAGAATTTGCGGTTGTGGTCCGCAAGACGAGGGTTCGACTCCCTCCTTCTGCTTGCAATTAAATAAAACTAATTCTTGGAGAATAACATGAGGAAAATTCAAATCGGAGTTATGGGTAGTGCTGCTGATCTTAATTATAAAATAGAAATAGAAAAAATTGCTGAGAAAGTTGGAGAACTCATTGCTAAATCAGGAAATATTTTAATTTATGGTGCAGAAAAAGATTATGATAGTTTATCTACTGTAGCTGCACGTTCTGCTAGAAATTTTAATGGATTAACTGTTGGAGTAACTTATGGAAAAAGTAAAAATATTTTTGATAAAGATGCGGCTGATATTTTAGTTGTATCTGGGCTTGAAAGAGGTGGAGGAAGAGAATTTGTTTTAATAAACTCATGCGATGTAGTTATTGGAATTAGTGGAGGTTCTGGAACACTTACTGAATTAGCAATTGCATATCAATTAGATATCCCTATGATTGTAATTGTAGGTTGTGGAGGATGGAGCGATAAATTAGCAGATTGTTATTTTGATAATAGAAAGAGGAGAAAAGTAATTGGGGTTAAAAGTCCAGAAGAAGCTATTAAAATTGCATTAAAGCTTGCAGAAGAAAATATAATGAAAGAATATTTAAACAATAAAGAAGATATTCTTGGAGAAGAGGGAAAATGAAAGAAACAGTGAAAGGGTTTAGAGATATTGAAGGAGAAGAAAGTGAAAAGAGAGCTAGAATAAGAAAAATTATAGCCGAAGAGTTTGAACTATATGGATTTGAACCTGCTGAAACACCAGTAATTGAATATGAAGATTTTGTCAGAGGAGAAAATAAACAAGATGAAGCTGTGAGTGATATTTTTAAATTAAAAGACAAAGGAGATAGAAATCTGGCTTTAAGATATGAATTTACTTTTCAATTAAAAAGATTAGCTGAGAATAAAAAGTTGCCTTATAAAAGATATCAAATAGGAGAAGTATTCAGAGATGAGCCAATTTCATTAAATAGATTCAGGCAGTTTACCCAATGTGATGTAGATATTGTTGGTTCAACAATTAAAAGTGAAGCAGAAATTTTATCAGTTGTTAAAAGGTTATTTGAAATATTGAAAATTAAAAATACTATTTATATAAATAATAGGAAATTATTAAATGAAATTTTATCAGAGCAAAAAATTGAGAATAAGAATGAGGTGATGAAAGAAATAGATAAGATGGATAAATTGCCTGAAAAAGAGATTATTGAAAATCTTAAGAAGTTTAAAGCAGAAAAGATTATTAAAATTTTAAAGAATAAAGAAGATTATTTTAAAAAATTCAAAAGTTATGAGGAAATTGAAGAACTGAAAAAATACTGTAAAATGTATAATGTTAAGGTTGAATTTCAACCATTTCTTGTGCGAGGGTTGAGTTATTATAATGGTTCAATATTTGAAATAAAAAGTGAATTAAAAGAATCAATTTCAGGAGGAGGAAGCTACAATGTTAATGGTATTCAGGCAACTGGAATATCTTTTGGACTTGATAGACTTGCTTTTGTTTCTAAAATTGCCATTGAAAATAATAAAGTGGTAATTATTTCTCTTGACCAGGATAAGAAATCAATTGAGTTAGCTGAAAAACTTCGAAATGAAAAAATAAATTGTGTTTTAATGTTTGGAAAGCCTTCCAAAGCTTTGGAATATGCAAATGCCTATAAAATAAAATATGCCGTTTTCTTAGGTGAAGAAGAGGTTAAGAAAAAGAGATTTAAAATAAAGGATTTGAAGACAGGCAAAGAAGAAAATGTTTCTGAAAAGGATATGGTGAAAAAGCTCCTTCGCAAGTTTTAAAAAGCTGATGGTTTTAAGATAATTATGGCAAGTGATAGTCAAGTAAGCATGCCCGGAGTTTTTGGCGGCTTAATGAGATATAACGAAGAGTATGACAGCAGGATAAAAATAAAACCTGAACATGTAATTATATTTGTAGTTCTGCTTGCTGTTTTAGTTCTTGGCTTTAAGTATTTTGCACCTATTGCAGCTTGAAGAGAAAATCTGACCGTTGATACTCCTAGTATATTTTCAAATGATTTTTATTTAGTAATAATATTTATATAGTAAATTATATTTCTTTTTTTATGAATATTAATCCGGCACAGATGAAGGCAATGATGAAACAGATGGGTATTAATCAGAAAGAGATTGATGCTTTGAGAGTAATAATTGAAACTGAAACTGAAAATATTGTGATTGAGAATCCATCGGTTATGGAGGTCAATATGCAGGGAAACAAGAGTTGGCAGGTGTCTGGTCAGGAACATATTGAAGAAAAAGGAATTTCAGAAGAGGATATTAAAATGGTTATGGAAAAAACCGGAGCAACTGAGAATGATGCCCGAAAAGCTCTTGAAAAAACTGGAGATATTGCTGAAGCTATAATTGAATTGAGCTAAGGCTTATAATTAAATTAAAAATCTAAATCTTTAAAATGAATAAGATAAATAATGTGTTTGAAAATATGGTTGATTTTGCTGGAAGATCTTTAGATGGAGAAATTGTCAGTCAGAGTTTATTAGACCCTGTTAAAAAAAGAGAAATTAACAGAAGAGTTAATGAAATAAATAACTGTCATACTTTTATGTTATATAAGGCATGTGATATTCATCCAGATGACCGGGAGAAATATATTAATATTCTTGCTTATATGGGATTTTAGTATCAGATAGTTTTTTATAGTAATTTTTAATTGAATTTCTATGGATGTTTCAAAATTAGCTCCTGGAACTTTTGTTCAATTGCATACTAAAAAAGGAGATTATGAATGCACTATTCTTGAGTCTCCAAATCCTGAAATTATTCTTGTAAAATTAAATTCAGGATATAATGTTGGTGTAAGAGAAGAAGAGATATTAAATGTTAAAGTGTTGAAGAAAAAAGATCAAAAAGAAATTAAAGAACAGCCTTTAAAATTAAAAAAAGATTTGCCAAATATTGCATTAATTGCAACTGGGGGAACAATAAGCTCGAGATTAGATACAAAATTAGGAGGAGTAAAATGGCTTACAAATCCTGAGGAGTTATTGAAAGTTTATCCTGAACTTTTGAATATTGCAAATATCTCAAAAATTGAAACTCCGTTTATGAAAGCCAGTGAAAATATGGGGCCTGAAGACTGGGAGATATTGGCTGAAACTGCTGGGAAATTATTAAATGATCCAAATATTAATGGTGTAATTATTACACATGGAACTGATTTTCTTGGATATTCTGCTGCTGCATTATCTTTTGCATTAAGAAATTTGAATAAACCTGTTGTTTTAACTTACAGCCAGAGAAGTTCTGATAGGGCAAGCAGTGATGCTAGATTGAATTTAATTTGTTCTGCTAAAATTGCTGTCTCAAATATAGCAGAAGTTGTTTTAGTTGGTCATGGGAATTTAGATGATGAATTTTGTTATGCTCTTAAGGGTTGTAAAGTAAGAAAAATGCATAGTTCTAGAAGAGATACTTTTAGACCAATTAATTCACAGCCCATTGCAAAAGTATGGCCTAATAAAATTGAAATGATCTCTGAATTTAAGCCGCGCGATAATGGTAGAAAAGTGGAAGTTGTAAATAAATTTACTAGCAAAGTTGCATTGGTAAAATTTTATCCAGGCCAGGACCCTGAAATACTTGAACATTATTTAGATAAAGGGTATAAAGGAGTGGTTATTGAAATGTCTGGGCTTGGACATGTATTAACAGGAGAGGCAAAGAATAACTGGCTGCCTAAATTAAGAAAAGTAATTAGAGAAGGAATGATTGTTTGTGCTGCCCCCCAAACACTTTATGGGCGTTTGGATTCTTGGGTTTATTCTGTTGGCAGAGAAATTGCAGATACCGGAGTTATTTATTTAGGGGATATGTTACCTGAAACTGCTTTTGCTAAGCTCTCTTTGATTCTTGGAGAAAAATCTTTATCAAAGACAAAAGAGCTTGTAAGAGAAAATATGCTTAGAAACTGGTCAGGCGAGTTTAATAATAAGATTACTGAAAAAGAGTTTTTGAACTGACATGTCAAGATTTATTATTTGATGCTGTAAATCTTGAGCATACTCAAGAACTTAAATATACTCCAAACTTTAGTCCGAAAGGTATTGACATAATGTTTTTAACTTCTTCTTTAATAGAATATTTAATATAATAACTAAAAGTTAATTAAAAATTATTATTTGTATTAACTTTTAAATAGTAACAGATGAAAACATTTATAAATAGTTCATTGTTGATTCGAAGTATGAGCAGACGTTACTTTAATCTAAATAACGAAATTGTAGCCAATTCTTTAGATAGTTTAGATGCTCTGGATGATCAGAAACCTGTTATTGTAGGCGGACTTGCAATACAATTAAATGCAGTTGAAAGAAAGAAATTATTAAGAAATACTCCAGATGTAGATATTTTAGTTCCTGAAAATCTTGAGTATAAGTCTTTTTTAACAAATATTTATCCAAAAGTATCTAGTTTTTTAAAAGATATTGATTATAGAGTTCAACCTAAAGAAGGAAGAGGGAATAATGCTGTTAGAGTTATGCATAATCAAAATCGTGAAGATGAAGAAGTATTTTTTATGCATTGGACTGTTTTTTCCCCACAAGTTTATGAAAATATGAAGGATTATGTAGCCCGCCAATTAAAATATGCTAAAATAATAAGATATTCTCCATTAAGAAGGCCTGTAAAAGTTGCTTGTTTAGAAGAAATTATTCCGCTTAAGGTTCAAAGATCAATTACTTTTTCAACTGGTGGAAATGAGGCGATTGTAGGACCTGTTTATTCTTCTCTTGTTGAGAGTGCTAAAAATGAGGATTGGGGATTTTTAGCTTCAATGCCACTTTTGCAATGGCAATGTGTTATTGAGCGGTTGCAGGAAAATTTGATTGATGAATCTCAAATTAATCCTCATATTTTGGGAACATATAAATTAAGTAAAGATATATATGATATTTGTCTGGCTGCAAAAGTTATTGCAGATGACCCTAATGGATTTGATAATCATAGATACAGGGAAAATATGAGAAGAATTGTTGATAGAAAAAGGTAAATTCAATAAAACATTTAAATATCTGTTTCTTTTTCTTTTTGTATGGATTATTCAAATATTGGGATGAAAGCAGGACTGGAAATACATCAACAGTTAGATACCTTGAAATTATTCTGCAATTGTCCTTCAATTCTCCGAAATGACACTCCAAATTTTGAAATAAAAAGAAAACTTCATGCAATTGCCGGCGAGACAGGTGAGATTGATCAGGCTGTTAAGCATGAAGCTGAAAAAGATAAAGATTTTATTTATCAGGGTTATGATACAACTTGTTTGGTTGAGCTTGATGAATCCCCACCTGAAATGATTAATAGTGAAGCCTTAAAAATTGCAATACAAGTTGCATTGCTTTTGAACTGTGATATAATTCCTGCAACACAAATAATGAGAAAGACAGTTATTGATGGTTCTAATACTGGAGGTTTTCAAAGAACTGTTTTAATTGCAAGAAATGGTCTTGTTGAAACTAATTATGGGAAGGTTAGAATTGCAACAGTTGCATTAGAAGAAGATGCTGCAAGAATCATTGAACAGGGTGATAAAAAAACAATTTATAGGCTCGATAGATTAGGAATTCCACTTTTAGAAGTTTCTACTGAACCTGATATGAATAATCCTGAACAGGTTAAAGAAGTTGCATTGCATATTGGAGATATTTTACGTGCATGTAAAGTTAAAAGAGGAATTGGAACAATAAGGCAGGATGTAAATGTTTCAATTTCAGGACATCCAAGAGTTGAAATAAAAGGATTTCAGGATGTGAAAATGTTTGTCAAGACAATTGAGAATGAAATTGAAAGGCAAAAAAAAGATAAAAGCGGAAAGTCTGAAGTTAGAAAAGCTAATGCTGACGGTACAACCACTTTTATGAGGCCGATGCCTGGAGCTTCAAGAATGTATCCTGAAACTGATTTACCGTTGCTTTTAATATCAAAAGATATTATTGATGGAATTAAATCAGACCTTCCAAAATTAAGGGCAGATATAAAAGAAGAGCTTAAGGCACATGGATTAAATGAAGAAATGATTAAACTAATTGTTTCTGAAAATAAAATTGATGATTTTAAAGAGTTAATTCATTTGACTAATGATTCTAATTTAATTGTTAAAATGTTAATTCTTTGGCCAAAAGAGTTTTCAGTAAAAGAAAATATTTCAATTGTTAAAATTGAAGAAAAGATAAATCTTGATATTATTGAAACAATTCTTCAGGCAGTTAATAAAAATAAAATTGAAAAGCATGAAATTCAAGGAATATTACTGGAAATTATAAAAGGAAAAGGTTTAGATGAGATTTTAAGTTCTGAGAAAAGCAATAGTGATGAGATTGAACAAGAAGTAATTAAATTAATAAAAGAAAAGCCCGGTCTGACAATTAACGCATATATGGGATTAATAATGGCTAAGTTCAAGGGCAAAGTTTCTGGAAAAGTTGTTGGCGAGGTCTTGGGCAAGTATGTTCGATCATAGAAATAAATAAAAACTTACTGATATTTATTTTATATGGTTAAAAAGAAAGATAATTTTGAAAAACATGCCTGCGCTTTCAAAAATGAAGGTGAAGTTGAAGAAGAACTTGAAGAGGATTTTGTTTCATTAGAGGATGTTGAGGGCGAGCATTTTGCAGATGAAGATTTAGAGTGAAAACTATTTGGGAAATAAAATAGTATTAATTAATAATCATTATTCTTGAAAATATACTATGCTGATTCATAATTAAGATATTTTTTTAATAACTTTTATTTAATTTGAAATAATAAACTTCTTTGAAATATATTATTCTTATTTTTATGATTAAAAAGGTTTTATAAATACTGTTTTCTTATATTATTCAAGGAGGTGAAAATGACAACAGGATTAGAAGGTTTAGATTTAGCAACTTATCTTGGAGTTTCGGTTGTATTTCTTGTAATTATTGCAATTTGGAGTTTAATATGGAAAGGAATTGCATTGTGGAAAGCAGGAAGAAAAAACCAACCAATATGGTTTATAGTATTACTTGTGATAAATACATTAGGAATACTTGAAATATTGTATATATTCTGGTTCTCAAAGATGACTGGAAAAAAACAAGAAGTACCTAGATCTAAGAAAAAGAGAAGGTAAACATTTTTATTATTTTTTTATTATTTTTTATTGAATGGCAAGTTTTAAATATATTATCTTTTGTTAATTAAGTATGGAAAGGACTTATATTAGTGATGCTTTTGAGAAAAAAGGAAAAGTTTTGCTTAAGGGCTGGGTGCATGAAGTAAGAGATTTAAGTAAAGTTAGATTTGTAATTTTAAGAGATACTTCTGGAACAATTCAAACTGTTGGAATTAAAGGAGAGACTACTGAAAAAGCTTTTGAAACAATGAAAGAGATTTCTCGAGAAACTGTTGTTGAAATTGAAGGAGAAGTTAAAGATTCAAAACAAGCTCCTGGTGGTAAAGAGGTTTTAATTAGTAAGATTGAAATCATTGCAAGAGCGGAACATCCTCTGCCAATTGATGTAAGCGATTTTTCAAAAACAGAATTGCCAAAAAGGTTAGATTATCGATTTTTAGATTTACATAGAAAAGAAACTCAGGCGATTTTTAAAATTCAGTCTACAATTCAGCAGGCATATATGGAATTTATGATTAAAGAAGGGGCAGTGATGGCTCAGTTTCCATCTATAATTGGTTCTTCAAGTGAAGGCGGAACTGATTTATTTAATGTTCAGTATTTCGAGAAAAAAGCTTGTTTATCACAGAGCTGTCAATTGTATAAACAGATGCTTGCTTGTTCAATGGAAAAAGTTTTTGCTATTTTTACTGTATGGAGAGCTGAAAAACATAATACTATCAGACATTTAAATGAATCAAGACAGTTTGATTATGAACAGGCATTTGCAGATGATAAAATTGTTATGGATGTTTTATGGAAATGTGTTCAATATATAGTTAAAAGAGTTATGGAATTAAATAAAAAAGAATTGGAAATTTTAAATGTTAAATTAAAAGTACCTGGTGTGAAATATATGACTTTTAATGAAGTTACTGAAATAATGAAAAAACATAAAATTCATGTTGGAAAAGATGATTTATCAGGAGAAGCTGAAAAGAAATTAGGTGAAATGCATCCTGATACAATTATTTTTGTTCATGATTGGCCGATAAGCGGAAAGCCATTTTATATTATGCCTAAAGGAAAAGATTTGAGCTATGGATTTGATGCAATTTATCAGGGCATGGAAATTAGTTCAGGTGGACAGAGAATTCATATTCCTGATTTATTAATTGAAAGACTGAAAGTTAAAGGTTTGAATCCTAAAGATTTCAAAGCTTATGTTGATAGTTTTAGATTTGGAGCTCCTCCGCATGCGGGTTGGGGTATTGGTCTTGAAAGATTAACAATGCTAATTTTAGGACTGCAAAATATAAGAGAAGCAGTTTTATTCCCGAGAGATAGAGATAGATTAACTCCTTGATTACTTGCTAATTAAAATTGTTGGATAATTTTTATTTTTTATAGGATTTAAAGGAATTACTGAACTTATAATTCTCTTTGTTAAACTTTGTTTGATTACTGGAAGGTTTCCCATTTCAATTAATAATGGCTCGTTTGTTGATGGATCTTCCATTTTTAAAAGAACGTAATCAACTAGTTGATTATTTATTTCTCTAATGCCTCTTGTTCTTCCATATTTTACTTCAAAATCACTAACACATTCTGAATAGCTTGTCCAACCGTTTTTGTCTGTTGATACAATGTTTGATATTTCTGAACTTAAAATTGTTAGTTTATGTTTTTTTGATCTTTGGTCAGTGTCTAAACTTGAATTTGCTCCTTCAATAATTGATGGACTGAAATTAGAAAGATATTCATTGTTAAGTATTACTTCTGAATTTTTTGCTTCATCAAAAAGAACAATCTTTCCATATCCTGCATGGGGAAATGCATTTTTATCAAGCCAACAAGAGACATGGGGTATTTCTGCACCTAATTTATTTTGAAGATAATGTGCTATATGGTAGTAGAAACTTATTGCTTGATCATGTCTTAGAAGACTTAGGGCTTCGACTTTTTTTAGTTCACCATTTCTTCTTAAGTTTATCATCTTTTTATCTCTATTGCTTTATTTATAAGTTTTACTGCACTAAATTTTTTAGTGCTACTGGATAGTTGAGAATTTAGCTTTAATTAATAAGATTATTGTTTATTGTTTATCTTTATGATAAAGGTCTAAGAGAAAAAGAGCATCTTTGGTTTTATCATAGAAATATGATAACCTAAATTGACTTACATAAACTTCTCTTGTTCCCTTTCTTCCAAATCTCATTGGTTTTCCGATTTCTGGATTTTCTATAATTTTTTGAATTAATTTTTGGATATGCAAAACATAGGAGTTATCAAGTTTTTCTATTTGTTTAATAAAATTTGGAGAGCGAGTTATTTCCCTCACCATTTTACCAAGATTTCATCTCCTTAAAAAATTCTTCTGCACTCATGCTAATTCCTTTGCCACTTTCTATTTCTTTCCAGGCCTCCTCGGTTCTTCTTGCAAATTCTAAATCTTCTTCAATGTTCTTATCAAAATCATCTGCTTTTTTAAAAATAAGCTGATTATTATTTTGTATAACTACAAGTTTGTCTCCTTCTTTAAAATTTTTTCTCATGTTAACTGGAATAACAACTTGCCCTTTAGAACTTACACGAGTTATATCTATATTTGCCATAAGTAAGATATATCTTACTAGTATATAAATCTTGTGGTTTTTTCTTCTTTTTTTGTGATTGTTTATCCTTTAATCCTATACCTTTTTAAATTACCTCTTTCTGGTTTTATTATGGCAAGCGAATTAATGTGGAGAAGGCTTTCTGAGTTAGAAAAAAAAGAAATTGAAAAAAAGGCAAAAAAAGTTATGGAAGATTTTGCAAAGACTCTTGAAAAACTTCCTGCAAGAAAAGAAGGAATTGTTGAAAGGGAAGTTTTTGAGCGTGAGGAAAATAATCTCTTTGAATCTGATAAAGATTTCAGAATGATAATGCTTGAAAATGCGCCTAAAAAAGAGGATAACTGTATAATTGGAGAAAAGGGGGCATGGGTGGAAAAATGAATGCTCTTGAAAAATTACAGCTTATTAAATCGGGAAAATTAAAAGCAGTTGATAATATTAGTGGTTTTTTAGAAGTAATTGAAAAAGATAATTTTAAAGGTAAGAAAATTAATGCTGTACTTGTTATTAATAATAATGCAATTGCAGATGCTAAAGCTGTTGATGAAAAAATTAAAAGCGGAAAAAAAATAGGTAGGTTAGGAGGGTTAGGAATAATTATAAAAGCAAATATTTGTGTTAAGGGACTTGAATGCAATTGTGCAAGTTTGACTCTTAAGGATTGGATTGCCGGTTATAACGCAACGGTTATTGAAAAAATAAAAAAAGAAGATGGAATAATTTTAGGCATGGCAAATATGGATGAGTTTGCATGTGGAGGATCAGGTGAAACATCTGCTTTTGGGCCTACAAAAAATCCAGTTCAATTAGATTTGATTCCGGGAGGAACATCAAGTGGCAGTGCAGCTTCTGTTGCTGCAGGATTTTGTGATTTGGCTTTGGGAAGCGATACTGGGGGGAGTATTAGAAATCCAGCTTCACATTGCGGAGTAGTAGGAATAAAACCCAGTTATGGTTTTGTTTCAAGATATGGGTTAGTTGATATGGCAATGAGCTTTGATCAAATCGGAGTTATTGGAAAAGATATTGAATCAACTGGATTATTATTAGATGTTATTAAAGGATATGATGAAAAAGATCCGACAACATATAAAAGAAATGACATTAAGATTCAAAATCCTGGAAAAATAGTTATTGGTGTTATAAAACCTCTGGCAAAATTAGATGTTCAGAGTTTAATTGATAAGAAAATAAAAGATGCAGTTGAAAAATATAAATGGCAGAAAAAAGAAATTGAAATTAAATATATTGATGCTGCAGTTCAAACTTATTATCCAATTGTTTATACAGAAGTTTTTTCAGGAACGAGAAAATTTGACGGAAGAAGATTTGGAAAAAAAATTGAAGATGTTGCAGGACCTGAATTATTAAGGAGAATTTTAGGTGGAAGCGAAATAACAAAAGCAGAATATGAAGGCAGATATTATAAAAAAGCCTTAGAAGTAAAAGAAATAATTAAACAAGAATTTGAAAAAGCATTTGAAAAGATTGATTGTATTATTATCCCGACATGTCCTGGGCTTCCCTGGAAAATTGGAGGGTCAATGTCTGTTGAAGAAATTTATGCTTATGATGCTCTTACGATTCCAGCAAATCTCGCAGAGATTTGCGCGTTAACAATGCCTGCTGGAAAAATTAATGAAGTTCCAGTTGGTCTGCAGATAATGTGTGCTAAAGGAAATGAAGGAAAATTATTTAGTATTGCGAGAGAGATTGAGAAGCTGTAAATTATTTACTTCATCATCCCTTTGATTTTATGATAGTTTTCTTTTGTAAATGAGATAACTTTCTCTGCATATTCTTTATCAATAATTGTTCCGTAGTAAAGCATACCATTTCTAAAAAATCTCATTTGATCTGCAAATTGAACATCTTTTTCTTTAAAATTTAATATTCTTAAGAATGAAACTTCTGCTTCATGAGCATGATAACCAGAAGCATTATATCCTTCAAGAAGCATTTTAGCTCTTACTAATTCCATCAGCATGTCATAGCAATTCTTAACATAGTTATTTGCATTATCATTATTAATGCCCATTTTATTTATTAGTTCCAATAGATAAATATAACTCTGCTCTGATTCTTTTATAAGAAATTCTGCTCGTGATTTATCTGAACTTTGTTTTTTAACGATTCCTTCTTTAATAAATTCTTGAAAATTTTTTATTGGTTTCATAATTCTACCCCTCCATATAAAATAATACCATTAAAGAGATTTTCCTTTAAATTTTTATGAATTTCTTTAAATGAAGTATAAAAATTAATATTTATTTTCCTCTCGAACATAATCTCAAATTTCTCTAAATTAGTTAATTTTTCTTTCCTACCAATAATTGCAATATCAATATCTGAATGGATAGTGTCTTCACCCCTCGAATAACTGCCAAATAAAATTATGGTTGCACCTGCAAACTCTTTTTCAATAAAGTCTGCAAATCCTGATTCATAAATTAGCTTTAAATTATCTATTTTTTTCATCTGCATTACTTTGTAGTTTTCTCTATTTACTTCAATAGATAATCTTCCAGAATTTTTGTCTTTTTCTGCTTTTATCAAATCTTCTTTTAATAATAATGGCAGAGCTTTTGAGACTGCAGGCTGTGAAACCTTTAGATTTTTTGCTATTCTCAATGCATTTAAAGAAATTCCTGCCTTCACGAAAAGCAGTCTTAGTATTCTCTGCTGAAGATTTGTTAATTTTAGTTCATATATATTTACCATAGTTAACATATATTAACTTTAGTTTATAAATATTGTGATTCTTTTGTTGCGAGAGAGATTGAGAAGCTGTAAGATTTATTAATAGGTTATTCTTAAATATCTTATGAAAAAGAATCAAAAAGAGAAAATTCTTAGAGGAATTTTATGGGCTTTAGGAATAATTGCATTAATTTTGCTGTTGTATGGCATAGTTAAAATGTTGATTTAAAATGTTTGCTGATGATAAAATGAAACATTATACATTTTTCAAACCAACATTACTAAAAATAATATTAGCAATTGTTATTTTTATAATCGGCTTATTTTCTTATTCTTATATGCTTAGTTGCTCTATAAGTTTTGTTGAAAATTTTACATGTTATTTTATTAAATTTGTTGCATTTATTTTTGCATTAGAATTGTTTATCGCTTTGATAATTAATAATTTTTTTAATCTGCCGTTTAATGATTTTAATAGCCCAATAGTTTTAATTTTACAGATTATATATTCTTATTTAGTTGCATGTTTTGTGTTTTGGATTATTGCTTTAGTGAATAAATGGAAAAAATAGTTATACTTATTTATGAAAGGTATTATCATTAAATTTAAATAATAAAATTATTTCAATGTAAAATGATAATTAATAATGTTAGGATTGAGTGGCTTGGGCATGATGGCTTTTTAATTACAACTTTAGATGGAAAGAGAATTGCAATTGATCCATTTAAAATTAGCAATACTATTAAACCTGTTGATATGATATTAATAACTCATCCACATCCAGATCATTGCAGTATAGAAGATATAGGTAAATTGACAAAAGAAGGAACTCAAATTGTTATACCTATTGGTTGCCAGAGTAAGGTAAATAGAATTGATGGCCTGAAGATTAATATAGCAAATGTTGGAATTAAAATTAAAGTTGATGGAATTTCATTATATCCTTTTCCAGCTTATAATACTAGTAAAGAATTTCATCCTAAGGCAGAAGACTGGATGGGTTATATTGTAAAATTAAAAGATGTTATGATTTATCATGCAGGCGATACTGATAAAATTCCTGAGATGGAAGGATTAAAGTATATTGCTCAGGAAGGTGAAAAAGTAATTGCTCTTCTTCCTGTATCTGGACATTATGTAATGGATGCTAAAGAAGCTGCTGAATCTGCTGCTTTAATAAATCCTGCAATTGCAATACCTATGCATTATGGTTCTTTAGTTGGGGAAGAAGATAATGCAAAAGAATTTGTTGAATTTTGTAAAATTAATGGTATAAATGCTGAAATATTAAATAAAATATAATTCTTGACATTATTTAATTAATAGTATCTTATTATGGAAGTATTTAAAAGCTAATTTTATTTATTTAATTTGTAATGACAGAAAGAGACATTATTTTAGAGCGTATGTATGACGATATTGCTAATGTTGTTAAATCAATTCCTTTTTATTTTGCTGAAGGATGTGTTTTATTTTATTTTGCGATTAATCCCACTGTTGATTATGCAGTAAGAATGGGCAATGAAATTTTCCCGCCTGCAAAACATAGTAGAACAATTAACGAACATGAATATACTTTTCAAGAAAGAATGGATTATGCTTTAAAAGTTGAAAAACAAAAAGAACTTAAAAGAGATATTGCTGCAATGGAAGCAAATATGATGGATGAACTTGATACAAGAATAAGAAAAAGCAAATTTGTTCCATTAAAATTGAGTTGTTCAAATTATAAAAGATAAAAATCCTATATCTTTCATAAGAATAAACTATATAAACGGCTGGTTCTTGATTTTGAATTAATAATTGAAAGGAGGTATAAAAAAAGAGAAAATGGTATTGGATTTTGCAAAAGAGGCAATTGAACATGCTTCAACACATAGCATTAATTTCGAAGAACTTAAAGCTGGAAAAGCAAATATTAAAGTTTTCGGAGTTGGAGGTGCTGGTTGCAATGCTGTAACTTGGTTATTTAACAAAGGAATAAGCGGAGCAACTGTTTATGCAGCTAATACAGATGCTTTACATCTTAGCATTACAAAATCAGATGAAAAGATTTTGATTGGTAAAGAATTAACAAGAGGACTTGGATGTGGCGGATATCCAAATAGAGGAAGAGAAGCTGCAAAAGAGTCTTTGGCTGAAATTAAGAAATCTGTTTCAGGCGCAGATATGGTTTTTATCTTATCTGGTGAAGGAGGCGGAACAGGTACAGGAGCTGCACCGGTTTTTGCTCAGATGTCAAAAGAAGCTGGAGCTGTTGTAATAGGTGTTGTAACAATGCCCTTTGAATGTGAAAAATCAAGAATTGATAAAGCAGAATTTGGTTTACAAGAATTAAGAGATGCAGCAGATACATGTATTGTTATTGATAACAATAGACTTGTTGATATTGCAGGAAATTTACCAATTGAACAAGCATTCGCAGTTGCAAATGAACTGGTTAGTACAATGATAAAAGGAATCGTGGAAACAATTACCTTGCCTTCATTGATCAACCTGGACTATGCAGATGTTTCTTCTATTATGAAGAACGGCGATGTTGCAGTTATTGGAATTGGAGAATCTGACACTCAGAATAGAGTTGATGAAGCAGTTAGACAAGCTTTAACACATCCATTGTTGGATGTTGATTACCGTGGAGCAACTGGAGCTTTGATTCACATAACATGCGGTCCTGATATGAAGCTGGAGGAATTCAGCAATATTGGATTGCTTATTACTGAGAATCTTAATCCTGAAGCACAGGTAATTATTGGAGCAAGAATTAATAAAGAATTTGCTGGAAAAATCCGTGTTATAACAATTATGACCGGAGTTAAATCTCCATATGTTCTTGGAAGACCTGCTTTTGAAGCAACATCAATGAAGTCGCAGATGTCTGAATTAGGCATCCAGACTTTTAGATAAGCTTAGAATAAATAGGCAGTTTTTAATTTATTTTTTGCCTTTTTTATTTTTTCTATATAAAATTTTAAATAGTACGATTAATAGAATTTTTTATGAATGATCAAACTATTTTTAATACAGAGAAAGCTATTTATTATGGAGAATTAGCAGATCATGATGTTCGACAGGCTTTTAGAGAAGTTAGGCTTGAAATTCTTAATTCTCAAGATAAACTTAGAAAGACTTTGCCTGAAGGTAAAATAAATACTCTTTTACATTTAGTTAGAATTACTGGAGAAGATAGTTTACGTTTTGATGAAGAGTATACATATCATATTGCAGAAAGATTGGGTGTTAAAAGATCTGAGTTAAAAGGTAATTGGTATTATGGTTTAGGGTATTATGTCGAATTATTAGAAGAGGAAATTAGGAAATATAGAGATAATTAATTTTTTACAAAAATATTTAAATGTTTAATAGTTAATTTTAATATGAATGGCCTTGAAGATATTATGGGAATGATAGCTACTGAATGTGTAGAAAATAATCCTGTAAAGAAGGATCTTAATTTACCGCCGATTCATTATATTTATCAAGTTATTTTAGGTAATGATGGGTATTATAAGGAAGTTGAATAAGAATTAATTTTTTATATAAATATTTAAAAACTATTAAAACTAATATTTTATATGAAAGAATTAAGTGATATAGAAATAGAAAATAATGAAGCTTATGCTCAGGGAGTTGAAGAAGGTCAAAATGTCGGGGCAGTTGGTTTTTTAATGCACACTATAGGTGGATTTAGCCCACTTAGTATGCTTTCTGATGAAAGAGGAAAAGAATTGCAGGATATTCATGAAAAAGGATATCAAGAAGGATATTTTAGTAAATAAAGAAAATTAATCTTATATAATTTTAATGTTTATTTTGAGATATTGGAACAAGCTCATTCTATTAGTTATTAATTTATGATTCAGTCTGGACCTATATTAATATAGATCTTTTTCTATTTCATAGAGCTCCATAGAACTTTTAAACTACTATTTCTTAGAGTTTTTATGGAATTAACAAAAGAGACAATTGATGAAATTGACAACTCAAGAGATATTGAAAATATGAAAAGAGTAGAGGCAGCACTTTTTATATCTGGGAAGTTTTTGAGCACACAGGAGTTAGTTGCACTTACAGATTTGAATCCTATACTGTTAGATCAAGTTTTGGCTAAATTAACTGAGAAATATGATGATGGTTCAGCAATTGAAGTTGTTAAAAAAGGAGAACTGTGGAAAATGGATGTGAAAAATGATTATATTGAAATTGTTAATAAAATGGCCACAGGAAATGATGAATTTTCAAAAGCTGAGCAAGAGACTTTAGCAGTTATTGCTCATAAAAAAATAATAACTCAAGCAAAAATTATTGCCATGCGCGGAAATAAAGCTTATGATCATGTTAAAAAGTTTTCTGATCTTGGATTAATTAAAACTAAAAAAGCAGGAAGGACAAAAGAACTGTCATTAAGCGAAGAATTTTACAATTATTTCAGTGTAGGAAAATCTGATAAAGAAGGGGAGTAAAATGCTGATAAATTTTATTGAATTTGTTTTTTTCTTTTATATGTTTGTTGGACTTTACATGCTAAGTCTTTTTATAATTATTTTTTTAAGAAATCGGAAAAATCTGTTTTCTTATCCTGAAGCTAAAATTGAACCGGTAAGTATTATTGTTCCGTGCTATAATGAAGCTGAATCGATTGGAGAAGCTATTGAAGGTTTATTAGCTTTAGATTATCCTAGAGACAAAATAGAAATAATTGTTGTTGATGACATGTCTAAAGATAATTCAGTTGAAATTGTAAATAAGTATACTAAAAAATATAAGAATGTTAAATTAATAATTAATTCTCATAATTCTGGTGGAGCTGCAGAGCCAACAAATATCGGAATAATGGCTGCAAAATATAATTATATTGCTGTTGCTGATGCTGATTCAATTCCTAAACCTGACGCTTTAAAGAAAATGATTGGATTTTTACAGAATGATAAAACTGTTGGTGCTGTAACTTGCTCTGTTCTGGCAAAACATCCGAATAATTTTATTCAAAAATTGCAGGCAGTTGAATATGCAGTAATTGCTTTTGGAAGGAAATTATTAGATTTAGTTGATGCAGTTTATGTTACTCCTGGACCTTTTGCATTATATAAAAAAGAGGTATTGGTTGAAGTAGGATTGTTTGATAAGAAAAATATCACACAGGATATTGAAATTGTTTGGAGGTTATTGTCTAGGGGATATAAAGCTAGAATGTGTTTGGCAACAAGTGTTTATTCAAAAACTCCAAATAAGTTTAAGGCATGGTTCAAACAGAGAATAAGGTGGAGCATAGGCGGAACTCAAACTTTATTAAAATATAAAAGTCAGGTTTTTAAAAATGGTATGCTTGGAGCTTTTATTATTCCTTTTTTTGCTTTTTCTCTTTTTTTAGGATTAATTGGACTTGCGCTATTTTTATATTTGTTTGTAAAAAGATTTTTAGTTTATTATTTATTAACTAAATATTCTTTATATGCTGGGAGTTCAATAATTCATATGCAGGATTTGACTTTTGCACCCTCTTTTTTAAATTATTTTGGTATTGTTATGTTTATTTTTGGAACTTTATTTACTCTATTAAGTATATATTCTATTAAAGACAGAGATCTTGGAGACCACAAGTTTTTTAATATTGGTTTTTATATGTTAGTTTATCTTGCAATGTATCCAGTGATACTTGTTATTGCATTGTATAAATTGGCAAGAGGAAAATATACATGGTGAGTGAAAATGGGAAATAATAAGAGCTCGTTTTGGATGGCATTGATCCTTACTATAATTATATTTGCAATTGGATTTATACTTGGATTTTTTCTTGAAACTTACAGATCTAATTCAGTTGAAATTAATTTAATGAATTCTGAAATAAATTTATTAGATGAGCAGGTGAGACAACAGGTTATGGGAGACTTCAATGTTAATTGTTTAGACAGCAAAGAAAGTACGTTTAATTTTGCTAATAGCATATATACTGATGCTATTAGAATGGAAGATTATGATAGGTCTACTAAATTTTCAGATACATTAACTTTACTTCATCAAAGGTATGATTTGTTGAGAATGATGCTCTGGGATGAGAGTGTTCAAATAAAAAAGAAATGCAAATCTGATTTTCATACAGTTGTTTATGTCTATGAATATAATTCTGAGAATTTGGAAAAAGAATCCAAGCAAAAATTCTTTTCAAATATTCTTCTAGATTTAAAAAATAAATATCCTAATGATATTTTACTTATTCCTATGGCAGGAAATACAAATTTAGTATCAATTAATGTGACAATGAAAAGTTATAACGTGACTGATTTTCCAGTGATAATTATCGATGAGAAAAAAGTTTTAAGTAATATTACAACTTTAAATGACCTTGAAAAAGAGGTTTTTGGGAAGTAAATGAAGATGGTGAGAAAGTCTGTGAAACAGTTTATTAGATTTGGAATTGTCGGAATTACAAATACCTTGATTAATCTTGCTGTTTTATATATTTTAACAGAATTTTTTGGGGTATATTATATGGTTTCAGCTGTTTTTGCTTTTTTAGTTGCTGTTACAAATAGCTTTTTGTTGAATAAGGTGTGGACTTTTGAAGAAAAAGTTAATTATAGAACTTCATCAAAGTATGTAAAATTTTTTACTGTTAGTATTATTGCCCTGATCTTTAACTTGATTATTCTTTATGTGCTTGTAGAATATTTTGGAATGTGGTATATGGGTGCTCAGATAATTGGAGTCGCTTCAAATTTGATAATAAACTTTTTTGGAAATAAATTATGGACCTTCAGAAATTAATAAAATTTCTAAAAAATAATAAGTGGATTATTACTATTTTTATTATTGCTTTGTTAATAAGAATAATCTTTGTTTATGTATATCCAATAAAATGGTGGGATGAGACAATATATTCTAATTTGGGTCATGATTTAAGTGCGAATCCTCTTGGTTATTCGCTTAGGGACAAGGGCTGGGGTGATTTAATGCCTATGTCTGCTTGGCCGAAAATTGGATTTAGAGCACCTTTATTGCCATATAGTCTGGCTGCCTTGTATTTTTTAAAACTTGCTTTTTTAACTGATCTTTTAATACCTTTAATTGGTGCTTTAACTGTTTTATTGGTTTATTTTTTTGGTAAAAATCTATTTAATAAAAATGTTGGTTTGATTAGTGCTGGATTTCTTTCTTTTTTGCCTTTACATGTTCTTTATAGCGGAAGAATATTAACCGATGTCTATTCAACATTCTTTATTGTTTTAACGCTGTTTGCTTTTTGGAAAGGTTTTGAAAAAGGAAGCAAAAAATATAAGATATTTTTTGGAATATTTTTTGCTTTGGCTGTATTAACAAGATATAATATGGTGTGGGTTATTCCTGTTTTTTTAGTTTATTTTTTGATAAGAGATAAAAACTTGAAATTTTTAAAAGACAAATATCTTTGGTATTCAATAATTGCTTTTTTTATTGTTATGACTCCGTTGTTTATTTATGGTTATTTTGAATATAGAAATATTTTTGGCATGTTTTTGCATGCAAAACAAGCATCAACATATTGGGGAGGAAATCAAGACTGGACTTTCTTTTTTACAAATTGGTGGAGTATTTTTTCAATTGTTGGGATTATTTTTATTGCATCAATTGGATATATTTTATACAAAAAAGAATTTGTTAAAAAAGAGATATATTATTTGCTAATATTTATCTTTGTATTCTTTGGTTTTTCATTAATAATTGGGCATAAAGAAGAAAGATATATTTTACCAATTGCACCTATTCTCTGTCTTATTTCTGGATTTTTTATTGATAAATTTAAAAGCAAGATTAAAATTTTATTTGTAATAGGTATTATGATTTTCTTGATTTTTGCTAATTTTTTATTGTTTTATCATGACTTTACTAATTATCATAACGTTAATAGTCAATGTTTTTATGAAACTGTTAATTATTTGAAATCTATAAATGGGGATATTACTGTTGTTAATGAGAATGTTCCAGTATTTTATTATTATACTGGCAAAAGGAGTGAGTATTATATACAAATCAGCGAAAGCACTTTTAGTAATTTTAAATTAAAAAATAACAATACTTATTTTGTTTTTACTAAATCTGGCTCTGGTCTAAATTCCCTAGAATTTACCCAACTTAAAAATATCCTTAATAATTCTTATACATTAAAGTTTAATTGCTCTCTTGATCCCGAACATAATTTTATTTATTCTTGAAAATTTGCATTATTTTCGCCTCTTTTGAAGTACAAAAGTGAAATTGAATATATCTGATTTAGAATAATAAGGTTAAAAAAGAGGCGTTTTCTATATTTTCAATGGAAAGTGAATTAGAGGTTGAAAAATGTGAAATATGCAATGAGTCTAATGAGCTTGTTGATGCTATTGGAAGCGAGAAAATAATAAGAGTGTGCCGAGATTGTGTTGAAAAAAATCATCTACCAATAATTGAGAAGCCTTCTGATGAACAATTAAGCAGACTCCATAAATTTTATTCTAAAGATTTTTCTAAGCCTCCTGCTCCTTCATTGGGAAAGCAAAAATCTCCTGAAGATCTTGAAATTGAAAGAACTATTAGAAAGACTATTCAGTCTGGCGATTTCCCAGATTTGATTGATAACTTTCATTGGCATATTCAACATGGCCGTAGAATGAAGAAATTGAGCCAGAAACAGCTTGCTGAAAGCATTGCTGAGCCTGAGTTGATGATTGATATGGCAGAACAGGGCAAGCTCCCTGAAAATCACGATAAATTAATCAGCAAATTAGAGCAATTTTTAAAAGTAAAATTGAAAAAAGAGGAAAAACTTCCTGAAATTGTTGAAGATAGTGAAGAAAATCCTGAAGAGTTTGATGTTAAAAAGGCAAATTTCTTTGAAGTTACAACTGGTTATTTAAAGTCCTTAAAGGATAAATGGTCAAAGAAAAAAGAAAGTGAAAGTGAAAATCCTGAAGAAATTAAAGAGGAAGCAAAAGAACAAGAAATTTCTGACAATTTTGATGAAGACGATAATTATAGCAGACCGAAGAATTGAGCTATAACTAGTAATAATAACTAAATGTTTAGAAGGTAAAAGCAAAACATTTATAAGTCTTCATTTTGACTTTATCTTATGAATATTAACATTATAAAAGACGAGAAGAATGAATTAGAAATGGAAATAGATTCCTTGACAATTGCAGAAGTTATAAGAGAGTATCTGCAAAATGATTCTTCTGTTGTTTTTGCAGCATGGAGACGTGAGCATCCTACAAAGCCAATTTTATTAAGAGTTGAAACAAAAGGAAAAACTCCAAGAAAAGCAATTGAAGATGCAATTGAACATATTCAAAAAGAAGCTGAAAAACTTGCTAGTGAAGTTAAGAAATTGTAAGTAGGTTTAACAATAATTAATTCATTATCTTTAATTATTTAACTTCTAATAATAAATCGCTATATGACTTTGCTAATAAGTCTTCATCTCTAATCTCCAACATTGATTTATATTGGTTGCATTGCTCCTGCAATTTCTCTCTTCTAATATTGCCCTCTAAATCTATTGCTTCAACTTCAACAAAAGAACCAAGTCTCCTGACTTCATCAATATGAAATTTTACATTTCCTATAAAATAAATATCTCTTTGTTTATCAACAACTATTTTTACCCCTAAAGTTGTTGTTAAGATTTCTTCTAAAGGAGTGTTTGGTTCGGTTTTGAAAAGATGAACATTAGATTGTTTAGAACCTGCAATATCTTCTCTTTGATAGCTTATCAAACTATTTTCTATATTTCCTTTTCTAAGTTTAAGTCTCCCGTTAGGAACATTAAAATAAATATCTACTTGATGGTCTCTTCCTTTATATTCTGCACCTTTATTTGTTAGTATTTCTTTTATCCTTGCAGGATATTCACAATGAGCTTTAAATTCCACATTTATGTGCATAAAGTATAATTTGTAATACTATTTATAATAATTTATATAACATAAAATGTAACAAAAAGTATAACGTGCCCTTACGAGATGCTAATCCTAAATTTCTCTTCTATCTAACTCGTTATTGACAATTGTGACAACTTGTGATGCAAAATAAGTTTTATTGCCTACAGAAACTGGTTTTGCTACTTTCTTTAATTTTTTCAGCTCTTTACTTGCAAAACCGCTGCTGTCTCCAAGGATAAAAACTGGATTATCTTTTATTTTTATCTCTCTTATGTCTTCACCTTTATCATCAAGAACATAAATTTGCTTACCTTCTTCAATAAGTTCATCAACAACTTTGAATAGGGATTTTTTTTCAATTTCATACCCATCTTCAACGATTATTTTCTGTCCAGGTTTGTATTTGAAAAGCATTTTTCTGATTAAGTTTGCAACATCTTTTTTGCTTAAGGTTATATTACCAGTTGTTTTATTCCCTTTTGGAAATATCATAAAATGTTTTGGCGGATCTGGAGGGCCATTAAATATCATATGTAATTTTGTATCTTCTCTTAATTTGTGTGAAAGAAAAAAAGCATGAATAAGAACATGACAAGCAATATCCATTCTGCCAGCATCCATAAGGTTATGAATATTAAAATTACCGCTTGTTCTTGCTTGATTTGAAAAAAAGATAAACTCTCTCATAATTAATTAAAAGAACAGTAGTTATTAAATTTACTTATTGATTTTAAGATTTACCAGCTAATGCGATTAAATTAGAAATATTTCTTTCACCCAAATTTCTTTCAACTTCTTCATTTAAATGCAACTCAAAATTAGGATCATTTGATTTTTCTATCAATCCTTGACATTTACATTTATTTGGTCTGAATTTTTGATTTCCTACTTTTTCGCCATATAGACAATCTTTATTGCATTCTATATAGCCACTTTCTCCGTTATATTCTGCGCTTCCTGTTCCTAAACACTCACACTTCCTAAAATGGTAAGTCATCTAATTAATTAATAAAATTTATTTATAAATCTTATTGTTGCTTTTTATTGGCTGAAGAACAAATTCAGGAAGACCAATAACTTTTGGATTTTTTATTGTTTTGAAAACTCCTATAAATTTTTGATCTGAAAAAACCGCAATTTTTTCTTCTGGTTTAAAATTATAGTTTTCTATTAAATGTTCTTTGAACAAGTGTGAGCCATGGTATAATACTTCACTATATTCTTTTTTTATCTGAACTACTTGAAGAATTTGACTGATAATTTCTCCTGGAATTAATATTTCTCTAATGGGTTTTTCATTACCTTTTTTATATTCTTCAACTGCTTCTTTTAATTGGAAAATTGTAATTGAATCTTTTTCTTGAAATATACTTGCTTTTGTTCTTCTTAATTCTGTCATATGTGCACCATTTATCTTTTCACCTAAATCATGGATTAGTTTTCTAATATAAGTTCCTGCTTCTACTTCGGTTTTAAATAATATATCTTTGTCGTGCTTTTCAAGAATTTCAAATGAATAGATTTCCCTCTCTCTTTCTTGACGTTTGACCCGTGATTTTACAGGCGGTAATTGTGTGATTTTACCAAGAAAATTATTCATTTGTTCTTTTAATTTGTCAGCTGAGATGTCTTCATGTATATGCATTATCCCGGTATATTCTTTTTTATGCCCTATAAAATAATTCATAAGACGGCATGCACGATTTAGGGCAACTGGAAGAACTCCGGTAACCATCGGATCTAAAGTGCCAAAATGTGATGTTTTATTTGCACCTATTAAATCTTTAATAACTGTGTCTGTATCAAAACTTGTTGGACCGGTCGGCTTGTCAATGTTAATTATTGAAAATTCAAGAAGCTCTTTTATTGGCTTTTCATTTTTAATTTTTTCAAGGTTTATTTTCATATATCCACTAATTTTTATTTGCTTTTAAATCTTTATTAATTAGGTACAATAATCTTTATTAATTGGTCTAATTAAGGTTTAATATGAAAAATGTTTCCTCAGCCCATATTAAAAAGGTAAGTAGAGGAGTAGGATATTTGGCCTTTGCAGGTATAGAAGCAAGTCTTGGAATTATTGAAGAAATAATTTATATGCCTTTTAGTTATGGGAATTATTATGTTGATGAGAAATTATCACATTCTCCTGAATCAAGGAGATCTTTTTTAAATGTAATTGAAGATAATTTTATAAGACATTGGGATAATTGGGTGAGGTATAATTATGAAGAAGGAATGAGGCAATTTAGGGTTTAAAATTATTATATTTCTCCAAAATTTTATTTATTATATTTGTTGTTGAAAATCCTTCTTCAAGTTCAAAATGCTTGAATTCTCCACCCCAAACTGAAAGAACTTTTTGCTCTTCTGCTGTTCTTTCTGGAAGAAAACTGCCTCCTTTTATATGTTTATTTGGTTTTATTAATTTTAATAGTTCTAATGGAGTGTCTTGCTCGAAAATTGTAACGTAATCAACACATTCAAGTGAAGCTAACATTAAGGCTCTTTCATTCTGAGGAATAATTGGACGATTTTCTCCTTTAAACCTTTTTATCGATGAATCGCTATTTAATAAAACTATTAAGATATCTGCTTCACTTTTTGCTTTTTGCAGAAGATTAATATGAGCATAATGAATAATATCAAAACTGCCATTTGTTGTTGCAATTGTTTTACCTTCCTGCTTTATTTTTTCTGAAATAATAGCAATTTCTTGTTGGTTTTTTACTTTATCTTCCATTTTTGACTTATTTTTATTTATTAGACTTTATTTAAATATCCTTTTCTTTCATTTTCTGGAAATTTCTCAATTGCATATCTTAACATTGTTCTTGGCATTTTTTTATGGTATTTTTTTAAAAATTTTTCTAATTTAGATTTATTGCGCTTTCCAATTTCTCTTAGCATCCATCCAACTGCTTTATGTATTAGATCGTGTTTTTCATTGAGGAGAATTTCTGATATTTTGATTGTATCTTCGAATTGGTTGCTTCTGATAAAAGTTGCTGTTGAAATTATTGAAATTCTTTTTTCCCATAAATTTTCTGATTTTGCAAGTTTATATAAAATATCATGATTCTTGTTTAAAATAAAATTTCCAATAATATTTGGTGCACTTAAATCAACTAAATCCCAGTTATTAATATATTTTGTATTGCTTAGATAAAAATTGAAAATCTCCTCTTTTTCTTTTTCATCTGATTTGGAATATTTTTTAACTAAGATTAATAATGCAGTAAGTCTTTCTTCATGAAACTTTGATTTTAAAAGTTCTTCAGTTTCTTTTAAATTTATCTTTTCCCAATATTTTTTAACTATATTTCTTTGATTTGGAACTGTAATTCCTAGAAATATATCCCCTTCTCCATATTCTCCTCTACCTGTTTTAAAAAATCTTGAAAGATTTTTAGCTCTTTCATTGTCAGATTTCTCTTTCATATCTTTTTTTAACTCACTTAACATATCCATATAAGTAATAAATTTTGAAAGTATAAAAAGATTTATAAACAGGAAAATGATGAGAATTAATTTAATATTGATTTAAAATTAAAAATGGTAGGAATAAATATGATTAGAAGTGAAGAGGATTTTAGCCCTTTAGCTGAAGCACTCTCTATTTATGAACATGAAGATAGGGCAACATATGATTGTTTGATTAATCTTGCTCCTTTAGTTATTCCAGGAGCTAGAATTTTTGAAGATAAACATCTTAAAAGCAGATATTCTTTTGGTATAAGATTTGTAGATAAAAATACAGAAATAATGGTTGCTTCTATTCAACGTGTTATAAGAGTTTATAATCCTGTTGTTGGTAATGGGGCAAGAAAGCTTGCATCAGTTTATGAATCTGTTACAGGCAAGGATTTTAATGTTGATTTAATTGCTGGCATTGAAGGACGCGTTAATTCTCATTAAGAAAATTTATAACTTATTTTTGAAGAGCTTTTCTTTGTATTCTTTCTGTTTTTGCTGATTTTACTTTTTGTATATGCTTTTGCTCTTTTGCCTGAAGATCTGCTTTTTGCACTTCAGCTTCTTTAACTGCCTGTTCTTTTTCTGCTTCTTCTTTTTTCTCTTCTGGTGTTTCTTCTTTAACTGCCTGTTCTTTTTCTGCTTTTTTCTTTTCTTTTATTTTTTCAGAACTCTGCTTTGACTTTTCTTCTCTTAAAATAGCATATTTAATTTTTTCAGGAATATCAACAAGGTCTACAATAAAATTATCTCCTTCTTTTTTTACTTTAACTTTTATTTTTGTCAAAGGATTTTGTATGCCTCTATGCCACATTTGCTGGTTTAGCCATTTACTTAATTTAACTTTATCTAAATCTCTCTCAGGTACTTTCATATGTTTTGCAATAAACTGTTTGATTGCCTTTATTGCTTTTGGAGTTCTTCTGTATCTTGGAACTTTCATTATTTCTCTTCTTAAATTAATAATATATTCTCTTTCAACTGGTGATGTTTTTGTTTTTGCCATTTTAAGCTCCTATTCTAATTCTTGAGGCCTTAGCAATATCTTCAAGTGTTGTTCTTAAGGTTGTTGAAGCTGCTTTTTCTCCTTCTATGATTATTAATGGTTTTTCTGATTCATCTTTTTTAATTAAAACAAGAGTTACTCCTTCATCATTGATATCTGCATGATAAACATTTTTATGTGTCTTTTGAATTCTGTAATGGTCCCTTACTAATGGCTCTTCAAGTGCTTCAGCTATACTTTTATATGTTTCTTCTCTTCCTTCAAAATACCATTTGCTATTAATAATTTCACGTTTCATTTTTATCCTAGATGTTTCTTGCTCATTTTTCTTGGTTTAATTTTCAGTTTTCTTGTTCTCCAGTTTCTTCTAACATGAGTCATTGCTGAAGGATGAATTTTTTTACCAGCTCCGTATTTTCGGACAACTGCCCAAAATGGAGCCCATTTTGTTTGATTTCCAGCTACTGCTAGCTTTGTCTTTTTCTGTCTTTGGCGTTTTTGAACTGTCATTTAATTCCCTCCAAAAGCTTTCTTCCCTTGTCTGTTAATTGCCTTCCTGCTTTTTTTTCAGGAGCTTTTTCTAAAAGTCCGGCTTTTTCAGATTGCTGAAGAATTGTTCTTATAATCTTTCCACTTCCTTGTCTTTTTCTTGAAGGCTTTACTCCACGAGATTTTCTACCGCCATATCTTTTTTTAAGTCGGTTTACTCCAACTGTTTTATTAATATAAATCTGCCTTAGAATGCTTGCTGTTCTTTTATACCAAAAATCAGGATCTTGAATTGGTCTTTCTCTTGCAACACTTGATTTAACAAAATGAATCCATTCAGGTGCTTTAAATTCTTCAATTTCTTTGAGTTCGTTGGCTAACTTATTGTTAAATTCTCTTGTATTTAAATCATATACTGACATTTTATTTTTGATTTCTGATTTATTCGGCCGTGCTTTTCAGCACTAGAACAGTTCAAGACTGTCAAGCTTGAAATATAAGGAGAAAGTGTGTTTATAAATGTTATCTCTGGGCTTTTCGCCACTTTTTTATGAAAATTGTAAAACCAACAATTCTATAAGTGTAATTCTTCCCAAGCTGATTTAGTATTTCGTCAGCAACTTTTTTTATCTTATCTTTATCTCTTTTTGAGTTTTTTAAAAGAACTACCTTTACATTTTGATGATTTTTAAAATGGCCTTTAATTGTTTCAATTGTATTTTCTGTTATTCCATTTTTTCCAATTTGTATCGTGCTTATAAGCTGCATATTTTTGATCCTCCAGTAGGCAATGCCTGTAAAATTTCTTCCATGGGAATTTCAAGTTTTATTGCAATTTGCTCTGCAAAATTAGACTTATTTATATTTCCTGGGCAGATTGCAATTGAATCTTTTACTTTTTGGGGTATAGCTCTTATCTTTCCTTTTTGAGCAGTTAAATATAACTTGAGTTCAACTGTTTTTTTGTTTATTTGCCCTGAAACTCCAAATGTTCCGGTTTTCATAGATTTATTTTTTGTAATTTGTTTTAATTTAAATATGTCAATTACTGTTCTTTTGTCTTTTTCACGCCATGCTCTACTAAAACATCCAGTAAATATGGCGGTTTCTTCTAAATCTTTTTCTGTAAAGTCTTCTGATTGTATTACTGAAAATGGGCTTCCTGGAGATTTTGTATGCATTACCATGTAATTTTTACCAGATTTTATCAGGTGACTTATAATTTCTTCATTTTGTTCTGCATTTTTTCCTCCAATAACCAGATGATCATTTGATGTAAAGAACCACCGGTATTTCTCATATTCTTGAATTTTTTCAATTTTTACCTGGCTTTGTCCCTTTGAAATAAGATGTTTCATTATTTATGATATATGAAATTGCTTTTAAACATTGCCTTTTTACTTGTTTTATGGAAATATTTAAATTCTTTGGGGAAATGGTCATTGCATGAGTTTAGTATTAAAAAATCATATGGCGATTGAATTTGGAGTATTGGATAGATTTTCAAGTAAACAGGTTATTCATAAAGAAGCAAATGGCAGACAAGTATTATCAATTGATGACCTTTGTATAAATAGAAGATATATAATTAGGCACAGGAATAATGAGGGAATTGTTGAAGATCAGGGATATTTAGAATTTAGGGGATTAGATAATGAAAATCGAAGAATGCTTGGAAGGCACTATTTTACTGAAGGAATTATTAAGGGGAATGCTTTTGAAAGCAAAATCTGCCTTGCAGATGTTGGGATTATTCCTTATAAAAATATGAGAGATAGTTTAACTGGGGAAATTTTATCTGGGAAGTATAATGCGAGAAATTGGATAGAGGAGATTGAATGAAAAGTGAATCAGATAAAGCCAGAGCTGAATATTATTTTAAGCTTAATTGGTCTTCTGATCAAGTAAAACATGAAGAAAATCAGGTTCTAAACCCAGATGAATTAGTTGTTGATAATAATTATGAAATTAAAAGAGTTGAAGAAAAGAAAGGTGTAAATTTAACTGGCCGATTAAAAATATTAGAAGTAGATATTGAAAGGGATAGATTTAGAGCAAGATATTTTAGAAATTCTGATTCTGTAGATAATAATCTTAATGGTGGATGGACCTTAATGTCAAGTTATGGAATTGTTTCTACTGAGGTAAATGGTAAAAAAGTTTATGGAAGAAGAAATTATCTTGTAAAGATAATTTGATTTTCATCACTCAAACTTTTCAAGAGCCTGTTTTAATTCTATATGTGTTTTAGAATATTCTTTTAATGATATGTTTTTAATTGTTGCTTCAACTGCCTGTCTTGCAGCAATTGCTCCTGAAGTTGTGCCTTGAGGATGTCCGTGAATTCCCCCACCCATTTGAATTACTAAGTCTTTTCCTAAATTTTTTATTAGAAATGGAACGTGGCCTGGATGAAGGCCGCCAGATGAAACAGAAAGAACTGGTTTTATTTTTCCCCATTTTTGTTCAAGTCTTAATTTTGTTGCAGATATTTTATTTTTTTCAATCTCTTCTGATAATTGTTTAATATCTTTTATTTTTCCTTCTAATTTTCCTATTCCTGTTCCAATATGAATTTGATCAACTCCAGATAATCTTGCAAAGTCTGCTATAACCATCATACTTATTCCTTGATTTGGATCTCTGTCAAATGCAGCATGCATTGCTCTATGTGCATGAATTGCTAATTTAAAATTTGCTTCTCTTAAAGTTTGAACTGCTGACCATCCAGATGTTAAAATATCAACCATTATATATTTTCCACCCATGTCTTCAACTAATTGTGCTCTTCTTAACATTTCTTTTGTTTCTGCAGTGACATTGACTAAGTAAGCTTTTTTTTCACCTGTTTCTTTTTCTGCTTTCTCCTGTATTTTAAGAGTTTTGCTTAAACGCTCATTAAACTGGTTGAACTTTTGAGACGAAAGATTTTCATCGTCTTTGACAAAATCACATCCCCCAATCCATGATTGGTAGGCAGATTGTGAATGATGATTTGAATTAAGACCTAACTTTGGTTTTATTATTGTACCTATAAATGGACGATTTTTTACTTTCATTAATTTTCTAATACCTAAAATTCCAAATTTTGGGCCTTTGAATGATTTTAAAATTGAGTTTGGAAAAGAAACATCTTCTAATCTTATTGTTTTAACTGTTTTCATACCCATTATATTTCCTGCAATTGATGATAAAATATTTGGGATGTTGTTTGATTCAAATAATCCTGAAGGATAGGCTATTTTCACATAATCTCCTTTAATTGAAAAAACCTTTGCCCTTAATTTTTTTACATAATCTCTTTCTTTTATTTCTGTCCATGTACCAACACTTGATTCAAGGGCAACAGTGTTCGCTGCTTCTTTAATTGGTATATTATTTGGTCTTATCTTTAGCAAACTGATAAGATCATCTTTTGGTTTATAATTTAAATCAACAAATTTTAGTTCTTTCATCTTCCTCTTTTTATATTTAATTAATTTGTAAATGACATTTAAAATCTTTTGCTAGATTTCTAAATTGAATATTTAAATGACTATAGTCCGAACGAAGTTTTGCAAGCTGGATTGAATTTGTAAAAACAATACCTATTACAGCTATTAAAAGAGTTACAATTATATCTTCACTTGCCCAAGAACCCCCCATAATCTTTTTAATTATCTGATAAAGTATAATAATCCCGAGTATAATTAGTATAATTGTAATCAGAATTTGAATGATATCTAATAAATCTATTCTATTTTTTTTATTTCTCATTATTTACTTTGTAATCAACCAGATTATTAATGCAATTGCTATAAGAAGCATTATTGCCCACATAATCCAATTTAACACCTCTTTTAATTTTATTCCCATCTTTTACTAGTAAAATAATTAGACTTTATAATGGTTACGAAAATTAAATTCTCTTTATTACAGGTCCCTGATCACTATCACTTACTTGAAAACCAAATTCTGTGATTTTATTTCTTAGTTCATCTGCAAGTTTCCAGTTTTTAGCTTTTCTTGCAGCTTCTCGCTCTTCAACATATAATTTTACTTCAATTGGAATTTCAAAATTCTCTTTTTCTAGTAATTTTAATCCTAGAACTTCATCAATCTTTTTAATTGTTTGATACTTGCCCTGTGCTTTTTTATCTCTTAATAAGTTCCATATAACCTGAAGGGCTTTTGGCATATCTAAATCATCTTCAATTGCTTTTTTAAATTCAGACAGATATGTTTTATTTTGTTTTTTATCATCAGCTAATTCCCTGCAGATATTTTTTAGTCTCTCGTATGAGTTTTTTGCTGCTCCTAAATTTTCAATTGAAAATAATAATTGAGAGCGATAGTGTGTTGTTAAGCACATATAACGATAATCTAAAGGAGAGAATCCTTTTTCAGTAAGGTTATTTAGGTATAAAACATTGCCAAGAGATTTTGACATTTTTCCTTCTTTCATTGTTAAAAATCCACTATGTAGCCAGTATCTTACAAATTGTTTTCCTGTAAAAGCTTCACTTTGAGCAATCTCATTTGTGTGATGAGGAAAGATTAAATCTATTGCTCCGGTATGAATATCAATTGTTGGACCTAAAATTTTCATTGACATTGCTGAACATTCAATATGCCAGCCTGGCCGGCCTTTTCCTATTTTTGTATTCCAAAAAACTTCTCCATCTTGAGAAGTGTAAAATTTCCAAAGTGCAAAATCCTGTGCATTTTCTTTTTCATATTCATCATTTTTTATCCTAGATTTTGTTTTATCAGATTTTATTTTATCTAATTGTGCTAATTTGCCATAATCTTTAAATTTGTCGATTGAAAAATAAATTCCATCATTTGTTTGATAAGCATAACCTTTTTTTATCAGTCCTTCAATTATTGTTACCATATCATTAATTGACTCAGTTGCTCTAATTATGTAATTTGGCCGGATTATATTTATAGAATTAAGATCTTCAAAAAAAATATTTTCATATTTTTCTGTGAATTCTTTCAGTGAGATTTTTTCTTTTTGCGAGCCTTTAATTGTTTTATCATCAACATCTGTTATGTTCATTACATGGTTTACTTTATAGCCTAAAAATAAAAGACTTCTTTTCAAGAGATCATTAAATAAATAAGTTCTTAGATTCCCAATATGGGCGTAATTATAAACTGTGGGCCCGCAGGAATACATTCCTACATTATCTTTTTTAAGGGGGGTAAAGGCCTGTTTTTTTCGGGTTAATGTGTTATATAGTTTTAATGCCATTAATAATAGGGGCTTGAGATATTTATTAAGATATCGCTTGGTGTTTATGCTGCTTTTATTTAAACTTTATTCAGTCACTACTTCAACTTTTCCTTCATTGATAATAATCGTGTGCTCGGTTTGTGCAACAGGGGATTTTGATTTTTCTATAAGCTGTGAGAACTGGTGAATTGCTCCAGTCTGTTCTATTAAACTTAGTGATAATAATGCTCGTGTGCCAAACTTTTTTACAAGCCAACGCGAACAAAATGGCAGGGTTTTGTATTCACCAATTATGTAATTGTAAATTTCTCTTGCATTTTTATCACGAATTCCAGCTTCACCTTTTAATTGATAAATTCCTGAAGGTTTTCCATCATAAACTAGGCCTTGGCCAATTGTAATAAATGGTTCAATTGCATAAATTCCATCTTTAAGAACTAATGAACTTTTATTATCATAATTTGGAATTGTTATTCCTGCATGCAATTCGTATTTTTCTATTCCGTGGCCTGAAAGATTTTTAATTGGTGAAAATTGATATTTCTCAGCTGATTTTTGAATTTCACTTCCAATTTCTCCTAATGTTTTATTTTCTCTAACGGCTTGAATTGCATTTGCAAGAGCTTCTTCACTTGATTTAATTAGCTTTTTATTTTGTTCACTATTAATAAGGTCAATTGAAAAAGCATTGTCTGCTGTATAACCGTTTATTTCAACTCCAAAATCAACTTTCAAAAGTCCATTGGCTTTTGTTTCATCATTGTAATTTGGAGTATAATGTGCTGTGAATTCATTTATTCCAAGATTTGTAGGAAAAGCGGGTTTTCCACCTAATTCTATTATTTTTCTTTCTATTTTTTCTGCTATTTCCAATAAAGGTATATCTTTTTTAATAAATTCTCTGGCAAA
>Ga0172379_10001445_pt1 | contig 47100 bp, 43 predicted proteins | sample GrowelOW334metaG_FD_119756 | JGI IMG/M metagenome (GOLD analysis project Ga0172379, IMG submission 119756) | Groundwater microbial communities from an aquifer near a municipal landfill in Southern Ontario, Canada - Groundwater well OW334 metaG | ecosystem: Environmental > Aquatic > Deep...
GAGGTATAGCGCAGACAAGTTGCTAAGAGCAAATTACCCACCCTACCCATATCTTGAAAAAAGTTCCCCATATTGATGACAAAAGATAGAAGCCACCAATTGCCTGCAATTTACTGCTTGCCAATGCCAACGCAAAAAAATGCAAAACATTGACTTCCTAATCTAGCACACCTTGGGACTTTTGTCAAATAGGTGTATAATAGCCTTATTATGATTACCAACTCCCACGAACAACTAGAAGATCTTAATTTAGACAATACTTTGCGCCCGCAAAGCTTTTGCGAGTATGTCGGGCAGGAAAAAGTCAAAAAAAATCTGGATATTCTCATTCAAGCAGCCAAAAAGCGCAAAGAACAAATTGAGCATGTTTTGCTCTACGGCCCAGCGGGCTTGGGAAAAACAACGCTCGCTAACATCATTGCCAAAGAATTGGGCGTGAGCATCAAAACTACATCCGGCCCGGCCATTGAAAGAGTCGGTGATTTCGGTTCGATCCTCACTAATCTGCAAGATGGCGATATTCTTTTTATTGATGAAATTCATCGCCTAAACAAATCCATCGAAGAAGTGCTTTATCCGGCAATGGAAGATTTCAAGCTCGACATCGTCATTGGCAAAGGCCCATCGGCTCGTACTATTCAACTTGATCTTCCAAAATTTACTTTGATTGGTGCTACGACAAAACTCGGTTCCCTTTCCAATCCACTGCGTAATCGCTTTGGCGCTATCCATCGTTTGGAATTTTATGAGACTGGCGAAATTGAACGAATCCTTCGGCGTTCGGGAAAAATTTTGGATGTGCCGATGGAAGACTCCGGACTTGGAGAGATTGCCAAATGCGCTCGTTGCACTCCTCGCGTGGCCAACCGCCTCTTGAAACGGGTGCGGGATTTTTCCCAAATTAAAAATTATCCGACCATTGATAGTGTACGAGCCAGAGAAGCACTGGAGATGATTGATGTAGACGAACTGGGGTTGGAACCGGCTGACAAACACATTTTGCGCACCATTATCGAAAAATTTGGTGGCGGTCCGGTCGGACTTTCCACTGTGGCCGCAGCGACTTCGGAAGAAATCAAAACTATTGAAGATGTCTATGAGCCCTATCTTTTACAAATCGGTTTTCTCACCCGCACCCCGCGAGGACGCATGGCCACCGAAGCCGCCTATGATCATCTGGGAATTAAATTTCCAGCCAAGCTAATTTAATTTTTTTCAAACACTCTATGATTGCCATTATTTTTGTTCTTTATGCTGTTTTTATTTTAAGCTACATTTTGGTCTCTTTTTTCGTTGCTTATCATTTGATCAAATACACCATCAACCCAAAGTTTAGTCGCACGATGCTGTTGGTTTTTTTGATCGTTTCGACTTTTCTCCTGATTTCCAATTTAGTTTTATTTTTTTCCGTCGATTGGAATATAATGGCTGTCGATTTGCTTCCTAATAATTTTAATTCTTTCTAGATCCCACTTCGCTAAAGCTTCGAGGGACGAGCTCGCCCCTGGCATTTATTAGCAATTTATCAAAGAAGTAAGCGTGGAGCTTACTCTGGGAATATCCATACTAACTATGCAAAGATTTAATCAATACCATTTCAAAGGACAAAAAGAAGGAGAACAAATTTTATTAGTTGTGCACCGGCATTGGTTCGACATCTTGAGTCAATTTTTTATCATCCTTATGATGCTTCTTTTGCTTTTTGGCACACTTGCTTTTGCCTCCCCGATTCTGTCTGCTTTTAATGGAAATCTGGGCACGGGATTATTTTTTTTCATGGAAAGTGTTTTTTTTATTTTTATCTGGCTGTTTTTTTTCATCATTTGGATCGATTATTATTTTGATGTCTGGATCGTCACCAACGAACGGATTGTCAACATTGAACAAAAAGGGCTTTTTTCTCGTGGCATTAGCGAGTTGGAATTGGAAAATATCCAAGACATCACTGTGGAAGTTTTGGGCATCATCCCCACTTTTCTCAACTATGGCAACCTCTATGTCCAAACGGCCGCCGAAAAAGAACGCTTCATTTTCAAACATGTTCCCAACCCCTATGCCATCAAAGATTTGGTGATGAACTTGCAAAAAAGTTATGAAAAAAAAGAAGCGCATGATCTCGGCGCGGTGATTCGCAAAGAAATTCATGAGGAGTTGAGTTAGTTTTAACTTTTTTTAGTAAGCAAAGCGAGAAGTGAAAAATGAAAATATAAAAACAAAAACAAGTTTGTTTATATTTTTGTTAGTGCTAGTCGCAACTTGTTTTTGTTTTGGGAAAAATAGTTTGGCGGAAGAAAAGACTTTAATAATCAATGAGGTTTTAATCAATGGAACAGGTGGGGAAGAATTTGTTGAATTATATAATCCAGCAGGCGAAGACTTGTCTCTAAAAAATTACTATTTTACCTATTATTCATCCGCTAAAGACTGGGGTAATCCTTATCGAAAGCAAAAATTTCCTGACACAGCAACAATTAAAACGCATGGTTTTTATCTAATAGGCCTTAAAGGCTTTGACAATACAGTGGCTGATTGGCAACCCTACGCATCCGATCAGCTGAGTAATAGTAATGGTTCGATAGCAATTTTCCCAAATGATACCTTCAATGAATCCAATGCGATTGATTTTATAGCTTGGGGAGATGTTGAAAATGTCGGCGATGGGCAAGAATTGTTGATACCAAAATTAGGAAATAGTCTTGAGAGAATTAACTACTCTGCCGATAACTGGCAAGAAAGTTATGTACTGAGTGGAACTCCCGGAAAAGAAAATTCAAAAAAATCAGAAGAAGAAGAAGAAGAAGAAGAAGATAAAATTGATTATGCTGGAAAACTAAAAATCAACGAGATCTTGCCCGCGCCAAAAACTCAAAATTCCGGCAAGGAATTTGTGGAAATAATTAACCTTTCGGCTGAAAAAATTAATCTTTCCGGCCTGCGCATTGAAGATGAAAAAAATCACAAAGTTTCATTTCCTGCTGAAAAATTGGAGCCCGCCGGGCTTTTTGTTTTGGAAGGAAATTTTGAATTCAACAACACTTCTCCTGACACTGCCTTTCTTATCGCAAAAGATGGCACAAAAGAAAATCCGATCGATTCAGTGGGTTATGAAAAACCCAAATACGATTATGCCTATGCTTTCGACGGCTCAGCTTGGCAATGGACGAGCAAAGTTACCAAAGGCGTGAAAAATGAATTTGACAAACTGCTTTCCGGAAAAATCAAAAAGGATTCAAAAATCTATGCCAATGTTTATGCCAATTTTGAAGTTGATGCGGACAAAAAAGCCAAAAAATTCACTTGGAATTTCGGTGATGGCCACAAAAGCTATCTCAAAAAGACGCGCCATAAATATGAAAAATCTGGAACCTATGACGCAACACTCAAGATTACTGGGGACGGAAAAGAAAATTTACTGAGCTTTACGGTCAAGGTGGAAAAATTCGGCAAAACCAAAGTGCAAATTATTTCTCTCTCCGCCAATCCTGCCGGAATTGATTCAAAAAATGAATGGCTGGAAATTTTGAACAATACCAAGAAAAAGGTTAATCTCAAAAACTGGAGCATCGCTACTGGTTGGAAAAAATTAGCCAACCACCCGATCAAAAAAGATTTTATCTTGAAAGCCGGTGAAAGCAAAAAACTAACACGCGAGCTTTGCGCCTTTGCTCTAGGAAATAAACAAGCCAAGCTTGAATTGCGCTATCCTGATGGCAAAGTTGCCGATAAGCTAAAATATGATAAAAAAGACAAATCCATTTCCGAAGACGAACTATATCAAAAATCCGGTAGCGATTGGCAATGGGTTTTGTCACAGAAAGACACGGAAGAAAAACAGAGCAACGCAGAAATTAAACCGACCGAAACTGTGCCAGAAGTTAAGATCGAAGAACCAAAAAAAGCCGATTTTGATTTGTCCGATTTGGGAAAATCCACCAAAAATCCGGCTTGGCAAGAAAAACAAAAAACACAAATAGTTTTACTTTTTGCCAAATCAAACGTAAACCCCGAAAAATTTCTCACAAAAAATCAAGGCCGAGTTTTGGGAATTTCAACAATCAAACTAACATCCGGTAAGCACAAAGAGGATGTGACACTGCCAAAATTTTCCAATCAGCTTTGGAAAAAAATCAATGCAAAACTGAATGAAATTATTTTTCTGTTTTAAATTAAATCTTTACCTTGAATTTATTCCCCCAAAATGCTAAGCTAAAGTCATACTAGATACTAAATACCAACTACTAAATACAATTATGTCAGGACACTCACATTGGGCGGGAATAAAACAACGAAAAGGTGTTAATGATGCAAAACGTGGCAAGATTTTCACTAAATATGGAAAATTAGTCACGATTGCGGCGCGAGACGGTGGCGGAAAAATTGAAAGCAACTTTCAGTTGCGGATGGCTGTGGACCGCGCACGAGAAATGAATATGCCCAAAGAAAACATTGAGCGGGCAATTAAGCGCGGAACAGGCGAGATTAAGGGCGCGATGATTGAAGAAGTCCTCTACGAAGCCGTTGGTCCTGGGGAACTGATGCTACTCATCTCTTGCACGACTGATAATAAAAACCGTACAGTTTCCGAAGTCAAAGCCATTCTTACGAAAAATAATTCTAAATTAGGCGAAAAAGGCTCAGCAATGTGGAATTTTGAGCAAGTTGGCAGTATCAGCCTTGACCTCGACGGAAAAGACGCTGATGAGCTGGAAATGCAAGCCATTGAAGCTGGCGCAAAAGATACAATCCCAGAAGAAGGGGTTTTAAATATAATCACTGACCAGAAAGATTTTGCCAGGGTGCGAGAAAATATTGCAAAAGAAAACCTCAAAATACTTGATTCGGGCCTGATTTATTTACCCAAAACCACTATCACAGTCGACGAAAAAACCCGTGAAACATACGAAAATCTCATGGAACTCTTGGACGACCATGATGATGTGAGTGAAATTTATAGTAATTTAGCATAGTCTTGTTGTCATTCCCGCGAAGGCGGGAATCCAGTATAAAAAACTTAGCAAACGCTTTTTGGTTTAATATTTTTGGCAAACAAAGAAGACGAGGAAAAAGATGCTTAGTTTAACAAAAAAATCCTTACCAATAAACATCTACATCAAAAAAAGGCTTTATGACTAGATTCCCGCCTTCGCGGGAATGACACAAATAAAAAACCAAAGCAAACGCATAACTCCAATTTTATTTGTGCATTTGTATATTCGTACTAATTCGTAATTCGTAGACTATGAAAATTCTCGGTGTTGACCCCGGCACAGCCACCACTGGCTGGGCGATTATTGAAATTAAGGGTGATAAACTCCTGCCTTTGGCCTATGGCCACATCGCTACTGCCAAAGAAAACAGCGATGATGCGCGGATTTTGGAGGTTTCTGACGACCTGGCAAAGATTATCCGAAAATTCAAACCAGAAGAATCCGCCATTGAAAGCCTTTTTTTCTTCAAAAATCAAAAAACTGTTATTCAAGTCGCCCAATCCCGCGGGGCAATTCTCTTGACACTGAGCCAAAATAATGTTAGAGTGTTCAGTTACACTCCGCTCCAAGTTAAGCAAGCTCTCACGGGCTATGGCCGGGCGGAAAAGAAACAAATGCAACAGATGATCAAGAGTATTTTGCATCTAAGTTGCGTTCCTGAGCCGGATGATGTGGCTGATGCACTGGCAATCGCCGTATGTCATGCTAATAGTCGAGCAATAATTAGTCTAAAAAATACATTATGAACGAAATTAATTTCCCTATCAGTCCCATTTTGACTTTCTTTCTAAGCGAAGGCGTGCCATTCGAGACAATTAAGCTGATCTTAATGCTTCCACTCATCGCCACCTTAATCGCCTTTTTACGCCAAGTAGTTGGAATAAAGGCTTTTGGAATCTATACCCCCCTTCTCGTCACTTTCGCGTTTCTCGCCACTGACGGGCTGAAATATGGAATCTTGATTTTTGTGATAATTATTCTTGTCGGTATGCTGATGAGAATCGCTCTCAAGTCTTTTCGCCTGCTCTATCTTCCCCGCGTCGCCATCATGCTTACTGTTGTGGCGCTTTCGATTTTGGTTATGCTCGCAATCAGCGGAAGTCTTCAGCGAACCGGTTTAGCTTCAGTATCCATCTTTCCGATTTTGATTATGATCACTTTAGTAGAAAAGTTCATCGCTGTTCAAATTGAGAAAGGTGACCGCGCCGCCATCCTCTTGGCCACGGAAACTTTGGTCATTTCCATTTTGGGTTTTTATCTCGCCAGCTGGGAAGGACTAATTCGCTTTATTGCCATCTATCCCTGGATTATCCTCCTCACTGTTCCACTAAACATCCTGCTTGGCAAATGGACCGGACTGCGCCTAAGTGAATATTTGCGCTTTGGTGAGATTATAAAAAGAAGTTAGTTTTTACTAAAGGGACTAAGTCCCGAAGCTTCGGGACTTAGTCCCTGAAAGTTTTTTAGTAACCTATAAATTAGCCGATCAATAAAAACTGAGACATTATGTTTGAATTTATTAAAAAAAGCCGTAGTATCTTGGGAATGAATGCTCGAAATTTGGACTATATCCGTCCTTGTAATCGTGCCAGTGCCAAGCGCCTCGCTGACAACAAGCTTCTGAGTAAGCGCGTACTCAAAAAAAATGATATTGCTGTTCCCGCTCTCATTGCTCAAATCAAAACATTGGAAAATCTGAATAGTTTTGATTGGCAAAAATTACCCGATAGTTTTGTTCTCAAACCTAATCGCGGATTCGGCGGTGAAGGCATTATTGTTGTTTATGGACGCAAAAAAAACCGGACTGACGCTTGGGTGAAAGCCGATGGATCAAGCATTACCATTGATGACCTCAAAAATCATACAAGGAATATTTTGGATGGATCATATTCACTCTCTGGAATTCCCGACACGGCTTTTTTTGAAGAGCGCCTAAAACTTTTAAAACTATTTAAGCCCTATGCCTATAAAGGTATCCCTGACATCCGGATAATCGTTTTCAATAAAATGCCGATTATGGCAATGCTTCGCCTTCCCACCAAAGACTCACACGGAAAAGCTAATCTTGCCCAGGGCGCGATTGGAGTAGGAATTGACCTAGCTTCCGGAGTCACCACAACCGCCGTTTTGGGCAAGCAAAAAATTATCGAATACCTGCCCGGCACAAGACTCCTGCTTTCCGGAATAAAAATCCCCTATTGGTTGGATATCCTCAGTTTGGCCGTGCGCTCACAAGAAATTTCCAATTTAGGTTTTCTTGGGGTAGATGTGGCAATCGATAAAGAACGCGGACCAGTCATTTTGGAGCTAAATGCCCGACCGGGGCTTGCTATTCAAGTGGCTAATTTAGACGGACTGAAGTGGCGACTGAAAAAAGCGGCTGGGATTAAAATCAAAACTGTCAAAAAAGGCATCCGTGTCGGCATGGATCTTTTTGGAGGAGAGATCGAAGAAGAGGTGGAAGAAATTTCCGGAAAAAAAGTAATCGGAACGGTGGAAAAAGTGAAATTGATTGGCAAAGATGGCAAAGAGATCGAAGTGGAAGCAAAGATTGATACGGGAGCCGATTGGTCTTCGATTGATAATGAATTAGCTAAAAATTTAGGTTTCACGGAAACAATCGAAGAATTTGAAAAACTGAAAATGCCCTATGAAAATTTGAAAAATCTAGACAAAGAAAAACGCTGGGAAATTTACAAAAATATTCCCGACATCGCGTCCACCATTCCCGTCAAATCTTCTAATGGCTATACCTACCGCCCAATGATTAATATTGAGTTTGTGATGGATAATGTGACCACCGCGACAAAAATCACATTAGTCGACCGCTCGCACATGCATTATCCAATGATTATTGGCAAAGTAAATTTGAAAAAATATTTAATTGACGCAAGTAAATAAATTTATGTTATTAGTCCTCCGAAGCAAGAAAAAACTCTCCCGCAAAACCCAGGAATTCAATTATAAGCTTTCCCGCCATCTAAAAAATGCCGGAGTAAATTTTTCCTTTGCGAGCTTTGAAGATGTTGAGCTTTTCATGGAAACTAATAAAATTAACCTTTTGATTGATGGGCAACCGCTAACTAGCTGGAAAACAATCTATCCGAGAAAAGTTGGGACAAATAGGAGATTGGCCTTTATTATGGCAACTTTATGCAAAATTAATAAACTCGGATTTATCGACGGTTTTCATAAAAAGTCTTCCGCTACAGCCAAGATTGTGCAAATGTTTCTCTTCGCTCAAAATGGAGTCCCCATTCCAAAAACATACCACTCAGCTAACTACTCTCAAAAACAGATTGAAAATGCCATTGCTTTTTTAGGTTTTCCTGTTGTCGTGAAACAATGCAACACCTCACATGGAGCGGGAGTGCATCTGGCAAAAACTCGCGCGGAATTGAAAAAAATAATCGCCACCCTGCTGAAAAACAAAAATAAGGGAGACGTTTTTCTTCAGGAATTCATTCCAAACGACTTTGAATATAGAATATTTGTGACCGGCAATAAAATCGGAGCCACAGAAAAAAAAACCAGAACCGATGAAAATGAATTCAGAAATAATATTTTTCTCGGTGCCAAAGAAGAGTTTTTGGAGGAATCCGCTGTCAAAAGAAGTGTCATAACAACCGCCCTGAAAGCTTCGCGAATCTCCAATACTCAGGTTTCAGGAGTCGATATTGTCGAATCCAATGGACGCCTCGTCGTATTTGAAGTTAATAGTTGCCCGGAACTCACCCTTGATGAAAAAATATCTCCAGAATTAAAAAGCCTAGCCAAATATCTCGAAAAATGCGAAAAAAAATAGTCATGTATTATGGACAATCAAAAACCGGGTCAGATCCGTTTTTTAATTTTGCCCACAAAAAAAACGTCTATTACTATTTTTTTGAATACGGGAAAAAATCAGGACTCGACATGTATCTTGCTAGCGGAAAAGAAAACTATCTTGGTGGATTAAATTTTAAAAATCCCCTTTTCTTTAATGGAATAAATTTTGAGGCTAGGGGGGAAATAATCTGCGCCGATGCTATTTATGATCGCAGTGGGGGATTAAAATTCCCCCCACCGGAAATAAAAAAAATTCTCAATACTATTGAATTTAAAACTCTTTGTAACGACAAAAACTGTATGTATTCCTTGCTGGCGAATTTTATGCCCGCAAGTATTGAAATAAAAAATCAGGACGAATTAAAAACTGCCCTGCAATCTTTCCCTGCAGAAAAAATAGCCGTGCTGAAGCCAGCTAATGGATTGGGTGGAAAAGGAATTTTTATTGATCTGCCTGAAATTTTATCAGAAGTGAACCTTGAGCCTGGAAAGAATTATGTCTTGCAACAATTTATAAACACATCGGGTGGAATAAAAAATATTATTCCAGGAAAGCACGATCTAAGAATTATTATCATTGCTGGAGAAATAATTATGGCACATGTCAGAACACCGAAAGAAGGCCACTATTTGGCGAACGTAGCCCAAGGAGGAAAAATAGAAGAATTGCCCTTGAAAAAAATTCCCCCAAAGGCCATGAAAATGACCAGAGAAATTCAAAAAATTATTGATAAAAAATACGGATTTCCTATTTATTCCATTGATTTTGGATTTGAAAAAAACAGACCCTATGTGTTTGAATTAAATGACACAATCGGCCTTCCCTCTGAAAAAATGCCTAGTTATAAAATATTTATACAAAAACTCATTCTCTCACTAAAAGAAATCGCACAAAAATAATCACTAACCTCACAATAAGCACATGAAAAAAAATTCACTAATTATCACGAGGGTTGTTCAGGAAATGGGAGGAATAATTGAGAAAATCGTTCCAGAGAGAAGTTGTTTTTCAATCAAACTCAGAGGGGAAAAAATATTGTTTTTTAGAAAATTTCAAATTGCCAGCGACTTCATATCAGGAAAAATGTTAACGGACTATAAAGATGTAACCTATGTCGCACTAAAAGAAAATGACCTTCCTACTCCCAAATCCGCTTGCTTCTACAAAAAATCACTCCATGAAAAAAACGTAGAAACCGAGCTTGCCCCCTTAAATTATCCTGTCGTAATAAAAGATGCTAATGGCTCAAATAGTAAGGGTGTTTTCGTAAACGTCAAAAATCTAGCTGAAGCAAAAGAAATAATCTTCAGAGAAATCCATACTTTTTCTTGTCTAATTGCGCAAGAAATGGTTTTTGGCAAAGAATTTAGAGTTTTGATTTTAGGAGGTATGGCTATTGGCGTTCTAGAAATGATCCCGCCAAGAGTTTTTGGTGATGGCATAAACACTGTTAAGAAATTAATACTGATGAAGCAGTCTGAATTTAGCCAGAAAACAACTTTCGACGAAACGCTAAATAAGATATTAAAAAAACAAGGTCTTACTCTTGATGACATCCCCAAGAAAGATCAATCCGTTTTTATAAAAAATAATTCTTGTCTAGCAGAAGGCGGAGAAACCAGTAATGTCACAGAATCAATTCATCCAGGCATTGAACAGCTCTGCGTTAAAGCGGCAAAGGCAGTGGGGAAAAGCTTGGCAGGTATTGATTTGATTTGCGATGATATCAGCAAGGACCCGACAAAACAATCCATTAGCATACTGGAAATAAATGGCAAGCCAGATCTCTATATCCACTACGATCCAACTCATGGGAAAACCCAAAATGTCATAAAAAACATCATTGATTTTATTTTAGAACTAAAGAAAGTAGAACGCGCTTCTAATATCTAACGACTCATTCACTAAGATGAAAATTATTGCTATAACTGGAACAAAAGGAAAGACTACTATCACTCGAGCGCTTAGCTATGTAATTTCAAGGCAAGGAGAAAAAACTTTGCGCGTTGACACCGATGGATATTATATTAATGAAAAACAACGAGGTAACCTCTCTGAAAGCTTAAAGCTATTCGGTCTCGTTCCCACGGTTTGTCCGGGAAAATATTTAATCGCGATGAAAAAGTCTTTTCCTGACTTTACGGCAATTCTAGAAACAGCTCTTGGCTGTAGTCGTCGAGCGGGCCTGGGTTATGCCAGCCACAATATTGGCATCTTTTCAAATGTCTTGGAAGATCACTTGGGCTCAACCAAGAGACTTAAAAAAAGATCCGATATTGCCAAAGCAAAGCAATTTATTTTTACTGCTGTTAAGAAAAACGGGACTCTTATTTTTAACGCTGATGATAAACATGTCTGTTCGCAGTTAAAATACATTCCCAAATCATCCCTAGTCACATTGTTGCCAATCGGACTTAAGTTTAGGTTTTTTGATCTCAAAAAACATCTTTCGTTGGGTGGCCAAGCAATCACAATTAAAGATGCTTGCGTTATTATTAAAACAAAAGAAAAGATAAAAAAAATCATTAACCCCTCCGAGATAAGCTGGACTTTCAATGGGGCTTTTCAGCCATCGCTTTATAATCTAATGTTTATTTTGGGTGGAATCTACGCCTACACAAACAATAAAATAACAAAAAAACAACTAGCTGATTTAAAAAAATATAAACTAGCTAAATTTGGTGGCAGACTAACTATATTGGAAAATAAAAAAACCAACGTAAAAATAATTATCGACTTTGCTCATGAAAAATATTCTTTAGTAGAAATTGGGAAGCTGGCTAAAAAACTCAGCACTCGAAAAACAATCGGTATTGTCCGACTTGCCCCCGATCGAACAAGTAAAATGCTTTTTGAAACTGGACAATTTATTGCCAATAGCTTTGACGATCTAATTGTCTATGACAAAATTGACGGAATAAACAGAAAAGTGTACAAAGGACACGATTTAATCCCTGACAGACACCCCGGGGATATTTCAAAAATTTTTCTCGAAGGCATTCTTTCAAAAAAAACAAGCGGTCGGGCAGAACAAATTATCATCGAAGAATCTGCGATAAAAAAAGCGGCTACTCTCGCAAGCTCGGGAGATATTGTGGTAGTCATTTGCGGGAAAGACCATAAAAAAACAATTGGCTACGTTAAAAAATACTTCAATGCCTCTTTTACACAATAAGCCATAGCACACCCACCATTCTTTCTCCTTGATATTTCCCCAAAACTAGTCTAAACTATAGGCAACTTAAAAAGCCTAATTTTAGCTTATGCAAAATATTTTTTCACCTTACAAATCTGGCTTACCTAAGCGAAAAAGATTTAATATTCCCTGGAAAAGACTTTCACAAATTCTTGGAGTATTGACTGCTGTTGGCATTTTAGTGGTTATCGGCGTTTTTGCCTATTTTTTCAAAGATTTGCCAGATCCGGGAAAAATCAACAATCGCTTCATCGCTGAATCAACCAAAATCTATGACCGTACCGGAGATCATCTACTCTATGACGTTCATGGCGAAGAAAAGCGGACTCAAATCGATTTTTCTGAAATGCCCGATGTTTTGAAATATGCCACTATTAGCCTGGAAGACCAAGATTTTTATGCCCACCATGGGATAAAACTATCATCGATCCTGCGTTCGATTTTTAAAGATATTATCAACCTGGGAAAGGCGCAAGGTGGATCAACGATTACCCAACAATTTGTCAAAAATTCCCTTCTTACTAACGAAAAAACGCTAGTGCGAAAAGTCAAAGAAGTGATTCTTTCTCTAGAACTGGAAACAAAACTCTCCAAAGACGAAATTTTGGCGATGTACCTCAATGAAATCCCTTATGGCTCCAACGCTTACGGCATAGAAGCGGCGGCTCAGACTTTTTTTGGAAAACCGGCGCGTGAACTGACACTCGACGAGGCCGCTCTCATTGCCGCCCTTCCCCAGGCCACAACCTATTATTCCCCCTACGGCTCACACACCGATGCGCTAATTGGACGAAGAGATTTTACTCTAAAAACAATGGCGAGACTAGGCTATATCACACAAGAGCAAGCTGACCAAGCAACCAACACCGCAACACTGAGTAAGATAAAACCGCAAAAAGATATCTTTTCCGCGCCGCATTTTGTGATGTTTATCAAAGACTATTTGCAACAAAAATATGGCGATAGCGCCGTAGAACAGGGTGGTCTCAAGGTTTACACCACGCTAGATTGGGACAAACAACAAATAGCGGAAAGGGTTGTGAAAGAGGGCGCGGAAAAAAACGCGAAAACTTATGGCGCTGCCAATGCGGGATTAGTAGCAATGGACCCAAAAACCGGTCAAGTTCTCGCGATGGTCGGCAGTAAAGACTATTTTGCCCAAAGTGAACCGGCTGGTTGCAAACCAGGCAAAACCTGTCTTTTCGAGCCCAATGTCAATGTCGCCATCTCCCTCTTGCAACCAGGATCCTCGTTTAAGCCCTATGTTTATCTCACAGCCTTCATCAAAGGCTTCACGCCGGAAACCAATATTTGGGACACTGACACAAATTTCAGCACCGATGATGGAAAAATTTATAACCCAAAAAATTACGATGGTAAAAATAGTGGCCTCATGCAAATGAAAGACGCACTCGCCAGATCGCTCAATGTTCCTGCCGTCAAAACACTCTATTTGGCAAGTGTGAAAGATTCCATAAACACCGCCAAAAGCATGGGCATCACAACACTCAACGAACCAGATCGCTATGGACTCTCACTTGTGCTTGGTGGTGGTGAGGTGCGCCTCATGGATCACGTCAATGCCTTTTCTACTTTTGCCACCAATGGAATTCACCACAAAACAACCGCTATCCTTCGTATCGAGGATAGTAAAGGCAACACGCTGGAAAAATATACAAGCGAACAAGGAGAAAAGGTTATTGAAGAAAAATATGTCGCTATGATTGATTATATTCTTTCCACCAATGAATTGCGTGCTCCGGTTTTTGGCGACAAAAACCCTCTTGCTTTCACCGATCGCGCCATAGCCGCAAAAACCGGCACAACCAATGAGTGGCGCGATGGTTGGACAATGGGCTATACTCCTTCGATCGCAGTTGGCGTTTGGGCGGGAAATAATGATCACTCCGTCATGAAACAAGGCGCAGATGGTGTTTTTGTGGCCGCTCCAATTTGGCGCGCCTTTATGGATGAGGCTCTAAAAAATACCAATAAAGAAGATTTCCCCAAATACGAAAAAGAGGAAACCGGAAAAGATGTGCTTGATGGAAAGTTGGACATGAAGCAAGAACTTAAGGTTTGTGAAATTCCAGGGAAAGATGATGATTATTGTCTTATTAGTGATGCTTGCCCGGATAATAAGGCAAAAAAGAAAAAATTCTCCGCAACTCACGATATTCTTTACTACATCAACAAAGATGATGTGCGAGGAGACGCGCCCAAAAAACCCGAGGATGACCCACAATTCAAAAGCTGGGAGGCTGGCGTGAAAAAATGGCTAAAGGACAATGATTATTCCACAGACGGAGCGCCAACCGAAAAATGCCAAGAAAAGGATTTTTCCCGCTATAAACTAAAAATTGATAGCATCTCCCCTTCTGACGGAACAACTATTACCTCCACCTCTTTTTCCATCTCAACTAAAATATCCGCCCCCTATGGCGTTAAAAGAGCCACAATCAGTGTTAATGGCGACAACATTGCGTCAGATGATAATGACTCATTTGGCACAAACTACACTATCCCAAGTGATAAATACAAATCAAACTTAGAAATTAAGGTGGAAGCCGAAGATGATAATGGCAATTCCGATTCAAAAAGCGTTACAGTAAATACAAATATTCCAGTGACGCCTTAACATTCACCCCTCCCTTGTGTTATAACACCGGACTCATAAACAATATTCATATAACCTACAAATTTAAGTTATTATTCAACAAAAAGTTCGCATATAAACGAGTTAGACGAAATTTTGTTCAAAAATACTTTTTTATTGAGCCCTTTTTAAATTTTTTTGGGAAAGAAAAAGCCGCCTTGGATAACCTTGGCGGGAGCAGTTGGTCTGCTCAGTCCTGGTTTAACATACATTAACGATGAGCTTATCCGGGTCAACCCAAACAACCTGACCATCCGACACAAATACAGCGTTGTATTTATTGCCACTCTCATCGGTCAACTCCGGTAATTTTTTTATCACCGGGATAGTGTAGTGCAGGCTGAATTTGGGATCAAAACATATGCATTCCTTGCCAACCTGAACATCCCTGAAAGTACGTTGTTTCTCGTCCATATGACATCCTCCTTTTGTGGTTACAGATGTTGTTTCACGCCAAAATTAGCGTTCAAAATAGTGTAGCAAAAAACCGATAGCCTGTCAATCCAGTGGCCAAAAAAAATTTCAAAAGGGCTCTTTTAATAAGGAATATATTTTTGAACAAAACATCGTTTAACAACCCATATCTAGTTCCAGAAATTCGCATTTAATAATTAACGCCAAGGAGTGCAAATTTCTTCCACCCAAATTTTTGCCTCTTTAGTTCTTTTGATATAACCTTAAGGAAGCGAGGCAAAAACTTCAGATATGGGTAACGTTCTGCGAAATTTTGTTTAACAAATACTTTGTTTAGATAGCCCTTTTATAATTTTTTCAACCAAAGAAAAAGAGGCAACCTAGATAGATTGCCCCTCGTTGTGCGACGGGATTATTTTTCTCTCTACATTATTTCGAAGAGATGGCCAATAATTCCTACTAGGCCTGCGAGTTGGAAAGTGCAGATGTAGTTCAACGTCTCTGGGCTTTCCGTGATTGGATTACCTGCGTTAGCAAAGATTGGATTACCTGCGCCAACAAGACGGAAGTTCCGCTTCTCCTCGGGTTCTTCCGGATTAACGAGAGCCCAGAGTTGCGGTGCTCCCTGCCACACCTCAACTGTAAGGATTTTTGACCCTCTTGGTAAGACGAGAGAAAAATAATCCTCCACCTTGGTTGGGGGGTACTTAAACACGTTGATTGGGTACTTAACCACGTTTAGCATTTAAAAGCCTCCTTTTCTTTGGTTGATGTGCTGATTGACACTAAATTTAGTATCATAGTAGTATAGCAGAAAATAGGCTGTGTGTCAAGACCACTAAAAAAAATTATAAAAGGGCTATTTTGATAAGGAATATATTTGTTAAACAAAACATCGCAGAACAAGGCATATCCGGTTCAAAAATTTTGCACTTTATAATAAATTAAGGAAAGCAAAATTTTCTCTCCCAAATTTTTCTTTCGCTACGCTTCAGAAAAACTTCGGATATGCCTAACGTTAGGCGAAATTTGAAAAAACAAACCTTTTTATAAAGCAATTTATTTATTACAATATGGCCATGAAAATAATCATTCTTTCCCCAAACGTTGACCTTCTCTTTACTGATGAATTAAAGGAAAAAATAAAATCTGCTAGCGAGGTAGTTTTCATTAAAGATATTAAACCTCTTTTGGACGTACCAGAACTTTATAACAATGAGCAAAAAATAGTCGCCATTGATCCTGATTTTTGCGAATGGAGCGTACCCAAAGATGTCATTGAAAAAATGAAAAACGTTAAAGCTATTTGTTTGCAAACAACTTCCTTTTCTTGGGTTGATGTTGCCGAAGCAAAAAAACAAGACATTCCTGTGATGAATTTGCGTGGCTTCTCAACAGAAGCCGTTGCAGAATGGGCTTTTATGATGGCTGTCAATGTTGCTAGAAAACTACCACTTATTATCAGAGGTGGGTGGAAACAAGATTTCAGCAAACATCAAGGTGTAGAACTGAAAGGAAAGACTGTCGGAATTGTAGGGTTGGGAACAATCGGAACGCGTATTGCTGAAATCTGCAACGGCTTAGGAATGGAAGTTGTTTACTGGTCTAGAAAGTCAAAGGATGAACGTTTTTCATTCACTGAATTGGACGATTTGCTGAAAAAAGCAGATTTTATTTTTCCTACTCTTGCACAAAATAATGAAACTGCCGGACTCATTACAGATGAAATGTTAAAAAGTATGAGAAGGTCAGCTATTTTTGTGTCCATTGTTCATAAGATTTACAACCACGATCTAATTCTGCAACTCGTGAAAGAAAGTAAAATTTATGGTTATGCCTTCGAAACGGAGAAAGAAAAAATGACCGACTTTGAGGGTAATGTTTGGGCTGGTCCAGAATTAGCATGGTGTACCAGTGAGTCGTTTCGAAAGAATGCTGAACAATGGACGGAAGCGATTGTAAAATCTGTTAAGAATGATTATTCGACACAAGTTAATAAATAAATTGCAAAAAAGGAGAGGGTTTGTTTTTTCAAACATCGCCTAACAGCTTGTATCAGGTTCCAGAAATTTGCTCTTTTATATTTCAAGGAGTGCAAATTTCTTCCACTCAAATTTTTGTCTCTCTTTTTCTTTTATATTACACTAAGGAAGAGAGCCAAAAACTTCTGATACAAGCAAACGTTGTGGCGAAATGTCACGCGCTCCTCTTATTTTAAACCACCAGTATTATAATTGGTGGTTTTTTTTATTAATTATTTCATCTTAATATTCCCCACCACATCTTCACCAATTTCCTCGTTGATTTTTTTCATAATCCGCGCTTTGTTGGTCCAAAGTTCAGCTGACCAGGCGGAATTTTGCGCTTTGACAAACAAAACCCCCTTAGCAAAATAATCTGGGGTGAATTTAGTTTTTCCAAGTTGACCAAACTCCGATTCAATCACACGCCCAAACACAAAAAAAACAGTCTTGTCATCAAGGATCTGTTTTTTTTGGATTTTTCTGTGAAATAAAATATCACCAAGCGCTTTCATTTTTTAGCTTTAGTTTTTTATTGGCATAATAATATACGTAAAATCCTCCAAAACCTCTTTTTTACCCTCTTCCACCTCTCGAATTGCCACTGGAGAAGAATCACTATTTGCCAATAGGGCTACTTTATTTGAAGTCACCACATTAATTCCTTCTAGCAGATATTTTAAGTTAAAAACAATCTCCTGAGACTCTCCTTGTGCTTCAAAATTGATTTGAGTGGAGTTTTCCCCCACTTCCGCACTCTTAGTGTCGATTAGGATTTTATTGTCAGTCGCGTCAATTCTCAGAACCACTTCATTGGATTTATTATTTACAAAAACCCCGGCAATTTTTAGCGCGTTTTGCAGGTTTTTTTTATCTCCAATGATTTTTGTTTTATAGCTTTCCGGCATAATATGTTTGTACTCGGGATATTTTCCGTTAATTAGCCGCGAAACCAATTTCACCTCCCCTATTTCAAAAAAAATCTGACCCTCTTCGATAAATATCTTCACAACTCCATCCTCAAGATTATTAGAAATAATCCGATTTAATTCTGTGAGTGTGTTTATTGGCACAATAATGTTCTTGGTTTTTTCTCTAAATTCACCATAATTAGCTTTATTTACCTCATTTTCCCCTATTTTTAAAATATATTCCGACAAGCGAAAACCATCTGTGGCAGCAAAAAACAACTCTTTTTCTCCAAAAATAATATTCACGCCGGTCAATTCCTGCCTCGCCTCATTGTGTGCGACAGAAATGAGTAGTTTAGAAAAAATATCTTTTAATTGATTAATCCCAAGCTTTAGGATAAATTCGGTGTTTTTTTGTGGAATTAAAGGAAAATCCTCCGCGGAAAAACCTTTCATTGTCGCTTTCGTGGTTCCATTTTTGATTTTTAAGTTTTGCTCTATTGCCTCAATATCCATATTCTCACCTTCAGAAAGATTAAGAGAAAAATTACTCAAAAGCCTAGCAGGAATAGTTATTTTCCCCTCTCGCTCCACTTTTGCTCCAATTTTAATCTCAATTCCAATCTCCAAGTTGGTCGCGACTATTTTCAGGTAATTTTTTCCTGCTTCTAGAAAAATATTATTTAAAATAGGTAGGGTGTTTTGTTTGGAAACAATTCTTTCTGAATTAGTGATAGCCTTTTTAAAATTAGCTTGGGTGCAAATTAATTTCATAAGTGTATTATTATTTATTATATAATATAAAGAAATTTATTACTATTATTAGAAAACTCCTTTTTGGGGATAAGTGTGTTTTGGGGCTTTAATTATAGAGATTAGATTAGGATAATATGGGGATAACTCTTGTTTTTATGGGTAGAGAGGTGTTGGTTGGTTTTGTTGTGTGTGAACTATTGAAATATTGATTTGAGGTAATAAACAGGAAGGTATTTGTTTTGCGCAGGGTTTTTGGGTGGGTTTAAAACAACTTATCCACAATTTGTTCACTTTTTGGTTTAAAATTGATTAATTTAAATTAGTCTAGTTTGTAGAGTTGCTCTCTAATTTGGACAAGCTCTTCTTTTAATTTCTCATCGCGCGCGAGGTTTTTGGCAATTTTTTCATAAGCATGGATAGCTGTGGTGTGATCTCTCCCACCTAATTTTTCTCCAATACCAGGGTAAGAGAAATCTAATTCTTCCCGCATTAGATACATGGCAATTTGTCTGGGGCGAACAAGCTCTTTTTTGCGGTTTTTTTGGATCAATTCATCAGGAGAAATATCATATAAAGAGGAAATCGCTCGCAAAATTTGTTTATAGGTAACACCTTTCTTTTTTCCACTGGAAATTAACTCTGCTAGTTGGCTTTTGGCGAAATCAAGGGTAATTTCCTTTTCGGTAAGTTGAGCGGAAACAATTAGGCGATTAAGTGCGCCTTCCAGTTCACGGATGTTATTTTTAATGTTTGTTGCGATATAGTTTAGGGCATCTTGGCTTATCTCTACATTTTCGTCTGATACTTTTTTTTGTAAAATAGCCAATCTTGTTTCCAGGTCAGGCTGGGAAACATCGGCAATCATACCGCCCTCGAAACGGGAGCGTAACCTTTCCTCAAGAATTTGAATAGCTTTGGGTGGTCGATCGCTACTAAGCACGATTTGTTTGTTGAGTTGGTAAAGAAAATTAAAAATATGGAAAAACTCCTCCTGGGTTTTTTCTTTTCCGGAAATAAACTGAATGTCATCAATAATAAGGATGTCAATTTTTTGGTAATATTCCTTAAACTCGTTGATTTTTTGGTTTTGAAGCGCATCAATTAAATTTGAAGTGAATCTTTCTGAAGTGATGTATTTTACCTGAAAATTGGCGTCTTTACGCAAAATTTCATTACCAATCGATTGGATTAGGTGTGTTTTTCCCAGGCCTACCCCGCCATAAATAAAAAGTGGATTATAGATTTTGCCTAAATTTTGAGAAACGGCGACACAGGCAGCATGAGCGAGCTCATTATTTCCGCCAACAACAAAATTGTCAAAAGTGTATTTAGGATTGAGGTTGTTTTCCAAGCTTATGCTAAACGATTTTTTCTCAGGAATTTTTTGAGTATAATTTTGTGGAGCGACAATCGCGTCAACAGTTGGCTCTCTTTTGGCGAGCGAGCGGTTTTCTTTTGGAGTCGCAATTACACAGGAAATAGCTTTGATCTCCGGTTGGATATTGCGGAGCGCTTTTAGAATGTAGGCGTTGTATTTATTTTCCAGCCATTCTTTAGCAAAACCATTAGGAACACTAAGAACAACAAGGCCATCGGTATTAGAAAGAATCTTGGTGTTTTTGAACCAAGTGATAAAATTAGCCTTTGAAATAAAAAGCTCTATTTCACTGAGGGCTGTTTGCCAAAGTTCCTCATTAAGCATTTTCTTGAGTATAAAAAATTAGAGAAGTTTTAGGAGCTAAACAGGAGAGGGTATTTTTGTTTTTTAAAGCAAGTTGTTTTTTTGTGTCTTTTAAAAAAGTATAGCACAAGAAAAAAAGAGTTGGTAGAAGGAAAAAGTGGGGAACCTGTTGATAAAGTGTGCATATGATTTAAAGCTAATATAACTAGCACTAAAAAGCAAGAGCTTAACCTTTTAATTGACTTTTGGCTAAATAATTGGTAAGCTTTTAATTGGTTAGGTATAAGTCAGTTTAAATATTATTAAGGGCTCAGGCCTTTACTAAAAACAGGTTTTTTGGTAAATGCGCAAGTCCTTAGTCAAACATATGAGCGTTACATATAAACCCAAGAGTATCAAGCGAAAAAGAAGCCATGGTTTTATTGAAAGAAACAGCACCGCTTCTGGTCGGAACGTATTAAAAGCGCGGAGACGAAAGGGACGCGCGAAATTAACGACCGTCTAAGGCTAAAGGGTAAATTTTTAAGTAACCATGACATGTTGCCAAAGAAAAACAGAATTAGAGAAAATGTTGATTTTGGGGTAATTTGCCGCTATGGAAAGACTTTTTCCGGCAAGAGTTTAGTTTTGAAGGTAAGCGAAAATAAACTTGATTTAGTGCGTATGGGAGTTTCTGTTGGCTTGAAATTTTCCTCCAAAGCGGTTATACGTAACCGGATAAAACGGCAAATCAGAGCCTTTTTTTGTCAAAATCTGGAAAAAATTCAAAGTGGGAGAGACTTTGTGGTGATTTTGGGAAAGGGCTGGGATGCGCAGGTGAATCCGGGCGGGGAAATTAAGCAAATTTTAGTTAAAAATAGCTTATTTAAGGAATAATTAACTCTATTTAATATAGTCCAAAAACAAAAATATGTTTCTATTTGACGAATTAGTTTATCGGCCGATCTATAATCTTTTGATTTTTATCTATAATATCGTGCCATTTCACGATTTTGGTGTTGCCATTATTCTGGTTACAATTATTATTAAGTTTTTTCTTGTTCCGCTTAGTCGAAAACAAATCGAATCACAAAAGAAAATGCAGGAACTGCAGCCTAAAATAAAGGAAATACAGGAAAAATACAAGAACGACAAAGAAAAACAGAGTCGGGCGCTTATGGAATTTTATAAAGAAAATAAAGCCAACCCTTTTTCCGGTTGTCTTCCTTTGATTTTTCAGTTGGTGTTTTTGATTGCTATTTATCGGGTATTGTTTAATATTTCCCAAAACGGTCTTATGGTCAACGGGGCGGATTTATACGGCTTTATCCACAACCCCGGTCAAATTAAGCACCTTTTTCTCGGGCTTATCGATCTTTCAAAGGTGGTTGATTTTAGAGTTTTGACTGCTGGTAATGTGGCGCATATTATTTTAGTGATTGCGGCCGCTGGAGCGCAGTATGTCCAAACAAAAATGCTGATGGCGACGAAAGCCAAATCAGATAAGAATAATAAAACTGAAAAAAAGGATGATAAAAATCCGGATTTTGCTCAAATAATGTCCAAACAGATGCTTTATCTTGCTCCAATCATGACGCTTTTTATTGGAATCAAATTTCCTGCCGGGTTGGCGCTATATTGGTTGGTTTCAACACTGTTTATGATTGCTCAGCAAGAATATCTGGAAAGAAATAAGGAGGCGCAGTTAACCGAGCAAAAATAATTTTTTTGGATAATTAAAAGTTTAAATAAACCTGTTTTTTCATCTTTTCGCTTAGCGGTTTTAGATTTAAACTAAGCGGAAAAGGCAGGTTAATTAAATAATATGGAAGAGGAAAATGTAGAACGCGAGATTGCCACGATTGTGTCCGAGTTGATTTCTAAGATGGGATTTTCTGCCACGGTAGAAACAAAAAGAGTTAAGGAAGATGAGGTGGAGGCCATTATTTGTAACATTAAAACGGAAGATTCAAACTTTTTAATTGGTCAATATGGCTTAAATTTGCAATCATTACAACATATCGTACGAGTTATGATTAGAAAGCGAGTTGACAGTCCAATTAACTTTATTCTCGACGTTAATTTTTATCGACAGGAGAAAAACGATTCCGTGGTTCGTTTAGCAAAAAACTTGGCCCAGGAGGCGGTGAGTGAAAAACGGGAAATTACTATGCGTCCGATGACCGCCTACGAAAGAAGAATTGTGCATATGGAGCTTTCAAAAAATGAGCAAATTAAAACGGAAAGCATTGGGGAGGGAGAGTCAAGACGAATTGTGATTAAACCGTTGGAGCAATAATTTTTCCTCAAAGAATAAGCGTTAAGCAAAAAATTAAAATTTTACTTTTATGGTTATTGCCAGAAAAATAGCCTATAATGTGCTGGTCAGTAGTGTTTCTAAGATACTTTCTACGGCGCTGGCGCTGGCGTCAATCGGCTTTATTACGCGCTATTTGGGCAAAGAAGGTTTTGGCGATTACGCGACCGTCTTAGCGTTTCTTTCTTTCTTTTCGGCCATTTCTGATTTGGGCCTATATCAATTTTCCACCCGAGAAATTTCACGTCCCGGAGCAAAAGAGGATGAAATCATGGGCAACGCTTTTTCGATGCGGGTAATTTCTTCGCTTTTCATTTTTTTACTTTCTTTCTTTTTAATTCTACTACTGCCTTATTCGCAAGAAGTGAAATATGGCGTTGTGATTATCGCGGCTTCTTTTATTTTTTCTTCTGGTTATCAGATTCTAAATGGCGTGTTTCAAAAAAATCTGGCAATGGATTTAGTGGCCATCTCGGAGCTTATAGGCAAAATTGTCCAGCTAGCGGTCATAATTTTAGCTGTAAAGTTACACTTGAGTTTTTCCTGGATCATCACCTCGCTACTTTTTAATATGTTAGTCAGTTTTGTGTTGGTGTATTTTTGGTCAAGAAAATATATCAAATTAGGTTTTCGCTTCGATTTTGTTTATTGGAAGCGGTTTCTTTCAGAGTCTTATCCGATTGGCATAATGGCAATCGTTGTGTTTATTTATTTCAAAGCAGACACTATTTTGCTTTCTTTTCTCAAAAGTAACGCCGAAGTGGGAATCTATAATGTGGCCTATAAGGTCTTGGAGAATATTTCTTTTTTTCCCGCGATGATTATTGGACTTATTTTTCCCATTATTTCTCAATATATTTTTGTTGATAAGGCGCGGTTTTTTGAAATTTCCAACAAAACCTTTAAAGTGTTTATTCTTTTGGTTGTGCCATTGATTGTGGGAACACTTTTTCTTTCTGACGGACTGATTTTACTCATCGGCGGGGCAGGATTTTCTGAATCAGCGCTAGTCTTGCGCATTCTTGTTTTTGCCCTTGCCGCTATATTTTTTAGCAATTTTTTCAATGCGATTTTGGTTGCAGGAAATCTGCAAAAGAAACTAATGCTTATTTTATCGGCCGCCGCGTTGTTTAATGTCACGGCCAATCTGATCTTTATCCCCCTTTTTTCCTATATCGCTTCCGCCATAATTTCTTTTATGACGGAATTTTTTGTGGCTATCGCGGCTGGCTACTTGGTTTTTCGTCGGCTAGCCTATTTTCCTCGGGTGGAAAAGATTGGTCGGATCTTGTTTTCCGGAGGATTGATGGCGGTGTTTTTGTTTATTTTTCGTACGCACAATTTTTATCTGTTAGGCGCGGGCAGTGTGTGTGTTTATGGGCTGGCCCTATGGTTGTCTCAATCGGTGGAAACTTCGGAAATAACGAGCATAATTAGTAAAAAAGGAGTGCTGGAATATGAAAAACCTCAATCCGAAAATTAATATTGTCGTTTTGAACTATAATGGCAAGGATTGCTTAAAAAGGTGTCTTAGTAGCCTTTTTTGTGTGGACTATTCCAATTTCGAAGTGGTTGTGGTGGATAATAATTCTCAGGATGGATCGCTGGAAATGGCGAGGCTTAATTTTTCACGCGCGACGTTTATTAAAAATGAGCAAAATTTGGGTTTTTCAGCCGGCAATAATGTGGGCATAAAATATTCTTTGGAAAAATTAGCTGATTTCGTTCTTTTGCTCAATAATGATACGGAGGTAGAGAAAGATTTTTTGGTTAAGTTGCTCAAATATGCCAAAGAGCACGAAGAAGCGGGAATTATTAGCCCACTAATCTTTTCCGAGCAGGGTGAAAGTGTTTGGTTTTCGGGCGGGAAAATTGATTGGTGGCGGATGAAAACGGTGCATATTCAAAAACAGCCAGAAAAAAATCTTTTAGCTACTGATTTTATTTCTGGTTGCGCGATGCTGATCCGTGCGGAAGTTTTCAGAAAAAGCGGACTCTTTGACGAAAATTTTTTTCTTTATTGGGAAGATGTGGATTTTAGTGTTAGAGCCAAAAAAGCCGGCTTTACTCTTTCGGTTGTGGCAAGTGCGCGCATTCGTCATTTTGAAAAAAGCGAAGAAAAAAAGGAAAATAAGCTTTATTGGCTGGTGCTTTCCGGATTGCTTTTTTTCCAAAAAAATACACCCAAATATCTCAAAGCTTGGATTTTTATCTATACGCTTTTGCGTAGGCTGAAAAACTGGAATGATGTGCAAAAAAAGCAAAACCCGCTAAATTTAGCCGTACAGAAGGCCTATCGGGATTTTAAGTTAGCCAAAAAAGGCTGATGCGTGCAAACTTGAATGCGACAGTGATCATAAAATAGAAAAGCCCATGGAAAAAATAGACCTCTCAATCATTATTGTTAACTATCGAAGCCGGACATATTTGGAAAAATGCCTGGCTTCTCTTTATGCGAAAATTGAGAAAAATGTTTTGTTTGAGGTGCTTGTTGTCAATAATGGGAAAGACGACGAGCTTGGTGGTCTTGAAGCGCTATTCCCTGTGACAAAAATCATCCAAAACAAAAAAAATACCGGTTTTGGTAGTGCAAATAATTTGGGCGCAAAAGAAGCCAGAGGCGCTTTACTTTTTTTTCTTAACCCGGATACAGAACTGATTTCTCGGAATATCTCCAGCGTGATGGATGAATTTGGATGCGATCCAACTTTGGGTGTTTTGGGAGTAAGGGCAGTTACTTCGCAAAAAAAGGTGCAAAAATGGATCGTAGGAGGCGAGGTAACACTTTGGCACATCCTGAGGAACAATTTTAGATTTTCCGGGGATGAGAAATATTGGCAGAGCGAGAACAAGATAACTGTTTTTTGGGTGGCCGGAACAGCGCTTTTTATTCCAAGAAGTTTCTTTTTTCAACTTGGCGGTTTTGATGAACATTTTTTTGCCTATTTTGAAGATGTCGATCTTTGTCGACGAGCGCGGTCTTTCGGTCGAAAAGTGATTTATTTTCCCACATTTTCCGTTTTGCATCACGGGGGGAAGAGCTTTGCGGTAAAAGCTGACCAAAAGAAAAATTATTATCAATCACAGAATTATTATTTTAAAAAACACTTGGGATTTTTTCAAGCTCAGCTTCTAAAAATATTGAGATTTTTTAGTTTTTAAAAAGATGTTATTTAGGATGCTTTTAATTTTTTGTGCCTATTTGCCTTTTCAATTCGCGCTGAATCCCAGTGTCGGGATAGATTTGGCCAGCTCACGAGTCTTCATTTTATTGTTATTTTTTGTGTGGCTGGCAGAGAGTCTGAAAAAAAGAAAGCTTTTTTTGCAAAACAGCCAGGTGAATTTTTTCTTAGTTTGTTTCCTTTTCCTCAACTTAGTATCTTTGGCTGTGGCCAAGAATACAGATTGGTCTTTGCGAAAACTCTTATTTTTATTTTCTGTTTTTCCACTCTATTTTGTTTCTTCTCAGCTAATCGACACAAAAGAAAAGATGGAAAAAGTGCTGCGATATTTGGTCTGGGGAGGGTTTTTTGTGGCAATGCTTGGCATCGTTCAATTCATTGCGCAGTTTATTTTTGGTCTAGACGCCACTTATCATTTTTGGGCGAGTCATATTTCTCCGCTCTTTTTGGGTGAAAATGTAACCGCGGCGGTGCTAAAAAATCCTAGTTGGTTGGTGAATATTTCCGGAAAAACCTATCTTCGAGCAATCGCGACCTTTCCTGATCCGCACATGCTATCCTTTTTTTTGGGGATGCTGTTGCCGTTTGCCCTGGGATTGTTTTTGAAATTAAAAAATAAAAAGTATTTGGTGATTTTTTTTATTCTACTGCTAACCGATCTGCTTACTTTTTCACGCGGAGGATATCTTGGCTTATTTGTGGCTGCTATAGGGACCCTTTTGGTTTTACTGGATAAATTAGAGAAAAAACATAAACTAAGCATCATTGCGGGGGCTGTTTTTTTGGGCAGTTTTCTTTTGATTCCCGGACCGATTGCAGAAAGATTTTTTTCTAGCTTTAATTGGAAAGAAGGCTCTAATCAAGGTCGGATTGAGACTTGGAAAAAAGCGGGCGAGATTATTTCAGAGCATCCACTCCTGGGAGTTGGCATCGGGAATTATCCTTTGGAAATTAGCGCAACAGCAAGCTATCGCGACCCAATCTATGCGCACAGCAATTATTTGGACATCGCGGCGGAAACCGGATTAGTTAGTCTTTTTTTGTGGCTGGGTTTTTTGGGCTCTTTGATTGGGGTATTTTTTCGGCGAGCAAAGGACAGTTTGTTTTTTTGTGCTATGCTTAGTGTGGTGATTTTTTGTGGGCATTCTTTGGTTGAAACCTCTATTTATTCGCCGACGGTGTTGGCCTTATTTTTGATTATTGCTAGTCTTAGTCGTTTCGCCGCGCAAAATGAAAAAACTATTTAACCTAGAAAATTTAATTTACCTGACTATTTTTGCCTTGCCATGTTATCTTGTGCGGTTTAGTCTTTTTGGTTTTCCCACTAACGCGCTGGACGTTTTAATCTCGGCTTGCCTTTTTAGCGGATGGGTGTTATATCGAAAAAAAATTAATTATCTCGTGTTTTTTAAAAACTACAGACCGTTTATTTTTTCTGCCGGGCTCATTTTTGGCGGACTGCTTTCTTCTAGCTTGGTAGCGGGAAATTATGGAGCGGGCTTTGGGGTGATTAAGAGTTGGTTTTTGTTACCAATTCTATTTTCTCTGGTCGCTGGGCTTGCGATTGAAAAAGAAAAGCGTAGAAATATCCTTTTCGCCTATTATGCGAGTGCTTTTTTTGTTGCCCTCAGCGCTTGGGGTTATTTTATTTTTCAAGTCATGACCTATGACGGGAGATTACAAGGGTTTTTCAACTCCCCGAACTATTTGGCGATGTACCTAGCGCCGGCAATTTTTGTTTTTTACGGACTATTTATTGAAGCAAAAATAAAAAGAAAATGGTTGTTTGGCCTATCTGGAATAGTCATTCTTGGCGCGCTATATATGACATATTCTTATGCTGGATGGTTAGCGACTTTGGGCGCAGTGGTTTTGGCTTTGGGAATTGAAAAAAAATTAAGTTGGAAAACGTGGTTGATCGGGGTGCTTTTATCGGGAGCGCTGTTTTTTTCACAAACAGGAATGGATAAATTTCAAGGGATAATCAATCTCGATGAACGTGCTTCTTTTTCTTCGCGAATTATGATTTGGCGTTCAGCGGAGAAAATGCTTGAGAATAGTTGGCTTTGGGGGATTGGCGCTGGGAATTTCCAGGTAAAATATCTGGAGTATCAAAAATATTTTCCGCCCTATTTAGAATGGGCAGTTCCGCATCCGCACAATCTTTACTTGACTTTTTGGCTATATGGTGGGATTTTCGGGTTAGCGGGATTTTTGGCTTTGATCGGATTTTGGTTTCGAAAAATTTTTCGCACACAAAAAAATCCCACGTTGAAATTCATCGGACTGGGAATTATGCTTTATTTTTTACTTCACGGCTTGGTCGACACGACGTATTTTAAAAATGATCTGGCGACTCTATTTTGGCTCTTGTTTGTTTTGTTATAAAAAATGGCTCTAAGAGCCCGTCGAAACGGGCTCTTAGAGCCTGTGGATACTAGCTTTTATAGTGTTATTCGATATAGTTTTCCATCTATCCGATTGACAAAAAACAGAATGCTTTCGTTGGTATCAAGAAAGAGTTTTGTAGCATCGTATTTGTTGGTAATTTTATTCAGATCAATGATGCGGCTTTTTTCTCCGGTGCTTGTGTCTATTCTCCAAAAAGTATCAGCAGAATGAAACTTTTCTTGATCATAGTCATTGGGCATGATGGCGGAAACGGGAATTTCTCCCGGCATGGCGCAATAAGCGGTTTTGTTGTCTTTTAGCCAAACACATTTGGAAACGAAAGTGGGCAAATCAAGATTTTTGAACTCTCCCCCATTGGAATTAACGAGTGAAAGCTGGAGTTTTGTTCCACCCTTAGCACTGGAGTGACTCACAAGTGCCATTGTGCCATTATTGTTCCAAAGATAGTCTGCTCCAAAGAGGCCTTTTAGGAGAATCTTTTCTTCTCCACCAATTAGGGGGATGGACCTTAGAGTAGTTTCAAAAAAAGCATCTGGCTTGTTCCAGAAAGAAACCAGACTACTCTTGGGAATCTGAGCGATAGAAAAAGGAAAGGTTGTTTCAGTCAATTTCTTCCAACTAGTGCCATCCGAGTTGGCGACGTTGAGAGTCCTCTTTTTTGTGGCAGGATCACGGTAGCTATAGAAAATGCGATTACCGGTATTTTGCCAAGAAACAGCATCAATGTTTTTGTTCAGGTGAGTATTTTGGAGCGTGGTGTAACTATAGGCGGAAAAAGTTGTTGTGCCGGCGCTAGAAAATTCAGTCAAGACGCTATTTTTATCCGGCGACCACAAAACCGAACCAAGACCGAGCAATTCCTTATCGGAAAGTGTTCTTTTGCTGTTGCCGTCAAAATCAATCTGATAGACTCGTCCGCTGTTTTTGGCATAGTATTTAATTGCATTATTGTTACCGTTGAGTGTCGGTGCAAGTACGGCTTCATCTGAGATGGCGGTGATAGGAGCAGTACTGACTTTTGGCGGAATCACAGGGGTGACAATGGCCGGCGCTTTTTCTTCCACTAGTGGAGCAATCACCGGTTTTTTAAAAACTAAATTATAGACGCCGAAAAACAGAAGCGCAACGCAAAAAAGAGAAAGAGAGATAAAAAAGATTTTTTTACTGTTGGACATAAGCTTGAAAATTATTCTTTTCTACAACTTGTGGTGCTGACATGCACGTGATTTGCCGTTTTGGATTCATCTTGAGTGAAGCCGGCACCGCATTGATTAGCAGCCGCTTCAATATTGAGGACGGTTAGTCCGGTTGTGGTGGAAATATCAACCGCTTCTGATTTCGGCGGGCTTGCTGGCGCCGTTCCTCCATAGTGACAAGAGCTTTTAGTATGGGCGCAAGGAGGTTTTGCGTAGCTAGAAATGCAAGTTTGCAATCCGGCACTATCTGAAATAGAGTTAATGGTCATTTTTGAACCAAGCTTGTTTCTCATGCACACAATCAATGTTTGCAGAGCAGCGGAAGCATCTCCAGCTTGAGCTTCTATGCCAGATTGAAACGTAAAATTAGCGCTGTTATAGCCGGATATTGGTTCTTCTCCGGTGGGGGGTAATGTGCCCATAGTAGAGCTGGCAGTTGAACAGGAAAAAGAATTCCAACTTTTGCTCTCTAGACCGAGATTATAACTTCCATCGCCTCCCTTTTTGGCTGAAAATAGCCAAAGAGTCGTGTTTATAATAAGCCAAGCGCCAAGCATTAGCGCAAAACCAATCACTGTGCTGGTGACGAAACTTTTTGCTTTTTTTGTTAGCTCTGAATCTCCTGATGAGACAACATAAATTACTCCGGCGATCGATATGGCTGTAACTGAAAGGGCGATAAGAATTCCCATGCCCCAATCAATGAGACTTTTGATCCCGACGATAAAATGGCAGAGCGTGCAAGGATCACTCGTGCCAAGTCCGCAAGGCACGAGCCCGGCGGCGGAAACTTTGGTGGAAGTAAATAAAAAAAGAAAAAAAAGCAAACACAAAAAAACAGCTTGGTGATTTGACTTGATTATTTTAAACATAAAATTGATTTATTTAAGATAAAGTCAGACGTTATTTATATTGAGCGACTAAGCCCATTCCGTTCCAAGCATAATTAATTGATTCCTCGAGCTCTCCCGGGTTCACGCAGCATTCAAAGGCTTTTGCTCCAGGGCAGTCGTTACTTGGGCAGAGGGCGTGTAATTTTGGGCTGCAATCTTGCTCATAGCCACTGTTGTAGCCAGCAAAAATGCCGGCAGCTCCCCCACTTTTGGATAAATTTTGACTGACATATTTATCGGCTAATTCGACAGATAATGCGTCATTGCTAATTAATTCGGCACAAGTCACGTCTCTTCCTGCCAACGATGACGCTGTGGATGGCAAAAGTTGCATCAGTCCGCAAGCGTTCGCGCTACTAGGGCCTTTATTTGATCCACAACTGGATTCTAATTGAGCCATTGCCTTTAAGATGCTGGAGTTGGCGGCTTTGGAAAAATAAGCATCGTATTGGTCGCAAGTAGTGGACTTTTTTATGTCAGTATCGCTTGCGGCTTTGGAAAAATCAATCGGAGTGGTGCTTTTTGTGTCAGGACAGGCTTTTTTATATCCCGCAGTTGTTCCACTTGGTCCACCTGAAGAACCTGGTGATCCGGCAGAACCCGTTTGTGAGGTGAAGGTGATGTTGACTAAGTTGGGATTGATTGTACTGAGGAGTATATAGGAGGTGAGGGCAAGAATTACGCCGGCGATGGCGTCAAAGATAATTTCTTTGGCTTTTCCTGTCTGACTCGTGTTTCCCGCGCTGGTGATATACATAAAGGCGCCGATAGAAATCATCAGGACCGCGGCAATGCCGACAGTCCAAAGGCCAAAGTTATAGATCGCCAAGATATAACCTTCATAGGAGGTTGGTTTGCCAAAACCAGGAATTTCTTCCATGGGGGTATAGGTGAAACTGGTTGCAAAAGAAATTTTTGGCAAAAAAAGTAGCAAGGAAAAAACCAGCCAGGAAACTTTTTGGGTTAATTTAGTTTTAAAATTCATCAGTGTTATTTGTTTTAGGCAGTACAAAAAAAATAATTTTTATCGCTAGAATGATAGCCATACCGGAAAGAACAATGCGAAAGAGAAAAGCGATATAACTCGGAATGCCAGAAGAGATGGTGGCCAGAATTTTTTTTGGCGAGTTGGTTTTTTGAGCAATTTCCGTGTCCACCATTTCAATTTCGATGTTGTGCGTCAATCTTCGCTCATAGAATTCATTATAAGTGACATTCCAATATTTGTTAAGCATTTGTTTTACGGCACTGGTGGGTGTGAAAATAGTAGAGAAAGAAATGAGATATTTTTCCCCGACATTTTTTGGTGGGAGAATTAATTTTCCATAATCAGTGAGGTCGATGCTGTAGCCATACTCAGTGGCGTTGGTCACATTAATATTTACGCCATCGACGTTCCATTGATAGGGACAATCAGAGGCGTTTTCAAATGTTTTTGGTGCGGCTGTGAAGGTGGGAACGAGTTCAAGGTTGTTTCCTGTGAGCGCTTGAAATTTTGTGTCGCTACGATCTTCATGAGGCTGGCCGTAAAAATCAATATAATTTCCCAAGAGCAGACCGCGACAGATATATTTATCCGAAGTGTCTTTTTCTGTCGGCACAATTTTTGCTTCAGGAGTAGAAACCGTAAAAACTCTGGTTAACTCGATTCTTTCGCCAGTTTGTTTGCTGAGTGTGGATAGCCCAACCGTGTAGCTGTCACCAGGTTCTTTGAGAATGGGAAAGTAGGTTCGTTCAGTTGATTTGCCGTCCGCAGATAAACAAAGAGAAAAATTTTCATCTGGACACGTTTGCGTTTTTCCGTCGATTGTCCAAAGGAAGTCGGTGTAAGTTGGATCCCCTTCCGGTCCATTTTCAATGCCGACACCGATTATTTCATCTTTTGCTACTTCGCAGGTAGCGGCTGGTTCTGTGGCAGTAAACAAACATCTTTCTAGGGCGTCTAGTCCTGCGCGGTCAGTTTTTTCGGCGGGAAAGTTTATGTTTTCAGCGTTAACTTTCGCCGTATAGACTCTTATGCGTTCTTCTGAGGAAGAAATTGTCATGGTGATATCAGTATGCCCCTCTCTTTCTCCGCTTCCATCGGAGAGTGTTTCCTTAACAATCACTTTTACTCTGAGATATTTCGGCAATGTGCCGGATGAAAAATCCGTCGACTTGAAGTTAAAATTAAATTTAAGCGAATTGACTCCCAATCCAGATGTTTGTGTCGCTTGATCCAGTTTATCTTTGGAGAGTGCTTGGCCCCAGTCATCCGGATTGGGTTCGTTACTAGTATAGACTTCCCAGGTATAGTTGAGATAGGAAGCGTTATTGGGGTTAGAAACGGTTGCTTCAAAAGAAACTTGATCCCCATCTCCTTTTGGATCGCCAGTTTTATAATCATCAGGAAGCGGACTGGAGTCGTTGATAGGATTTTCTGGCAAAGATTTCAGGGTGACATCTAATTTCTGATTGGAGCCTCCACCCTCAGAAGGTGTGAGAAAATTAGCATAAAGACATTTATTTAAATCAGGAGTTGCCAAATCAGTTGAAGAAGGTTGATTAATGGCATCTGGTCCGGTGCAGGTATAGGAATGCCCGTCTTCCGACAGGGTTCCTCCTGATTCAATGGTGGATTGTGGACACGTAGAGTTATAGGTAGTCGTGTCAGAATCAGTAATAGTTGCTCCAGTCACTGGATCGATGTGAGTAATTATGGTTTGAATCGTTCTTTTCGCGCGGATAGTCGCGTTGTTTTCCACTTGGGCTGGTTGACCAGTAGAGGGATCAGTTACAACTTCTTGAACAGTCGTGGTTATTACTGTTGTTGTGTAGCCAGTTGCAGGAATGGGTGTTGGATTTGACCCTGAAGTGAAGCCATTTGTGTCAGGATAAACCACTGTCGTCGGACCGGTGGTGATGGGAAAATCACTGTCATCATTATCAATATTCAAAGGAGCATCGTTGCCGTCATAGTTGCAAGTATTTTTGCTGAAAGCCCACATGGTTTTATAGGAAGAATCTGCTTCTTGAGTTGGCTGAATTGAACTTCCCTCAATTACAACGCCGATTTTATCTCCCGTTGTATAGGAAAAAGAAAAAACATTTTCTCCTAAACCTGCTACATTAGCCTCATCCATATTGCCAGTTCCGGCCGTGTCGTTATTGCTGGGATTGGTGTGCCAAAAACTTTCTTCGCTACTGCCAAAATTACCGTCTCCCGTAGTATCCTTGCTTAGATGACCAGTCTCATCATAATAACGCGCATTAGGGAAAAGATGTTCGCAAGCTATTTCTGTGTCATTGCCACTGGAAATATTACGCAAAAAGCAGTGCTCATTGTTTTTATTGCGCTGGTCATCACCACCAAAAACAGCTTCATAACCATCGTCATCTCCATCTTTGGAATAGTCGGCATTTTGCCAATCAAAATCGTTGTAAGCCAAGATGCGGGCCGCTTTAATTTTATAGTCTTCAATATCTACCTCGCCATCGCTGTTAAGGTCGCATTTTTCAAAATCACCATCGGCAAATTTGCTTTTATAGCTGTCTCCGTCCAAAACCTTGTCATAACAGCGCTTGTTTTTCAGGTACCAGGTAAAATAGAGTTTTTCTGTCGCGTTTAGAAAATAGGTTGGGGTAGCGGTGACAGTTACTTTTTCTCCTGACACAGGATCGGTTGGATCAAAAGTCAGCGAAAGCGTTGGCGGTTCGATTTTTTGTCGGGAAACATTGACGGTTTTTACGGTATTTTGCAATTCGTTTTTATCGACGCCGAGTTCTTCAAAAATAGTGTCCATCAGTTCGACAGGATTACCAAGCATAACTTCTGTCGTATCGGCATAGACCGGCAAAGTAGTGAGCGAAAAGATGTTTACAACGACCAAAAAGAGGGTTATTATTTTTTTGAATTCAAGTTTCATTTAGTGAGATATATAAAATAAGCGTCTAGGATTATTATAGCAAAAACACTCATAAAATACGAATAAAAAAAAGATTTTGTTTTCCAGGCAAGAAATCCTCCCGTGATGGAAAGCAAAACGAACGGGGCTGTTTGCCAGGAAAGCGCTTTCGTGAGAAAGAGTGCTGCCAAAAACACGCCTGTTTGGATTGCAATGGCGAAGTGCGCGGTCTTTTCTTGAAGGAGAGAAAGCAGAAAGCCTTGAAAAAAGGCACAAAAAATAAAAACACTGAAATTGACTAAAAGCAATTCATAGAAAAGAAAAAACCAAAAATTATTTCTTACATAATCTCCCAAGACATAACTGGTTTTGAAGGCGGTGTAGTTTGGCATAAGATAAAAAAGCAAAAGCGTAAAAAGCGAAATGAGCAGACTCCAGCGCAGAGCCGTTTTTTGATTTCTCAGGTTCCAGCCAAAATCAGCCAAGCTTTTTCCAAGAATCAATTTAATGTAGGCGATGGGAAGAAAGACAAGGAAGAATAGGTTTCTTGTAATCAGTTGAGCGGAATTTTGAGCGGGGAAAAGAAAACTAGAAAAAAGACAAATCAGTGCCACGCCAAAACTGACCAAAAGTGTTCGGTTGGTCTTGAAAAAAGCTTGTTTATTTTTAAATTTATTTTGTCGGTACATTTCATTCGGATCACCTCCAAAAAGGAGGAGAAAAATAAATTAGTCAGACACTGCTATTCGCTTCAGCTTTCTTTTTCTTTTGTTCCAAGCTTTTTTCTTTTCTTTCTCGTAACGTAAAGACGTAGATAAGGATGGTGGATAAGGTTGCCACGGGTAGAAAATTCAAGCCGGGGAGTATTTCAAAAAGATTTCCCAAAAGAAGGGTGGTGGCCTTTCTTTTGCCAAAAAGATTATTTGATCCGCAAATAAGCATAGCAGCCAATGTTACTATCAGGTTGAGAGGTGTCAGTATCGTGCCAATAATACCGGCATCCGTGATGTCTTTGAGCATAGACGATATTATGGCAGACGCAAAAAAAACATCCCTAATTTCAACTAAGCCAAAGAGAGAAACTGCGGAAGCGACGTTTTTGGCAAAATTTTTGACGCTTGGCCTTGGTTTTTTTTGAGACTCTTCGCCTTGTCCTTGATCGGTTGATTGTGACGCGGGTTTATTTCTCGTGGCATTTATTTCGGCGGCCAATTGGTTTCTGTAGTCTTCTTCTTGGGACATAAACCGTAATTTTAAATTTGAAATTTCAAATTATGTTTACTATTCTTCCTCACTAAATTCTTTCTTGGCTCTTTCGATGTCGAGTAATTGCGATGGATCGGTCGTGATAATCTGATCTTCGGAATAGGAAGCGACAACTTTAATGGCGACATGGTTGGTGCCGGCAAAGAAAATGCCTTCACCAACATTGCTCTCCAAGAGCAAAAATTTTTCTTGATCAGTGAGATAGAAAGTATCAGAGATCACGTCAATTCCGGCCGGAGATTGTTTCAAGAGGAGTTGCAGGGAAGAGTTGGTAACAATCGCTTTACCATAGCGAGAAGAGAGAAAATCATTAACATCTTGCGTGATGGTGGTGAGGCCGGTGAAATATTTACGACAACGTTTAGCAATCCCGAAAAGAAATGAGGCGGCGTCTTCATATTTCATCATCACCCAAGCTTCATCAACCAAAACCATGCGCCTTTTGACATTTGTGCGCATTTCATTCCAAATAAATTGCAAGATCATATACATCGCGACCGGACGCAATTCATCTTCCATGTCGCGGATATTAAACACGACCAATTGATTGTCCACTTTAATGTTAGTGGCATGATTGAGGAATCCGGCAAAGATCCCTTGGGTGTATTTTTCCAAGCGAACGGCCAACACTTCTCCACCATCCAGGCTGCGCAAAATTTGATAGAGATCGGACATGGTGGGAAAAGCATCTTTGCCAAGCGCGTTAAAATCAGTTTCGGCGGTAATGTCTTTAATTGAATAGGTTTCATGAATGGCGCGGTCCAAAACGGAGTCTTCTTCAGGCGTAATAGAGCCAAGCATGATGTGGAGTAGTCCCAAAAGATTGGCAATGTTATTGCGCAGGATATCTTCCGGATCATCTTCCTCGCCGACATGAGGAAGATCAAAGGGGTTGAGGTGGTTGTCTGAATTGAGAGAAATTTTAATAAAAGTGCCTTCAACGGTGTCGCAAAGATGACGGTATTCATTTTCCGGATCGATGATAATCACATCAGTGCCAACCATCATTGAGCGCAAAACCTCCAGCTTGACGGTGTAACTTTTTCCGGCGCCGGACTTGGCAAAGACAACCATATTTGCATTTTCCATCTGAAAGCGATCGAAAATGATGAGACTGTTATTGTGCCGGTTAATGCCATAGAGAATTCCCGTGTTCGACGAAAGGGTGGAAGAAACAAACGGAAAGGTGGTGGAAAGCGGAGAGCTGTTCATGTTTGTTCCCACATCCAACTCGTCATTAGCTAGTGGCAAGGAAGAGTTGAAGCCTTGTTCGGATTTGAAAACGGCTGGTTTGACATAAACAAGCTGTGCTTCCAAAATTGCTTCGATACTTCTGATGCTTTTGGTGACGGCTTGTTCGCTATCGCCATAGGCGGTGATATAGAGGGCGAAGCGGAAAAATTTTTCCGTGCCTTGTTGCAACTTATCGCGCAATTCATCAATATCTTGCTGGGCAGTTTCCAATGAGGGATTTCTAATAAGACCTTTTTCTTGTTCGATTTGAATCTGCGACTCGACTTGTGTGGCGCTTTTTTTGAGAGTTTTTAGGATGTCATAGGTATCAACCGGATGGATAAACATGGAAATGTCGATTGGCATGTCAATATTTATGATTGGAGAAAACCAGTTGCTGTGGAGGTAGCGCGGATAAGCGATAATAAAAATAGTTTGCGCGATCGTTTCCCCGATGCGAATCGATTTAGGCATGATCTGAATGGCAGCGGGAGCAATGATGTCGTTGAGTTTGGCGAGGCCTTCTTGATAATATTTTTCCGACTCCAAAACTTCATCCTTGGGCTTAGCAGGGGCGGGTTTTTTTGTCGGAGGCGTATTTTCTGTATTTTTTTTGGCGAATAGATTTAGCATTTTAGTTTTAGTTTTGAGATGTGGCTTGCCTTTGTGTCATCCCCGCGAAGGCGGGGATCCAGGTTCCACAAGGCGATAAATTATAAAAAATCGAATTATAAATTCTCTAACTTCTAATTATCAACTAATAAATTCTGTCTTTATTTTTTTTAAAACCTGAGGTACCTGGATTCCCGCCTTCGCGGGAATGACACGTATTTTTCTATTTAAGTTCCATCTTTTCCGTATCAACATAACCCTTGGTATCAAAAATGGTTGGGTTGTAGGCGTTAAACAGAAGTTCAATCAGCTCCTGAGTTTTTAGGGGAACAATTTTTACTCCAATGCCGGAAAGACCGGCGGTCAGATGGTCCACTCTTTGATAGAGTTGGTTTTTGTATGTTTCAAAATTTTCTCTTTTTTCCAAAATACCTTTTTGTGGATGGAGCATGTTGGAAAAATTACTAAAAAAACTTTTATCTTGGTTTTCGATAGGAGAAAAGGGTACGATTAAATAGAAAGACTTATCCATAATATCAGACATAGAAACCAATTGGGAGATGAAGTTTTTGTATTCCGAAATTTGCAGACGCATCAGTTCGGTTTTTTGTTGCTTTTCTTTGTCGGTGAGAAAATCCAAATAAGTGTCGATATTCAACTTTCGCGAACTGATGAGCACTTGCAAGGGAAAATCGACAGAATTCAAGAAATTTTGATATTGACTGATAATGGCCTCTTGTTCATCAGTCGATTTCAACTCGAAATTAATAGCGGAAACAGCCAGGACTGCCCGAAGTGAGCCATTTTTGAGCACAATCACATCTTCCTTGACTTCCGCCACGTCCAGGTATTGTTGAGTCGGCGAAGCCGCGTTTTGTTTTGCAAGTTTTTGAGAATAGAGTTTTTCCATATATTGTCTGAACCGCTGATTAGCACTGAAGGCACTGATTTCACTGAATTGAAAAATCAATCAGTGCAATCAGGAAAATCAGGTGATAATCAGTGGTTCTGATGGTTGTTCATGTCTAATAATTGTGAAACATCAGCCACTTTTTGCGCATCAAATTTTTTCTTGGCGACTACCGGAGTGGTAGCTTGATTCTTCGGAGTGGCTTTTTGAATTTTTTCCGGTGTGCGTCGCCAGATATACATTTTTGGACGAGTGACAAACAGGATTGAGGAGGTGATGAATTTTACTAGTGGTTGGTTGTAGGGGCGATAGAAAGCCAATCCTCCAAAAATGGTGGCAACGATAATGGCGGAAAGGATAAACGCTGATTTATCCAAGAGACCATAGAGAACCAAAAGCACCACCGCGCCCATCGCAAGCCAGCCCAACTGTTTAGCCGTGAGCGGACCGACAATCTTGTCTTCGATATCAATAAATTGGGGGACGTTGAATATCATAAATTTGCTTACTCCTCTCTCAAGTCTACCACATTTTTTGGCATTGGTCTCGGAGTGGAATAATTTATTCTAGTAACTGGTGCTTTTGGGGCATAATTTGGCTGAATCGGCCGAGTGGTTTCCGGTGGTTTTTCGGTGGAGAATATTTGCGGAGAAGAAAAATGGACATTGCTGGCGACTGTTTTTTCTTCCAACTCTTCTTTTTGCGGCAAATTTCTTCTCCAAGCGCTGATTCTTTCTTCGTCAGTCTGAAATCTTGGTTGAGACCCGGTGATTTTTTGAGTTGGATAATAAGTGTTTTCTGTTTCTTTTATTTCCGCTCGGGGAAAATTATTGCGAGAAATGTTTTGATTAAATCTCGGTCTTTCGGGTAATTCGCGGACTACTTTTTTTTCCGGCGCGCTAAAGACAACTTGCCTGGTATTGACGTTGACTGCCAGTGGAGTTTTTTCTTCGAATGATTTAAGAATAGCAGTCAGTTTGGTTCGGTCTTCTTGAGAAAGATTGCGAGTGTTTTCGCTCTTAAAGAGGTAGTTTCCACGCATAATCGGATCGCGGTTACTGACGCCGACAGTGAAAGTGTAATCAGAAAGCCAGTTTTTGATCGATGGGCGAACCGGTTCGGGAAATATTTTTAGTTTGATGTGAGATGATGTGATCAATTGTTCGCCAAGTTCCGGATATCGTTCTGTCGCAACATCAATTGGGAGGTTTTCGGTTTTCATTTCGACCGGCCTTCTTTCTGGCGCTCTTTCTGTTGTTTCTCCTGGTGTCGCTTCCGAACGCATAGCGAATCTCAAAATGTTTGACACTGGGCCATCGAGATCGTCAATCGGAATAACCAAGAGATAATCATATATTCTCAGCGTTCTTGCTAGTAGCAGCTGGTCTTTTTTGGGCATCCTTTTTATTTCAGGAGTATTGTTGACATATTCAAAAAAAGTATCAGGGTTTCTTTCTTTGTTTTGGTATTGGTCTTGATACTTTCTAATCCAATCACCAATTGTAATACCAGCTATTTGTTGAATGTTTTTTTTGATGGCGGAATTGAAAAGTTTGCACAGGGCTTCGCGGTCTGCATAGGGAGTTGCGATGAATTTGGTGACAAGATCCCAGTCAATATAAGTATCGCTTTTCAAAGCTTCTAAGAAATAATTTTGGATAATAACAGCACAATCCTGGTCAGGAAGCTGGGAAAATTTTTCAATTTTTTCTATCAAAGTAGGTTGCATAGGGACATTTTTATTGATTTTTTATATCAAGTTTATGTTATTGGCCTTCCTTTATCATCAAATGTGGTTTTACCTCGAGATGAATAGGATCCGCCTGGTTGAATTTCAATTTTTGGCTCTGATTTAGGTTTTGGTTCGGCAGTAGTTTGGGCTGTGGTTGTCGCTCCTCCACTTCCTGGATCAATTTTTGGCTCAGTCTTGTCTTGGTCCCCCTTTTTTATTGGAGGGTGAAGCTTCTCATTCATTTTCTGCATTAATACAGGATTGTCTTTTGCTATACTTCCTCCTGATTTAGTGTCTGCGTTAATAGCAGCTTCTATTTTTAGCAAAGCATCTCCTCGAAGTCTCGCTATATGTTCAGCTCCCATTTGGTTAACATAAGCCAATACATCCTTGCCAATATCGCTAATACCAATAGGGTTACCATCAGGATCTTCAGTTATAACAGCATCGGGGTGAAAATTTATCATAAACTTTTGGAAATCAATATTTTTAATTTTTCCAAGAACTGCCTTCTTTTGTTCATTTACGATATTGCCATCTTTGTCTGTGTAAGTTCTAGATAATCTTCGCTTTCCGGTGGTTTTATCGATAGTCGTTAATCCATACATAGAATAAACACCATTCATTAGATTTGTATCTTCCAGGTCATGCATTGCATCTATCGTATCTTCTTCATTTAGACTTGTTCTGAACATATCGTATATATTCTTTTTTGCCATTTCTGGATCAAAATTGCGTTTCTGTAGCTTTTCAAATTCGTTAAGATCTTTATTCCCAGCCATAGTTTGAAAAAAGGCTTGCATTCTTTGTCCCGACTCCTTATCTTTTTTGCCAGATAATTTCTGAATGCCAGCAAGCATGTCAACATCTGTTGTAGAAAATAGTTCTTGCTCCTTTTTGTATTTAGCAATTTTATTGGCATCATCAACATCTCGATAAAAATGAGAATCTCTTTTTCCTCTGTCAAAAATACTACCCAGAAAATCTCTGCGCGTAGCAGTTTGAGAGGCAACCTTATCTGTGTCAACTTCATTGGATCTATCTTTCCAGGCTTTAATAAATGCTCTAGCTCCAATATGGTCTCGGTCAACTTTTCTGGCCAGAGCTTTGACGCCATATTTAGCGGCGCTATAACCAGTCAAATGCTTTCCTGACCACTTCATCGCTTTTGTTCCCATCCCCACCACCGCGCCGGCGCCGGCGATGCCGGATTTTTGGGTTTGAATGATGCCGATCCAAAGAATGACAATCGGGATGGAGAAAAAAGAAGCGGCAGCGACAATTTCGCCCAAGTTTGCACCAAAAGTACCAGCCGGAGTTTGCTTTAAGCTAATGTTAGCTATACTTCCCCCGGCAGTGCTGATGGCTGTGATCATTTGAGTGGCAACATAGAGCATAAAAACCATGATTGGTCCGGCAAGACATTGTTGCATAAAATCTTTCCACCATTTGCTTCCGGCTTCAGCCACGCCTGTGCCGGGAAGAATTGCTCCGACAAAAGCAATGGGGGAAAAAATGATGTAGGCGGCAATGGTGACGGTTCTGATTACCAAAAGGACAGCAATCACAAGAAGAGTGATGGCAAAGATGAAGGTGAAAACAACCGCCGAGAGCAAAAAAAGCGTATCCGTAGATGTTTCAGCGGCAAAGAGCTTGGAGAGACCACTTTTATCAATAATAGTCAAAAAAGAATTGGAGCCACCGATGCCGTTAAGGGTGCCATACATCATCATATTTGATGCGTCAACAATGAAACGCGCGATTGGGTAACTGAAATTAACCAGGAGCGCCATAAGGACTAAGTTAAACAATATTTTTTTGTAGTTATAGTTAGCGGCCGATTGAAAGATGGTCGCAAAGGCGGAAAACAGAAGCACCATAATAAACATAGAATTGAGAAGATCGCGCACGATGCGCCAAGTTTCATAGATAATGGGGTTGTTTATCACGGTCAACATGTTATCTGGATCAACGATCCACTGAAAAACTGTTTCCGCGACAGTAAGAAGAAAGCCGGAGAATTTTAGCATCAGCCGGAGAGTAAATTCAATAATACTACCCGCAGCAAGAGTGATAGGGTTAAAATCAACAGCAGCAGAAGCTGTTTTGGTGAAACTGATCAATGGCAAAACAAGCGCAATACAAAAAACCGCCAAGAAAATTTTCAGTTTGTGTTTTTGCAAAAAAATATTCACCGCTTTTTGTTTGATCATTTTCTATTTATATAATGCTCCGGGGCCATAGGCGTTGACGCTTTTGTTGACTTGCTGAGTGGTTTTGTTGGTGACTTTTGTAACTTCTCGATTAACGGTTTTTTCCACGCCCGAAACAGTTTTGTTGATCGCTCCGGAAATGGCTTTGGAAACGGTGGCGGCAATCAATTCTCCAATGCTGGTGGCGCTAGACATCGCCAGATTTGGCAGATTTTCCTCATTGGCTTTCATTTCTTTGAACAGGATGCCTGGCTTGGTGACTGTTCCATCACTTTTTTCACTGATAAATCCTTGATTGGAAAGACTCTCCGCAGAAGCAATCTGTTTTTCTTTTTCCAGGGCGGCTGAATATTCTGCGCTAATTGCGGCATTAGCGTCCCAGATAGTATTTCCACCATTACCATTACCCATTAGAAGAAGATTCATATTAGCCAGGGAATCGCTCTGAAACATATCAACTGGATCGTCTTGATAGGTTAATTGCCACTCTTTTGGTTCAATAATGCTGTCTTGCGCCATAGTTTGAAGAGTTTCCGGGTAACTTACGGAGCTACTGGTTGTGTCCGTTTCTCCTAAAACCGCTTCTTTGCCAAAACCTTCACCGGCAACTGTGCTGGCGCCGAGGACGGAATTGCTGGCTTTTTTATAACTAACACTGCCTCGTCCGGAAATTGCGCGACTGATGTAGTCATTGGCATAACGTTGCGCGTTGCGCGTTGGGTTGTCAATCAGATAGTCTTCCCAGTTGGTGATGAATCGGGCGCCATTTGAAGACGTGCCGGAAATGAATCGATCCATTTGTTTGGAAAGCATTTTGATGGCTGCTTGTTTCAAAGAGCCCATTATCATGCCTTTGATTTGGTAGGAAATTTCTTCCATGGCTTGTTTCATGGCTGCCGCCATTGGTGAGAGCCAAGCATTCGCCGGTTTTGTGTATAGGGGAGAAGCGGAAAGTGACAAGGCAAAAAACAAGACAAAAAATATTTTTTTGGCGAAAGATAATTTTATTTTTTTTGGTTTTTTTGGCATGGGTTTCTGTGTGTTTTTCAGAGACGAGGCATTGCCTCGTCTCTACGGATTACGGTGTCGATGTGGTGTTAGTTGTTGCACCTGTCGTTATCTCCAATAGGGATTGTAGTTCAGCGGAATCTTTGGGTGCTTCGATACCGAAACTTTCCAATTTTTCCTTAACTGTTTGGTCATAAGCAATACCATATTGAGAGATTTTACTTTGAGCTTCTGTGATAAAATCGGAAAAAGCCGTCATAAAACCTTGTAGCTTTGTGAGATTGGCAATGCTACCAATGGGATCATCTACTTTTGGTTCAATCAGACCAGTCAATTGCTCGGCATAAAGCATAAAACGCAAAGCTTTGATGTGGGTGTCGACTACATCTTCAGGTACCGGAACATCTTTCAATTGCTCGGCTATTTTTCTCTGGCTGATGGCGAGATCTTGCAAGTCGGCAGTATTTTGTGTCGTGACAGCGGTCGTAATGGTGGTCATAATGTCGGAAGCCATTGTGGGTATATCGCTGATGGTTGTGATGGGTTTTGCTGAATTGCTGGAGAAGATGTAGCTTACGGCGATGATGTAGTCTAAAAAATCTTCCTTTCTTTGGGCGGCGGCTTTTTCCGCGCTGAGATTGTCATAATTTTGCTCTTTGATTTGGAGGTCTTTCTCGCTGACTTGCGGAAGATCGTCTTGGGAAATTGTACTGGGAGCCATCGACTCATCGACTAGTGTTTGCAATTCATCGAGTGTGACCGGATCATTATCAAGCGTTGATTTTTCGGTCAGTTCGGTTATTCTTTGCGCGATGTTCGTGGTGAGATTATTTTCAGATGAATCGCCCAAGACGGTGCTGGTGGAATCATTTGAATCAGGCGCGGTTGAATTGGTTGTTTGTGATCCAGTGAAGCCTGGTAATTTGTCGCCGGGTGCTTTTTTCAACGGGTCGTATCCACTGCGCACTTCGGCGCCGTCAGAATAGCCGTCAGAGTCTGTGTCGGAGTTGGCTGGATTGGTGCCATAAATTTTTTCTTCCTCATCAGAAAGACCGTCTTGATCGCTGTCGAGAAAGACACTTTTGGTTCCAGTAAAACTGTTTTCCGCGCCAACATAAAAAGCAAAACTTAAAATAATCAAGCTCGCGAGTACAAACAATGAAAGACTGAAACTTTTTATTTTCATACGCTGAAATTATACCACAGTAAGTGTCAATCTGTGAAGAGCTGACAAGCTTTATTTTTTCAGCTGATTTTGATATGATTAAACCAGCAATGAAGTGGCAAAAATATGGAAAAAATAGCAAGAACTTTTGAGAATATTTTGGACAAAAAAATCAGCCTGATTTTTTGGTGTGTGAATTTTCTTGGGATCATTACTGTTCGTCTGTACTTGGACAAATTTATCGCCAAATCGGATGTGCCGTTATTTTATCTGATTATTGATATTCACAACTTGCTATTTTTCTTCATCTCTTTTTCACTTGTCTGGCTTGTTTTGTCCATAATTCTCAAAAAAACACCGTTTGACCTGGCGGCTTTTATGCTTTGGGCGATGCTGACAATTATTTTTCCGCCCATTTTTGACTTGATGATGACAGGAAAATATGTCTTTTGGAGCTTCTATCTGGTCAGCTCACCTAGCGACTTATTTTGGCAATACGTCACTATTTTTGGTCATCTGCCCTCCGGTATTGTTTATTTTGGCACAAAGATTGTCTTTATTGGCGGAATTTTAACTTTAACTTTTTTGGTTTTTTTGAAAACAAAAAAATTCTTAGCGGCCATATTGACTGCGTGGGGAGCCTACTCCGCCTTGTTTTTTATGGCGGCTTTTCCTTCCTTTTTTTATTACGCCTATCGATTATTGTCGGGTAACAATATTTCTTCTGTTCATTCTTTTGAGATTGTCCAATTTTTTTCCAAATCCAAAGTTCTTGGTCTGGAGCTAGAAAATCCCTTCTATGCCTTGGCCTATGATTTGAATTTGCTCTATTTTCCTTTTTGCTTGGCAATTTTGAGCTACTTTTTTTGGAAATCACAACCAAAAATGTTTGGAGCTGTTTTGCGCAACTTTCGTTATCCGCAGGTCATTTTTCACGCAGGACTCTTGTTTTTAGGTCTGGGAGTTGGTTTTTGGATCTATCCGGAAAATTTCAATTCGAATCCATTTTCCTTTCTGGCCATTTTTTGTGCTCTAAGTAGCGTTCTTTTGGCTTGGAAGGCATCGGTGGTGGTTAATGATATTTTTGATTATCGCGTTGATTTACTTTCCAATCCTGAGCGACCGCTACAAAAAGGCATCTTCACGGTCAATCAATATTCCCAACTGGGCGCTTTGCTTTTTTTTCTTTCCCTTATCGGAGGACTACTGGTGCATTATAAGCTGGGAATTTTGCTTTTCGTCTATCAAGTTCTGGCTTGGTTCTATTCCGCCCCGCCGTTTCGCCTGAAACGTTTTGTGCCAATTGCCTCAATTCTTAGCGCACTGACCTTGCTCACGGTCTTTTTTTCCGGTTTCATCTTTTTCTCTCCCGAGCAAAATCTGGATCGTCTTTCTTGGCGGGTTGTTTTTCTGCTCATAATCACCTACACACTTTCCTTGCCAGTCAAAGATTTCAAAGATATTGCGGGAGATGCTCATGATGGAGTAAAAACCGTACCGGTAATCTTTGGCGAAGAAAAGGGGCGTTTGATTGTGGCGTCGGGAATTTTTCTGTCGTTTGTCTTGAGTGTTTTTTTGCTCAACGTCGCCGGACTTTTTTGGTGGGCAATTTTGTTTGGCACTCTTTCTTATTTCATCATGATCAACAAAAAAATCCACCCGCGAAATTTGTTCTGGTGGATATTGGGCGTCGTGACCGCCTATGGACTAATCTTAGTAAAAATTGCTTTTGAGTTGACTTTTTAGGGGATTTGTGGGAGAATGAAAAGTCGAAAGAGGCTGAAATAAACAATGGATTGAACCTTAAAAAAGGAAGGTGAAACATGACAGACGATAAAAAAGACGATACCGGAGCGGTAATCGGCGGGGTGATTGTTTTAGGGTTGGCGGCTTTGGCGATCGGGGCATTGACTTCTAACTCCACTAAAAAAGTTGGCGGTGACGGTGGCGGGGCGGAAAAGTCGGTTGAGATCAGCTCTAAAATAGAGGGTGTTGATGAGAGGGCTCTTTGTAAGGAGGCTTCTGACAGGGGCGAGGATGTTTGCTGGCATTGTCGGACAGTAAATCCAAGTCGATGTGATATTGGTCACTGTGTCGAACCTGGCGGTTGTGGTGGTGGAAACAGTGTGGAATATTGCGGTATCTGTGCTCAGAACCACATCGATTCCACCACGAATGATTAAAAATATCACACAAGCTAGTTTAGGTTGGTCTTCCTGTCGGTTTGTAGGTCATTCCCCCTGTTGGTTCAAGTCTCTGAGACTTGAACCATTAACTTCTAATGTACTATATAAGCGAGGGCAACTCAGATTCATGAGTTGCCCTTTTTGTTTTATGTGTTATTCCCGCCTAGGCGGGAATCTAGTCGTAAAGTTAAATTAAAATAGAGGTCTTTCTGGTTAGGATTGTTTTATTAGTTTGAGTTTGTTTTATATGACCAGACTATCTTTAAACGTTTTTTATTGTTTGTTAAAGCACAAAGTGTGTAATTTTTTCTTAGCTTATTTACTGGATCCCCGCCTACGCGGGGATTGTAGAAGTTACATAATTCGTTGACAAAATGATATATTAATATCATTTAATCAATTAAATTATCTAACTTTATGCGAAGTACGACAAGCGATCGGACGTTAACAATTAATTATC
>Ga0172379_10001446_pt1 | contig 47091 bp, 36 predicted proteins | sample GrowelOW334metaG_FD_119756 | JGI IMG/M metagenome (GOLD analysis project Ga0172379, IMG submission 119756) | Groundwater microbial communities from an aquifer near a municipal landfill in Southern Ontario, Canada - Groundwater well OW334 metaG | ecosystem: Environmental > Aquatic > Deep...
ATTATTTTATTTCGACAAATGGTAATTGCTTTATATTTTTTTGCAATTTCTAATACTTTTATGTCTGTAAAAAAAGTATCAAAGCCAGTTCGGATAATAACTAAATTAGGTTTTTCTTTTTTAATTTTTGTTTCTACCTCTGTAAGATTTAAATCAAAACCGTTTGCGTCTAACAAGGAGACTTTGTGACCGTACTTAACTAAGTGTGAAGCGCAATAAAGTAAATTAAGTGGTGGTTGTATCATTTCAAAATCTTTATGTTCGAAACGTTCCTCCCTTACAACAGGGTAGCCATCAACTCGTGAGGGGTTTATTAATAGGATTTTCATATAGTTTATTCTACATGGTATATTTCATTCAACAATGATTTATAAAGATATAAAGTATTAATTATTATATTTTGGTGCATAATAATCATCAGTAGCTTTTACTAAATATATATAAATGGATTTTTATACCTTAAAGTTCATAATTACTTTTATTTCTGTTTTATGGTTTGCAGGTCTTACTTTTGGGTTACCAATCGAATTTTGGTTAAATAATAAAAAAGGTAAATCATCGCTTGGATGGTGCCAGGTGTTTGGAGTTTCAATAATAATTGTAATAATAAATGTTTTATACTACTTCGGATTCAACAATATTAACAAGAATACGATAATAGTAATTGTGGGACTAATGTGGTTAGTAAATATGTACATTTTGAGCAAAACAAATTTTGAAGTAATTAAGAAATTGGCTATAAAAGAAATTACTTTATGGTTGATGCTCATTATAATTTCGCTAGCATTTTTATTACCGCAAAAAAGATTGCCTTTTAGTGTACCTAGTTACCGTGTGAACCACGACGCAATTGGAATATTAGTTTTATCTAAAACGATTGAAAAAAAGGGAAATATTGGAAATTATTGTTTAAGCAATCGAGGATATAGTTCATGCAAAATTGTTTCGACGGGTTACCCGGTCGGTTATCCCCTATTATTGTCATACATTAAACCATTTTTTTTGCAAGATTATTACGAATTAACTCATCTTTTAGCAGTTTATCTGTACTCACTAACTTTAGTACCTCTTTATTTTATAAGTTGTTATTTTTTTAAAAAGCGAAGTTATTCATTAGTTGTTGCTTTATTGTCACTACTATCATTTCTGTCAATTCAATATGTTAACCAGTCTTTTTATTCGCAAACCTCGTTAACTTTTCTTTTGTTTTCAGCTTTATATTTTTTAATGTTAATTGCTAAAAGAAAGCATGTGGACGTACAACTATTAGTTTTAATTTCATTACTAATTAGTGGGGGTATTTACATTTATTCCTTAACAATTTTCCTTTGGCTCATACCTCTGTATATTTTATTAATTATTTTTAACACAAATAATTATATAAATTGTTATAAGGTCAAGATAATTCAAATAACACTAATTGGGTTATTAGTTATGTTATTTTCAGCACCTTATATTAGCAATACTTTGAGATTATTTTATAACTCAATTTTTAATTATAAAGGTACTGAAATATCTTTTTTTCAAGCTAAAGGTAATACTATTGGATACCCAAGTTTTCTAACTTCAACTTCATCCTGGTTAGATTTAGATTTCAGATTAAACAATCCTGGTAGATTAGCAAAGTATTCATTAATATTATTTGTGTTTCAATTAATATTAGTGTGTTTTTCCCTTGTTAAATTTGCGATGTTTAGAAATAAATATATAAGCTCATTTGTTGGTTTTATATTTACCATTATATTTACCTTAATAATTAGTCGTTTTTACCTAAAGTCACCTTATTATTATGGAAAAACATTATTTTTTAGTTCTTTATTTTTTAATGGACTTATATGGATTGTTATATTAGAAAACATATTAAGAAAAAAAAAGAATGTTTTTATATTTTTTTTAAGTATGTTTGTTTTATTATTTATGGTTAACAATAGTATTAAGTCGGTGAACTATATTTCGAGTCTTCCAGAGCAAAAAGTTCAAATGTTTAGGAATATTGAGAATTTGTTAGTAAAAAATAATGTAAATAAAGTTGTGGCCATAGATGATGAAGATTGGCTTGAATATTTTTTAACAGATTTCGGATCTTGTGTTACTTTTAGTAACAGTCACCCTTGCGGAGGTGAAAATTTGGTTGTGCTTTCTCAAAATAATATTACGGTTGTTAGCGGTGGTTATTATTTAATTGGTAACAAATTCAAAGACAAAACCTTAAACATAAATGATGCCGAAGTTATATTTAAAACTGAGGAATTCAACTTATATAAGTTTTAATTAGCTGAAACTTATAGATTTACAAAACGAATATTTATAAGGAGTAATTAATTTTTCTTTAGAATAGCAATTACTTCTTTATCATTTTCAACAAAGTGAACAATTTGGAAGCTGTTTTTTAAGTATTTGTGGGCAGAAACTAAAAAACGAAGAAACGAGTTTAGGTTCCAAACATGGAAATGAATGCTATAGTCGATATTTAAAAGAAATTGAAGTCTATTAGCAACTTCTTTATTATCACTTATTTTTTCTACATGATTAATCCATTCTAGAAAATGCTGTCGACGGGAAGTTGTAATTCCTTGTTGATCATCAATTTTTAAGTGAGAAAAAGTTGTTAGTTTGCGGTTTTTATCGAATGTGTGGATTTTGTTGGGAATAGCATAATAAAGTTTTCCATTTGGTTTAACTTTTAACAAATGGTTTCGGAGAGTTCCTAGGGGATTTTGACAATGTTCAAGCATGTGATTACAAATAATGAAATCGAGACTAGAATTCTTAATCGTTTTAAGATGTTCACCATTGTCAATTATATTAACCTCAACAAGTTTTTGAGTACTTAGTTCCGGGTAAGTTTTTTTAAGTGTTGGTGTATCAAATCGATCAACATACTTCACCTTTGCTTTTGGACTTACCCAAAGTGGATTATGTAATGCGCCAATTTCTACACCATTTCCTTTGATATAAAGATTACTTAAAAACTTTCTTAAATTGATTTCTTGAGGTAAAAAAATAATATTTGTATACAACTTAATTTTTGTTTTAGTGACCTGGAGAGTAATTTCGTGCATTTTGTCATCTTTCAAGAAGTCTGGATATTCAAAATTGAAGCCATGCTTACCATTTCCAATTCCTGCGTTAAGTAAGTCTTGTCTAAAAATGTCGGCTTTAATGGTTTGGATATATTTGTTATTATCGAAAAAGTCAATACTAAGAGTGTTGTTTGGGGTTTTTTGGTTACATACCCAGCCGGATATTCGTTGATGGTCAGAATTATCTAAAAAAAAGCTAAACGATTCTTTTTTTAAGTCGTAATATTTCTGATAGTGCAAAAGCTTAGAAATTCTGTGAATGAGTTTTGTGGATCGTTTCATTAGGGAGTTTAATTACTAAAGGCCCACTAGCATGAGCATGTTTAAATTCGATTAACGAATGTACAAAACAATCGATTTCTATTTGCTCAACATCTTTTATTAATGTCTTATCTAAAATAATTGACTTGATAAGTGAAGTTGAAGGTAAAATGTTTTTTTTCAAGCAAATGTTTTTTTCAAAGTGAATTGTTTGGCGAGAGGTGTATCCTTTTATTTTTAAATACACACAACCACAAACGTTTTCTTGATTAGAACCCAACCAAACAGTATTCCCACTGTTGGTTAGATTTAATTGTAATGTAATAGTTGATGATTTTCTTTCAATTTTTATTAACACATAAGTTGCTTTTAAAATTCCGGGTGTCAGTGATGTTACGTTTCGGTAGCCGAATTTGTCGAGTATAATAACATTCGCATCTTTAAAATATGGATTTACGTGAAATAGTGGTGGCTTGAATTTTAGCCCGATTAAGTAATTAGAAAAATCGTCCTGTGAAAAACCTTGTTCAAGTATCGAGTATTTATCCATGACCATTTGAGAATAATAATTCGTATTGTGGATGGATGCTGGTTCATAAAAAACAGCACGTCCGCCAGCTTTTAAAATTGAGGAAAAATTTTGTAGACACAAATGTTTATTGGGCATATGGTGAAATGAATCATATGAGAAAACAGAATCAACTATATTACTCTTAATAGGAATATTTTCACTATCGCAAACTATTTGATGAAAAAAAGTTTTTTGAGTGTGTTGGCGACCAACTTTAACATAGTCGAAGTTGATATCTGCTGAAATTACTTCACAACCTAAACGGGATAGAAAGTATGACGTCCAACCAGAACCAGCTGCGTTATCGAATAGAATTTCGTTTGATTTTGGTTGTAATAAAAAGGTTAATAGTGAAAATGATAAGAGTTTTTCTTGAGTTCTTTGAGCATCTTGGGCTATGAAAGGATGATTAATCATGCTTTCAAAAAAACTTGGTGAAAGATTTTGGGTTTGGTCTATGGAAATTTCGGAAATTTTATAGTTTACCCCAGGATCTTTTGGTAAAAGAGAAGGATTTTTTGTAAGTTTTGGTAGCAGTCTAGAAGGAATTTTTCCTGAATTAATATATGTTTGAAGTAAATACGATTTAAGTAAAATTGGAATTCCCTCGATAATTGGGTATGAGTTATGGCATTTATGACAAGTAATTAATCCTTCGATTACATTTTCGAAGTTTAGCGAATCAGTAATAGGTGGGTTGATTAATTTATTATATGCTTGTAAGTTTTGGTGGATGAGATCGCGCTGAAGATAGTCAGGTGAAGAAAAACCATTTGTCACAAGGCGTATAGTGTTATCTCCTTTGTTAAGTGATACTTGTCCTAGAAATATATAATCAAGAAGATTATTGTTTAGAGAGGTTAATTTCGTAATTTTCTTATTGTTAATATATACATTTTGTTGGTTAGAAACTATCCCCTGTAAATGAAGATTGAAAATTCCAGTCTTAGATGAAGTAATAACACCTGTAAGTGGTTTTAAAGAATTTATATTAACAATATAATCTGGATTTTCTGGCCATACTAACCAACTTTCGTTTGGTTGCCAATTAAGAATTAAAAACTGATTAGGTATATCCCGGTATGTAAAATAATCGGTTGGTAAGTAGTTTTTTTGAGTTGGAAGTTGAATTATGCCATCGGTTTTAGAAGGTGAGAGCAAAAGACTGTTATGCTGACATTCGGGACATATAATAAACTCTAGTAAACGATTAATCATTTTAAATAGTTATAAACATGGTTAATGATTGTAGGCCAATAAAACTTGTTTAAAACTTTTTCTTTTCCGTTTGTTCCAAGGTTTGAGGCAACTATTTTATTGTTTATTAAATATTCTAATATATTTATAAGACTATTTATTTTTTTATTAACAAAGAGAAACCCATCATTATTGTCGGTTATTAGTTGGCTTACTGCCGGTATGTTGGCGCCAATTACGGGTTTTTTGCGAGCCCAGGCTTCAATAAATACTATTCCGAAAGATTCGTAGGAAGAAGGGTTTACTAACAATAAACAGTTGTCTAGTAGCTCAACTTTTTGGTTATTAGAAATATTGTTCATGCGGATAATATTTTTTTTATAGATAGGAGAAAGGGATTCTATTTGTTGGTCTATTATTGGAGAGTAGGATGATCTGGCTCCGGCAATGACTAGCTTGTTTTTAAACCCTTGTTTCCAAATACGAACCATTGAGTTGATTAATAGCGGAATATTTTTATGAGCTCCTTCTTGACCTAAATACAAAATATAATCTTTAATTTTGCTTGTTTGCTTTGGTGTAGTGAGTAAATAATCGTCTACGCCTACGCCAATTGTGGTTATTTTGTTTGGTGTTACTCCCCTACTTTCTAAAAACTTATTTTCGTTATTAGTTAGAGTAAAAATAACATCAGCCTGTTTAAGAATATTTAGAGCAGACCTGGATGTATGGAGCTTATCTTCGGTATGCATACAAGGGATTACAGCTAACTTGGCCTTGGAAAACTTTTTAAACAACCAACCATATAAAAGAGTGCTGGTAGGAGTTGGGCCGCAAATTACCCACTTAAAGTCTTGTTTTAAGAGAACCTTAATATCATTCCAAAAAAAGTAGGGGCCAAAAAACATTGGGGTTAAATTAAACCAGAGACTTGGAAATTTTTTACCGAGTTTGTGGAGAAAGAGGTATTTAGAATTACGTGGATCAACATTAGCTCTGAGGATTTTTACATTATTTAAGTATTCTTGAGAAAGAGCTGGCGAATTAGAGTTGCTTTTAAAGTAATAATCAGTGCTGGTTACATTTGAGGTTAGAACGGTGACATCAAAATTGTCGGTTAGTTTTTCGGCTAGTGTTTGAAACAATTTTTCACCGCCACCAATGGATGGCCAATATAAGTGAGAGATAACCAATATTTTTTCTTTATTGGAAGCGACTGGTTGATTTAGAATTATTGGTTGAGACAGACTATTGTCTATATAGGTTTTTGCCTGTTTGGTTTCTTGCTCGATATGTTCGATGTTGGGATTAAAGGGAGATATATATTTTGAATATTCTTTTTTAAACTGTTCAAATTTAATTAAAGTCCGATTCCAACTTCTTTCGTTTTTTATTGTTTGGCTTTCATGATGAATGAGTTTGGCATAAGGAGTGTATACAGGGAGCAACCCAAGTGATCTAGCTTTTAGACTCAAAATAACGTCCTGAAATTCCAAGGGATAATTTTCATCGAACCCTCCCAGTTTGTTGAACTTAGGTTTAGAAATTAATAAACAGGCTCCTGTTACTGCTGTTGGGTTGTGAGTGACGTCTTTGTAGTTAAGACACGGGAAGCCATAAGATTCTAAGTCAGGATAGTTGATTGAAAAGTGGTGGGGCCAAAAATTACCCAGCATTTCGATACCTGCGTGTTGAATATTATGGTTGGGGTAAAGAAGTTTGGCACCGACAGGCCCGGATGTGGGCAGTTGAGCCAGTAACAACATTTCTTCTATCCAATTAGGACTAGTGACTTCTGTGTCGTTATTTAAAAACAAGAAATAGTCGCCTTTGGCAATTTCAGTTGCAAAATTGTTTGTTTTTGAAAAATTAAATTCCGGTTCAATATGTTTGATGACAGTTACCTGTTTCCCAATGTTTTTTAAGAAGCGGAGAGTAGGTTTTTCGGTACTACCGGTATCAATAATAATAATTTCGTAATTAGGATAAGTTGAACGAGTTTTGATTGAATGTACACATTTTTTTAAGAGTTCCACTTTGTCTTTGGTGGGGATAATGATTGAGACCAGTGGTTTTTTTAATAGTGAATATTTGATTTTAAATGTACCTAATTTCAAGCCTTCTTCCACCGATCCGTGGATGTTTTTTGATTTAAGGTAACTAGTGAGAGCTTTTTTGGCAGAAACGTGAGCGTAGCTTTTTACTGAGTATTCAGAAGCAGTAGAATTAGGAACTTTGCGCCAGGAATAAAGTATGGTTGGGATATGTAATATATTTTGACTTAACTTGACTATACGGAGAAATAAGTCATAGTCTTGAGATCCTTCGTAGCCTACACGGAAACCTTTAATTTTATCGACTAAAGACTTTCTAATTACAGAGAAATGGGTTATGTAATTAGTACTTAAGAGTAAGTTAAGTGACCAATCAGGTTTAAAAAAAGGATCAGAGTGATTGCCATCCATTTCAATTTTATCTTCATCGGTATAAATGAAATCAGTTTGGGGGGATTCGTTTAATAACTTAACAATTTCAAAAAGTGCATTTGGCCAAATTTCGTCGTCATGATCAAGAAGAGCTATAAATTCACCTGAGGCAATTTGTAGTGCGCTATTGGATGCGTTGGAAATGTGACCATTTTTTGGTCTAAAAACGACTTTAATTCGTTTGTCTTTCTTGGAATAGTCATTAAGAATTTTATGAATTTGCGGCAAAGTTGAACAATCGTCTGCTATGCAAAGCTCCCAATTTGAATAACTTTGATTTTGAACCGACTCGATACATTTAACTAAGAACTCTTGGTCGGTATTAAAAACTGGGGTAAGGATACTGACTAAGGGTTGATATTTAAAAACATGCTTTTTTTGAGATTGAAGTAATTTAACGGTGGGGTAGTTTTGAGAAAACCATTGCGTATAATTGTTTTGGACGTTTTGTTGATGTTGGGCTCTAAGGTTATAAGAATTTAACTTAGCACCTAAGCCGTGAGACCGGTTTTTGTAGAGGTAGGCAAAAACTGATTTAATAAATATGGGGAAACTTTTTACTGATTTATATTTTTGCCATATTTTAAAAGCTTTGGCATTTAGTATTTGGTTATATTGAAATTCAAGGTTTTTTTTGTGTGAGCTTAGGACACTAAGGTGATTAGTGGTTAAATTATAATCACCAATTAAATCGTTTATAGTCGGAGTATTTTTTTTCATGTAAATATTTTTTTCAATTTGGTATAGGTTTGCCACAATATAAAAAATTTTGAAGAACGGATATTTTTTAAATGAAATTCTAGTATTTTGATTTCATTTTTTGTGGCTTTTATATGTAGTTTGTTTTTATTTATATTTTTTATAAGTTGATTTTCAATTTTGACTTGAGCCATGTTTAGTAATTTAATTTGTTTATTTTGGTTATTGTTAACTGAATTCAGCTCAAATAAATTGGTTTTTAGATTTTGAATTAAACTATCTTTTTCTCCGACTTGTTTGTTAAGTTGATATAAATTTAATAGATCGGTGCTTAGAGAGTAATAGCTACTAAGAATGGTATCAAGAATTACTTTAGGTTGTTTGTTAAGAAATAACACACCTAAACCAGAAGACTGAAGAAGACTAAAGCTGGGATGGTTTAGCTTTATATCTTCCCAAAATAGTTTAGCTCCGAAATCATATTTAGTTTCGTTTATTCCTTGGATAATTATAATTCCATTTGGACTAATTTTAGGCAGCCATGATTTAAAGGTAGACTTGATATGTGAAAGCGAATTAAATCCATCGACAAAAAGAAGATCAATAGAATTGTTGGAAAATTTTGCGGGTATTTTGGAAAATTTAGTACTTAGTATGTGGATTTTCTCTTTTAATAAATGCTCTTTGAGGTCTTTAAGTTTGAATGGGGTGTCATTTTTAATGTTTACTGCGGTTATGTTTATTGGGAAATTCCTGCTTTTGGCTGAAAGTGATGAACTTACAAGCGAAAGGAAAGTGTTTATTCCAGTTCCTACAACAACTTTGGGTTTAATATTTATTATTAAGTCGTTTATAAAAGTAGCGGAATTTTGGGACAAGATGTCTTCTTTTAAAGTCGGATAAGTGTCTAAAAGATTGGACTCAAGTTCGTAGGTTTGCCAACCTATAGGTTTAGGGTTAAGGTGGTAAATAGTTTTTTTAGTGGTACTGAAGTTTGCGGAGAACTTATTTAACGTGACTGATTTGAAAGTGGAGGGTGGTTTTAGGTTTGTTTCCATTAAATCATATATTTCGTTGTGAAAAGCGGAAAAATCATAAAAAAAATATTTATTATGCTTACATACAATAACCTTACAATTTGACTGGAGAGCGCCCAGGTCTGCTGGGTTATTAGTGATTCCAGAGCTTTTTGATACAAGCCTACCTGAACTTACGCCAATTAAAGTTTGGGTTTTGTTAACAATTAAACCGCGTACATAGCCTGAATCTAGTTTAAAGTGAATATCGTGGTCTTTCAAAATAGAGCTGGATGACGATTCACAGACATAAATATTGTCTTTGTTAACAGTTACGGTGTGAGGATGATAAATTTGTTTTTTAAGATATTTTGAATTAGTAATGTCATAAATGTAGCCATTATTGGCTGAAGACCAGCGGTCACCGGTTTTTATACCAAAGGCGGAAACTAACAGATTGTTGTTGTAAATTAAAATTGAATTCAAGTGATGTGTGTCACTATTTCCTTCCGAATTGCGTGGTTTCCAAAATAATATACCAGTTGCTGAAACGGTACCATTTTCATAAACCTCGTGTTTGTATATAGAGTCACTGCTCGTGGAAACTATGTATAAATAGTTTTGATGGTAAACAAGCGAGTGAGGGTCGCCTAAATTTGATAGAAAGATTATTTTCAAGTTATTGGGATTACTTTTATTTATACTAATAACCCCGGGAGACGGACCGGGGAATATGGCAAAAATGTGAGTTGGGCTTTGGCATAAACCGGTAATTCCATTAACTTCTAAATTTGATGGAAGAGGAATCCAGTAAAGTTTGTTACTATTTGTATCAAATAAACCTAAAGGTGAGTAACCGATTTTTGTTAACTCGGAATAATTCTTAGTGTTGCAAAAAGAAATTAGAAATTTCATTATTTTAAGGACTTAGACATGAAATAGCCGGTGTGAAGTGTGCCGTCAGAAAAAAACATAGAGTCTTTTTTAGTAATAATAAATGAATTTTTAAAATAAGATTGAATAGCTCTTGTTTGGGTATTGCTTACAAACAAGTTACATCTAGATATTTCAGAGGTTTTAAGAAGTTTTAAAAGCTCTGAAATTAGTTTGTCAGAAATTCCAATACCGCGAAATTTGGGTAAGATATAAAACTGACATCCAGTGGCGGTGTTAGTAGATAAATCAGTTTCATTTTGAACAGCACCTAGCATGCCCACCAGTTCATTTTTATAAGAAGCAAAAACCATCCAACCGTTTTTGTTTAAATAGCTTTGAAGGCGGTTTTGCCACTCGGAATCTGGTAGTAATGATTCTGATTCCAATGTATCAGCGAAAGCCTGGGGACTTTCTTTTAATGCTGACAGCCTAAGAGTCTTGTATTTTTCCCAATCGGAAACAGGTAAGGAAGATGAATACTTTATAAAAGGAGAATAAACAGTTTTTTTGTAAATAATTTTTGGAAGGGAGATAACTTTTTTATAAATCGTAAATATTTTCCATAGTTTGGAAGCGTGAATTTTAAGTAACTGATGTTCTTTTTCTTGAAGTTCAGTTTTTAAAACTTGCAACTGATTTTGCTTAATGGGAGATTTTTGAAGAATAACTAAACCAGGCCATAGAGGTAACCGAAAAGACTCAAATACACCATTTTTCAAAATCACTTCTTCGTAGTATTTTTTTACCCCAAAAGTATATCCATTATTGTTTTCGTCTACTAAAGCATCGTGGAAAACAATTGTGCCACTTTCAGACAAAAGTGGTGAAAAAGCCTCAAAATCGTACTTAAAACCATCGTAAGTGTGGTTTGCGTCAATGTAAAGCAGGTCAATAAGAGGTAGACCGTTTTGTCTTAAAAAATCAAAATATTCTGATGTTTTTTGAACAAACAACGTAATTATATTTGTAACACCAAACTTGTCGAATTGTTGTTTGACTTGTTTTTTAATTTTCCAGAACCCTTCTCCTCCGCTGGCTACATCTTTACCTTCTTTGGTATCAGAGTAAGCTGCATCAATAAATGATAATTTTCCGTGGTTATTATCTTTTAGACCTAAAGCAAAACAAATAGGAGCAAATCCTTTTAGGGAGCCAAAAGCAACTACGTTGGATGGTCTTAGCGCACGAACTAAAGAATAATAGATAAACCCAAATCCAAGATTAAAGTTTTCAATAGATTGACCTTGGGCTGCTGGTACGGTGTCGATTAGAAGGTCGGCAATAGAAGAAGAATTTAATGAAAAAGGAACAACTGTCTTTTCAAAAACAGACAGTTTTCTTTTAGAGGCAATACCACCAAAGGAATTTTTACATTTTTTAGTAATATTAAACTGATATTCAGTATCTAAAACTTTTCTATAAAAAGTTAAAGACTCGAGGAAACTTTTAAGTTCTAAATAACTTGATTCATAGTTTAAAGCTGCTTCAATTATTACCAGACGTGGTTGATGTTTTAATATTAACTTAGTTGAGGTAGCTTTTTCGGTTGATGACTCTGCGGGATGCTCGCCGGGAGCAATGCCGAGGTGAATTATTACATCAAAGAAGTCATTCGAAATATAATCTTTATCATCAGCAAGTAAGAAAACACTATGTTTTGACTCATATTTAGATTTGCAGTAACTGATCGCCATCGGGTTAATGTCAAAACCGGTGACAAAATTATTAAGCTTAGAAATTAGATAGGAAGAAAGTGGTGAAAACCCACAATTAACGTCCAAGACTCGCTCATTTTTTAAAAAAATTGGTTTAAGTATGGATACTAGTTTTTTTGTTCTATCGTTATTTTCGGGTATTAGGTAGTCCCAAACATAATCTTGCGAATTTGTAGGCATTGTTGAAGTATAAAACAAAGGAGGTATTCTTACTACACTTCGAAGTATTGTTGTTGTTTGAAGACTTTATAATATGTAATGAAAATAATGGAAACGCTAAACAAATTTGGATTTATAGCTAGGGGAAGAGCCAAAAGAAATATATTGGAATTTTGGGAGATGGGTGTAAGTGCTAGGATAGTTGGCCAAGGAGAACCAAAGAGATACTTAAGTGGAATATTTAAAAATACTTTGTTGGGACTGAATTTGAACGAATCAGTGGAGCTAGAGCGCGGTGATAGTAAGAAAGAAGTGGAACTGTTTAGAAAATATGAGAAGAATAAGGTAAAACCCAAAATATTGTTAGTTATCGATATGGACGGAGTAGTAGATTACCCGATTGCGGATTTATTTAAAGGCAAAGATTTTAATAAGTTAGGGATACCAGATGAGCATGAAATAAATTTACTGCTAAAACTGGCAGAGGCGGGAGTGCCGGTTTATTTGTGGACAAGTAGATTTCAAATTGAGGATCAGAAAGGGTGGTGGTCGGACTTAAAAGAGAGAGTAGCGGGTTGGTTTACTAAGGGTAAGGGGTCGGCTTTTCCGTTTATCGACCCGGAAATGGAGACAGAACTTAATTGGGAAAGTGGGGGAAATCTAAAACTATGGGCGGGGAAAAATAGAGAAGATAGAAACTTAGAGACAATTATGAATCAACATAAAGATGTTGATTATTGGTATTACATTGGGTCTAGCCCAACAGATGACGGAATAGTAAGAGAGTTTTTAACTAAATATCCTAAAGAAAAGAAGAGGATGATGTATATTCGGATACCACAACTGTTTTTGTAGGAAAGAGATTGCTTCCCCCGAAAGCTTTCGGGATCGCAATGACGGTTTGATGAGATACTTCGTCCGAAAGCTTTCGGACTCAGAATGACGAAGAAGGATGACTAGGAAGAGGAATAGGGTGGTGAACTTAAGGCGCGGAGGGTAAGGGAAAACACCTTAATTAGTGTTTGGGGTATTTCAAGAAAAGGGGTGGATTTAATTAGACCTGAAAGATTTCTGAGGCGTTCAATAAAAATGGCAGGAAAATTTTGAAGAATTTCTTTAAGAGAGTAATTTTTAGCTATAAGTAAAATCCAGTTTTTAAAATCGTGCTGATGGCGGAAATTGCCCATTTTCGAAGAGGTACCACCACCCAGGTGGTGGGAAATGGCAGTGGGGACAAAGAGGGTTTTGAAACCGGATTTGGCAAGGCGGTAGGCCAGATCTACATCTTCTTCGTAGGCAAAGAAACGCTCGTCGAAGAGTCCGACTTTTAAGAGTGTTGGTTTATGATAAACAACAATCGAGGCAGAGGCGCCCCAGATTAGATAATTAGTACGTTGGTGCGCTGGTGCGCTAGTGCGCAGGTAAGGGAGACTGTTGTCCAAGTTTTGAGCTTTACCGTAAGGGTAAAACTTAAGTCCCCTACTCTCGACTTTGGTGCCATCCTTGTTTAGGACTAAACCAAAGAAGGTGGTGATTTTTGGATCTTTGTTTTGTCGAATAGTGGTTACTATTTCTTTAAACCAGGATTTGTGGACGGTAAGATCGTTATTGCAAACGCAAACGTGGTCGAATTTGGAGGCTTCAATTCCCCTGTTAACGGCGTAAGCGAAGCCGGTATTGGTGGGAAGAGAGATTGCCACACCCGCTGCTGCGGGTTCGCAATGACGTTGAATAGAACTTGACATGAAGGAATTGAATAAAGAGATGGAGTCGTCGGAGGAAGCGTTGTCTACCAGAATAATTTCAAAGTGAGTTGTAGGACAAAGGGAAATTGAGGTTAAAAGTGAATTTAGACAAGACTCAAGAAAATGAGCGCCATTGTAGTTCGGAATGACGATTGAGATGCCTTTAGGTTGTAATTTTAGGTTCATTGAGCTATAATATTTCATCACGATGACTGGATAGGCCTAAGGATTCGTCCGACCGCTAATGCCAGTCTTTTTTTTAAGTTTTAATAACACTGTTTTTAATCCAGTCAGCCTGAATTATGTAACCTGAGTAAGGCTTATAAAGCTTTGAGTAGAATTTGTTTGGAGTAAGTAGATGAAGTAGTTTATTTTTTTGGGCTAAATATTCAACTAAACAAAAAAAGTCACCATCTCCAGAAACGATTATAGCTTTTGAAAACTTTTCGAATTCAATCATGGTGTGAAGAACTAGTTCTGCGTCTACATTACCTTTAACGACACCGCCTGGTAGTTCCATGGTCGGTTTAAATACTACGATAAACCCAGATTTCTGTAATTGAGTATAAAGCTGTTGATTGCCTGGTTTAAACCCAATAAAGAGATACGCGTTGACAACGTTGTACTTATTCTTTAAATATTGGCGAAATTTACGCCAATCTAAGCTCCAGCCCTGACTTTTAACCCCAAGATTAAGGTTTTGACTATCGATGAATGCGTAAATTGGTTTTGAGGTCATGAGGCGTTTTGGGAGGCTAGATATTGGTCGCAGGCGGCGGTGGGAGGAGTGGTGTCGGCTACTAGACGGCCATGGTTGATGTAAATGGCCCGAGTACAAAAGGACTTGATGGCTTCAAGGGAATGAGAAACAAAAAGTATGGTGACACCATTCTTTTTAAACTCATCCATGCGCTTAAAACACTTTTCTTGGAAGGCGGTATCCCCTACTGCCAGAATTTCATCGACAATTAGAATTTCGGGGTCAACGTGAACGGCGACGGCAAAAGCCAGGCGCATGTACATGCCGGAACTGTAGTGTTTGATGGGTTGGTCTATAAATTCCCAAAGTTCGGCAAAATCGACAATTTGTTTAAAATAGCCATCGATTTCTTTTTTGCTTAGCCCAAGAATTGCTCCGTTTAAATAGACGTTTTCCCGGCCGGAGAGTTCGGGGTGAAAACCAGCGCCAAGTTCGATTAGTGGTGAGACTTTACCTTTGACTCGGACCTTGCCGGTAGTGGGAGACATAACGCCGGCAATAAATTTGAGAATGGTGGACTTGCCCGATCCATTGGGGCCAATAATACCCACAGTTTCACCGGGGTTAATGGAAAAAGTTAAATCGGAGAGCGCAGTAAAGGCATCGTGGGTTTTTTCACCCATAAAAAGAGCCGGAAGAAACTCTTTGAAAGTTTTTTGAGAGGTAAGAGTAAAGTTTTTAGTGACTGAGTGGAATTCAATTATTGGCTTGGTGCTCACTTCATTATTCTACACTGTAAAAATATAGTTTATGAAGCAAGAATAATTATTAATAACGATGGAATTGAGTTCAAACAAGTATGTTCCAAATTGGAACATACTGAAATTTAATTTTGTTGAAGTATTCTTGTCTAGTTATTGTCACAATGATTTTACGTGGTAATTAACAGAAATAATTATTGACTGTAAGGATCACTTCTCAAAACCTTTTTTTAACAGCTATCTGGGATTTCCGGATAGTTGATCCATTATTTATTTTTTGTTTATTTTAACTAGAGCTAACTCTTTAGATGTTGTCCGCGAAGATTTTTTCGCGGGATTTGAAATAGGATAAGCCCAAAAGTAGGGTAAGAAGGGAAACTGCTAGGGCAATAAAAATAGATGTGTAGTTGGGTGCTCCCCCACCCAATACTGTTTGACGGTAGGCATTAATGATAACCGAAAGAGGATTGAGTTGGAAAAGGATTTTGTAACGGTCGGGTACCAAATCGGCAGGATATATAACCGGGGTTAAATACATCCAAAGAGTGAGAATTAAAGATAAAAGATATTGAATATCACGATAAATTAAATTGGAAGCGGCGAAGAAAAATGACAAGCCGAGAGTAAAGATTTGTTGAATTAAAAAGATGGGAATGACCCAGAGAATATTGGCGTTGATAGGAATTTGGAAGGCAACCATGTAACCAACCAAAATGATTAAAGCAAAAAGGAAGTCAACGATTTTGGCAATAACGGTGGCGATTACTAAAATGGTTCGGGGAAAATAAACTTTGGTGATTAGTGAGGCAGAACCAACTAGGGCGTTTGAGGCGGACATTAAGGAGCTGGAAAAAAGATTCCAGGGAAGAAGGGCTACAAAGAGGAAGATGCTATAGGGAATGTTGGAGGTGGCATTAGTGGGAATGCGTAAGATTATGGAGAAGGCAAAACTCATGACCATCATCTGAGCCAGAGGATTTAAAATAACCCAGAAATAGCCTAAAATGGATTGTTTGTAGCGGGCTTTGACTTCGCGGCCAACCAGTTGAAACAGTAGTTGGCGCCACTTGAATACGGCTTTAATCTCCTTAAATATTTCAGACATAGAATAGATAGAGTATAGAACATTGAGTTTAGAGTTGGGAGAGTATAAAGGAAAAGGGATATATGATGAGATCCTTCGTTACACTCAGGATGACAGAGGGGATATAATCAAAAAATGGAACAGAGGGAGTTAAGAACTGATTTAATTCGAGCAGTAAGTAGCGCGACTGTGGTGCTACTTCACTCGACTTCAAAGATAATTAACAACTATCAAACCGTACCCCGCGAGAGTTTGTTGGCAGTGCTAATGGTATCAGGAATGACGCGGTGGGTAGTACCGGTGTTTTTAATGGTGTCTGGAGCAATATTTTTGGGAGGTAATTATAAATATGAGGGGGCAGTGATGTTTTGGAAAAAGAGACTAAGTAAAGTGTTAATACCAATAATATTTTGGAATTTGTTGTATTTTTTGGTGTTTATGAAAGATGGGAACGGGAATTTGCAGTGGGCCAAAGGATTGCGGGAGTTTTATACCGTCTCAGGAACTTATTATCACTTGTATTACATGATGGTGGCTTTGGGACTTTATGCGGTGACTCCCCTACTTAAAAAATGGCTGGAGTGGGTGGGAGACAAATGGTTTTGGTGGTGGATTGCGTGGGTAGCGGCGGCAAATTGGTACGCGGTGGCTTATAGTTGGTGGAACGTGCCTAAAATTATGTCCATTCCTTTGGTGTTTATTCCATATGTGGGTTACTACATAATGGGTGCCAAGATTTGGAAGGCGAGGGCCAACAAAAAATTATTACTAGGGCTAATGGTAAGTGCTGGAGTAGCGATTGCTTTGGCAAACTTTAATATTGTTTACCAATATGGGGTAACCATGAAGGGAGTGTTTTATCATGATAGGTTAACTCTTTTAGTATTGGTTCAAGCGGTAACCGTGTTTGTGGGTTTGATGGGGGTAACCAGATTTAAAAATAAACTAATAAGTGAGATTGCCAGCTGTAGTTTTGGCATATACTTAGTTCACCCACTAATTACTGATGGACTTTTAAGAGGCAGGACTTACCGGGGGGGACCGGTAGGCACACTGTTGTGGCTAATTGGCTTTTGGCTGGTGGCGTGGTTGGTTAGTTTTGGAATTATTCAAATTATCAAAAGAATACCGGGTGTGAAGGTTGTAGTGGGTAACTAAGGGCGGGAGAGGCTGAAGGTTAGAGTTTGGTTGTCAAAAAGAGTTAGTAGTGGCCAGAGAGGAAGTAAGAGCGGTGAGGCGCGCCGTAGGCCCCAAAAGAGCGCCAGGGGGAACTCATGGGTGTGGTTTTGAAAACTGATTGAGTGGGGGGCGGGAGATAGCTTAGAAGCAAGAAAGGAAAGGCAGAGAGGGTTGGGGAGGATTACGTGGCGGGGAGCATCCAGATGAAACCAATAACGCTTGGTTAAACTGAAACCCAGACTCTGACTATTGGGAACATTGATTACCAGCCGGCCACTAGGCGCTAAAAGAGAATAGGCTTTGGTTAGGGCTTGGGCAGGATTTAAAAAATGCTCCAAGCTATGATTCATAATAATAAAATCAAAATTTTGAGTAAACGGATGGGTTAGAAAATCGGCTTTAATGGACTTAATACCCTTAAAAGTGAGGGGGTTTAAGTCAATACCGGTTTTGAGGTGTTGTGCGGGAATGGATTTTAAAAAGGCCAAATCACCACAGCCGATGTCTAAAACACGTAGGGGTTTGGAGCCAAAAAGAAAGGGGTATTTGCGGGGAAGCAGAAAATGGTTAAAGCGAATTAGTAGTTTTTCAATAAACCCCGGGTGATGAAAGTAGAAATTGGTGTAGTAGGAGGATAAATTGACGTTTTTTAGATTTGGATAGACGGCACTACATTTGAGGCAACGGTAAATATCAAAGGTAACGGGAGACTGAAGATGACGGCCGTGAGTTTGGGGGGCAGAAAATAGAAATTTGGAACTAGTAAAGCTACAGCTTGGACAAGTCATTAACCTAACCTTAACTTAAGATTTAAAAACTCCAAAACTAAAGACTTAAAACCTGACAGATAACTGGAAAGGCGGCCCGAGTGAAGTAATAGTTTTAAATAGCGCAAGCTAAGATGAAAACTAAGATATGGAAGTATGGGGTTGAGAGTGCGGGTGTGAAAGTTGGCCCATGTAGAAAGATCGACCGAGTGGTTGGCGAAAAGATATTTGGAGGGTTCGGAGGTGATGTGATCTGAACCATGGGTAAGATTGGGGTAATCGGTTTTGGTAAAAAGGTGGGCGCGGGTAACGTAAATATCGGTACCCGGATAGGGGGTAAACACATTTAGGCTGACTACTTCTGGCTTAAGACGGCGGTTAAAGTTTAAAATGTCGGTTAAGTCCGTTTCGGTTTCGCCGGGGAGATTGACCAGGTAGTTAGCAAAGGTGCGAATGTGGTAGCGGTGGCAAAGTTTGAAAATGGTTTCAACCATTTCAATAGATTGGCCTTTTTGGATGGCTTTAAGGCTATCGTTTGAGCCTCTTTCAACACCGAAATCAATTTGAATACAACCTGAGGCGGCCATACGTTTTATTAAATCTTCGTTTAAGGTAGAAACTTTTGAGGAGCAACCCCAAACAATGGAGTTTTTGTAGTGGGAAGAAAGTAGGTTACAGAATTTGGTGACATTATCTTTATTGATGGTGAAAAGATCGTCAATAAAATAAAAAGAGTCTATTTTGTATTTATCTTTTAGTAATTTAATTTCGGAGAATAAGCTAACGGCAGAGCGGACGCGGGTGTAAGAACCGCCACCGTTGTGGCTCCGAAGGTGCTTGGCTACACAAAAAGTACAGGAGGACGGGCAACCACGGGTAGCCAATAAATAAAAACTGCGTAAATAACAGCCGCGAATTGAGTAGGGAGAAGCGGACGTGTAATAATCCATATCAATTAAGTGGTAGGCTGAGGAGTAAAGGGAATCAAGATCGGTAACAAGCGGGCGCAGTGGATTGACAATAAAACCGGGTTTTCGGGAAGATTTATAGGCAATACCCAAACATTTTTTCCAGTTTGTGCTGGATAGCAGATGGTTAACTAATTCAAGCAATGTTGCCTCCCCTTCTCCAACAACCTCACAATCTATGGGACTATTAGGTTCACATAAAAGTTGGCCGGTAAATAGTGTAGGATGGATGCCGCCAACCACAATAAACACTTTGGGGTTAATTTGTTTTATTTTCTTAGCCAAAGTGAGGACCTCAAAATATTCAGGGGTGTAGCAAGTGATACCAACAACGGGACTTGGGTTATTTTGATATTTAGTTAGTATTTGAGCTTCAACTGAGGTAAGTTGACTTTGATAATTTGAGAGGAAGGACTTATTTTTAACAATTGTGTTGGGAGTTATGTCAATAATTTGGGTAGAAACTTGGTTTTTTAACAAGTAGCCAGCAAGCGAAAGCAAGGCCATGGGAGGGCGGAAATGATTGAAGCTGCGGGAAGGAGGAGAAAGAAGTGTTACTGAGGCTACTGAGGACATGTATTTATTTTAGCCAAAATTAGGGGGAATAGAAACTAACGGGAAAATGTTTTAGCTGTTGAAGGTAGTAAGGGTAGGTTGTTAAAATGAAACGTGTCTCAAAAGAAATTAAAAAAGATTAAAAAGATTGTAACCGAAGAAAAAAGAGTATTAGAAACAAATGATTTGGGAAGCATTTTAGGTGAGGGAGGCTTAATCCAAATTGTTAAGACTAACTGGATGTGGATTTTGGGGATTATGGCCTTGGCAGTACTCACCTTTGTAAACGGAATGAAGGGTGACTTTGTGTCAGACGATTATGCCTCAATAACTCAATTTCCACGGATCGGAGATTTTGGATTTATGGTTAAGAATACCGCTACATTTGTAAACTATTTAGTTTATAGCGCTTTTGGAAATGGAGTAAGCGCTCCTTATCATTGGGCTAGTATGGTTTTTTATTTAATTGACTTGGTACTTATTTTTAGCCTGGGTTGGAAAATCAGTAGAAGCAGATTTATCGCTGTGGTGGGGACACTGATTTTTGCAGTTCATCCAATTCATGCGGAGGCAGTAAGCTGGATCTCGGGACGAATTTACTTAATATTGGCAATGTATATTTTGATGTCTTTTTGGATGTTTATTAGGTTTTTAGAAACACATAAATGGGGGTATTTGGTGGGTGTATTTGGGACGTTTTTACTAGGTTTTTTGACCGATAAGCCGCGGCCATTTACTATAATACTTTTGGTAATTTTGTTTTTGGTATTTATTGGAAAGAAAAACGTTAAGATTAGTTGGACAAAATTAATTTTGGGAACTTTAGGAGTGGGTATTGTAGGAATTTTGGTGGCTTACCCCTATGTTATGACCCGAATTGAAGCAGTTAACGGCGGGATTAATAGTAGTGGTTCAGTGTTTTATAATCCGTTTTTTCAGTATCCTACCGGTTTTTCTAAATACTTACAGTTACTGTTGGCGCCGGTTGATCTGACTTTGTACCACACCATGTACGTATTTCCCATTTGGCTTAACTGGGCAATAATACTGAGTTTTGGATCATTAATTGTTTATTTTTATTTTAAAAACAAACAAATCTTTTTTTGGTTAAGTTTTATGGTGTTGGCCATAATGCCTTCAATGGCACCGATTAAAGTAAGTTGGTTGGTAGCCGAGCGATATGCGTTTTTAGGAAGTGTCGGCTTTTGTATGTTTTTGGCGACGTTAGCTCAGATGGGAGCTAAGGTAATGGGAAAGTATATTACCTATGTGTTTATAGTGTTAGTGGTGGGCTTTTTTGGACTTAGGAGCTATTACCGCAATATTGACTGGAAGACTAATCACTTATTGTGGGTTAATACTTGCCAAGTATCTCCCAACTCACACAATGCCTGGAATAACATTGGAGACGACTATGACAAATTGAAAGATTATCCTAATGCGATTAAAGGTTTTACTCAGTCTGTTTTAGTAAAACCAAACTATGCTGATGCTTATCACAATCGGGCAAATATTTTATTTAAGACCGGACGTTTGGATTTGGCTCGCGAAATGTATGAGACAGGCTTAAGGTTTTCGCCAGGTTTGTATCAGAGTTATATCAGCTTGGTTCAGATTGATTTAATGGAAAAGAGAGGCCAAGATGCGCTTGGACATTTGGAGGGTATGGTTAAAATTGAGCCAAATAACCCGCAAACTTGGTATGTGGCTTCAATAGTTTTTGAAAATTTGGGAGATAGAGCAAAAGCACTTGAGGCTACAAATAAAGCTCTAACAATTGATGCTAATTTTGGACCAGCTAGGGAGATGTATATGAAATTGAGCGAACCTCAAAAATGAAAGTAGTGTTGCTAACGACACCGGTGACGGTATATGGAAGTGGAATAATTAAACCAATGATTCCACTGGGGTTGATGTATATAGGGGCGTATTTAAGGCAAAAAGATATTGAAGTTAAGATTGTTGATATATTGGCGCTGGGAATTGGAAGAGTAGTAAAACATAGGGAAGGAAGAAGATATGGATTATCAAATGCCCAAATAGCTAAACTGATTAGAAAGGAAAAACCGGAGTGGGTAGGAATTAGTAATATGTTTACGGCTTATAGGCGGGACGCTATTGAGCTTTCAGAGGTAATAAAAGAAGTTGATTCTAAAATCAAAATAGTAGTGGGAGGGGCCCATGTGAGCATTGACCCGGAAGCAGTCCTTGAGGAAGGCAAAAACTTTGATATAGCTGTAGTGGGTGAGGGAGAATTAACTTTTGAGGAATTAGTAAGCGGTCAGAGGCTAAGTGATGTGGCGGGGATATGTTATCGAAGGGGCAGAAAAATTGTTAGAAACAAATCCAGAGAATTAATTAGAGATTTGGACCAGTTGCCGTTTCCGGCATGGGAGTTGATTGACACAAAACGTTATTTAATTGGCGGACCGTTTAATAAGAAATATCCGGTGTACCCCATGATTAGTTCTAGAGGGTGCCCTAACCATTGTTTATATTGCTCAATTCATTCACTGTGGCAGCATAAGTGGCGAGGAAGAAGCGCAAAAAATGTGGTGGACGAGATTGAGTACTACCGTAAACAATTTGGGGTGGAGGAAGTGTCGTTTCAAGATGACAGCATGTCGGTAAACAAAAAAAGAATGGAAGAAATTTGTGACGAAATTATTGCCCGAAAATTAAAAGTAGAATGGACAACTCCAAACGGTATTGCTCATTGGACACTAACAAAACCTCTACTTAAAAAGATGAAACAATCAGGTTGCTACCGAATTACTTTTGGAATTGAGTCGGGTGACCCGGAAACAAGAAGGTGGGTGGGGAAACCATTTAGCTTAGAACAGGCCAAAGAATTAACCCAATATGCTAATAAAATAGGTATGTGGACGCTCTCGACTAACATTATTGGTTTTCCATATGACACGGAAAAAGAAATATTAAACACGGCTAAGTTTGCCCTAGACTCCGGGGTAGATCAGGCTTTTTTTTATATTTTGGGACCACGGCCTGGCACACCCATTTATGAGATTTTTAAAAAAGAAGGTTGGTTAATGAAGGATGAAAATTTACTGTTTTCGGAAGATGTGGCCTGTCGAACAAAGTATTTTACCGGCCAAGAGATTGTGACCTGGCAAAAAAAGCTGTACCAGGATTTTTACAAACAAAGATGGTTAAATTTAGGAGCAGTTAGCCGAGTATTTAACAAAATAAAAAACTGGGAGGACGCTAAATATATTTGGAAAATCGGGAAACACGGAATTAAGCTAATTAACAATATTTGGTTTGGCCAAAGAGTTGTTAGCTCAAAGACGCTGCGGGTTTAGGAACTTTGATAATCGATTTGATATATAGAGGAATAATTTTCACTTTATAGCTTCCCCAAAAGATTTTTTTAAGAATACTTAAATCGCTAACCCGGCGTAAGTTTTGGATTTTATTTCTTTCATAAAGCGTATTTTGTAAGTTTGAAACATTCCAATATATTGCGCGAATAATACTGTAGGCCAGGTGAGGCTGAAACATGATGGTAAAAAATAATATTTCGGCTAACTCTAAAATTATATAGAGAGGAATAATAGTAAGCAGCGATAATAACGAATAGTTTTTAAGAAGCATTCGGAGTATGTTTTTTTCACTCAAAAAACGGTTTCGGGAGCGCTTGTTTTTACTTAAAGTTACGGACTGGTGGTGGTAGACATGGGATTTTGGATTTACCAGAACTTTGTAACCAAGCAATCGAACTCGCCAAGAAAGGTCAATATCGTCGGAAAAACCCCAAAATTTATTATCAAAACCACCAATTTGGTGAAAGAGCTTTCGGGAGATTATAAAACTGGTTCCGCAAGAAGCGTAGGTTTCGAAGGTTGACTTAGATAGTGAGTTAAATGGCAAATCGTGATTATTGGGACTAATAAAACCAAATAAATCCATGCTGTAGCCGGCACTGTCGATGGGGTTGGTTGTGACTTGTTTTTGGCCATACTTGATCATGACACTGGTAACAATACCGGCATTTGGATTGGAGGTAACGGTAGTTACCAGTTCCTTGATACAGTGCTTATCAAGTAAGATGTCATTTGATAGAAAAACATAATAATCACAATCATTTATAAGGTTTGCAGCGAAATTACATATTCCGGTTATGCCTAAATCTTCTTTTGATGATAATACGATAGCTTTTGGATAGTTAATAGCTAAATATTCAAGACTGCCATCGACTGAAGCACTATCGGCTACATATATTTTTAAATTGGGGTAACTTTGGTTAAAAGATGAAGCTAAAGTTTCATCCAATATATGCTTACCATTGTGATTTAGAATAATTAGTGCGATTTTAGGCAAATTTTTGGTCACGGAGGTTTTTTCTAAAAGTTAATAATGTTTTAAATGCTTTAAGGGATGTTGTTAATGGTAATTTGTTTGGTGGAGTAAAACGGTGTTCTCCCCAGACTATGGGTATCATAGCTATTTGTGAACGTGGCACAATTTCGCGGGTATAAACCCTTCCTTCTGTTTGAACAAAGTGGCCGGGACCAATAGTATCTGAGAGCCAGGTACCAGAAGGGTGTCGCGCCATAATATCTGAGATGATTTGCGAATCCCATAATTGAAACCCACTTGTCATGTCAGGAATATATGAGGATCCGGTCCAACCAAAAAGTAGGTTTGTTGAAACTGTTCCTAAGTAGCTATTAATACGACGTGCTAATGGGTAGCCTTTAGCACTTCCGTTTTCAGAAAAACGTGTCGAGAAAGCCGCTAGTTTCCCTTGATTGTGGGCGTTTAAAAAATCTGCAATATATTTAGTTGGGTGAGATCCATTTAGATCCATCTCTAACAGGACATCTGGATTTGGTTTTTGTAATGCTTCAGTATAACCTTGGGTGTATACATGACCAAGTGGTTTGGTAAAAAAACCCAAGTCAATAAAACTAACTCTGGGATTGGTTTGAGATAGGTGTGCAACCTTGGAAATAAAATCGGGATTTGAATGACCAATCATTATTAAGAGACTGGGATCATATCCCCGTGGTACTGAATCAAGTATTTCCTCAGGAAAGTTATTTTTTAAAGCAGCAAATTCATTACAAGCGGGAGTAATAATTGATAGTCTTTTTGGAACTTCTGTCATGGCTGATTTTACATAAATTGATTAAGAAGTTACAGAAGTATCTATAACTTTATTATATATATTAGTGGCCTGGGCGGGCCAGAGCCAGTGGTTTTGGACTAAATCAAAAGCCTCTTTTGAGATTTGGGTATAAAGTTTTTGGTTAGTTAAGAGAGTAATAATGTTGTTAGCAAAAGTCTGCTGGTCAAAACAAGGAGTTTTAAGCATACCCTGGGGGTAATAACTTCTGAGGGACTCAAGGTCAAAAGAAACTCCGGGAAGTCCGAAGCCCATGGCTTCAGCTGAGGCCATTCCCCCACTGTCGTAGGTGGCGGGGTGGAGAACTATTTTTGATTGACTAAATATTTTATATTTTGGAGTTCCATCTTGAAAGCCAAGTAATTTAATATTATTAGTTAGATTAAGTTGGCTAACTAATTGGCGCAGTTTTGGTTCAAGATCGCCATTGCCGATAATGGCCAGTTGGGCGTTGGGTAAACGGTTAACAACTAAACGCCAGATGTGAGGTAAAAGCATGATTCCCTTTTGAGGATGAAACCGGCCAATGAACACAGAGTCATAGATTTTTGTGGTTTTTAAATATGTTGACAAATTTTTAGGTAAGGTTACCCCGCCGCGGACCGGGAAGGTTGGTTGGGAAAAACGTTTTAAATCAGGGTCTGAAGTAACTAAAACGTAGTTGGCAAACAAGCGAACCAGTAAGTATGAAGGGATTTGAAATATAAAGTAAAGCAAACCAGTTAAGAAGCGGCCGGCTTGATTGTAGGGAGAATTGCGACTAAAGGGCGAGGGAGCAAAAAGATAAAAACCTGCAACCCAGAAAACCCGCCGGTTAACTAGTTTTAGAAGCAGGGCAGGAATAATATCTGGCATAAAATCGGAGGCAGAATAACAATGGGTAAATGATTTGAACTCGGATGGGTGAGTTAAGAAATATTTGAAATACTTATAGACGCGGCGGAGTTGGTGAAGAATTACCGGGCTATTATCGGCCGTATCGATTAGCGTAAATTTGACGGTAGCGGGTATTTTGTAATTAATTAAAAGTTTTTTAGTTTCAGTTGAACCAAAAATGGTTATGTTGGCAAATGTTGACCAGTATCGGGCAAATTCCAAAAAGATGCGATCACCACCGGAAAGGCCTGAGCCAATATTGTTTATACAAAAAAAAGCAAAATTTGGTTTGATGGAAGATGATAATATGGATTATGTTAAAAGTAAATTTGGGAAGCGGACCGGATGGGTTAAATAGTTGGGATAATTTGGATTGGGGTATGTTGCCATTATTGTCTAAGCTTGGGCCAATAAGACGCCTATTAGCAGGAGTTGGAGTGCTACCAAAAAGTTATTTAATTGATTGGCCAAAAATAAAGTTAGTTGATATTAGAAAGCGACTCCCCTACCCGGACAGTTCGGTTGATGTGGTTTACTGCTCTCATGTTTTGGAGCATTTTTACAGGTTTGAAACAGAAAACATTTTGAAGGAAGTTAAAAGAATTATTAAAAAAGATGGAGTGGTCCGGATTGTATTGCCGGATTTGGAGAAAATCAAGAAAAATGAAACAGGAAGTGAGGGGTTTAACAGAAAATATTTGGGGTATGAGGCTGATAAGGATTGGGGCTGGAGACGCAGATTTATTCGGGAGCACCGGTGGATGTACGACTTTAAAAGTTTAGCGGAAATACTAAGTAAGGCGGGACTTAAAAAAATTAAAAAAAGTCAGTGGCGAAAAGGAGAATGCCCGGATATTGATAAGTTGGATTTGAGTAGTCACCAGGACCACAGTTTTTATGTTGAGGCCAAAAAGTAGCGGGTAATTTGTGAGAGATTAGTAGATGAATAGTTTTTTAAACAAAAAGAACGGCAGTTTTTTGATAAGTTTGAAATTTGTTTAGTAATGTAAGGGGACTTAAGGACTTTAATAAAAGATTTGAGGTGAGGAGGGAGGAGAATTGAAACAGTTGAGTCAAGCGATTCCGGAATACCGCCGAGGTTAGTAGCGATTACTGGGTGACCACAGGCCAGAGTTTCTAAAGAAACACGGCCGAAGCCTTCAGCATAGAGAGAGGGCAGGCAGAGGGCACTGGACTGATTGATAATAGCGGGGAGTGAGGTGTTAGGTTGTGAGCCAAGGAATTGAAAATTTGAGTGCGTTTTGGAAAAATCAGAAACCTCCTCAGACATGGGTCCGGTACCAACCATAAGGAACTTATACTTAGGAAAATGGGTGGAAAGTTTAAGAAATAAGCGGACGCCTTTTTTAGGTATGAGACGGCCAATAAATAAGAAAGTCAGAGTGGAAGGGAGAGGGGTAGTAGGTTTAAATAATTTTAAATTTATCCAGTATTTAAACAAAGTTATTTTTGACTGAGCGATGCCCCAGGATAGTAGTTGGTTTTGTGAAGCTTGCGACAAACAAAGAAGATGGTGGGTGCGGATACTAAAAAAACGGATAATCGCTTGGGACATTGGGCCCAGATGATCGTAGACGGCATGAATGGAAGTAATATGACGTTTACGAAATATAAAAGATGATACTACCCCGATGAATTGAGCATTAAAACCATGGGAGTGGATGACTTTGATTTTAGTATGATGGGCTGATAACCAAAGTAAAGTTCGAACTAACAAGTAAGGCGTTAGATACAAGAAATCGAGGACAGGATAACGCTCGAGCTGGTGAAACAAATTGTGTCCAAACCAGCGGAAACGCCAAATGGTTAAGTTTTTTTGAATTTCAATAGGAAGATAGGGCTCTTTGGTAGTAAGCGGACTGTAGGTTAAAACATAGGTAGGGTAATTTTGGGTTGACAGAGCTTGGGTTAAGTCAGTTAAATGAGTTTCAACACCGCCAACATTAGGGGCAAAAAACGGAGAAATGATTAAAACTCCCGGTTTTATTGACTCCATTTGAGACGGGATTGGGAAGGGTTAATTCCAAAAAATTTCATAATAACCACAAGAGCATAAGCCAATAGAGTTAGTAAACAAGCCGGAAGATGAAAAAACCAAGCCAAGTCGGGACGGCGAAGGAAACCCTTGAGGGAGTGAAAAAGAGGCAAAATTAGGGACATGGTATAAAGACCAAAAAGCGGAGCGGAAGTGATATTAACAGCCGACCAATGATTAAGACGCAGATGGGAAAACTGGTAGTAGTCACGAACGCGGCGGAATTGTTTGCGCCAAAACTTCAAAACAGAGCTTTCGGCATAGGTGTGGATGATGTCAGTTTTGACTTTGGCGATGGTTAGTGAAGGATGTTTTTTTAATATTTTATAAATTAAATCGATATCAAAAAGATAATCGGACTTAAAAACCGACTGAATAATTGGGCGCCGGTAGAGAGTGCCATTGGCTCCAATTGTCGGAAGCGGAGTATTAATATTAGGAAAAACCTCGACATATTGAGAGTGATCAATAGAAGTTAGTTTTAGACGGGTCCAAGTTTTATCCAGAGTACTATAACGGTCATATATACCGGAAAACCAGGCATAAGGATCGTTGGCGCCAAGTAGGGCGCAATATCTTTCAATGAAACCCGCGTTGGGGCGGTAGGTAAAAGCAATTGGCTCGGTACAAAATATTTGGGGATGGGTTAGGAAGGGAGAGGTCATGGTGGTGAGCCAATTTGGATCAGGTAAAATGTTGTCTGAATCCAGAAAGAAAACCAGATCACTTTTAGCAAGTTTTAGGCCAACAGCCTTTCCGGCTTCACCGGTATGTAGGGGATTTTTTAAGATTTGAGCACCATACTTGCGAGCCAGAGATAACGTGTTATCGGTGGAGCCGGCGTCAACAATATAAAGGTGAAGTAAAGATTTGGGATAGTTTTGAGTTGAGAGGGATTTTAGACAAGACGGTAAAACGTGGGAGGCATTAAGGGTGGGAATGATGATATCAATTGAGGGAAGTTTATTGGACATTGGACTTAGAAAAATCTTTGAGTTTCTTTAGGTATTTTAACGCGTAACGCATTAGAAATTGAATATCACCCAAATTTCTAATTGATAAAACTTTTTTAATTAAAAATTTGGGAGTTAAGATACCCTTAAATAAACTTTGAATTAAAGCTTCTTGCTGAGTGTGGGAAATGGGAGAAGAAATGATGGGTTGGCGCATGTCGTAGTCTTCCCAATTTTGGGTTAGCAGCCAGTTGTTTTCAAGGCATTGCCTAAACAAAGGCGTACCCGGATAAGGAATAATACGGGTGGCTTGCATGGAATCAGCCAATCCATCTTTGAACAATTGGCGGGCTTCAGAGAGGGTGGTTTGAGCATCTTTTAAAGTTTCCCAAGGGTAGCCAATCATAATAGTCAGATGAGGTTCAAGCCCGGCTCTTTTGGCCAGACTGAGACTGGCGCGAGCATCAGAGGGTATGGTCATTTTTTCAATACGTTTGAGGGTGGTGTCATTTGAGGATTCAAGTCCATATAGAATGAAGCGAAAATTGGCTTTAGCCATTAATTCATATTGAGCTTGAGTTAAGGCGCCAAAGCGCATGTTACAGCCAATAGTAACCCGACGGTGGTAACCCCGATCGATTAATCCTTGGCAAAAATCAAACAACCATTTGCCTACCGGAAAAGTACCGGTATCATCAAAGATTTCCCGGACGGGATAATTATTAATAATATGGCCGATTTCGTCGAGTGCCCGGGTCGGTGAAAAAGAGCGAAAAGTACCTGAGGGGTGGAGAGTTGTCCAGGAGCAAAAAGTACATTTACCCCACCAGCAGTCCCGGCCAAACATGGTGTAGGTTCCCGGAAGATATTTGTAGTTGGTATTATCACGGGAATATAGTTGCCATTGAGTTAAGTCGCGGTCAAGAAAAGGAAGAGAATCCAGATGGTGATGCTTGAGGGCAAACGGACCGGAGTTAGTTAGTGCCTTGGTGCGCTGGTGCGCTGGTTTGTTGGTTCTATACCAAAAACCGGGTTCCAAAGAAGAGCCGGTAGTCAGATGGATGGCTAAAGACAGAAGCATAAAATCATAATCACCACCGGTGAGTATGTAATCCACCTCAGAGTTTTTGAGTGATTCCTCGGGGAGGGCGGTAACGTGGTCACCCATTAAGACAATAATTGGAATCCAATTTTTAGTTTTTGAGGAACGGGCTTTTAAGTCGTTGATGATTTGCCAATGGGTTTTAATTACCGGAGTTTTGGATTCAATCGCGATTAAATCGGGCTGGTATTTAATAATCCGGTTAAGCCAGGACTCGTAGGTCAGTTTTTGGGCCACAGCGTCATCCCAAAAAACTTCAAAGCCCTTGGCTTTCAGTAGAGTTGCGGCATAAGCAGGAACTATGGGGTAAATAACATTTCCGGTGTTAGTCCATTGAAATTGACGGTTTTGAGACAAAAAAGGAACACCTTTATTTGATGTTAACGGTGGTGAGGAGATGGAAATTTTAAAGTTATTCATAGTTAGGTACCAGTAAAACCAGCAATTTTTTTTACCACTCTTTGGCGGACTCCGTCAGTATATAGGTAAAACTGATGACCTTTAAACTTTGAAATAATTTTTAAGGGAACAATAACGATGTTGGGAATGGAAATAGGCCAGTCGTATAATTTGATTCTAATTAGAAAATTGACAATACTTTGAGGCAAAATGGTAATTAGAATAAACATTAACATTATAATGGAAGGGTTATAGCTTTGTTCATTTTTTTTATAAAAATACCAAGGGACTTTATATTGGCGGCTTAGCTGATGCCTTCCTTGATTTATGAGTTTTAAATCGGTTTTAGTAATATCGCCAAACTGTAGGCCTAAGTTAACGATATCTGTACCAGGAAGGTACATAAGACCACCAAAATTGATAGTTGAAGGTCGGCATTGGTTGTAAAAAATGATTGCTTCGATTAAATGATCTTTGGTTTCTCCTGGTAAGTTAAAAATGTGGTCAAAAGAAAAACCCAATCCGTACTTGTGGCAAAGTTGCGAGACTTTAAGCACAGAGGCATTTGTTTCATGGCGGTTTAAATATTTATGGCGGTATTCCTCGTTGGCTGATTGGATACCCAGTTTCATCCAGTCGCAACCACCCTCGAGTAAGTATTTTACTGTTTGGTCAGTAACTAATTGAGGATGAAAAAAACAAGCGAAAGGTAAATTAACCTTCTTTTTGTAGAGTAACATTAGATTTTTTAAACGGTCCATATCAATGGCCAGCACATCATCACTAAACTCAACTCGACTAAATTTATATTTAACATAAGCGTTGACTAATTCGCTAGTTATGTTATCCGGATTTCGATAACGGAGGCGCTTTTGACCCATATATAGTTTTTGATAGATGTTATTTGAACAATATGAGCAAGCAAAAGGGCAACCGCGACTTCCCATAACCGAATAAGGTAGGGATTTTAAACCTTTAGGCATAAGATTAAAAAATAGATCTTTATCAGGTGGAGGAAGAATATCTAGGTCAGTAATTAGCGGTGAGAGCGGATTTTTAACTATTTTGTTGCCTTTTCTAAACCAAAGAGAAGGTGTTTTTGTGTAGTTACTATGAAAATTGGTAGCAAATTGGACTAAAGTATAATCGGCTTCTCCTAAAATGATGCCATCTATTACGATTTCCTTAAGAATTTCTTGGGGCACCGAATTGACATGGACGCCCCCAAATAAAATAAAAATATTTGGGTTAATAGTTTTAATAAAACGGGATTTAAGTACAGACCACCAAAATTGGGATGAAAATGGAGAAAAGGCAACAATATCAGGTTTAAAACTATCAATTTTTGCTTTTATTGCTTGATTTTGCGAGTTATCGGATATGGGATATGAAAAATAAATCAAGTCAACAACTTGTCCGTGTAATTTTAAATTGGCTGATAAATATTCAATACCAATATTTTCAAAGTCTTTTTGGATAAATAGAATTTTTGTCATAATTTACTTTAGCCTAATTAGCCACCCTGGTAATGATTAGTAGAGGGATTTAGAGCGTGGGGCTGGAAAGATAAGTTTGATTTTAAAAATCCCAGGGGAAACAAGAAGCCATAATACAAATGAGAACTAATTAAGGTAACTATGGCTAAAAGTGAAGTAAGTAGAGGTTGAGAATAAAGAAAAATTAGGAAAGTGAAAAAACATAGGATTAAATATAACGCTAGTGGTAAAAACACTATGTAGAATGAAGTAAGTAAAAAAAATGGCAATAGCATAAGTAAATAGGCTAAAAAAAGGGTGGGGCAAAGGTAGCCGATTTTAAGACTGGTTTGAGGAAATAGCCGGGCAAAATGACCCCGATGAAGAGCGTAGCGGCCAATTTGGGTTAAGTAATCAAGTATGGCCCGACGGCGGTGGTGGAAAACAATTAAATCAGGATGATAGAGAATTTTTTTATTTAGCGAGTGGGTTATATTTAAGCATAAAATGGTATCTTCACCAGGCCAATGGTGAGTATCGAAACCGGACACAGCGTCAAAATCGGTTTTTTTGACAATTAAATTGACTGAGGGGTAGTCCGTTACAAAACGCGCTGGTTTTTGGGAATTACGGTATTGGCCGGCTCCCCCACTCCCAAACCAGCTACTAACTACTAAACCGGTAGCCTGGCGAGTCCAATCATCGGCAGGTGGTATTAACTGAGGGCCACAGAGGGCTGCCAACTCAGGGTTTTTGGAAAATTGAGCCTGAGCAATTTCAAGCCAGTTGGGGGCGGGATAAGAATCATCATCTAGAAATGCCAAATAGTCCCCGCTAGCTTTTTTGGCGCCAAAATTTCTTTTTTGGGCGGGCGAGACAACCCCCGACACTTTGTCACTCACAACTATTAATTCAAAATTTTTGTAGGTTTGGTGATTTAGAGCGGCAAGAGTTTCTTCTAAATATGGGTTAGAGACACGAATAGGAATAATAACGGTAAAGAGGGGTTTCATCCGGTGTTGACCCGCATAGATAATTCGGAATTGTAGGACCAACGTCGGGAATTGGAATCGTCATAATAGTGCCTGAGTCGGAGGCGGTAAAACACGGCCAGAGCGTCGATAAAACTTCTCCAGATGACTCTAAGGCCGGCTGCGTGGGTTAGTGAGACAAAATCGTAATTTAATTTGATAGGAGCTTCGTAAATTCGTTTGAAACCGAGGTGGTAGGCGACAGCTAATATTTCCAAATCAAAAGCGTAATGTTTGACTAAAAGACGAGGTAAGGTTTTTACAAGTACTTTACGACGAAAGATTTTTAACCCGGCTTGGGTGTCGGATATGGGAAGGTTTAAAAAAAGCCGGGTAAAAGTTTGCGCAAAAAAACTTAATATTCGACGTTCGAGTGGGTAATTGATTTGCGAGGCAGGGTGGCGTTTGGAGGCGCAAACTATATCGGCCTTGTACCATTCCAGGTGTTCAATTAATAGTGAAATTCCATTGGGGTCAATTTCCATGCCGGCATCAATAAAAGAGATGTAGTCCCCCCGGGAATGGGCCATGCCGTAACGAACAGCGTAACCTTTGCCATAATTATTGGGGTAGCCAATTACTTTTAGGTGGGCTAATTTTAAACCCTTAGCTCTTTGGTAAGACTGATCGATGTTGGTGCCGTCAACCACGACGATTAATTCAAAATTGTAGCGGAGTTGAGAAAGGGTGCGATGGATGGAGGTAATATCAGCTTTAATGGTGGCTTGTTGACGGTATACAGGGACAATGACTGATAAAAAGTGATTATTTGATTTCATAGGACAATAATTGGTAGGTTGAAAGAGTTTGCAAGGCGGTTTGGCGCCAAGAAAAAACTGACGCCCGCGTAAGACCATCTTGGGATAATTTTTTTTGATATGAGGGAGAGGACCAGACGGCAGTTAGGGCGTGACTTAAACTAATTTGAGATGTTGGATCAAAGAATTCTCCCTGGTAATCCATGACTTCGGTTAAAGAGGAGCCGATGGCGTAGACTACCGGGCAACCACAGGCCATGGCTTCAACAGGGGTCAAGCCGAACCCCTCAGACAGAGAGGGTTGGCAATAAAGAGTGGCTAAAGAATAGAGGGCGGGCATGTCTGAGTCGGGTATAAATCCGGTTAAAGTCACCTGGTTTTTGTGATTTTGAAGCCAAAGTAAATCTTTATTCCAGGGATTGTTTTCCACCTGCGATTTTGTGGCAGCGGCACCGGCAATTACTAGGGGATAGTTTAGACTTTGACAAGTTTTAACCAATAAGGGAATGTTTTTACTGGTATTAATGTCGCCAACATATAAAACAAACCGAGGAGGCAGGTGGTAAAGTTTTTTGACTTTATTTAAGAGGGTGGTGTCGGTCACCGGGTGATAGTTGTCGGGGGCTGAAAGCCAAGTGGTGTAAATGCGATCTTTGGGAAATGAAGTGTGGCGGGTAATGCTATATTTGGAGAAATGGGAGATGGTAATTATGTAGCTGGCTTTTAGTAGACGCTTTTTTTGTAAATACCAGTTAATACTACCTTTAATGCCAACAGGAAAAAGATGGGGTAGCTCGAGGGGGATAAGATCGGGTACGGTAACAATAAAGGGAAGCTTGGGAACCGGTGCGAGACTGGGGAAGAAGGGTTGAAAATAAGGAACGTGGAGAATGTGGGCCTCGGAAAGGATAGGTTGGGGGGGAGTGAAGGTAAGAAGTTTGAAGCATTTATAGTCAGGGTTAGAATTTATCTCGTTTTCTAGGGCCGGAACTAAGTGGCGTAAATAATAACCCATACCACGTTGGCGGTTACCGTCACTTAGGGGCGAAATATCAAGGGCGATGTTTATTTTTGGTTTCATATAGTTTGGTGTAAGCTAGAGGAAATCTTAAAGAAGAGTACCACGCCCAGACAAAACCGGGAAAGCCGTCCTCGTATCCTTTGTGGCGAAAATAGATTAAGCAAAAAGTGATAATTGGTTTAAAAATAAAATAACTAATAAAGTTAATGAAAGATGGGTATATTTTGGCTTTTTGTAAATCAAGGGCAATGTGGGAGGTATAACGATTGTTGCGCTCTAAGTAACGGGTAAAAGTCGGATCAGAATAGTGGTCCAGTACTGAGGTTAAATGTCCGATAGTACCATTGACGGTTACTTGCTCATGAACGCTTAGGCAGGGTAAGTAGGCTTTACCACGGCGGTAAAGGCGAATGGTGGGATCGGGGTATGCTCCCCCCTTAGTTAGAAAGCGGCCCAAAAAAAAGTTACGACGGTTAATCCAAAAGGCGGAGTATTTAGTAAAGTTTTTGTTTGTTATTTTTTGAATTTCTCGGGCAAGCGTGGGAGTTACAACTTCATCAGCGTCTAGTTGGAGAATCCAGCTTCCCCGACACTTATCTATGGCTGCTTGTTTGTTTTTATGAAACATAATGTGATTTGGACCGGAAATAATTTTGACTTTAGAAAAAGTTCTAGCCAGTTTGACAGTAGAGTCGGTTGAATCGGCGTCATAAATAACAATTTCGTCCACCCAGGAGTGGACTGCTTTTAAGCACCGTAAAATGTTTGATTCTTCGTTGAAGGTGGCTATGGCTACAGAAATTATGGGCTTCATTTGATGTATATTTTAAAGGTTGGGGGGTAGCTTTGATAAGAGATAGTTTTTTGGGGCTGAAGATTGGATAACTCGGAGGGGGCGGCGACAACTAAAGAACCAGGGGGGATTTGATCCCAGGGGGGAACGTGGAAGGTAATGTTGTCAAGCTGATCGACAGTTGAAAAGCCAAACTTGTCAGGAGGAGTTAGCTGAATTTTTGGTTGGAGCTGAGAGGGAGGGTATTGGGAAAAGAAAAGATAGAGAATATAGGGTTGGTCGTAGACATTGGTAATATATACATTTTGATATTGAGAAATTTGGGGCTTAAGGTAGCTTACTAATTCTTTGGTACCCATGTTCCAGGAAAAGGGATAGCGTTGTTGATAGTGACGAAAATAAGCATCAACATAATAAATAAAGTTAAAAATAAACAACAAGAATAAAGGAATAATAATTAGCTTTGATTTAAGTTCAAAAAGAGTGTAGACACCCAGAGTAGTAATTAGAGTTAGGGGAACGACAAGGGGTAGAGCTCTGAGAGCTGAGGGGGACTGAAAAGTTAGCGAAGCAGCAAGTGGTGAGACTAAAAGCCAACAAATAATTAGGGGGAAAAGTTTGGGAAAACTGGTTAACTTAAATAGACCGAGAATAAATAAGGGTAGAGTAATTAGTAGGAGTTGACCAACCTGGGGTACCTTGGAACGGGGTACTTCGTCACCTACCAAAAAGAGAAAGTTAAAGTTAAAGTGAGACAAATAATGGTCGAGCCAGGCCAAACCATATTCTAGGCGATAGTTGTGTAAAACTCTGTCAGTCAAACTTAATGTTGTTACATGATGATTGAGGAGTTCTTCGGACCGGGAGCGGGGACCGGGATCGGCGGTAAAGCCAACACCACCAAAGCGGGCAGCTCCACCGCTATTAACGAAAGATACTAAAACCGGAGTAACTAAAAAGAGTCCAAAAACCAGTGAAATAATTAAGTGTTTAGGAAATTTTACTAAAGATTTAATGTTAATTAAAAAGTAGGAAATGGCCAGAAGTGGCGACACAATTCGAGCGGAATGATATAAATAAAGCGAACTAGCAAACATTAACACAAAAAGAAGTAGTCGACTTAAATGACGGGTATTTAGATAACTATAAAAAAAGTAAGTACCAATAATAATTAAAGACAAGGCGCTGCCACTTTCCCAAGCACCGCGGGAGAAATGAATATGCCAGGGAGAGAGCGACAATAATAAGGTAGCCATATAAGCAAAAGAGAAGTTTTTAGTTAGCAGAATCAAAAGACGATAGAAGAAAAACAAGCCAACAAGACTAAGGAACAGATTGGGAAGGCGAACAACCAGGGTATTGAGACCAAATACAGCAATAATTGGTAAATCCAGGTAGACGTAACCGCCAGGTTTGTAATCGCTAAAAGATTTAAAGTGGAGTGGCCAGACGGCACCATGCTCGTCCCGGCCAGTAAGCAAGAGACTGTAGGCATTGTAACCCAGGGCGGCTTCGTCTGGGTTTAGGGCAGGATATGTACCAATAGACCAGAAACGAACCAGAACAGAAATCAAAACTAGAATGGTGATTAGGAGCCGATTAAGGGCGGTGGTAGACATAGTAGGTAGACAGATTATTAATGGAAGAAATTGGAGTTAAGTCGTCTAGATTAATCCCTTGGCGCATAACCTCATCAAAACTAATAACAGCGTAAACACTAGATGAGCGGGAGAGTTGACTAAAATTAATGGGACCAAAAGTAATGTTGTCAATTTGGGAAACACTGCCAGTGTCAGGTCCGAACTGGGAAAAGCTAGAAGAAGACTGATAGCGGGCGGGAGAGTAACCGGAGTAAAAAAGATAAAAGATGTATGGTTGGCCGTAAAAATCAGAAAAATAAAGGTGCTGGTATTTCGATTGATTTTCAATTAATAATTCTGAGGCTTGCCGGTTACCATACAACCAATCAAAGGGGGTGACCCGAACCAAATGGTTGTAGTAAGAGTCTAGATATAGGACAAAACTGAAGGAGGCAACAATAAATACAGAACCTAAAGACAGGTATTTTAGAAACCTGGATTTAATGTTAAATAAATAGTAGACACCTAAAGCAGAAAAGAAAGCTAGGGGAATAGACAGCGATTGGGAGCGGACGGCGGAAACTGAATCACGGGTTAAGGCAGAAGGAATTGGGGCAAAAATTAACCAGAGAAAGAAGAATATAAATATAGGTTTATTGCGGGGGGTAAAACGGTGAAATAGTCCTAAGGGAAGGAGAAATATAGATGGTAATAATAGTAAACCAAGGTAGGGGGCGGAGTGACGGGGATTGGGCCAATCACCTGAGGTGAAAAGAAATTTAGGACTAAGATGGTTAAAGTAGCGGCTAAGGAATTGATATAAATAATGAACTGAGCGATTGTGAAGCAGATTGTAATCTAGCTGACCACCCTCGGTAATTATTTGATTGGTTTCGGTGAGAGCGGGAGGATAAGAAAAGAGACTAACAACTTTAAGCCTGGATGAATCAGCGTTAAGTAAACCAAGAAGCAGGGGGATGGCTAGAACAAATAGGGGCAAAAAGAATCGGGAAACATTTTTAAGATTAAATAGTGGAGGAAAAGTTACAGCCGAGGCGAGCATTATTAGGGGAACAATGAGCTTGGCGGCCTGGTAACTATAAAGACTTACCCCGGCTACTAAGGCTGACAAAAAGTAACGTCGTGAGGAAAAAAGAGTTACAAATAAAAGGAGAAGAAAAGATAGCAGATTAGTTTCCCAAGCACCACGGGAAAAATGAAGATTGAATGGAGAAAAAACTACAAACAAGCCCGTTAGAAAACAAAGAAGTGGTGGTAAACCACGACGACGAAGAAAATGGATAAGTAAGACACCGGTTAGGGAACCGATAAGAGCTGAGGGGAAGCGGACAGCGAAAGTATTTAGGCCAAATATTGCTACCGAGGGGAGAGTCAGGTAGATGTAAAGACCGGGCTTATAGTCGCCAAAGGACTTAAAAATTAGAGGCCAGGAGACGCCATGCTCGTCGGCGCCGGTAAGTAGGAGACTATAGGCGTTGTAGCCGATAGCGGCCTCGTCCCACAATAATGGTGGATAACTAGTTAATTTATATAAGCGTAACGTTAGTCCTAGAGCAAAAACTAAAAATAGTAATAGTAAATAGACTTTAGTGTTCATATAGATAGAAAGCTGGTTGGTGGTTGGTGGTGGTAATAGTTTGGATTAATTGTAACGGAGAAGTCGGCGGGAGTAACGAGGAGGTGACTAAAAGTGAGCCCTGAGGGACAGTAGGGATTTCCCAATCATTGTAGAACACAAATTTGTCAAAGGCGTTAACCCAATACCAGTCAGCGTGAAAGTCCCACTTCAAATTGGGGTCAGACTGATAAGACGCGGGTGATATGGGCCAATAAAAAAGAATAAATTGATGAGGTTCTCCATACTTTTTAGTGATAAATATATTTTGATATAGGGAATAGCGTGGCTTTAGGGCAGTGACTAATTGAGAGTAGCCATCTTGCCAGGCGAAAGCGTAAGCGCGGGGGAACACATAAACATAGCGATAAATAAAAAGTCCAAAAGAAACGAACAAAGCAATGAAGAATATAGGCTTGGTGTAACGGGGGAAACGGGAGAAAAACATTTCCAGTCCTTTAATAATAAAAAGAAAGTAAAACGGCAAGGCGGTAGTTAGCCGTAGGGAAGGGAAATCGCCGGTGGTGAGAGCGGAAGGGATTAAAGATACTAAAAAAAGTACTAAGATTTGACAAGAGACAGCTTGTCGCCAGTTAAGGACGAAAAACATTAACCCGATGTAAAAAAATGGAAGTAAGATGGGATAATAAAGGCCAAAGTTAGGTAAATTAAATTGGTAATGGGCAGAGCCCGTTATAAAGAGTGGTATGGGGTTGAGATAAGAGACGATATTTTTGGAAAAAGTAGTGGCAAAATAGACAGGTTTATTGTAAACCAGGCGAGGCAAAGGTGCGGGAAGGTGGGAATTATTTCTTAAAATATTGATCTCGTTTATGGAGGCGGGGGTGATGATGCCTACCCAACGGGAGCGGGCTGAGGCTGGGCCAAAAAGAAGTTGAGAGTAGACAAGGGCACTACCCAAAAAAAATAGGACTAAAGGGATTAGAAGAGGTCTAAGGTTTAACTTACGGTGGTTAAAAAACAAGATAACCAGAAGGATTAGAGGAGAAATTAGACGGGTATTATGGTAGGCAAAAAGAGATAGAAAGAGTGGAATCAAACCCCAGACAAAACGCTTTGGAGTATAAAATAGATAAAGCGAGAGTAGCAGGAGAAAAAGAGCTGGGGTTGACTGGTAAACGGCTCGGGAGGTAAAGATAAGAAACGGAGAGGTTAAAGAAAGAAGCAGTGTGAGATAAAAAGAGCTTTTGGTTTTTAAAATTAAGAAAACAAAATGAGCCAGCAATAAAACGATGCCAATTCCCAAAAAAGCTGAGGGTAAGCGAATAGAGAGGGCGTTGAGGCCAAAAAGCTTAATGAAGGGTATTGAAAGATACATATAAAGGGTAGTGGGGTAATCACCGTAGGCGCGGAAATTAAAAATCGGCCACTGCTGTCCCCACTGATCGGCGCCGGTTTCGATTAAACTGTAGGCGTTGTAGCCGTGGCTAATTTCGTCCCAATTTAACGAGGAGGGTAAAGATGGGAGCCAGAGCAGGCGAGTTAGGGTAGCAAAACTAAATACTACAACAATAAAAATAATATTAAATTTTGCGGTCATGGGGTAGCAAAACAAGCAACATGACCACCAAGGAAGACAGGCTAAAAAATTCACTTAAATATTGAAGGCGGGTTTTGCCGACCAGGACTGTAAAAGTGTGAGCACCTGAGGGCAGGTTAATTGTCGTAGAAGTAAGTGGAGGTAGGCGGATGGAATCCAGTCGATAATATAACTGGGGGGCTAAGGCCAAGGGTAAGGTGGTGTAAAAAGAGTTTGGGGACGAATAGGAAAAAGAGTAAATGGAGGTAGACTTAGTGAAGCGGGTTAATTTAACAGAAGTAGGTAGATTGGGAGTAGCGGGGGCGGGAGATGTGGGAAGAGACCCGGCAAGTTTGTACCAATAATCCCCTATTGCCTGACCAGAAAGCGAAGGTAAACTAACTGGATTAAGAAGATTTAAGTTGGATGCTGAGCGCCATAAATCCGGACGGAAAAAAGATAAGTTAAAGGCAATAAATAAAAGAACTAAAATATAAGTATAAACTGATTTTAGTTTTAAAAAAGCAAGAGATAGGGAAAAACAAAATACAGCCGGGCCTAAAAATCGCCAGGGAAACTGGAAAATGGCTAAAGCTGGGAAAAGCTGCCAGATAAATAAAGAACGCTGGTGAGTTAAAAAAAGAAAGAATACACCCAAGCCTAAAAATCCCAGAAATAACCGATTAAGGTGGCGCTTGAGTAGAAAATAAACAAAAAGTAATAAAGGCAGGAACCAATGAAGATAACCGACTTGAAAAGATAAACCATCATCTGGCCCCCAAAGTGAGGCGCCGTAACCCCAAAAGGAACGGATAAATAGTTGATAAATGCTGGCGAAATGATTGTTAAAATTAAAGTAACCACCAGTTAGTGAGGACAGGCTTATTTGGGAAGTTTCAAAAATTAGGGGTAAATAAAACCAAGCGGAAAGTAGGAAGGTAAACAATATATAAAGAAGGAACCAACGTAAATTTTTATATATAAATTTACGGTTATAGATGAGAAACAACGCAAATATAGGAAGAGTGGAAATAACAGTTAGGTGGTGGGAAAGCAGAAACAACTGGCTAAGAAAGATAATCGCAAGAAAAGTTAAACGGGAGGGAGAGCGAATAAATTTAATTAGGAAATAGAGAACCAGGGGGAGTAGTGAAAGGGCTAGGTTTTCAGCAAAGGCGCCGCGGACAAAAATATTAACAGCCGCGTAGGGGGTAAAAAGATAAGCCGTTGAAGCTAATAGGGCGATGGGGACGGTTTTAGAAATTAAAAAAGCTAGTAAATAAGCACCAAAGATTTTAATAAATGCAGACAGAATGATAATTAACTTAAGACTGTCGGCAGCAGAAATAGAAAATGACTGAAAAAGCGATGAGGTAAGGTAAAGGAGTGGAGGGTAAAAGTTAGCAGTAGGAGAGCCATAACCAAAACCAGAGGTAAGAGTGTGGCGGCAGGGAAGCTGGCCGTCTTTAAGACAAAGATAGTAATCGTAGACCCTAAAGATGTGCATTTCGTCGGAAAAGGTGTGAATACCTGACGGTAGGAGGCGATAAACAGAGAATAGAGCAAAAATGGATAAGAGGAAAAAGGCGAACTTAGTCATTGGGTGAAATTAGATAAAAGTCTGGGGCTGCGATGTATTGACGATTTACTTGGGTTACAAGGTGAAATTTGGATTCCCAGTTGGGGAATGACTTAAGAGAATCAGTATCGATGACAATAATGGCACCTGGCTTGGGCAAAAAATTGGCAAGATTAATTTGACCAAAGTAATACTGATGATCGAGCGTTTGGCCATCAAAACCATCAAGCGTGACTGAAGATAAGTGTGATGGGACTTGGCCGTCTTGGGGAAGATAGGGCCAATAATAAAGGAAAAATGGCATAAATGGTTCAACAGAGTTGGAGAAGAAGATGGTAGAGGGAGAATAATTTTTGGCGGCTATTACGGCTTCTTTTAAATTGGAGTGCCAGGTGCGGGCGGAAATTTGGGGGTAATGAAGTGTATAGAAATGCCAAAAAGGTATAAAGGAAATCACATAAATAAAAAATACCAAGTAAGATGTGACTGGTTTGAATTTTGAAAGCGACTTAAAAAGAAAGTAAAAAGCGGGAATTACCATAATAATGAGGCGGGTGGCGTGAGGGCCAAGAGAGTCGCGCGTTAAGGCATAGGGTATGGGGGAGGCAATAAGTAAAAGAAGAAAAAAGAGATCGGTTCGAGAGCGGTTTTTGGAGATGAGGGTGGTAACTAACCCCCAAATGATTAGAATTAAGTCGATCAAAAAGAAATTGCCGTATTGGGAAAAGCCGTGACGAAGATTAGTGTCACCGGTTAAGAGTAGAAAGTCAGTGGAAAAGGAGGAAATGTAGTTACGGTAAAATGTTTGCCATATTAGTTGGGGGCGACAATGAAAAATTAATGACGCTTTAGGAGGAACTACACCTATTTGGCCCAGATGGCTGGTATAAATATCCTCATAACGGGCATAATCAACAGTTTTGGCTAATTGGGGTTCGGAAAAAATATTAATATAAGAAAAGCGAAAACCGGCGTGACCTAAATAAGTGTCTTTGGCCAAAGGAAATGAAAATATTAGCAATACTAAAAATAGAGATAGCAGAAAATGGCGAGGAAGAGAAAAGATTTGGCGAAACCAAATAGCAAAAAATAGAAAAATAAAGATAACAAATAGTTTGGAGGTACTGTAGAAATAGGCGGAGAGTATTAGAAATATGGGGGATAGTAGAAAATGTGGTAGGCGACGGGTGGTAAGAAACTTAAACCAAAAATAAAGGCCCAGGGTGAGACATAAGAGCATGCCAGTAACTTCAAAGCCAGTGCGGCTAAAGTGGATTAGCCAGGGGGAAAAAAGAATAGGGAGAAAAAATATGGGTTTCGAGGTTTTGTAAAACAGGGAATACAATTTAAATAAAGCCAGAATTAAAAAAGTACCAAGTACAGCCGAAGCAACCCGGGAGGATATTGGGGCTAGCAGTGGGATTAATTTTTGAACTAGCGCGGTGGCATAAATTGAGAGAGGTGTGCGCCAATCGGAAAAAGAATGGAAGTGGGTGGGAAGCAAATTGCCATAATAATCACTTCCAAATTTATTGAAAAAGAGGGCTTGGTATTGGGCATCTACCTCATCAGAAAAAAGTGAAGGCGGCAGAGACACGAGATTATTAAAACGGGTAATAAAAATAACTACCAAAGAAAAGAGTAGCGGGAGTGCTAAAATACGCTTAAGAAACATGATCTTGAGTTATTTTATACCAAAATTGAGGCAAAATTATTGGGGAATTAGCTTAGTGGTAATGGTGGCGATGTGGATAGTATTGGCAATTTGGGTTAACTATCCGCCTACGGAGTTTCAGTTAGGAAAGTATTTGAACGGGTGGGGCCTAAGAATAATAACAATGGGATTGATAATAGGAGGATTGTGGTTGGGAAAAATAAAAAATGACTGGCTAACTTTGACATTAATTTTAACGTCATTTGGTTTGTGGGGAGTCTGGTTGGGGTACCCCGGGGAAAGTTTATTATTATCTTTATTTTTGGCTAGTTTGGGTATTAAAAACTCAAAAGTAATGTATCTAAGTTGGTTGATACTATTGGTGGGGGTAGGTGTAAGTAGTTTTAAGAGTGCATCTATTTGGCAGGTAGCCAAACCCAATGACGTAAAGGTGGAAGTAATTCGAAGGTTTACCCAAGAGGATAGCTTGACAAGTAAAATTGAGATACCATTTAAAATCAGGAGGCTGGCTACTAATAAGTTAACTATCGGCGGATCCAGGATTTGGAAGGAGTTGGTGGCGGTAGCTGATTTTGAGTCAATATTTTTTGGAGAGATTCATCCCCTATTTAGGAAAACATTAACCATGTTTGTGTGGCCAGCTGTATGGTTATTTTTATTAGGATTGGCTGTTAGTAAAAACAGAAGTAGATGGATTTGGTTGATTCCCGGTGTTGTTCATTTTTGGATAAGTGGCGGACCATATTACCTACGTTTCGCCTGGCTGGTTCCTGGAATGGCTTTGATTATTGGAGAAGGACTAAAAGCACTCTTTGGTTACAACAAATGGTTGGGTTGGGGAGGCGCACTTGTTTTGATGTACGGAATAATGGCCATGGGAAGAGACTTGATTATTAGGCCTGATTATTGGCTTGATAACCGACCAATATTGTATAAAGAAATTTATCGGCGATTAGGTGAAATGGACAGCAATAAGGTATATGTGACGGATGTGTTGGGAAATAGCCAAAAGTATTGTCAATATTATTTAAAAAATAGATGTGGAAATTTTGTTTTTGGAGTTCCTCAGGTCAAAATCAAAGACGAAATATATACTGGTTTTATTGGAGAGTTTTTAGGAAGTAGTTTTAAAAATAGTTTTACAAGTGACTGGGAGAAAGTTATGGAAGAAAGTGGTTATGAAGTTTTGGATTATTTTGATATTCGGGATTCGATTGCTTATGGGTATGGTGAAAGAGTTATCGTGGTTCGAAAATTATGAAAAATTTTGTCTTAATAATAATTCTTTTACTTAATTTTCTTTTAAGAATTGTGGGGAGTGATAAATCTCCCGCTTCGATTAACTGGGACGAGGCATCACTAGGGTATAACGCTTACAGTTTACTAACGACTGGGAAAGACGACTTTGGTTACAAACTACCGCTGACTTTGAGGTCTTTTGAGGATTATAAGCCAGCTTTATATAGTTATTTAAGTATAATTCCCGTCAAAATTATGGGTTTAAGTCAGAGTAGTATCCGAATGATTTCAGCAATTGCCGGTACTTTGGCACTTATTCCTTTGTGGTGGCTTTTGAGAACATATATAGCTAGTGAATGGTTAGCTTTAATCATGGTTGGACTATTGGGACTTGGGCCACTGAGGTTACATTTCTCCCGGGTGGCACTGGAATCGAATTTATCGATGGCATTTTTTAGTTTCGGAGTTTGGTGGTGGATTAAAGGTATGAAGGAAAAGGAAAACGCAAAATTACTATTGACCGGTAGCCTAATGATGATTGGGGCAGTTTTAAGCTACCATAGTGCCCGGGTGGCCGCTCCCCTATTGGCTATATTTTTAATAACCGACCCGCTACAAATAATTATAAAAAAACAATTGGGCCAGGTTAATTGGAAAAAAGCCGGGTTGACAGCGGGGGTAATAATAATTAGTGTGTTGACAGTAATGACAATAAGCGGTGCGGGGAATGTGACTACTCGACTTGGCCAAGAAAACATTGGGAGGTTTTACCCATATATTTCAAAAGAAGTATTTAGAGGAGGCTTAATTGATTGGATAATGAATAACCCAATTTATTATTTGGCTGGCACACTTAGTGGACACGCGTTGTCGTTTATTAGCCCGGCTAATTTTGGGCCGACTTTATATCATTGGATTCGGAATTCAGTTCAGTTCATACCTAGTATTCATTATATTGGTTTTATTGAAACAATATTTTTTATTCCGGGGTTAGTCTTGGTGCTAAGACAGTTAAAAAACAGAGAGTATCGAAACTTATTTTATATATTTTTGGCAGGAGTGACCCCGACGGTGATCACTTGGAATTGGTTTCATACTTTAAGGGCGGTTAATATGTTGATGGTTATTGAAATAACGGCGGTTGTGGGAATTGTGGGAATGTTAGATGTTATTAAGTGGAAGAAGGTGGCGCTTGGTTTACTAGTTGTGGCATTTGGATTTCAGTCGATATTTTTAGTAAACAACGAGTTGGTGTATGCGGTAACTGAGAACTATATGGATTACCAACCGGGTGGATTTAAAGAAGGAGTAGAAAAACTAATGGTGGAAGCTAAAAATGCCCAAAAAGTCATTGTTGATACATCTCAGGCTCAGGGTTATATCTTTTTAATGTTTTATGGAAAATATCCACCCCAAGAAGTCCAAAAGTACAAAGAAGATAGAAATTGGAGTTACGATAACGGCAGTAGGGATTTTAACTTTGACAAGTTTGAGTTTCGTAAGGTTATTTGGGCTCAAGATGAAAAGCTAAAAAATACGGTATTATGGACCTCGCCTGATATTACATTAGGCCAGGTGGTAGCGGTTGGCGGAAAGAGGTGGCTGGTTAACGGCCCATTGAAGGAATATAAGGCGGCACAAATTATCAAACTCCCTTAATTGAAAGTAAGGCTAATGAATTTGGAACAAAACTGAGACGGTGAAAGTTTTTCAACAGATAAATCCATAAAATTTAAATTGTGGGAAAAGGAATCTAATTTAAGCCCAAAGCAAGTTTGGCCGTTAAATATGGAAAACAGTTCATGGGCGTCACCCAAGTGGTTGATTGAAAATTTAGAGGGAAAGAAGTTATGTTCAGTCAGAGTTCGCTCGACAACTAAGGTCTCGGAAGTAGTGGGTTGATAATTGCGGTCGTCTGAGGAAAAAGTAATATTGTTAAAAACAATGTGATTTCGGCTTTGGCCATAAATTGATTTGACAGAATCATAAGATTGACGGCGGTATAGTTGGTTATAAAATAAGTAATTTCTAAACAAACTGTCGGGTTCGCGAGTCAGGACCGTTATTTTACGGCCGGTGGTGGACTCAAGAGCCAGATAGTGGGCGACCAGTCGGCGGCTAAAAGCAAAACCTTCCGGTTGGTATACCGGATATTTAAAAAAATAAAAATCAAGAAAGTTAGCTAAAGAAAACAGATAGATAAGAAAAAACAAAATTGAAAGATATTTTTTGGAAAAAGAACCGGTAATAAAAAGAATGCCAGCGCCGATAAGTATATAAAAATAGGGGTACTGAAGGACGGAATGAAAAGCATAAGCAGGAATGGAATCGTGGCGAATGGCTTCAG